>RRZU013178241.1_pt1 | contig 20457 bp, 21 predicted proteins | sample 2165561 | NCBI WGS metagenome assembly RRZU01 (sample SAMN10456909, study PRJNA506462) | wastewater metagenome | isolation source: wastewater sludge | place: USA: Moscow, Idaho | reverse complement strand
CTGGAAGTTGCTTTAAAAATCCAAAAGAGCATAGTGCTGGATATTTAATAGAAAAAGTTGGGCTCAAAGGATACAACATCGGAGGGATGGCTTTTAGTTCAATGCATGCAAATTTTCTTGTAAATATGGGAAATGGCACTTATGATGAAGCTATCAAACTGATTAATTTAGCAAAAGAGAAAGTTCTCAAAGAGTTTAATATACAACTAGAAACGGAAATAGTTATCCTATGAAACAAAAGAGAGGTTTTTTACTCCTCTCAGTTATCATCTTAATGGTAACATTCTCTTATCTCTCTATCTCAATTATCCAAAATCAAACTTTCTCTTCACAAATAGATAAACTCAAATATTTAGAGATTCAAGCCAAAATCCATATGGGTAAGATTGAAAAATATATCAATGAAACAAATAATGAACTAGAGATATTAAACTATAAGCTAGGCGATGAGAGGTTTAATTTGAAAATAAAAAGTGAGCAACTAGATACAAATAGTTCACAAATAACTTACCATATTACGGTAAAATCGAAAGATGAACCTGTCACTTTGTATAAAAAGATTATAAAATAATCTCTATCAATTATATAGTGTTAGCAACTTTCTTAACAAGATATAAAAATCACTTATCTTTTTTTCCTAAACTAAAATCTTCACCATACAAACTCTTTTGTGGCATTTGTCTATATCCCCATTTTTTATAAGTTCTATCAGGTAGTGTATCTTCTACATAATCAGATAATTCATTTGTAGTTATAGTGTTATCTCCATTATAAGCTTTTCCTTTAAGGGCTTCTAGTAGTGTGTATGTAAATACTCCATGGTTTTCAAATCCCTCAAGAGCTACTTGAGATTTACTACTTGCACTGATAGTTGCTCTCCCTGTTGCACGTGCCAATCTATTTGTTGTTGTTTTTTGGAGTTCTGCTTCTACGAATGAGCCAGAATTACAAGTATCTAGTAATACTAAAGATTTTAAAGCCGTAATATTTGAAAGTCCAAGCATAAAATCTTTTTGTCCAACCCCTTGAGAAGTCACATTATTCAATTCATCATTTGCTATAAAGTCATAAGGGATATAGTAATAGTTTCCATTGTATTCATCTGTGATACCATGTCCTGCGATATAGACTAAAAATACATCTTCCCTTGTTGATTTAATATTTTTAAACATATCGATAATCTTTTGCTTAGTGACATCTTGATCAAAAAGTTTATATGTATGAACATTATTAAAAAGAGGTTTAGCAACATTTTCTATCGTTTTTAACATAGCAGTTGCATCATTTATAGAGTAGTTTAATTGCAACTCTTTATCTTTGTACTCATTGACTGCTATTGCTAAGATATGTAAATCATTGATATTTTGTTTTCCAGAGATTTTTGATAGTTTTGTTTTGAGATTGTTTTTTAGATTTGTATCATCAAATGTTACCTCGATATAATCAGGTTTAGACTCAATATTTCCAGCTTTATTTGTCGCTTTAAATCCAATTGTATTGTTACCACCAATGAGTGAAATAGTTTGGTCATACACAAAACAATCCTCTCTATCATCTGATTTTTTCTTCAATTTTAAAGCTCTGCTTGTATCTACTACTGATACTGGCATATCGTTTATCATTAATGCTAAATTATCATATCCACCATTTCCTTTTGGGCATACTTGTACTTTAAGATCTAAATCTTGTGTTGTGGTTTTCGTTGTCTCTGTTAAGATATGAACTTCAGGAGGGAGTCCACCTTTTAGCAATTTATCAATATTTATATTTTTCGCATACGATTCTAAGCTTTCTCCAGCAAGTGCTTTTTGAATAAGGTCTGGTCTGTAAAATGTACTATAAAGTGCATCTACAGTTACAAATTCTGCTTCTTTGTCGCTTCCTTGATTGATATGATATCCGATATATTTTGCTCCATTTTTACTAGCATTGAAGAAACCTTCTTTTGTCCAGAGTACCCATTCGTTGTCAGTTCCTACAAAAAGAGAAGCTTTTGGATAAATTTGCAGAGTTTTATAAAGTTTAACATCACCAATTTGATTTAAATACTTTAAGGCATTTTCTCTTGATAGATTAAAATAATTCATTGCATCTAATATAGATTTATCATTAAGTTCTCTTTGTTTAGAATTTAATTTACTCAAATCCCAAACTTTAATAGTTTGATCACTCCCTCCACTTACCATAGTATTACCATCAATAGCAATATTCCAAATATCTCCCGTATGTCCTATGAACTTTGCTACAATATTACCATTGTTATCATATGCTTCTAAAGATCCAGCAAATCCTCCACTTAAAATGAACTTTTTCTCTGTATCCCATCCGTATGTATTATGCCGATTATTATTTTTAATATATTGTCCGTTTGGAAGTTTAAGAAGGGAATCTTTATAGATATCACGACTGTTACAAGCGTACAAAAGATTTGAAGAATCAATTAATTTAAACTTTGGTATAGCACTCTTATTATTGTCAATATGGAAAATTGACATACTATTTAAATCAAATACTTTTTCAATTGAACTATAATTCATATGATAATCACCAACTGCATTAAAACTATTTCCAAATCCTATTTTATTTTCATTAATTCCAACTCTCAAATTTGTTTGCCATTACCTACTATTTTCTTACTGATTTGACTATCTATTATTTTCCAAATATAAATTTCTTTATCATTTCCACCACCACTTATGACTGTATCCTGATCTAAAAATGAAACAGCATGTGTTAAATTAGTATGCTTGTTAAAACTACTTATTTCATTGAAATTATTATATACATCATAAACTATCACTTTTATTGGTCTTGTACCAGCCCCAGCTACAAGCTTATTACCATCTAAACTAAATTTGATACCCATTGGTTCGATTGAACTAATAATAGTTCTTGTTAGATTAAGTTCTTTGTCAAAGATAAGTATCTTATTTCCATAACCACAAGTTGCTAAATATGTTTTCGAAACAGCTATATAATTTAAGCTACTCGTATGAGTATAACTTTTAATAACTTTCGCCCCATCATGAAGCACTATTTTATTATCAATATCAGTACTTACAAATCTATTATTTTCAAGAGGTTTAACCTTAACAATAGAATTAGCATGGTGGGTAAATGTACTATCAAGAATATATTGTTTATCTTTTTTTTTCCATAACTTTATTGTTCTATCATTACTCCCACTATATAAATCACCATTATTCGCAAATGCTAAAGAATTTACAGCATCCGTATGAGATTTTAGAATACTAAGGAGTTTTCCTGAACTATAATCATATATGCGAATCTTATGTGCTTCTTCATCCTGTTTTGGTTTAGTTCCTGTAAATGAGCCCAAATGTCCTCCAACAGCCAAATATTTTTCGTCACTACTTAAAGCTACAGCATATATTGTACCCTCAGTTCCTGAGCCGATTTGTCCTAATATCTTCCTTTTTTCTTTTCCTGTGCGACTATTCCATATTCTGATTGTTTTATCTTTACTTACACTTATAATATCACCACTTTTAGTTATAATAAAATCATCTATTTTGGAAGTATGCCCACCACTATCTATACTTAAAATCGCTTCACTAGACAGTAGTGACAAATGTAAAATAAATAACGACAATATTATTACTATCCTCTTTTTTACAAATATGTGTTTTTGCATTACTGTTCCTATTTTATTTATTTTCTTTTAGTTTGTCTAACAATCTCAAACCATTACGATCAAACTTACTAAATCTAAACCACTTTTTTTCGAAAATCTTTCAAATCTCTTCTCATTTCCCAACAGTCGTAAAACTAAGACATGCTTCTGCTTTCATCTCACCTTGTTTTTTCGCCTTTAATGCTCTTGTTTTAGCTACTACTATTTGTGGTTGATTCCCTATGACACAAAGACCATCTCTCATTTTACAACTTGGGAGTTCAGGTTTAGAAGTGGAGGCAAACATTTGGATAGATTCGTATCCGTAAGGTTCACTAACTATAAAGCTAAGAGGAAGTGGGATAGGACGATTCACTTCACTTGCACCTAAAGTATAGAGAAATCTCTCATCACCACTTGCTTCTTGAAGTTCTACAAGATAAGAGAACTTTTCATGTTCATGAAGTGTATGACCGATAAGATAGATATAAGCTTGTCTGTTTGATTTTGCTATCAGTTCTACTTCATTGCCACTTTTGAGTAAAACATTTTTACTTCCAAATTCTTTGAAAGAGAGTTCCACTTTTAGCTCACTTTTGAGTTTATCTTTTGATAGCTCTACCTCTTGGTCAAAGGTAAGATTGTTTGGTGTGGCTCTTAGGTTTTTATAGGCAACCTTATCTAAAAAGAGTGAAGATGATTTAAGGGTGTTGTTTTGCTTATCTAGTAGATTGTAAGTAAGAAATATCCCATCGTTTGATACTTCATAGTTTCCACTTAGATAATATTCACTTGTGTTTGGTGAAGTTGCTTGATTCACTTTTGAAGATAGATTGTCTTTTAAGACAGCAGCAAAGGGAGTTATCTCATTTGAGCCATTGGTTGTGAGTGGATAGATAAAGATATTTTTTCGTGTAAAGTTTTTGGCTAGAAGTTTTGAAGCTAGATCAATAGAATTGATATTTTTACCAAGAGCTATCATTTTGGCTTCAATATCTGTGCTTGAAATCGGTAGTGTTTCAGCTCTTTTGTATCCAAGCATCAAAGCTACAATTTCATGTTTTTCATAAGAGTTGAGAAGATTTAAAGTGAGTTCATAAAGGGAATATTTCTCATCGTTATTTTTAGTAGTTTCTATTTTTGCTAGGAGTTTTTGGATTTCAATCTTGAAGTCATTTAGTTTTGTGGTATAGAGGTTTAAAGCTGTTGTATCTTCAAGTGTTGCTTTCATCATCTCACTTTGGTTTTCATAGGTAAATTTTGCCCCTAAGATTGGAAGTTCTGATTTGATAGAGACTAGTTTATTTACGATTTTGGCATAGTTTTCTTTGTCATCTTTAAAGATAAAAGAGATATAGTCACTGCTGACATTGACTGAGATGTTGTGGCTTAAGTCATCGAGGGCTGATTTTTTGGCTTCATTTTGCGTTCCATAACCAAGCCCAACTATTTCTAAACCAAATAAGCTTTGCACCAAGCACAAAGCAAGTATTGTTTTTTTCACTATTCATCCTAAAATTCATTTGTAATAGTCTGAATTTTACACAACAAAACTTAATTTATAATTTTATTTTTTTTTAAGGAAAGTTACTTTTTTATTACAATCTAAAAAGTTTTAACAATCATCATAGCAAGAGTAAGTGCTTTTGTCCGATGAGATATTTCTTTTTTGATAGCAGGGTCTAAAGTACCTAAAGTTTCACTATACCCTTTTGGGATAAAAAGTGGGTCGTATCCAAAACCACCATCTCCAATAGTTTTATCAATCACATCTCCATACAACCAACCATGAGTTGTGTAGATATTTTCTTTATAAGCGATAGCGATACAAGCGGTATAAAACGCTGGAGTAATTTCTAGATTTTTACTTTTGAGTTTCGTGATTAATTTTTCATTATTGTCTTTATCACTCGCTCCCACTCCAGCATACCTAGCACTATAAATATTTGGCTCATTATCTAGTGCAGGAACACTAAGCCCACTATCATCAGCTATCACTATACAATTTGGTTCTTTTATTTTGACCATATCATAAATAGTTTTTGCTTTTTTGATGGCATTTGCTTTGAAACTATCACCATCCTCTTCCACCTCAAAATCTCCCAAAATCTCTTTAGAAGTAAGTATCTCAAAATCAGGAAGAAGAGCTTTAAGCTCTTTTATTTTCCCTTGATTTGTAGAAGCTAAAATAATTTTCATTTGATTATTCTGCAGTGTTTTCTTCTTGTGCTGGAACTGCTGGTGCTTGTTGTTGCTGAGCTTGAAACATCTCAGAGATAATCTGAGTTAAAGCGATAAGCCCCATATGGTATCCAAATGGTCCAAAACCTGTAATCACACCCGTACTTGCACTTGCTGTAATCGATTTTTGTCTAAATTCTTCTCTATGATAAATATTTGAAATATGCACTTCAACTGTTGGTAAAACAACTGCTTTTAAAGCATCTGCAATAGCGATACTTGTGTGAGTATAAGCAGCAGGATTGATTAAAATTCCATGAACCGTTCCCATACATTCTTGAATTCTATCAACGATTTCACCCTCTAAATTTGATTGAAAGAATTCCAATTCGATTCCATTTTGAGCTGCACTCCCTTGTAATTGTGCATGGATTTGATCTAATGTCATAGGTCCATAAATATGTTTTTCTCTCATCCCTAACATATTTAAGTTTGGTCCTTGTATAACTGCTATTTTCATAAGCTTCCTTTGTTTTTGAATTTTTAATTGGTTATAATACCGAAAACTTGATAAAGATAGGATAGAAATGAACTTTTTAACTAGTGATTGGATTGTAACTTGTGATGATAAGTTTACGATTATAAAAGATGGTGCGATAGTTTTTGATGAGAAAATTATCGATATTGACACCAAAGAAAATTTAGAAAAAAAATATCCAGATTCGATTTTTGAATACCAAGGAGATGGAAGTGTGATAATGCCAGGGCTTATCAATAGTCATGTCCATCTTGAATTTAGTGCAAATAAAACAACTTTAAAATATGGTAACTTTGTACAATGGCTTTTTTCTATTATAGAGCATCGTGATGAGCTTATAAAAAAAGCTACCACAGAGCTGATAAGTGAAGAGTTACAAAAGATGATAGAGAATGGAACAACAACTATTGGAGCAGTAAGTTCCTATGGGCTTGACTTGGAAGCTTGTGAAAAAAGTAAACTTAATATTGTTTATTTTAATGAAGTTTTAGGAAGCAAAGCTGATATGATTGATACACTTTTTAGTGATTTTAAACAGCGATTATATTTAGCACAAAAAAAGAAATCGAGCCGATTTTTTCCAGCTATTGCTATCCATTCACCCTATTCTACCCATCCCTTTTTAATAAGAGAAGTATTAAAGATAGCAAAAGAGGAAAACTTACCTGTAAGTGCTCATTTTATGGAAAGTAGTGCTGAAAATGATTGGCTCAATTATTCAAAAGGAGAATTTGAAGCCTTTTTCAAAGAGATGCTTAATCTTCATACTTCTTTACAAACTCCAAGTGAATTTCTCAATGCTTTTAAAGGGGTAAAACATCTTAGCTTTACCCATTGTGTAGAAGCAAATGAGAAAGAATTAGCTCAAATCAAAGAGCTAGGAGCTTCGATAATTCACTGTCCAAATTCAAATAGGCTTTTAAATAACACTGCTTTAAATCTTAGTTATCTTAATGAAATACCTATAGTTTTAGGGACAGATGGACTCAGTTCAAACTATACTTTAGATATATTTGAAGAGATGAAAAATGCATTTTTTATTCATACAAATATGAATCAATTTGAATTAGCAAAAACACTTATCCTTGCAGCTACATCAAATGGAGCAAAAAGCTTAGATTTAATAACTAAAGGCTCTCTTGAAGTTAGAAAAGATAGTGATTTGATAGTATTTCAAATACCAAATATTGAAGATAAAAATGACTTACTAAGTACAATTATCTTACATAAAACAAAAATAAATAAAACATATATAAAGGGGAAAAATGAACTTTCTTAAAAATATACTCAAAATTATCACCGTACCAATTGAATTTATTCAAAATCACTTTAAAGCTACATTACTTGTAGTAATTGTATTCTTTATCTACCAAAGTTCTAATCCAGAAGATTTAGTGACACCAAATCTACAAACTATCCATCTTGAAGGTGCAATTATGGATGCAAGTTTAGTTTTAGAAGAGATAGAGTCTGCAAAAACAGATGAAAATATCAAAGGAGTTCTCTTAAGCGTAAATTCGCCTGGCGGTGCTGTTGCACCATCTGTTGAGATTGCTTATGCTATTAAAGAATTAAATGCAATTAAGCCTGTTGTCGCTTATGCAAGTGGAACAATGACAAGTGGAAGTTACTATGCTTCTATCTGGGCTTCAAAAATCATCGCAAATCCTGGAAGCATGGTAGGGAGTATCGGTGTGATTATGCAAAGTGTTGATGCAAGTGAACTTATGAGTAAACTTGGTGTCAAAACACAAACGGTCAAAGTGGGTACATATAAAGAGGCTGGGACACCAACAAGACAATGGACAAAAGCTGAAAAAGAGGAACTTGATAAAGTGATAGGAAATACCTACGATATGTTTGTAAGTGATGTAGCGAGTGCTAGAAAATTAAAAGTTGAAGATAAAAATAAATTTGCAGATGCTCATATTTTTACTGCTATTCAAGCAAAAAATGTAGGACTTGTTGATAGTGTAGCAACTATTGGAGATGCTAAAAGAATGGTACAAACTATGGCTAAAGTCAAAGAACCTATTTGGAATAAAAAAAATAAAGTAGACAAGTTTCTTGAAAAATTTGCCAATGAAACGGCAAGTAAAATTGGATTTAATACGACATCATTAGTAGCTTACTAGTTACTAGAATAACTACCTAAATTAAAAAAGCTTCTCAAAATAGAGAAGCTTTTTTACTAACAAACAAAGACAATTTATATGTCAAGTTCTCCTACAAGATTTATAAATTTTATAAAATCAAATGGTTTGAGTATATAATCTGTTACATTGAGTTCATCAGCACTTTTGAGATATTCTGGTTCAGTGTGTGCAGACATTATAACACACGGAATATTCGAACCGCTTTCTCTAATATGTCTAATCATCTCTATACCATTCATTACAGGCATATTGATGTCTGATACAACAAGTTGAATATCACTATTATTTTTAAGTACCTCAAGCCCCTCTGCACCATTTCTTGCTGTCAAAAAGTTAGCTCCAAGTTTTGATAATGTATCACTAATAATAGTTATTAAATCATTTTCATCTTCAACAAAAAGAATTTTAATTGTCCTAAGTTTTGCTATTTTATTTTGCATCTGTATTCCTTACGATTTCAAAAGTTCTGACTTATGAACTACATTTTCGATATCCATCATTACAAGCATCTGATTGTCTTCAAGTCTTACAAAACCTTTTAAATATTTTGAAGGAATTGCTGAACCCATATCTGATACTGGAGAAAGAGAATCTGTTTCAATTCTTTGCACATCATCAACTTTATCGACTACTATACCAATCATTCTATCATCTGCTGTAATAACTGCAATTACAGCTGTGTTATCGTTATAAACTATCTCACCTGTATTAAACTTAATTCTAATATCTAAAATAGGTACAACTTCCCCTCTTAGATTTATAAGACCTTTTACCCAACTTGAAGTATTTGGAAGGGGCGTAATTATCTCAGGATAAGTTAATATTTCCCTTATCTTTGGTAATTCTATTGCATATTTCATTTGACCTAAGATAAATGTCATATATTCGTTAGGTGTTGTCCCTTTTCTAGGTGGTTGATTACTTTGTTGATCAGCTTGCATAACTACTTCCTTAGTTTGTAATAAAATTGTCCTATTGTATCTTTTTTTCTCTTATATGCTCTTAATTTATTCTGTTTTTTTCCAATATTCTACATTCAAATTTGTACTTTATTGTTTCTAAAGTGAGATTATCATCTATCTTATAATCATCAATATCTACAATTTTTTGATCTTTTGTTACTTGTACAAATCCTTTTTTTATCTTTTTTTCTGGATGATTATTCAAAAAACCTTCCCTTAGAAAATCAATTTTTCTTTGTTCTGATTGAAGATATTGTTTCATATTACTATTAAAATTTGCTCGTAAATTCACTAATGTAAGATTTACAAATCCAAATCTTTTAGTAAAAGAGTGTTGATTAAATAAAGATTTCAGATTTTCTAATTCAAGTATTTTATTTTTTAAAATCATCTTCATCTTATTTATAAGCTCATCATGTAAACTATCAGTCAGCATCATTAAATCATTTTTATTTGGAGTTGCCAATTCTATAGCATTTGAAGGGGTGCTCGCCCTAACATCAGCTACAAAATCACTGATAACAAAATCATTCTCATGTCCAACTGCACTTATAATTGGTGTCGTTGCCTCAAAAATTGCATCTGCTACAATCTCTTCATTAAAAGCCCAAAGGTCTTCTATACTTCCCCCACCTCTCCCTACAATAATGAGTGATTTTTCCTCTTTTTGTGCCATCATATCAGCGACTTTAATACTTCTTACAATATCCTCTTTCGCTCCAATCCCTTGCACTAAAGTAGGTATCAAAATCATTTTTGCTAGTGGATAACGATGTGCCAAAATCTTTTTCATATCTTCAATAGCTGCTCCTGTATTAGAAGTAACTACATAGATATTTTTAGGATAACTTGGAAGCTTTTTTTTCTTTAAACTATCAAAATACCCTTTGATTTGAAGTTTTGTTTTGAGTTGTTCATATGCAAGGGCAAGCTCCCCTATTCCACTTGGCTCAATTTTGGTGCAAAGTATCTGATAAGTTCCTCTTGGAACATAAACCGTCACACTTCCACGAATAATAATCTTACTTCCAGCGACAAGACGAAATTTAAGATATTGTGCATTGCCTTTAAACATTACACATGAAATCGTTGATTTATCATCTTTGATACTAAAATAGATATGTCCACTACTATGGTAAGTGAGATTTGAAACTTCACCCTCTACATATACACTAGCAAATGTAGTTTCTAAAATCCCATTTATTTGATTATTGAGTTCATTTACACTCAGTGGAACATTCAAGTACAAATTCCCTTTTTAGATTTTTCTTGCGATAAAAGTCGTACTCATATCCAAAGAATACCCTTGCACAAAAATTGGTTCCAATCCAACTTCTTGGAGCTCTTTTACCATCTCTTTAGTTGTGATAAAACTATCAATTGAATCTGGTAAATAGATATAAGCATCACGACTACCTGAGATAAGTCCACCAATAACTGGCATAATTTTATGCATATAAAAATGTGTTATTTTTGAAGCCAAATCATTTTTATCATTTTTTGTAAATTCCAAAATTACTACTAATCCATTTGGTTTAAGAACCCTTGCAAACTCTTGTAGTCCCTCTTTTCTTTTGACTACATTTCTAATTCCATAAGAGATAGAGATGATATCTGCTGATTCATCATCAAGTGGTAAATTTTCTGCTCCTGCTTCTATAAAAATCCCATCTTTTATCTTTGTTTTCCCAACTTCCATCATCCCAACACTAGGGTCAATTCCAACTATTTTATCAACTGTAATGCTATTGTCATTTGCAACATTTTTCCAATCAATCATCAAATCACCCGTCCCACAAGCAACATCTACTATTTTTTCAATATGTTGCTTGTTATAGAATGAAAAAGCCATATTACAAGCCTTTTTTCTCCACAACTTGTCAATACCCATACTCAAAATTCTATTTGCTAAATCGTAAGTTTTTGCTATCTGATTGAACATAGTTACTATTTCGCTTTGTCTTGAATCCATATTTTCCTCTTTATATACTACTTTTTTATATTAAAAATTTTGAAACTAACAGCCCCAAAACAAACCCAAAATTTATTCCAACCAATATCTTCATATTGTTAAGTTTTTTGTCTATCGTTGGTATCGCATTGATTATCTGTTTTTGTTGTGATAAAGTATCTTCAAATGTCTTTGTACTTTGTTCAACATTGACTAAGAGATGCTTAAGACTTAACTCAGCGAGTTCAAGTCTATCAGCTATCTCTTTTGCTTGCTTTAAACTCATATCACTCATTTAATTGTAATCCATTTATCAAGTTGAAAAAATATCCCATTAAGATTATTTAAAACATAATCTTTCGCTTCTGTTTGTATTCTTCTAAAAAAAAGATATTTTCTAGCACTTTCATTATCTCCAGCATTTTTTGCTTCAACTGCTTTAGCTGCAAAATCAGTGTTATTATATGCCATCTCCCAAACTGTACTTCCAAGATATCTACTCATTGTGATCACTTTATCATTTTTGACTGCAAAATATTTTGGATTTTCAACGAAATCAGTAATAGTTGCATTACTACCTAAATATTTATGTCCAAAGAAATTGATAAATTGCTCTTCAAGATAATCTTGATCGGTAGAAATAGCACGATTAAGTGCAAATAAAAGATTATCTTGTGAATTATTTTCAATCTTTTTAAGCTTTTTCATTGTTGCTATTGCATTCTTTCCATCAAGCTCCCCATCACCCATAGGAACAATCCACTTCACATTTCCAAATGTTCCAACTTTTGCTATCTCTTCAAGCACATATGAAGATGTTTTATTTCCACCTACATCCACAATAACTTCATGATTATCATCCATCAAAATAAGTTCATCAAGCTCTTTTAATTTATTTGTACTAAGCATTCTCTTATTGACAATTTGTGTTCTTGTAAAACTTTGTGAATCGTTATTTTCATCATCAATCTCAATATAAGTTATTTTTTTACCATGTTTTTTATATAAATATGGAGCAATAACTTGCATAGCAACCGTACTTTTACCAACTCCACCTTTTGTTTGCGGGATAATAATCATATCATGACCTTTTTTTGATTTTTTTTATTTTAACGAACTTTTAATTTATAATGGCTTTTCAAGAGATAAGTGCTTGAACTATAATTGGTTCTCTATCACTAAAAAACTTCATTTTCATCCCGTCAATCGCTTTTCCTTCATCATCAACATCAATAACAACAAGTTGAAAAATTGTTTTGCAACTATTTGGAATATCAAAATGACCACCTATTCCAGTAAGTGCTTTTTTTATAGGTATATGACTATCCATCCCAATAACATTATCTCTACATCCACTTAGTCCAATATCAGTAACATAAAAAGTATTGTGTGCTATCTCATAATCATCTGTCCCAATATGAGTATGTGTTCCACAAATTGCACTTACTTTTCCTTTTAGAAGCTCAAACATCACCCTTTTTTCTGCTGTTGCTTCTGCATGAAAATCTACAAAAATATGTTTTATCCCATCACTTTGTAACTGTTCAACAACCTCTTGTGCCACTATAAAAGGGTTTGTCACTTGAGGCATACCATAGAGTCCCATAAGATTTAAAATAGCAATTTTTGTACCATTAAGCTCAACTATCTTAAGTCCAGTTCCTTCAACTCCATCAGGATAATTGTGAGGACGAAGAACAGGAGCATTTTGGAGAAGTGCCAAAATATCCTTTTTTTTATCCCAAGTGTGATTTCCACCTGTTAAGAGATCGATACCAGCTCTAAAAAGTTCATTTGCATTTTCGCTTGTTAATCCAAATCCATGACTTGTATTTTCACCATTTGCTATAACAAAATCAATATTGTATTCTTCTTTGACCCTTTTAAGTTCTTTTTTAATATGAACTCTCCCTGGACGACCAACAATATCACCTATAAATGCAACTCTCATAACTACCTACCAAAAAAATTTACGGCATAGTATCATAAAAAAAATAATGCCCTTATTTATAAAATAAAAAGATTATTTTGTCAAAAAAGTTATACCACAACAATAAGCACTACTAAAAGCCCATTGAAAATTGTACCCACCAAGTTCCCCTGTCACATCAAGCACTTCCCCTATGAAATAGAGATTTTTTTGTAATTTACTTTCAAAATTTTCATCTATCTCACCAGTCGATACACCACCTTTGGTTACTTCTGCTTTTGTATAACCAAAATTACCTGCTGGTGCAAATTTATAATTGTGAATATCTAATTCAATATTTTTAATTGCTTGTTTAAATCTTTTTGGAAGATAACTCTCTTTTGTAGGGGCAAAGTCTATTGAAATCTGCCCTTTTTTCCAATAAAGTGATGTTGACAAAATAACAGGTCCACTACAACCTTTATGGGTAAATAGTAAACTCCCTTCTAAAGTCTTATCTTCAACTTTAATTCTAACATCCATAGAAAGACCACTGAGTTCTTTAAACCAAAATTGCTCTTTTTGGACAGTAAAACCTACAAGGGCTGGATTAGGTGTCACTATTGTATGTCCAAATTTTTGAGCTATTTTATATCCAATATCTGTTGCACCTAAGGTATTATAAGAAAGTCCACCCGTTGCGATGATTAACTTTTTTGATTTTATCTTTTTTTTATTTGTTGTTATCAAATATTCTTGATTTATATAGTCCACATCTAAAACTTCATTCTCTAATAAAAAATCACATCCTGTTGTTAATTTAGAAAACAATCTAATAACTTCATCACTAGAATGGCAAAAATAGGTTCCCTTAACTATTTTTTCATTGAGTGTTGGGTAAAGATTATTTGTTTTTAGAAATTTTAAAAGTGAACTATTATCAAATTTTTTAAAAGTAGTTTCAATCAATTGTTTATCGCCCAAATAGAAATCTGAACTTAAATATTTGTTGGTGATATTACATTTTCCACCACCACTCACTTTGATTTTAGCACCAACTTTAGGATTTTTATCAATAATACAAATTTTAAGATTGTTTTGTTTTTGAAGTATTGAAGCAACCATAAGCCCACTAGCTCCTGCTCCAATTATAGTTACATCATACATAGTTTAAGAGTTCTATGCAAGGCAAAAAAAGAGGACTTACCCTCTTCTTGAACCACCACCCTCACCTCTTGGTCTTGGTGGTCGACTCTCATTATCTCTTCTTGGAGGTCTTGCGTCTCCATCTCTTCTTGGTCTACTAGAACCACTATCATTTCTTGGTCTTCTTTCCCCAGAATCTCTTCTTCCATCACTGCTTCCGCCCCTTGAGCTTCTACTTCTTGAACGACCTCGTGAACCACTTCCACCTCTATCATTTTTCAATCTATCGATTAAAGCTGCGATATCTTGGTGAGATTTTCCTATTTTATTTTTCCCTTTTACTTCATCTTTTTGAGTTAAAATTGAAGCTAATTTATATGCGATTGTAGAAAGATCAAACTCCTCTTTAAGAGTATCAATAAGATCACAAACTGCTGGATCTACCACTTGATTTTTGATACTAGCCATAAATCCACTATGTTTTTTACTCTTTACATCATCAATAGTAGGAACAACTTTTGCTTCCATCATTGCACCAATGTTTGATTGGATTTTTTGAAGACTTCTAAATTCACTTGGAGTTACGATAGAAACAGCAACACCTGATTTTCCACCTCTTCCAGTTCTTCCAATTCTGTGAACATAAGGCTCACTATCAAATGGTAATTGATAATTAAACACGTGGCTTACATCACTTACATCAAGCCCCCTTGCAGCAACATCAGTTGCAACTAAAACTTCTAAAGTGCTTGCTTTAAATGCTTTTATAACTTCTTCTCTTTGTCTTTGTTCCATATCACCATGAAGACCTTTTGCACTGTACCCTTGCGATACTAGATAAGTTGCAAGTCTATCTACATCTCTTTTCATTTTACAAAACACAATCGATTTAGTAGGATTTTTGAAATCAAAAAGTCTCATAAGAGCATCATCTCTTTCATACTCTTCAACAACATAATACGATTGCTCAATATTTGTATTTGTCATATCTTTTTTAGTCACAGTAACAAATGCTGGTTCAATTAAAATTCTTTTTGCCAAATCTCTAATTGGTTCAGGCATAGTTGCACTAAAAAGAAGTGTTTGTCTCTCTTTTGGCATAAATTTGAAGATTGTTTTAATATCTTCTAAAAATCCCATATCAAGCATCTCATCTGCTTCATCAAGAACAATAAATCTTGGATTTATGCTGATTTGTTCATTTTTAAGAAGATCTAAAAGTCTTCCTGGAGTTGCTATAACGATTGAAGCATTTTCTGTGTGTTTGATTTGTCTTGAGTATGAAGTTCCACCATAAATAGTGGCTGTTTTGATATCCAAAAATTTACCAAATTTGAAAAGTTCATCACTCACTTGCATCGCAAGCTCTCTTGTAGGTACGATTACAAGTGCTTCAACAGTTCCATCTCTTCTGAGGTTTTGTAGTATTGGAAGTCCAAAAGCAGCTGTTTTTCCTGTTCCTGTTTGTGCTTGAGCTACTATATCTTTTCCAGTTAACACGATAGGTATCGCATCTTTTTGTATTGGACTTGGTTCTACAAATCCAGCCTTATTGATGGCTTGCATCAATTCATCTTTAAAATTAAAGTCTTTAAATTCCATATTTATTTTTTTCCTTTTTATTATTGAACCTTGTAATAGAAAGTTGTTAAATAATATATAATTCTTGACCTAATTTCATCTTATTTCTTCTCTATCGTGATTCAAATTAGGCGGAGTGTATCTAAAAACTCCTTAAAATAGTATTGGTCTATTTCAACTCCCAATTTAACGCTTATTCATCACCCATTTCATCATCACTATCACTTGATAATGCAATATTTGAATTACCCATAGCTTTTAAAATTTTTTGTTCTATCTCATTAGCTATCTCTGGATGTTCCCTTAAAAATACTTTACTATTTTCTTTCCCTTGACCAATTTTACTATCGTTGTAGCTAAACCATGCTCCAGCTTTATCAACAATCTCTAGTTTTACACCATAATCTATAAGTTCTCCAAGTTTTGAAATTCCCTCTCCAAACATAATATCAAACTCTGCTGTTTTAAATGGAGGTGCAACTTTATTTTTAACAACTTTTACTTTTGTTCTATTTCCAATACTTTGTTCACCTTGTTTAAGTGTCGCTATTCTTCTAATATCAAGTCTTACAGAACTATAAAATTTCAGTGCATTTCCACCCGTTGTAGTTTCTGGACTTCCATACCCTGTCATTCCTATTTTCATTCTTATTTGATTGATAAAAATAACTGTCACATTCATTTTACTCATAATTGCCGTAATTTTTCGAAGAGCTTTTGACATAAGTCTTGCTTGAACACCAACTTGTTGGTCATCCATATCTCCATCAATCTCAACTTTTGGAGTAAGTGCTGCAACACTGTCAACTACTATAAGATTAACAGCTCCACTTCTTACAAGAGTTTCAAGTATCTCTAATGCTTGCTCACCATAATCAGGTTGTGACACTAGAAGGTTCTCTGTATCAACACCAATATCTTTTGCATATTTCACATCAAGTGCATGTTCTGCATCGATAAAGGCACAAACTCCACCTTGTCTTTGACATTCAGCAACAGCATGAAGTGTTAAAGTCGTTTTCCCTGAACTCTCAGGTCCATATATCTCTATCACTCTTCCTTTAGGAAGTCCCCCAACACCAAGAGCTAAATCAAGTCCAAGAGAACCTGTACTTATAGATTCTACAGGTTCAATAGCTTTATCTCCAAGTCTTACAAGTGTCCCTTTCCCAAATGCCTTATCCATTTGTTTGATAGCTAAATCTAGTGCTTTTCTTTGTTCTTCAGTCATTTTATTTTCCTCTTTTTTTAATTTTTAATATCTCTAAAAACTCTTATTAAACAAAAAAATTTAAAGATACCTTTTTATTGTTAATCGCTTTTTGTGATGCAATCTTATCATAAAAGATTTTGAAACATAAAAAACTTAACAAATTGACATACTTTTTAAAAACTTTTGTGTTTTAATCGTTCTTCCTCTTTTTTATAATCACTCATATAGAGTGATACAAGATTATAAAATCTTGCACTATGATTTTTCTCTTCTATGTGACAAAGTTCGTGTAGCACGACATATCGTATCGTATTTATAGGAAATTGAAGCAACATATAATTGATAGAGATATCATTTTTATAACTGCAACTTCCCCACTGTCTTTTTGCATAACGGTAGGTGATTTTTTCTGGATGCAATTTTGTTAAAAAACACATCTCATCAAAAATAGGATCAATATATTTGATAGCATTCTTTTTATAAAAAACTTTTAAACCATCAATAAATAACTCATACTCCTTAGAAACATCGATGCTACTATTATGATAAAAATAAAATGTTTCATTTTGAAATTTCACTTTAACATGAGTAATCGCATCATCAATTACCAATTCCAAGGGGTAATCCTCCCCCATAAAAGGGATTTTACCTCCACATATAAAATCAAATTTATTTTTTATAGGAACTTTGTTTAAAGACCTTAAAATCCAATCTTTATGCTGAATAATAATATCCCTAATCTGATGCACTTTAAATTTTAGAGGTGTTCGAATGATAATTTCATCTCTATTTTCTAAGGATAATCCTATTCGTTTTATTTTTTTATCACTTTTATGTATCACCGTAAGGGTGACATCATCTAATCTTATTTCCATTCTTTACTTTATTCCAAACTCTCAATTTATTATCAAGATTTTATCACAGTATAGTTTCTTTAGGTATTAAAACATTCACTTAGCAGAACTTGGTTGTGCTATAAAATACGATTTCGGTTTAATGTCAATTTACTAGAATCTTTTACTCCAAAGATAATTTTCTCATCAAATCTTCTCCAAAACTAGGTAAAGCTTCTTGGGAAGAGATATAGCAAGTAGCACTATTTTCATTCAAATTTATGGTAAGTTCATAGCTATATTTTGTGTTTAAATCTTTTATAAAATAAGCATCACAAGTATATATTTTTTCTCCATCAGGAGGGGTGATTTCTATTTTAAAATCTACATTAATATCATTTTTATAATTATTATCTACCGACAAAGTAAAAGCGGATTGTTCATTTTTATTTGTATTGATAACACCACTCATAGATACATACTGAATAATATCTGGTTCTTTTTCATACTCCAATGTTTTATTTGAAATCAATTTAACATTATAACCACTGTCTCTATTTCTTGAAATAGAAATTTCATTTGGAGTCTCTTCTTTAACAATCAGTTTATCTACAAATTTTATCTCATTTGATACTCTAATTGTAGGTACTTTTTCCTCTTGTTGTTTAGAAATTACTATTTTCTCCATTTTTTCCTCTATACTATTAAGTGGAGTATTTTCTTTTTGTATTTGGGGTTGTGGTGGTGTATATTGTGTTGTTTTTTCAACTTGTATTATTGTGTTATCTTCTTTTTTGACCTCTTGTATATTGGTTTCATTTGAAGAGACAACAAAATCATTTTTCATTTGAATTGTTTGATTTTCTATTATTGGAAGTTGTTTTGTAGTAAAGTCAGCAAAAACAACATATATCACAAGAGACAATATCATTACAAATCCTACAACCATCATCTTATCTTCATTTTGCATTCTTTTTTTCCTTTCAAATTTCAATAAAAAAAGGGAAAAGCAAACCTACTTTTCCCTTTTACACCAACAAAAATGATATTATGGATTTCTCAACCATCTATCTCTATTAAGAATATAGTTTTTACCATCATGATAAAAAGCGAAAATCGTTCCATTCATAGGTTTTGTTTTTGTACCAGCAAAATAGTGTACATAGTCCTTGTAACCACCTTGTGTATTCGTTGTAACAGATTTCAAATCACCATGTATACCATTAATTTCAACATCTAAAACATTATTTAAATTTGTACCCCAGACTCTTGTTTTTAAATACCCCCTTCCAGAATGAACTTGTTTTGTAACATACTGTCCACTAGCACTATTATATGTCATATCTGTTGAACCATCTGCTAAATTTGATCTAGTTATAACACCATCTAGTTTATTATCTGTTTCAACAACAAGAGGCATCACCTTTGTAACTCCAGCAAAAAGTGAACCCATACCAAAACCCATCAAAAGCACAAAAGTTAATAGTAACTTTTTCATAATTTCCCCTTTTTTTATAAATTTCAAGTGATTTTAGCCCCCCCTAACTTAACTTTTGGTAAAGTTTTCTTATTTTTAAAATAAGGAGCTATAAATGCAAATATCATCTTCAATCCAAAATCCATACATCACACAAACAGCAACCACAAGCAGTGTTCAAAAAACAAATAAAACAACAGAAACTGAAATATCCTCTATTTCAGAAAGTAAATACACTCCACCAAATCAACTAAGTTATGAAGATTATCAATCGATTTCATATAAAGATTTAAAAATACTCTATCCACCTGCAACAACTACTGATGAAAATGGATATTCAGTAAAAATCAATGAAAATGGAAATGATGATACTTATAGCCAAGCTGTAAAGTTATGGCAAGTTGCAAATACTTTTGAAGATAATATTTTAGGGAAAACACTTTTTACTCAAGTAAATAAAGATAATCCAAGTGAAATAGACGATTTGATAAATGAACAAATATTAAGTATTCACTTTTTTAAAACTGAAGCATTAGAACAAAGACAAAGAGATGCAGAAGATGATTACACGATAAAGATGATTACAAAAAATGATCCACCATATACTACAGAAAAATTTGCACAGTATTTTGGTAAATATTCAAATGAATTTTTAGCAAAATATCCTAATGATCCAGCAATTGTGACTCAAGAAGAAAGAGACTATGCAAATGAATATACAAGGATATCATCCGAGCGATTCTTTGAAATAATGAATTTAACTTTAAATGATACAAAAGATTTGGGGAATCCAAATCGTGTGCATTTTTCAGAGACTTATAAAACACATGAACTTTTTATCCATATCGATGAAGTAATGGAACAATTTTCAAAACT
>RRZU010939604.1_pt1 | contig 20472 bp, 18 predicted proteins | sample 2165561 | NCBI WGS metagenome assembly RRZU01 (sample SAMN10456909, study PRJNA506462) | wastewater metagenome | isolation source: wastewater sludge | place: USA: Moscow, Idaho | reverse complement strand
TTCTCAAGTTTATTTAGGATCTGCTGAAGTTGCAGCTGTTACTGCACTTTTAGGAAGATTACCATCTGTTGAAGAATATATGGAAATCGTACCTAAGAAAATTACAGAGAAAAACAGAGAGGGTGTTTATAAATACTTAAACTTCCACCAAGTTACTCCAGCTCAATTAAAAAACTTAGTTCACTCTTAATAGTTATTTTGGGATTTAAAAACCGAGGTCTTTGGCCTCGGTTTTTTTTTATATAGATTTTACTAATCAAATACAATAAAAGAAGAAATTATGTTCAAAAAAAGTATATGTACGATTGCAGTTTTATCACTTTTTACAGCTTGTGCTGAAAAAAATGATAATGTTGATACTTATGATTTATCTACTCATTGGTTTAATATGAAAAGTTTAGATAACAATAAAGTTGTTATAAATAAAAATTACACTGAACAATATAATAATGGCAATAAAACAAGTAGCTATGTAGATTTTAATGTTTACAAAAAAAATAAAACAGGTATATATCAAATAGAAAAGTATAGTTTTTTTGAGGATATTAATAAGGAAAATTATAAATCAATGCTTTTGGATAAAAATGTTGATTTAAAATATAATATTTCACAAAATGATATAAATGAAGAGTTTGAGCTTGATAAAAAGCAAGTTTCTTCTTATAAAAAAGATATAAAAATCAATGATAAAGTAATTGATGAAGTTGATATTGATGGAAATATATTGGTTTGTACTTTTACTAATTACCATAAAAATATAAACGTTAAAGATAAAATAAATACCTATTTTAAAGCAGAATATTTTGCTAAAGATAAAAATTATAATGATGTAGTAGAACTATCATGTAAAGATTCATTTATGGAAAATGAATATCATATCTATATGGCAAAAAATATGGGAACTATATTATTCATGGGAATAGGTGAAGAAGATGGTAGTGTAGTTGATACATTTTCAATTCTTGATACTCAAACTATTTTAGATTAAAATAAAGAGATAATATGGCAAAAAAAGATGAAATAAAATGGAATAAAAAATATCAAGAAACTCCTTCTTTACTTGAAGAGAGGAGACCTAGTGAAAAATTGATTGAAATAATACAAAAAGTAAAAGGCAAAAAAGCTCTTGATGTAGCAAGTGGAACAGGAAGAAACTCTGTTTATTTAGCAGCTAATGGCTTTGAAGTTGATGCTTTGGATATTTCGCAAGTGGCTCTTGATTCACTTAAAAGTAAAGGATTTGAAAATATTTCTTGTAAACTTGTAGATTTAGATGAATATGAAGTGCCTGAAAATTCCTATGACTTTATAGTTATGACAAATTTTTTAGATAGAAATATTATTGTTAAACTCTCAAATGCTCTTAAAAATGATGGAATTTTATTTATTGAAACATACATGCATGATATTATAAATGAAAAACCTTCTTCAAATCCAGATTTTTTATTAAAAAAAGATGAACTAAAAACTTTTTTTGATGATGCTTTTGAAGTTTTGGATTATGATGAATTTTTAAATGAAGAGAATGAACTATATAGAATGAAAAAGCAATCAATTGCAATTAGAAAATTGTAATTTTTACAAAGAATAATTTTAACCATAAAAAAGCTTCTAACAAATTATTGTAAAAAGCTTTTTTATTTAGCAAAACTCTAAGCTAACAGAGCTTTTGCACACATCTCATTTGTTATTAAGCCATTAATTAATTTACCTTCTAAAGCTGCTTTTATTGCTGTTAATTTTGCTTGTATTGCTGCAATTCCTATTATTAATTTTTCAGGATTCTTTTTAAGAGGAATACTTGTTAATCTTTTATTTGTACACCCATCTATTATATTTCCATTAATATCAAAGGCCCAACCTATAATTTCACCTACTGCTTTTGCTTCTAATAAAGAGTTTAACTCTTCTTCAGTGATAAAGTTATCTTTATACATAGGAGCAGTACCGTCTATTTGCCCAATTCCTACAAATGAAATATCAACCTTTTCTGATAAGGCTAAAATATTCTTTGTTGATTGTTGATTATGTAATAAATCTCGTTCTTCTTCAGTTTTAACTATTAAAGGAAGAGGCATAGGATAGTATGTTGCATTTGTTTTATCTGCAATTTTACTAACAACTTCATGGGAAGACGCCGAACCATCATTTGCCATATTTCCAACTAAAGATAGAAGTTTATGTTGAGAACCATTTATAGGTGATAGCTCATTTGCAATCATATTTAAAACTTTTCCTGTCCCTAAACCTATAATTAATGGCTCTTTTGATTCTAAATATTTTTCTAATATCTGAGCCCCTGCTTGTCCTAAGCCCACATTTGTACTAATTTCTTGCGTAACACTTGGAATTACTTCACACTCTTTTAAAGAGTATTTCTTTTTTAATTCAGATGCTAGTTTCATGCAACTAGCAATAGGATGATCAAGCCTTACTTTTATAAGTTTTTCACTTACTGATAATGAAACCATTCTTTGTGCTGATTGTCTAGAAATACCAAATTCATTTGCAATTTCTTCTTGATTGTATCCAGCAACATAATAAAGCCATCCTGCTCGTGCTGCTAAATCATATTTATTACCTTTTTTGTATATCATGATTGCTCTTCTTTCTTATTATTTATTGATAAATGAGGTAAATAGTCAAAAAAACTTATTCATATCATCAAATACAAAATCAGGTTCATAAGAGTATTGATGATTTCTATCCCAAGTTATTAAATGACTAGCTCCTATAAAATGCCAAGTTTTCATACCAGCTTTTTTAGCACCTTCAATTCCTACTAGACTATCTTCTATTACTAATACATTTTGAGGTTCAATATTAAATTTTTTTGCAGAATTTAAATATATATCAGGAGCTGGTTTGCCTTTATCTCCTAAATTATATGCACTAAAAATATTATCTTTTAAATACTCATATATACCAACTGTTTTTAATGAACTAGTTGCTCGGGTTTTACTACTACTTGTTGCAACACATTTTTTGATATTTAATTGTTTTAAAATATCTTCAATTCCAGGTATAATTTTTAATTCTTTATCAAATACTTTTAGTAATTCAACTCTGTATTCTTCTTCAAAATTATCTGCTAACTGAATATTGAAATTTTTAAGAACATGGCCTTTTACCTTTAAATATGATTGTCCAATAAAATGTTTTTGTACATATTGTGTATCTATGTCAATTCCTAGTTTATTAAATTGCATAGATATTACTTTTGCACTTATGATTTCACTATCTATTAAAACTCCATCACAATCAAAGATGATTAATTGAATATTTTCATAATTTTCAATTTCCAAAATATTGAGCCTTTTATTAATTTTATAAATAGGAGTATACAAGTTTTTATTTTACAAAAAGATTATTATTAGATTTTATTAAAAGAGTTATTTAAAACTTAAAAAAAACTAAAGAAAAATATGTAAATTTTTTTTTAAAATAGTATAAAAAATAGCCTTCTGTTAAGTTACAATTTAGTTTCAAGGTGTTATTATTTTCTCAAGTAGTGAGCTTTTGCTATCAGTATTGGCAAAAGCTCATTTTTGACTAAACTAAGGAGAGAGAGATGAATGTTAAAAAGATACTAAAAACGAGTGTTGTTACTGCAATTGCTAGTGTATGTTTAAATGCTGGTGATTTAACTATTGCTACAGTTAATAATGGTCACATGGTAGAAATGCAAAAACTATCAAAAGTTTTTGAAAAAGAGAATCCAGGTATTAACCTTAAATGGGTTGTTTTAGAAGAAGGTGTTTTAAGACAAAGAGTTACAACTGATATTGCTACTAAAGGTGGTCAGTTTGATATTATGACTATTGGTATGTATGAAGCACCAATGTGGGGTAAAAAAGGTTGGATTGAAGAAATGAAGTTTGATGCAGCTTATGATGAAAAAGATCTTTTACCTGCAATGGTAGATGGATTATCATCTGATGGAAAACTTTATGCAGCACCATTTTATGGAGAAAGTTCTATGCTTATGTATAGAAAAGATTTACTTGAAAAAGCAGGTATGACTATTACTGATAATCCAACTTGGGAACATATTTCTGAAGTTGCAAAAGTAATACATAATCCAGATCAAGGAGTTTATGGTATTTGTTTAAGAGGAAAAGCAGGTTGGGGTGACAATATGGCATTGATTACTACAATGGCAAATACTTTTGGAGCACAATGGTTTGATAAAGATGGTAGACCGCAATTAAACTCAGCAGCATGGAATAATACAATGGATTACTATGTTGACTTATTAACTAAATATGGACCTCCAGGTTCAAGTGGAAATAGCTTTAATGAAATTTTAGCTTTATTTAATGAAGGTAAATGTGGTATGTGGATTGATGCAACAATTGCAGCATCATTTATTTCAGATCCAGCACAATCAAAAGTTGCTGACAAAGTTGCATTTGCACAATCTCCTGTTGGAGTTACAAGTAAAGGTGCAAACTGGTTATGGTCTTGGGCTTTAGCTATTCCTTCTAGTAGTAAAAATGTAACAGATGCACAAAAATTCATTTCTTGGGCAACTTCTAAAGAGTATATCAAATTAGTTGGTGATACTAATGGTTGGGAAAAAGTTCCTACAGGTACAAGAAAAAGTACTTATGAAAATGAAAACTTCAAAAAAGCAGCAGTTTTTGCAGATGCTGAGTTGAAAGCAATTTTATCAGCAAAACCAAAAGACTCAACTTTAATGCCTACTCCTTTTGTAGGTGTACAATTTGTTACTATTCCTGAATTTCAAGGAATTGCAACTTCTGTTGGAAAAGATATGAGTGCTGCATTAGCTGGAAAAATTTCAGTAAAAGAAGCATTAGCCGATTCTCAAGAAACAGCTGAAAGAACAATGAAAAGAGCAAGATATTATAAATAATATCTAAATCAAAAAAAGAGGAAACTCTTTTTTTGATTCATGTCTATTTAAAATAATAAATTTTTTATAAATAACAAAACAATTTAACAAGGTTAATAATGAAATTTGAATTAAATAAAAGCACCGTTATGAACTTATTAAAAGCGCCTAGTATCATCGTTTTATTTTTATGGATGATAGTACCGCTTTCAATGACTTTGTATTTTTCGGTAATAAGGTATAACCTTTTAAGTCCTATGGATAATGGATTCGAAGGTTTAGGGAATTATGAATTTTTTATGACAGATGCTGCATTTATGCCAGCTATTTTAAATTCATTAATTTTAGTAGTGAGTATTATTGTTGTTACCATTATCTCGGGGATAATTTTAGCTGTTTTAATTGATAGAACATTCCCAGGTCGTGGAATAGTAAGAGTTATGCTTATTTCTCCATTTTTTATAATGCCTACAGTAAATGCTTTATTATGGAAAAATATGTTCATGAATCCAGTTTATGGGATGTTTGCATTTTTCTCTAATACTTTTGGATTAGAACCAATTGACTGGATGTCTGATTATCCATTGGTGTCAATTATTATAATGCTAAGTTGGCAATGGACTCCATTTGCATTATTGATTTTTATGACAGCTTTACAATCGCAAGATCAAGAGCAAAAAGAAGCAGCTGAATTAGATGGTGCTGGATTCTTTGCAAAGTTTTATTATTTAACTTTACCTCATTTATCAAGATCAATTGCAATTGTAATAATGATTGAAATGATATTCCATTTATCAATCTTTGCTGAGATTTTAATTACAACAGGTGGTGGACCAGGTAATGATGGTACTAACTTAACATATATGATTTTTACAAATGCTTTATTAAATTTTGATGTTGGAATTGCATCAGCTGGTGGTGTATTCGCAATCATATTAGCAAATATTGTAGCTTACTTCTTAATCAAGCAAGTTGGCAAAAGCTTAATGGCATAAGGAATAAAAAATGACTTATAAAACTAAACAAAAGATTACCCATAGATTACTAGTTGCATTAGCTTGGTTAATTGCAATTGTATTCTTTTTCCCAATATTTTGGATGATATTAACAAGTTTTAAAACAGAGTTACAAGCAATTGCTGTACCTCCGTTATTTGTATTTGATTTTACTTTTGAAAACTATTCATTAGTAAATGAAAGAAGTGATTATTTCCATCATGCAATGAACTCGATTATTACATCATTTGGTGCAACTTTATTATCACTAATAATTGCAGTTCCAGCAGCATACTCTTTTGCTTTTTCTCCTACGAAAAATACAAAAGATGTTTTACTATGGATGTTATCAACTAAGATGTTACCAGCTGTTGGAGTATTAGTTCCTATATATTTAATGGCACAAAAATTTGGTTTATTAGATACAAAAATAGTATTAATTATTATATTTGCACTTATGAATTTACCAATTATTATTTGGATGTTATTCTCATACTTTAAAGATTTACCAAAAGATATCTTAGAAGCTTGTAGTTTAGATGGTGCAAATTATCTTCAAGAGATGAGACATATTGTTTTACCATTATCTTGGGGTGGAATTACTTCAACTGGACTATTAAGTATTGTATTGTGTTGGAATGAAGCGTTTTGGTCTATAAATTTAACTTCAGCAGACGCAGCAACATTAACAGCACTAGTTGCTTCATATTCAAGTCCTGAAGGATTGTTCTGGGCTAAGTTATCAGCAATTTCAACATTGGCATGTGCTCCAATAGTAGTATTTGGTTGGTTCTGTCAAAAACAATTAGTACAAGGTTTAACCTTTGGTGCTGTTAAATAAAATTATTAGAATATTAGAAATTATTAAAAAAAATTAAAGGAACTTATATGTTAGGAGTTGAATTAAGAAATGTTGTAAAAGCTTATGAAGGTCATACAATAATTCAAGGTGCAAATTTACAAATTAAAAAAGGCGAATTCGTTGTTTTCGTAGGACCAAGTGGTTGTGGAAAATCAACATTAATGAGAACAATCGCTGGTTTAGAAGAAATTACAAGTGGTGAGATTTTAATTCATGGAGAAGTAATCAATGATACTCCTCCATCAAAAAGAGGAGTTGCAATGGTATTCCAATCATACGCACTTTATCCTCATATGAATGTTTATGACAATATGTCATTCTCTTTAAAACTTGCAAAAGTACCAAAAGCAGAAATAGATGAGAGAGTTAAAAAAGCAGCAACTTCTTTACAAATGATGAATTTACTTGATAGATTACCAAAAAATTTATCAGGGGGTCAAAGACAAAGGGTAGCAATTGGACGTGCAATTATTCGAGAGCCAAAAGTGTTTTTATTTGATGAGCCATTATCAAATCTAGATGCAAACTTAAGATCTAATACAAGAATTGAAATTGCAAAATTACATAAACACCTAGAAGCTACTATGCTTTATGTAACACATGATCAGGTTGAAGCTATGACTTTAGCAGATAGAATTGTAGTATTAAACGCAGGGGTAATTCAACAATTTGGATCACCTGATGATTTATACAAAAGTCCAGATAATTTATTTGTTGCAGGATTCATAGGAAGTCCTAAAATGAATTTTATTGAAACAGAGAATTCTTCTGAAGCTCAATATATTGTTAATAATATTGAAAATAGATTAGACAATAGAAGAAATACAGTTAAAACAGTTGGTGTTAGACCTGAACATTTCAACTTATCAACTAAAGAAAACTGTAAATTTACAGGGGTAGTTGATTTAGTTGAGAACTTAGGTGAGTATATGATTTATTATGTGAAACTTAATAATGATGAAATAATAACAGTTAAAAGTGATAATCCAGATCATCTTGCAATAGGTGATACGGCATATTTAAACTGTGATGACTCTAAATTTTACTTTTTTGACAATGAAGATAAGGCAATAAAATGATATTAAATAAAAATTTCTTAGAAAACAAATCTTTCAATAAGGCTGATTATAATTATAATCAAGCTGATTTGACTGCAGGTATTATACATATAGGTGTTGGAAATTTCCATAGATCACATGAAGCATATTATTTAGATGCTTTATTTAATAAAAGAAAAGATTTAAACTATGGTATCGTAGGTGCAGGTTTAAGAGAATATGATTCTTTTATGAGAAATGATCTTTTAAAACAAGATTGCTTAACAACAGTTGTTTCAAGAGATAGTGAAACTACAAGTGTACGTGTTTTACAATCAATGATTGATTTTATTGAAGTTGATAATAAATTATTAGTTGAGTCTTTAACAAATGAAAATATTAAAATAGTTTCACTTACAATTACTGAAGGTGGTTACTATATTGATTCTTATGGTAACTTTAATATTCAAAACGAAGAAATTCAAGCAGATATTAAAAATCCAGATAGCCCAAATACTGCATTTGGTATATTAATTAAAGCACTTAAAATTAGAAAAGAAAAAGGTCTTGCTCCTTTTACTTTATTAACTTGTGACAATATAGCTCATAATGGAGATGTATTAAAAAATGTAGTAGTTAAATTATCTGCTGCAATAGATCCAGCATTAAGTGAATATATTGAAAAAAATGTAGCTTTCCCAAATTCTATGGTTGATAGAATTACACCAACTGCAACAGATGCTGATAGAGCATTTATTCAAAGTGAATATGGATATATTGATAATAGACCTGTTTTTTGTGAACCATTTATTCAATGGATTATAGAAGATAACTTTTGTAATGGAAGACCAGCTTTAGAAGAAGTAGGTGTTATGTTTGTGGAAGACATCGAAGCATATGAATTAATGAAAATCAGAATGCTTAATGGTTCTCATGCTGCTATCTCATCTGTGAGTGCATTATTAAATATTGATTATGTTCATGAAGCATTAGAACACAAAACTGTAAAAACTTTTTTAGATAATATTATGAATAAAGAAGTAATACCTGTATTAAAAAATATTATTGATGTTGATTTAGATAAGTATTATAATACTGTTTTAAATAGATTTGCTAATCCATATATTAAAGATACGATTACAAGGATTTGTTTTGATAATTCAAACAAACAACCTAAATTTATTATAGATAGTATTAAAAGCGGAATTAAAAATAATGTAAATGTTGACGGTTTAATATTAACGTGTGCTTTATGGTGTCGTTATTCAATTGGTACTGATGAAAATAATAAAGCAATAGATATAAATGATGGTAGAAAAGATAAATTAAAAGAGTTGGCTTTAGAAGCAAAAACTAATCCAATAGTTTTCATTCAAATGGAAGATATCTACGGAAATTTAGCACAAAACGAATATTTTGCAAATACATTCTCAAAATTCTTAAACAGTATTTGGGAAAATGGTGTTGAAAATACAGTTATAAATTATAATAAACAATAGCAAAAATACTAAAGGATAATACAAAATGATTATATGTTGTGGAGAAGCTTTAATAGACATGATACCTACTACTTTAGATAGTAAAGAAACTGCTTTTATTCCAAAAATAGGAGGAGCGATTTTAAATACTTCTATTTGTTTAGGAAGACTAGGAGCTAATGTTGGTTTTTTAGGAGCAGTTTCTAAAGATTTATTCGGAGAAATGATTTTTGAAGAGTTAAATAATTCAAAAGTTAATACTTCATTTTGTATTGAAACATCAAATAACACAACTTTAGCTTTTGCAAAAATTGCAAATGGAACTACAACATATAGTTTTTTTGATGAAAATAGTTCAAATAGAACTATTTGCTTAAAAGATGTTGTTTTAGATGATAGTGTAGTTGATACTATTTATGTTGGTGGAATATCATTGATGAGTGAACCAAATGGAACAGAAATTGAAAATTTCATTGCAAAAGAAAGCTCAAAGAAAATTGTTTTCTATGATCCAAATGTTAGACCTAATTTTATAGAAGATAGATCACTTTTTATACAAAGATTTGAAAAAATATTATCTCAAAGTGATATTATAAAGATATCTGAAGAAGATTTAGAATGGTTATATCCAAATGGTTCTTTTGAAGAAATATACAAACAGTGGCTAAATTTGGGTCTTAGTATTATCGTTCTTACAAAAGGAAGTGAAGGAGCTATTATAAAAACAAAGAATTATGAAGTAACTTCTCGTGGAGAAAAAGTTGAAGTGGTAGATACTATTGGTGCTGGAGATATCTTTAATGGTGCCTTATTATATTCACTATCTAAACACAAAAGTTTTTCAAAAAAAGATTTAATTAATATTGATAAAGAATCATTAGAAGAATCATTAAAATTTGCAAATAAAGTAGCTGCTATTAGTGTAGGTAGAACAGGTGCAAATCCTCCTTTTTTTAATGAGTTAGATTTTTAATTATATTTAATGGCAATTAAAACATTATAATGTTATTATGTTGCCATGTTTTTAATAAAGGATAGAAATTTATGAATGAAATAAAAAATTCTTCTGACATCATAATTTTTGGAGCATATGGGGATCTTTCTTTTAGAAAATTAATCCCTGCTTTATATCATCTTTTTAATGATGATTATTTAGATGCTGATAGTAAAATCATATCAGTTTCGAGACAAAAAACAAGCCAAGAAGAGCATATAAAACTTACAAAAGAAAAATTAATCGAATTTATAGAACCAGAATTATTTAGTGAAGATGCATTTGAAAAGTTTAAAAAACTTTTACATGCGGTTTATGTAGATTTTAGCGATAACGATACTTACAAAGATTTAAAAAAATTATTAGATAAAAGTACGAATGAAGATAGAATTTCTTACTTATCTACATCGCCTAGTTTTTTTGGTGACATTTGTAAATCTTTAAATCATTGGGGTTTAATAAAACCAAGTAGTCGTGTTGTTTTAGAAAAACCAATTGGTAGAGATTTAGAATCTGCAAGAGAAATAAATAATCAAGTGTTAAGTTATTTTACTGAAAATCAAATCTATAGAATTGATCATTATTTAGGGAAAAATACTGTACAAAATATTTTAGCTCTTCGTTTTGCAAACAGAATTATGATGCCACTTTGGGATTCTACTAATATTGATCATATACAAATAACAGTTGCAGAAAGTGTTGGTGTTGAAGGTAGATGGGGATATTATGACCAATTTGGTGCAATGAGAGATATGATTCAAAATCATCTTATGCAACTACTTTGTTTAATTGCAATGGAACCACCATGTTCTTTAGATGCAAATAGTATTAGAGATGAAAAAGTAAAAGTTTTAAGATCTCTTAGACCAATTACTAGAGAAAACGTAGCTTCAAATACTGTTCGAGCTCAATATGAAAAAGGTTCAATAAATGGACAACCAGTTCCTGGATATTTAGAAGGTGATGGAGTATCTGAAAGTACAACAGAAACTTTTGCAGCTTTAAAAGTAGATATAGATAACTGGAGATGGAATGGCGTTCCTTTTTACATAAGAAGTGGAAAAAGAATGCAAAAAAGAAATTCTGAAATTGTTATTCAATTCAAAAATGTTCCCCATTCAATTTTTCAAAATAATGGAGAGCCCGTATCTTCAAATAGATTAGTAATTACACTTCAACCTGAAGAGAGTATTACATTAAGTTTAATTAATAAAGTTCCAGATTTAAGTAAAAATATGAGACTAGAAGAAGTTGATCTTGAATTAATGACTCCTTGTACATTAAAAAGAAAAAATGAAGCTTATGAAAGATTATTACTTGATGTTATAAGATCTAATCCTACTTTATTTATGAGACTTGATGAAGTTGAAAGTGCATGGAAATGGGTTGATACTATTCTTGAAGCTTGGGAAGATAATTTAGTTCCTATGAAAAAATATACAGCTGGAACAAATGGACCAAGTGCAAGTATTCAATTAGTTGCAAAAGATGGTAGGGATTGGCATGAAGAATAATAATGAACATTTCTTTTTAGAGCAAAAAGAATTAATTGATGCTTTAAGTTCAAAAATTATTGCAAATTTAGAAGAAGCAATACTACATAAAGGTAGTGCTTCTTTATTGGTTTCAGGAGGTAGTACTCCTAAACCTTTATTTGAAAAACTTAGTTCTTTTGATATTCCTTGGGAAAAAGTAAAAATTGCCCTTTGTGATGAAAGATGGATTGATAAAAATCATAAAGATTCAAATGAAAAACTTGTTCGAGATTCACTTTTAGTAAATTTTGCAAAAAAAGCACAATTTGTATCAATGTATCAAGAAAATATAAATATTGAAGATGCACAAGAGCTTTGTTCAGATATTTATAAAAAAGAGTTATTTCCTTTGGATGTACTAATTTTAGGTATGGGAAATGATGGACATACAGCTTCTTTATTTCCTAATAATATTAAATTAAAAGAATCATTAGAAACTCTCAATAAAATTTGTATTTGTATGAAACCAGATACAGCTCCTTATGAAAGAATGAGTCTAACTAAAACAGCAATATTAAGTGCTTCTAATATCTATTTGCACTTTGAAGGTGTTGAAAAACAAAATGTATATAAAAAAGTTCTTGAAGGTGCAAATAGCAATGACATGCCTATCTCTGCAATATTAAATCAAGATAAGAAAAAAATTGAGGTATATTACAAATGAATGAAATAATACTAGAAGTTACACAAAATATAATAGAAAGATCAAAAACAAGTCGTGAAATTTATTTAAATAGAGTTAAAGAAGTTAGCTCTAAAAAAGTAAATAGATCAAAAATGGGATGTAGTAATTTAGCACATACAATAGCTCCTATGAGCAGCGTTGAAAAAGAAGCTATGTCAAATATGCTTACTCCAAATATAGCAATAGTTACTTCATATAATGATATGTTATCTGCTCACGAGCCTTTTAGTGTATATCCTCCACTTATAAAAAGAACTTTATTACAAGAAGGTGCCACTGCTCAAGTTGCATCAGGAGTTCCTGCTATGTGTGATGGTGTTACACAAGGTTTTGAAGGAATGGAATTAAGTCTATTTTCAAGAGATAATATAGCAATGGGTGCTGCAATTGGCTTATCTCATAATGTTTATGATGGAGCTATATTTTTAGGAGTTTGTGACAAAATTGTTCCAGGACTTCTAATTGGAGCTTTATCTTTTGGACATTTACCTGCAATATTTATGCCAGCTGGTCCAATGCCATCTGGTATTTCAAATAAAGAAAAAGCATCTGTACGTCAAGAATTTGCTCAAGGTAAAGTTGATGAAAAGGCACTATTTAAAGTAGAAGCAGCTTCGTATCATAGTAGTGGGACTTGTACTTTTTATGGAACTGCAAATTCAAATCAAATGCTTTTAGAGATGATGGGACTACAAATGCCTAACTCTTCTTTTGTAAATGCTAATACATTACTTCGTGATGAATTAACACAAGAAGCATCAAGAACACTATTAAATTTAACAGCGTTTAAAAATAATTTCACACCAATAGCAGATATTGTGACTGAAAAAAGTTTTGTTAATGCAATAGTTGGGTTAATGGCAACGGGTGGTTCTACAAATCATACTATCCATTTAATTGCAATGGCAAGAGCTGCTGGAATTATTTTAAATTGGGATGATTTTAATATGATTTCAAAAGTTACTCCACTATTATGTAAGTTATATCCAAATGGAAGTGCTGATGTTAATCACTTCAGAGATGCAGGTGGTATGAGCGTTGTTATTCATGAATTAATAAATGCAGGTCTTGTACACGAAGATGTAAATACTGTAGTTGGTTTTGGTTTAAAAAATTATATTGTTGAACCATCATTAAAAGATAATGTATTAACTTTTAACAAAGGTGCAACAGTTTCAAGAGATAAAGATATTATCTCAAGTGTAGCAGCTCCTTTTTCAAAAGAGGGTGGAATCACTTTACTTGAAGGAAATTTAGGAAGAAGTATTATAAAAACTTCAGCACTAAAAGAAGAGCATTTATATGTAAAAGCTCCTGCTATGGTTTTTTCAACTCAAGATGAATTAAAAGATGCATTTAAAAAAGGTTTATTAGACAAAGATTTTGTGGCAGTTGTAAAATACCAAGGTCCAAAAGCAAATGGTATGCCTGAACTTCATGGATTATTACCTTCACTTGGAGTTCTTCAAGATAAAGGTTATAAGGTGGCTATTGTAACAGATGGTAGAATGTCAGGGGCTTCTGGAAAAGTTCCATCAGCTATTCATCTTGTGGAAGAAGCTGCAAAAGGTGGAAATATTGCACTTATTGAAGATGGTGATATTATTTGTTTAGATGTTAAAAATGGAAAGTTAAATTTAGAAATACCTTCAGAAGAAAAAATTAGAAGACAAATAAAAAAAGCAGATTTATCTGCAAATCACGCTAATTATGGAAGAAATTTATTCTCAATAGTTAGAGCAAATATTAGTACAGCAGAAGAGGGTGCTACTATTTTTGATATTATTGGAAAAGAGAGAAGTTAAGATGAAATTAAACGCAACAGAAGTATTAAGTATTTCGCCAATCGTTCCTGTTATTGCTTTAGATAATATAGAAGATGCTTTACCACTTGCAAAAGCTTTACAAGATGGTGGAATAAACATCATGGAGATTACTTTAAGAACACCTACTGGATTAAAAGCTATTGAGTTAATCTCAAAAGAGATGCCATCTATGAATGTGGGAGCAGGAACTGTTTGTAATAAAAAAGATTTAGAAGATTCAATTGCACATGGTGCGGCTTTTATCTTCTCACCTGGTATTAGTGAAGAGTTAATTCAAAGTGCAAAGCAAAATGATATTGCTTTAATTGCAGGAGTTTCAACGGCTTCTGAAGTTATGCTTGCACAAAATAATGGTTTATTTGCTTGTAAACTATTTCCAGCAGTTCAAGTTGGTGGAATAGATCTTTTAAAAGCTTTTTCTGGACCTTTCCCTAAAATGAATTTTTGCCCAACAGGTGGAGTTAGTTTAGATAATATGAATGACTTTTTAGACTTAAAAAATGTTCTATGTGTGGGTGGTTCATGGCTAGTTCCTAAAAACTTATTAAAAGAGAAAAAGTTTGAAGAAATCACTAGAATTGCTAAAAGCTCAATTGCGAAAATCAATGGAAACAAGGCTTAGTAATGGATGAACAAAGAGATATTCTTTTTGCAAGATTAAAGCAAATTAGAAGCCAATTAAAAAATCTCTCAATTAGTGATTTATTTACTTTAAATCCAAAAAGATTTGAAGAATTTTCAACTTCGATTGATGATATGATTCTTGATTATTCTAAACTTCATATGAATAAAGATGTATTAAATACACTTTTTAAACTTGCAAGAGTTTGTGATGTTGAAGAAAAAAGAGATGCTATGTACAGAGGTGATAAAATAAATATCACTGAAAATAGAGCAGTTTTACATATAGCTCTTAGAAATAAGCTAGATAATCCTATATATGTTGACAATAGAGATATTATGCAAGATGTGCATGATGGCTTAGAGAAAATGGAAGAATTTGCAAATGGTATTAGAGATGGAAAAATTCTATCTTCAAGTAATGAATCATTTACTGATATTGTAAATATTGGAATTGGTGGTTCTCACTTGGGACCTGCAATGGTAACTCAAGCCTTAAAACCTTTTCATGATGGACCAAATGTACATTTTGTATCTAATATTGACTCTTCACATATAACAGATGTGTTAGCTGATTTAAATCCAAAAAGAACTTTAATATTAATTGCTTCAAAAACATTTACTACTATTGAAACAATGACTAATGCTAAAACAGCATTAACTTGGATGAAAGATGCAGTAGGTGAGCAAAATGTAAGTGAACATTTTGCAGCTATTTCAACAGCTTTAGAAAAAACTAAAGATTTTGGTATTAAAGATAATCGTGTATTTGGATACTGGGATTGGGTTGGTGGAAGATATTCTATTTGGAGTTCTATTGGTTTAGGTGTTATGATTGCAATTGGAACAAAAAATTTTGCTGAATTTTTAGATGGTGCTTATGAAATGGATCAACATTTCAAAAATGCTCCACTTGAAGAAAATATGCCAGTACTTTTAGGACTAATTGGAATTTGGCATATTAATATTTGTGAATATCCAACACGAGCAATTTTGCCTTATGATCAAAGACTTAGTTCATTTCCTTCGTATATTCAACAACTTGACATGGAAAGTAATGGAAAAAGTATCTCTTCAAGTGGTGAAATGTTATATGAAAAAACAGGTGCAATTGTTTGGGGTGATGCAGGAACTAATTCTCAACACTCTTTTTTCCAATTATTACATCAAGGTTCTCAAATAGTTCCTTGTGAATTTATGTTGGGAGTTAATAAGTCAGAAAGCAATATGAAAGAGCACAATGATTTATTAATAGCAAACTGTTTAGCACAAAGTCAAGCTTTAATGGCAGGACGAAGAGTTGATGAGGTTATTAGAGTATTAGAAAAAAGAGGTGTTTCCCATGAAGAGTCAATTAGACTTGCTCCTCATAGACAGTTTAATGGAAATCGACCTTCTTCTACTTTATTATACAAAAAATTAGACCCTAAAACTTTAGGAAAAATTATTGCTTTATATGAGCATAGAGTTTTTGTAGAAGGTATTATTTGGGGAGTTGATTCTTTTGATCAATGGGGTGTTGAACTTGGAAAAGAGTTAGCATCTGAAATGTTATCTCATGTTCAAAATTGTGATAATAAAAAAGACTACTCTTATAAAGATATGGATTCTTCAAGTGCTGGTTTACTAAATGCTATTAGTGCATGGCAAGAATAAATTAAAAAAGATATAAAAGATAATTAAGGATTTATGGTGGAAAATAAAAAAGTTGGAATTATTGGTGTTGGAAATGTAGGTTCTACACTTGCATATTCACTTGCATCAAAGGGAATTTGCTCATCAATTGTTTTAAAAGATATTAGAGAAAATATAGTTGAAGCTATGGCTTTAGATATTTCACAAGCAGCAAATGCAGAAAAGTCACATACTATGGTAAAAGCTGCTAAGAGTGGTGAAGATTTAAAAGATTGTGAAGTTATCGTTATCACTGCTGGGATTCCTAGAAAACCAGGAATGAGTAGGGATGATTTACTTTTAACAAATGCAAAAATTATGCAAGCTGTTTTAGAAGATATTAAAAAATATGCTCCAAATTCAAAAATAATTATTGTTTCAAATCCACTTGATGCAATGGTTTATGCAGCACTTAAAATACTTAAATTCCCAAGAGAACATGTTATTGGTATGGCTGGAATTTTAGATAGCGCTAGAATGTCTCATTTTATTTGTGAAAAATTAGGATATGGAGCAGGGCAAATCGAATCATCTGTAATGGGTGGTCATGGTGATGCTATGGTTCCTTTAGTTAATTATTCAACAGTTGCAGGTGTTAGTTTACCTGAACTTTTAAGTAAAGAAGATATTGAAGATATCGTTACAAAAACAAAAAATGGTGGACTTCAAATCGTAAAACTTCTTGAAACAGGATCTGCTTATTATGCACCTGCTCATGCAACTTCTTTAATGGTAGAAGCAATTTTATATAATAACAAAAAAATATATCCATGTTCAGTTATGCTTGATGGAGAATATGATTGTAAAAATGTTGTAAGTGGAGTTCCTGTTATGTTAGGAAGCAATGGAATTGAAAAAATTATTGAGTTAAAACTAAATGAAGAACAAAAAGAGTTATTTGCAAATTCAGTTGCTTCTGTTCAAGAATTAATTGATACTTTAGATGAGAAATTTTTTATTTAATTTAGAAGTATAAATATTCATTTCCTAAACAAAAAAAGTTTGGGAAACTGAATAAAGTAAGATTATTTTTCTTAAAAGTTCTTTCGATATCTTAGGAGTTCTCCTCTTTTTTATGAAGGATTATTAGAAATATTATCATTATGTAAATAAATTTTATGTTTATACATATCTGCTTTAATTCTTACTTCTGAGTATTCCACTGGCTTATTTTCTTTATCAAAAGATAATCTATGTAAAGATAATAAAGGAGTAGAGTCTTTAATATTTAAATCTTTTGCCTCTTTTTTTGTAGGCGCTATTGCTTCCACTGTTTCTTGAGCATTATAAAATTCTATTTCATATTCATCTTTTAAATAAGTATATAAAGATTCTATATTAAAGTTTTTTTCAATATTAGGTACTTTTTCATAATCCATATAATTACGCATTAACGCAAATGGAATACCATTAAGAAGTCTTAATCTTTTAATACATAGAAGTTTTTTACATAAAAGTAGATCTTTTACAAAATGCTCACCTTCTATTATTTCAAACTTAATAGATTTGGTTTCTAATTTATGATTTTGCTTAGATAGTCTTTGTGTTAAAGAACCTATTGCATTTGCATCATAAAGAATTTTTTGCTCTAATACAAAAGTACCTCGACCTTGTTTTTTTTCAACTATATTTTCTCTTTCAAGTTCTTCAATTGCTTTTCTAATTGTAATTCTACTTACTTTATAAATTTCTTCAAGCTTTGGTTCAGCTGGAATAATTTCTCCCGCTTTGTAGTTTTCTTTTATATCTTTTAAAAGAATATCTTTTAGTTGTAAGTATAAAGGGCTACCTTTTTTAGTAAACAAATGTCATCCTTATGTTCTATAGTTTTAAAAGTTTATATTAAATGAAATTAAATAAACATTATATAATAACATTATAATGTTTAAGTTTAAATTAATATTTTAATCATTATAATGTTATTATGAATTTTAAGGAAGATTATGAAAACAATTAATAAAAAATATGATAATTTATTTACGTCAATTGAAGAAGTTCCAAAAGAGTATAAACTTGATGGTGAAATTTCTCAAAATGAGTATTTAATAAATGGTACTATAAAACATTGGAAAGGACAAAAACAAGATGTTTATTCTCCACTTTGTTTAAAAGATGGTAAGCAATTAAAACTAGGAACTTATCCAAGACTTACTCAAAATGAAGCTCAAGAAGCTTTAGATTCTGCCCTGGAAGCTTATAATTATGGAATGGGTGAATGGCCACAAATGACAGTTGCTAATAGAATAAAAGCAGTTGAGAAATTCACTTTTAAAATGATTGAAAAAAGAGAAGAAGTAGTAAATCTTTTAATGTGGGAAATTGGAAAACCTTTAAAAGATTCTCAAAAAGAGTTTGATAGAACAGTTGATTATATCAAAGATACAATTGAAGCACTAAAAACTTTAGATAGAAAAAACTCTCAATTAGAAATAGAATCAGGAATTCTAGCACAAGTAAAAAGATCTCCACTTGGAGTTACTTTATGTATGGGGCCATTTAATTATCCATTAAATGAAACATTTACAACTTTAATTCCAGCACTAATCATGGGAAATGCAGTGATATTTAAACCTCCAAAATTTGGTGTTTTATTACATAGACCTTTACTTGAAGCTTTTAGAGATTCTTTTCCAAAGGGAATTGTAAATACTTTATATGGAAGTGGGTCTGAGCTTTTAACACCTTTAATGAAAAGTGGAAAAATTGATGTTTTAGCATTTATTGGTAGTTCAAAAGTTGCAAGTACAATGGAGCATCATCACCCAAAACCAAATAGATTAAGATCAGTACTTAGTTTAGAAGCTAAAAATGCAGGAATCGTAATGCCTGATGCAAATTTAGAAGTTGCAGTTAATGAGTGTGTTACTGGAAGTTTATCTTACAATGGACAAAGATGTACAGCTTTAAAAATTTTATTTATACATGAAAATATTGTTGGAAGTTTTTTAGAGCAATTCAATGCAAAAGTAGATGAAATAAAATTTGGTATGCCTTGGGATAAAGATGTTCAAATTACTCCATTACCAGAAGCAAATAAAACTACATATTTAAAAGATTTAATTGATGATGCAACATCAAAAGGTGCAAAAATAGTAAATAAAGATGGAGGAACAATTAAAAATACATTTATGTTCCCAGCTGTTTTATTCCCTGTAAATAAAGATATGAGAATTTATCATGAAGAGCAATTTGGACCAATCGTGCCAATTCTTACATATAAAGATATTCGTGAGCCAATGCAGTATTTAATGGAATCAAACTATGGACAACAAGTAAGTGTTTTTGGTAATAATTCAGATGAAATTGCAAAAATGATTGATAGTTTAGTAAATTTAGTAAGTCGTGTTAATATAAATGCTCAATGTCAAAGAGGGCCTGATATTTTCCCATTTACAGGAAGAAAAGATTCAGCTCAAAGTACACTTTCAGTTGGTGATGCATTAAGAGCATTTAGTATTAGATCAATGGTTGCTATAAAAGATAACAATGAAAATAAAGAGATTGTTTCAAGTATTTTAAGAGATCATAAATCGAACTTTTTATCAACTGACTTTATTTTATAAGTATAGGGAGAATTATGCAAAAAAGAACAAAAATATTAGCAACATTAGGCCCAGCGAGCCACACTATTGAAATGATTGAAGGATTAATTAAAGCTGGTGCAAATATGTTTAGATTAAACTTTTCTCATGGAAGTCATGAATATCACTTAGAAACATTGAATAATATAAGAACAGCTATGAAAAATGTAGGAAAAACTGTTGGGATTTTACAAGATATTTCAGGACCAAAAGTAAGAATTGGTGATGTAAAAGAGCCATTTGAACTTCATAGAGATGATATTATTACGTTTTTAAAAGATGATATGATTGGATATAAAAGAGGTGATAAAGATTATGTTGTATCT
>RRZU013031252.1_pt1 | contig 20473 bp, 14 predicted proteins | sample 2165561 | NCBI WGS metagenome assembly RRZU01 (sample SAMN10456909, study PRJNA506462) | wastewater metagenome | isolation source: wastewater sludge | place: USA: Moscow, Idaho | reverse complement strand
CGAACCAGATGGTCGCCGTCCGAGGCAGGAAAAACCGTGAAGGCATACCAGGGAACGGTCCAGAGCGGCACGGGTTGATCTGCCAGATACAGCCCTGATTGCTTGTAGGTCTTGCGAACATCTCTGTCAGGATCAATGACGCCCACATCATCCGGCGCCCCGGGGTCGAACAAGCTATTACCCTGCATCGCCAGCATCACGAAGACGAATTTCCCCCCAGCCACTTCCTTCACATAGTCCACGGGCACCCGGGCGCTGTCAGCCCAAACCGGAAACGACAACAACAGCAATGATGCCAGCAATCCCCTGAATATTGCTTTCACTTCACGATCTTCTTTCCTGTAGAAGAGTCAGCTGCAGCAACCGGGTATACGGCGCAATGCAGGCCATTTCTAGGCAGTCCCGCCAACCGTCAGTCCGCCATCGATCCTGAGCGTCGGCTGACCGACGCCGACCGGCACGCTCTGGCCTTCCTTGCCGCAGGTGCCGACCCCCGGATCCAGTTCCAGATCGTTACCGATCATTGTCACATGCGTCAGGACATCGGGGCCGTTGCCGATCAGCGTCGCGCCCTTGACCGGGTAGAGCAATTGGCCTTTCTCGACCCACCACGCTTCAGCGGCAGAGAAGACGAACTTGCCGCTCGTGATGTCGACCTGGCCACCGCCAAAATTGACTGCATACAGGCCGCGATCGATCGAGGCGATGATCTCTTCGGCCGTTTTTTCACCGGCCAGCATCAGGGTATTGGTCATGCGCGGCATCGGCAGATGCGCGTAACTTTCGCGCCGGCCATTGCCAGTCGGCGCCATATTCATCAGCCGTGCATTCAGGCTGTCCTGCAGGTAACCCTTGAGAATGCCGTTTTCGATCAGCATGGTGCATTGACTCGGCTCACCCTCGTCGTCGATATTGATCGAGCCGCGCCGATTCGGCAGCGTGCCATCGTCAACGACCGTCACGCCGGAAGCGGCAACCTTCTGGCCGATCTTGCCGGAAAAAGCCGAGGACTCCTTGCGGTTGAAATCACCTTCCAGTCCGTGGCCGATCGCTTCGTGCAGCAAGATGCCGGGCCAGCCATTGCCCAGCACGACCGTCATCTCGCCCGCCGGCGCTGGACGGGCGACCAGGTTCAGTAAGGCCTGATCCACGGCTTTGCGGGCATAGTCGTGCAGTAGCACATCATCGAAAACCGCATAATCAAAACGGCCGCCGCCGCCCGCGCTGCCCTGCTCTCGCTGGCCATTTTCCTCGACGATCACTTGCAGCGACAGGCGAGCAAGCGGCCTTACATCAGCGGCGCGACGGCCGTCATGGCGCGCGACGTAGATCACCTCGTATTCGCTGGCCAAGCTTGCCATGACTTGCGTCACCCGTCGATCCAGCGAACGGGCGATGCGTTCGAGCCGCTCAAGCAACGCGACTTTGGCCGCCTCATCCAGGCTGACAAGCGGATCGAGCGGGAGATAGAGCTTGCGTCCTTTGACTTCACGCAGCAGCGGCGCGACTCCCTGACCGCCCTGGCGACCGATTGCGCGCGTGGCGCTGGCAGCTTCAAGCAGCGCAGCCATGCTGATATCGTCCGAATAGGCGAACGCGGTCTTTTCGCCGCTGACCGCGCGCACACCGACCCCTTGGTCGATATTGAAGCTGCCCGATTTGACGATGCCTTCATCAAGGCTCCAGGCTTCGCTGCGCGAATACTGGAAATACAGGTCGGCATAATCGAGATCATGGCTGAATAGCGAGCCAAACACTTGGTCCAGACAAGAATCGTCGAGGCCGAACGGTTCGAGCAATTGCCGGCGCGCAGCAACTAGCGGATTGAAAACAGCGGTCATCAGAAAAGTCCAGCCGGCGAAGTTTGCACCGGCTTGTAAAAATGGAGGAAACGCTAGACTAGCGGAAGTCCGTACATGACGAAAGCATGACCGGCAGGCTACAGCACGCGATGCGTGCGGGCCGGCAGCGTTTTGCGCACCCGCGCCAGCTGGCTGGCCTTGAGACGGGCTATTGCGAACCCCTCGCCAGCCGGCAGACAATCGAGCACCTGCCCCCACGGATCGACGATCATGCTATGACCGAAAGTCTCCCGGCTGGACTCGTGCAAACCGCCCTGCCCGCTCGCGATGACGAAACACTGGTTTTCGATCGCGCGGGCGCGCAGCAGCACTTCCCAGTGCGCGCGCCCGGTCGTCGCGGTAAACGCGGCGGGCAGCAACAGCACATCAATATCATGCATCTGCCGGAACAGTTCGGGGAAACGCAAGTCGTAGCACACGGCCAGCCCTACCCGGCCAAACGGCGCATCAAAGACCACGACTTCGCTGCCCGGCTCGATCGTGTCCGCCTCGCGATAGCACTCGTCCCCATTGTCGAAACCGAACAGGTGTATCTTGTCGTAGCGCGCAACGCGTTCGCCCTGCGGGTTGAAAACAAGCAGGCTGTTGCGTATCCGCACGGGATCGCTGGTACGCAACGGGATCGTCCCGCCAGCCAGCCAGACACGGTGCCGGGCAGCCATCTGCGCAAGAAAATCCTGAATCGGCCCGGTGCCCTCGCTCTCGGCCACTGCCAACTTGTCGGTATCGCGACGCCCCATGATCGCGAAGTATTCGGGCAGCACCAGCAGCTCCGCTCCGGCCGCAACGGCGCGCTTGATCTGGCGGGCGGCATCCGCCAGGTTCCGGGCGACATCCGCAGTCGATACCATCTGGATGGTTGCAACGCATAAGTTGTTGAATTTTATAGTCATTTTACCTTACCAACCTTTGGATTCTCCCATTCCCCAGTGATGTCGTACTCGTAGGAAATCAGCTGACCGAAAGGATCTTTCATCAGGCGCTGCAACACAAAGGTCGCTGCGCCAGCAATCGGATTGACGACGCCGACAGCCAGTGACGCGGCATCACCAACCAGCGGCACGATCCGTACGCGCAGGTTCTGCGTACCCGCCGGGATATTTGCGTCGCCTTTGAAACGGACCCGCGCCGACGGGCTTTCGATCGTCAAGTTATCGGTTCGGGCGACTCCCTTGTCGATCACGACATCCCCCTTGATCGAATCGAACTCGAGTCCATCCGAAAACACATCGCGAAAATCGAGCTTGACGCGCCGCGACAGCGATTGCAGGCTGATCACGGAAATCAGCCGGCCCGCTCCCGGCTCGATCTTCGCGAACTGGCCGGCCTCGACGTCGAGACGAAGCTTGCCGTGCACCGTATTCTGCTCGGGCGAGAACGGCGAACCTTGCCACCCTCCCTCACCAGTCAGAATTGTCGACGCCCGCCGCAGCGTATCGGGATAGCCGAGCCGTTCGAGCAGCTTGCCGGCATTTTCGCTCTTGAGGCTGAGCTTCGCCGTCGTTCGCTCGCTGGCCCCGCTGCCCTGCCAGAGGCCGCTCATGTCAAAACGTCCGTCAGGATTGGTCAGCGTAATCGCATTCAGCTGCCAGCCATCGCCCTGCGGCTGGGCCTTCACGGTCAACTGACCCAGATCCGCACCCTTGTAGCGGAAATCATTGACCGTCAAATCAAGGGCTGGCTTCGGATCCGCATTGGCGCGCGCCGAAGTCGCAGCCGAAGCGCCGGCCGCCCCTGCGACACCATTGGCGACAGGCAGCGGCAATTGCAGGCGGTCGAGCCGGCCGGTCAAAAGCGGCTTTGGACCGCTTCGCCAACTCAAGTTGCCTGCCGCCTGCCGACTGGCAAGCTGGACAGACCAGCCCTGCGCGGTCAGCGCTGCCTTGGCCTGCACGAACTCCAGCCGCTTCCCCCAGCCGGTGACCCGATCGAAAGTGAGATCAACGCTGTTGACTGGCAAAGACTGCCCGTTGCCGCCATCGAGAAGACCCATCCAGGCATTCAGATCGATCTCGGCCCAGCCGCCGGAAATTCCTACCCCGCTGGATATCGACGAGAGCGACGGCGATGTAGCGCCCAGCGCAATGGCGCCGGCCCATGACCCGCCATTCTGCAGTGCCAGTGCGCCGCTCAGCAGCCTGCCATAGCCGAACTCGATTGTCTGTCGCGCATTGTCGCCGCTGGCTTTTACGCGCAGCGGACGGGCTTCGTTCGCGGATTTGCCAAGCGGCTGAGGCAAATCGATGCGTGCGCCAGCCAGGGAACTTTGCAAAGCCAGTTCATAGCGATCGCGCTGGGCTATCAATTCGCCTTGATAGCCGAGCCCACCGTTATAGCGCTTCGATTGCGGCAGTCCATAACGCCGGGCAACTTCCGCCAGCAGCGCATCGCCGGACAGGGCAAGCTTGACCGCCCCTTTCTCGCTAGCCCCGGAAAGCCTGACCGTCCCTCCCAGCGCACGGCCCGAAGCTTCATGAATTTTCAGCGCCGATTCGGTGAAATCGACCCGGCCCGCAGCCTGATGCAGGACCGGGATGCTGCCCCCGAAATCGAGACGATTGCCGGCGAAACGGTAATTGCCGCTGACCTTGCTCAGATCGGTATCGTCGAGTGGGATGTCGAGCTTCAACTCAAGCTGCCCCTTGCCTTCGGCCTTCAGCGTATCGAGGAAACCTTGCGTCGACTCCTTGACCGGACTTTGCTGGACAAAGCGCAAGAAACCGCTCGTCGCTCCTTGCGCCTTGCCGTCAACCAGCACGTGCTGATGCTCGGAAAGATCGGGAATCCGGGTCTCGATGTCCTTGAGCTCGACATCGAAAATGCGCGCACGCGGCGCATGAATCGTCATGCCGGGGCCGTCAAAAATCAGCTGGCCATCGATGCTGGTGATCGCAGGCCAGCCATTCGCATAACTGAGCGTAACATCACGCGCATCGGCAGTGATACGGAAGCGGCCCGAGCCGTCTGCGTACGGAAAGCGTGCAACCTCGCCGCGCCATTCAGCCTTGCCGTTGCCGGCGCGGCCGGCGCGCAGCGAATCCTTGAGCCAGACCAGCGTATCATCGCCGACTGCGCGCGGCAGATAAGCATACACGCGGTTGGCCGGCATCCTGGAAATCTCGCCCTTCAGATCGACGTAGCCGAGATCCTTACCGGTCCAGCGGTAGGTCGCCCCCAGGGAAACAGCCGCTTCCTTATTCGACAACTCTAATCCCCGGGTCGAGACCTCCCATCCGGCCGCAACCCGTTTCCATTCGAATACGGCATCAAGCTTATCGAGAATCAGCGGCTCGGTGAACTGTTCCGGATAGTCGAGCTTGAATGCTTTGCTTGCCAGCCTGGCCGTCCCTTTTTTCTCGTCGAAACTGGCAACGACATCGAGCTTGCCCATATGCGGCAACCATCTCGGCAGGCCCATATCAAGCCCTCGCAGATCGGCTTCGCCCTGCCAGCTGACCGGTTTCTGCCAGTCGCCTTTCCAGGCGTAACGCAATTTCGCGACATTGCCGGCCAGCTTCGCTCCCGCCAGCGTGCCGGACCATTCTCCAGGCAACAGCGGAATATAGGCGGAAAATCCATCGAGATTGAAGTCGCGCAGCAGCAGTCCGCGCTCGCCCTTCGCCAAGGTGTATTCAAAGCGGCCATTGCGCGCAAGCGGGCCGCCGGCAGCATCGATCCGGCGGGCATCGATCACGAGCTTTTCGCGATTCTTGCCGGACTCCCAATGCGCCGACGCATCGAAGAAAGGCAGTTGAAATGTCTGCCCCGCCTGCTCGACATGCAACTTTTCCAAGCCAAGATCCGCATCGACACGATCAATCGACTGGCCATCAAAAGTCAGCGCCAGCGACAACCGCCCCGTGCCGGCTCGCACAACAGGCAGGCGCGCAAATAGCGCTGGCAGGAATCGAGCGGAACTCGCATTGAGACGGGCAAGATCAACACTTGGTAGGCGAAAGTTGACTTTCCCGGACCAGTCGCCCAGATGATTGATGTCATTCCCGCGCAAGACGCCGCTACCACTGATGCGCTGTCCAATATCGACCATCGGCGTAAAACCGAAACTCACGTGGCGCCAGCCAAGAAAGCGGCGGGCATTCAGATCAAGTTCGGTGAATTTCAACACCTGGCCTGGCTGCGCCTCGTCTTCAAGCATCAGGCTACCGCGACTGACCACCAGCGCATCCTGCTTGAGCAGCCAGTTCAGGAAACTCGAATCGCTCCCTTGCGCCGGCGTCAGCACGACGCCCGCCACGCGCCAGTTTCCATCCTGTTGCCGGACCGCATGCAGCTGCGGAGCGGTCAGTTCGATGCGGCTGAATTCCAGTCGCCCCAGCGGCAGCGCCCACCAGGACAGCGCGCCTTCAAGACGCTCGAAACGCAAAACCTCATGGCCGGAATCATCGCGGGTACGCACGTTCTGCAACGTCAGCTCCGGACGCAAACCATCCCAGCCACCAGACAGTGCGCCAACTTCGACATGAACTCCGGTCATGCGCGACAACTCAGCCACAAGTTGCGGACGGTATTGCTCGAGGCGGGGCACTACCCAGAACTGCCACACGCCGGCGATAAGCAGCAACACCAGCGCCAGCGTCAACGCAATCCGCAGCAGCAGGCGGCTATGCCACAGCAGCAGGAGCCACACGCGGCGATACAGCGCCCGCAGGAAAAGTCGAATTCGTTGCAGCAAAGCCAGTCCAGTAAAAACATGCTAGGGTTTGGGCTAATTGTACCCGAACCCATCACGCTGCCCATGACCGACTTCACACCGAAAACCGCAGAACGGATCGCTCCGGCACTGGCCCATAGTCGCTATCTCGAGCGTCTGTTTACCCGGCGGCCCGAAATGGCCGAAGAAACAGCCGCCCACATCGACGAGCCGTTCAGCCGCGCCGCGATGGCCATGCACCTTCCTGTCGATATCGTCAGCGATGATGAACTGAAGCGCGCGCTGCGCCATTTGCGCCAAGCCGTGATGGCCCGACTGATCGCACGCGAGCTCAGCGGACGCTCGACGCTTGCGGAAGCCATGACCACGGTCAGCGATCTGGCCGAAATCGCGGTCGAAGCTGCGCTGCGCCAGATCAGCCAGCCCGACCCGCGCTACGGACTGCCAATCGGAGAGGACAGCGGAACCGTGCAACAACTGATCGTCGTCGGTATGGGCAAGCTCGGCGGGTGGGAACTGAATGTGTCGTCGGACATCGACCTGATCTTTGTCTACCCGGAGGACGGCGAAACCGACGGGCCAACCAAAACCGACAACCACAACTGGTTCACGCGCGCCGGGCGACGTCTGATCCAGCTGATTGCCGATCCGACCGATGAAGGTTTCGTTTTCCGCGTCGATATGCGCCTGCGCCCGTTCGGCGATTCCGGGCCGCTGGTCACCAGCTTTGCGGCACTGGAAAACTACCTGCTCACCCAGGGCCGCGAATGGGAGCGCTATGCCTGGATCAAGGGCCGCGCGATGAGTGGCGACGAGGCCGGACTGATGGAACTGGTCGCGCCTTTTGTCTATCGCAAATATCTCGACTATGGCGCGTTCCAGTCGATGCGCGAGCTGCACGCGCAGATCCGGCGCGAAGTCGCGCGACGCGACATGGCCGACAACATCAAGCTCGGGCCGGGCGGCATCCGCGAAATCGAGTTCATCTGCCAGGTTTTCCAGCTGATCCGGGGCGGTCGCCACAAGGCGCTGCGCTCGCGCTCGACGCTGACGATGCTGAGCGAACTCGAGAACTGGGGCATGCTGATGCCGGATGCCGTCGCCGAACTGCGCGCCGCCTATGTGTTCCTGCGCAACCTAGAACACAGGATCATGTATCTGGATGACGCGCAGACGCAGATGCTGCCTACCAGCGACGAGGATCGCGCGCGCATTGCCTCAAGCATGGGTTTCCCTGACTGGAATGCTTTCCGCAACGTGCTCGACGCGCACCGGACCATCGTCACATCGCATTTCGAACTGGTTTTTGAAGACCGGCAGGAAGCAGTCCAGACCGACGCCGGGCTCTGGGACGGCAACGAGGACGAATGCCTGCAAGCACTCACCGCGCGCGGCTACCTCGATCCGGCCGAAACCCGCCGGCGTCTGCTGGCATTGCAAAGCGGCGCACGCTACGAACAGATGCCCGAACGCAGCCGCAAACGCTTCAATGCCATTTTGCCGGCGCTGACCGAAATCGCCGCCGGCCAACCGAATCCGGACGACACGCTGGCACGACTGCTCGGTCTGCTTGATGCGATCAGCCGGCGCGAATCCTACCTCGCGCTGCTGAACGAACATCCGAAGACGCTGCAACGACTGGCCAGCCTCTACAGCGCCAGTTCGTGGGTCGCCAATTACCTGACCCGCCACCCGATCCTGCTCGACGAACTGCTCGACCCGCGCATTCTCGAACAAAAGCCGGACTGGCCGGCGCTGGAACAAAGGCTGCGCGCCGAACTGGCTGAATATGCGAACGACACCGAAGAACGCATGGACTTGTTGCGCATCTTTCAGCACACGCAAACATTCCGTCTTGCGGTACAGGACATCGCCGGACTGTGGACCGTCGAGGCGATCTCCGACCAGCTTTCCCTGCTCGCGGACCTGATGCTGGAACTCGTCATGGAGCAGGCATGGAACGAACTGACCAGCCGGCATCGCGACCAGCCGCACTTTGCCGCAATCGGTTACGGCAAACTCGGCGGCAAGGAGCTCGGTTACGCATCCGACCTTGATGTCGTATTCCTCTACGATGACGACCATCCGGATGCTGGCGAAATCTATGCCCGCTTCGCCCGTCGCATCGTCAACTGGATCACCTCGGCCACTCCGGCCGGCACGCTCTACGATCTTGACCTGCGCCTGCGTCCGAACGGCGCAGCGGGCCTGCTGGTTTCCAGTATCGAAGCCTTCGAGCAATACCAGCGCGAATCCGCCTGGATCTGGGAACATCAGGCGCTGACCCGGGCCCGCTACTGCGCCGGCGATACCGACATCGGTCGGAAGTTCGAAAGGGTGCGCCAAGCCATCCTGTGTCAGCCACGCGATGCCGACAAGCTGCGCGCTGAAGTCATCTCGATGCGCGAGCGCATGCTCGAAACACATCCGGACAAGGACAATGACGTCAAACATCGGCGCGGCGGACTGGTCGACATCGAATTCATCGTCCAGTTCCTGATCCTTGCGCACGCACACGAATATCCGGAATTCACCGCGAATACCGGAACCATCGCGCTGCTGCGGGTCGCGGCCGAGCGCGGACTGATTCCACATGAACTGGCCGAGAAATCGCGCGACGCCTACCGCGAGCTACGCCGACTGCAGCATGCGAGCCGCTTGAATGACGGCTTGCTTGCCGCAGGAAAGCTTGCGCCACTCGCCGACGATATCGCTGCCGCACGCACGTTATGGTTAATGCTGTTTGAACAGGAAAGTCGACCCGCCGGAGTGTGAAGCTGCGCACAGACGAAACTCCCGATAGATGCTTTAATAAATCCAGACCATCCCCGCAAACCGGAGTTGGCCCCTCAAGACAAGGAATGGAGATAGATCATGCGAAGCATGCACAAGGATCTGGCGCTGGCCGTATTGATGGCAGGTTTTTTTGCCGCCAATCCGGCATCGGCCCAAAAACCGGAATGGAACGACCACGGCCCCGGCAGGGGCGCCCAGGATATGCGCGGAGACAATCCGCGCGACCAGGGGCGGAACGAAGCCCGTTTCCGTGGCAACGACCGGCGTGAAGAGCGAGAGCACCGTGCAGACTGGCGCGATGATCGACGAGGGGATCGCCGCGGCGGCGTGCGGGTATATTTCAACGACGAGCATCGCACCTACATCCACGACTACTATCGAGAAAACTTCCGCAGAGGAAACTGCCCTCCGGGGCTTGCCAAGAAGCACAACGGCTGCTTGCCCCCGGGTCAGGCCAAAAAGTGGCGCAAGGGCTATCCGCTGCCGCGTGGCGTCGTCTACTACGACCTGTCACCGGACGTAGTCGTGCATCTTGGCCATCCGCCGGCCGGACACAAGTTCGTTCGCGTCGCGAGCGATATTCTGCTGATCGCAATCGGAAGCGGCATGGTGATCGACGCCATCAACGATATCGGCGGAATGTAACCCGCCTTCAGCCATAAACAAAGCCCCGGAAAATTCCGGGGCTTTGTTTATGGCGGCCGCTTACTTGGCTTCGGGAACGATCAGGATTTCGACGCGACGATTCTTGGCCCGGCCTTCGGCCGTGGCATTGTCCGCGATCGGGCGGGTAAGGCCATAACCGACCGCGACGATGCGACTGGCCGCGACGCTGCGCTGGATCAGGTAGCTGCGCACGCTCTGGGCGCGGTTTTCCGATAGCGTCTGGTTGTAGCTGGCTGATCCGACCGAATCGGTATGCCCTTCGACCTGAATCACGGTTCCCGGATACTGGTTGATGCTCGTGGCCAGCTGGTTCAGCACCGGCTGAAATTCAGGCTTCACATTTGCGCGGTTGGTAGCAAAGGTAATGTTATCCGGCGCCTGCAGGCGGATCGTGTCGCCCTCGCGCTGGACGTCAACTCCGGTACCCTCCATCTGACGACGCAGTTCCGCCTCCTGTTTGTCCATCTGATGACCGACCACGCCACCGACTGAAGCGCCGATCAGTGCACCAAGCACGGCCCCTTTGCCATGATCACCACGGCCGGAAACCAGACTGCCGAGCAGTGCGCCGGACGCCGCACCTATCGTGGCTCCGGTTGCCGCCTTCCGGTGTTCTCCCTGATAGGGATTGGTTTCGCACGCGGCCAGCAGCAGCACCGAAACCATTGCAAGAGAAAGACATTTTTTCATGATGATCCACCTGTAACTGTGACCTACCCAGAGTAGCCCACCGGGATTGCAAGGATAAAAACCAAACTGCGCGCGACCTGCCAAATGGCAGCGGCACGCCCGATCATACGAAGAGCCTGATGCCGCCAACTGTAACGAAAATATCGCGCCAGCCACAACTTAAACATAACTCATTGATTAATATGATATTTTTACCAAAACAGCTTTATACGCCATTCCCCGCACTCGAACCCATGCCGAAGGTCATCGGATTTGCGCCGCCTTCTTTTGCAACAGGCACCAGGCCAGCGCGTTCTCCTGCGCCCCGGAATGGTCCTGTTCGCCAGGCGCAAAATGCCGGCGAAAAGCCCGCAGCGAGGCATCAGGCGTGGCAGGATCGTAACCGATCGCCGTCAAAGCCAAAGCCAGGTCGAATCCCGCCGGCGCAGGCGGCAACGGCGGCTCGCACCACAGTCCGAAGCCCTGCCCGGCCAGTTTTTGCCATGGGAACCACAAACTCGGATCATCCTTGCGCGTGGGCGCAATATCGCCGTGACCGATGAAATTGGCAGCAGGAATTGCATGGCGCCGGCCAATGTCGGCCAGCAAGACAAGCAGCGCATCGAGCTGTGCATCGGCAAACGGCTCGCTCCCGTTGTTGTCGAGTTCGATGCCGATCGAAGCCGAATTCAGGTCGGTCAGCCCGCCCCACCAGGATTTTCCGGCATGCCAGGCCCGGGCGTTTTCGCCGACCAGCTGGATGATTGCGCCATCGCGGCTGATCAGGTAATGCGCGCTGACCTTGCGCAGCGGCGTGGTCAGGATTCGCTGCGCATCTTCGAGCGTCTTGCTGCCGGTGTGGTGAATGACCACGAAATCCGGCCGGCGCTCGTCGAAATTCGGCGAAGCCACAACGTTGGCGGCCAGCGGCGTATCCGGCTGCAGCGGTGCGCAACCCGCCAGCACGACGGCCATGCAGCCGGCAACAAACACGGCGCGCAGAAATGCAGGCTTCACGGCAGTCCCCTCCCGTACTGGAAACATATACCGGATCATTGTCCGCGCGAATCCGGCCGATACGCAATCCTGCGCTCTATCGTATGATTCACGGCAACGCAAACTCGCCTGGACCCCAATGAACGCCATCTGGATCGGCCTGCTTTCAATCAGCATCCTGTTCGCCGTTTTCACCGGCAATCTCGAACCGTTCACGAAATCGATCTTCGACGGCGCAAAATCGGCCGTCGAAATATCGCTGTTCCTGCTCGGCATCGTTTCGGTCTGGCTGGGCATCACAAAAATACTCGAGGATTCCGGGCTGATCCACCGGATCGCCCACCTGTTCCGGCCATTGATTACCCGGCTGTTCCGCGGCATCCCGGACGATCACCCGTCGATCAGCGCGATCACGCTGAATGTACTGGCCAACCTGTTCGGACTCGGCAACGCTGCGACGCCGCTCGGCATCAAGGCGATGCAGGAACTCGATTCCCTGAACGAAAACAAGGGCACGATCACGTTCGAGATGATGGTGTTCATCGTGCTCAATACCGCGAGCATCCAGCTGGTGCCGTTTTCCGTGATCGGCATCCTCTCGACCTTCGGCGCACAGAACCCGGCCGGCGTCGTGCTGCCGGTTCTGGCCGCAACCTTCCTTTCCGCGCTTATCGCGCTGACGATCCTGTTTGGCGTCAGAAGGGTGCTCAAATGATCGCGTATCTGAACACGCTCTCGCTGCTGCTGGTTCCGGCCTTCATCCTGTTCGCGCTCGTCTACGGCTCGCTGAAAAAAGTCAACGTCTACGACTCGTTCATCAGCGGCGCGAAAGAAGGTCCAGCAATCATCCTGAAAATCTTCCCTTACCTGCTGGCGATCTTCGTCGCAATCAAGGGCTTTCAGGCGTCTGGTGCATTCGACTGTCTACGGAACCTGTTCCACGAGCTGTTCGCGAACCTGCCGGTCGAGGTGGCCTCGATGGCAATCATCAAGCCGCTCTCCGGCAGTGCAGCTACGGCGCTGTTCACCGACATCATCAAGACGACCGGCGTCGACTCGACCGCAACGAAAATCGCCGCCGTCATCATGGGCAGCGCGGAAACCACGTTCTATGTGCTTTCGGTCTACCTCGGCGCGGCCGGCATCACGAAATCCCGTTATCTGGCGCCGGTCTGCCTCGTTGCCGATGCGATCGGCGTCATCATCGCGATCTGGGTGGTCAAAATCCTCTGAACCGGCGGCTAGAATGAAATTACGGCCATTCGCCGGTAGAGGATCTTGCCATGAGCCAGAACAGACTCGATGATTTTCCGTTCCGGAAAATGGAACTGCTCGAAGAGCGTGACGAACTGCTCCAGAATCAGATCCCGCCGCTGGAAAATGCCCTGCACGAGGCCGAAACCGCCCTGGAACGGGCCCGAATCGCGCCGCTGAACACGATCCCGCGCCGGAGCTGCCAGGGGCTGTGCCACCCGTGTCCGATCCGCGAAGCCCGGTTTGACTGCGCCGAAACCAAATGTCGGGAATGCGTGTTCGCAGCGGAGTTCGCAGCTTTCCGTTCCGGCCAACCCGATACGCCGATTCCGGCCAGGGAATACCGCGAAATCCCGCCCCCCGACCTGATCCGCACCCATTTGGTACGGGCAGCCAATTATGCAGTCAGGGACATTCGCAAAAAACTCGTCCCCCTGTATAGACGGCTTGGCCAGATTCACGCCGAACTTGCCGCGATCCACCACCAATAAGCCCCGCGTGAATGCCCGGTGCGCAATGCGAAAGGTAAGCGCCGAGCTCAAACGACATCGGCAAATACTTCAGGAATTATCGGCATTACCAAAACCTGCACACTGTGCAGCAAATAAAATCTTGACGTGGCAGCACACAAACAATAACTTGGCGGGTAAGCCAATCATCTGCAGACTTGTTGATATAACGCTGGCGCGCCCCGGCTCCCGGCCCGTCATTGCCCACCCGGGAGCCCAGGTGATAAGCCGGCCACATAACAATTACGCCAGTTTTTTGGGGGAGATAAAAATGACAGTTTCGCGCAAGATCATGCTTCTGGTTGGCGCTGCGTTGCTGATATGCGGCATCGTGTTTTCAGTTGCACTGTTCGGGCTGGCCTCGACGGAAACGGCGCTCGGCCAACTGGCCGGCAAGGCCGCCAGCGTCAGCCGCGAAATCGGCTCACTCCAGCAAACGCTCATATTCACGCGCACCGTCCTGATCGCGGTTCTCGTGGCCGGTATCCTGCTGCTCGGCCTGCTCGGCTGGCTGCTGCAGCGAGCGCTGGTCGCCCCGCTGCGGAACATGGAAGCCGCCATTTCCGGCACGGCAGACAACCTTGACTTCTGCACGCAGATCCCGGTGGATTCGGCAGACGAAATCGGCCGCGCCTTGCTGGCCTACAACCGCCTGCTGGATCGTTTGCGCGGCAACTTCGCCGAAATCCAGCAATCGATTGCCAATCTGCTCGATACCACCGAAGAAGTCGATCACTCCTCGCGCAGGATTGCCCGCAACTCGCAGGTGCAGAGCGATGCCTCGACCAATATGGCCGCCGCAGTCGAACAGATGACCGTCAGCATCTCGATGGTCGCAGAACATACCGACAATGCGAGCCAGCACACCCAGCATTCGCGCGATGTCGCCGAAAAAAGCGCGGAAGTGATTCTGCATACCGTCGGCGGCATTAAACAGATTTCCGACAGCGTGCGCGAGGCCGCCGAACGCATCAAGGCGCTGCGCAGCGATTGCGACAGTATTGCCTCGATGGCGAAAATCATCCGCGAAATCGCCGACCAGACCAATCTGCTGGCGCTGAACGCTGCGATTGAGGCCGCCCGCGCTGGCGAACAGGGCCGCGGCTTTGCCGTGGTTGCCGACGAGGTTCGCAAACTGGCGGAACGCACGACCGCATCGACGCAAGAAATCAGCAACCTGCTCAATCACATGCAGGACAGCGCGCGACTTGCCGTCGACAGCATGGGCCACACAGAAAACGCCGTCGAAATGGAGGTCGGCAATGCCAGCCAGGCCGGTGAATCGATCGCCCAGATCAAAACCAGCGCCGAGGATGCTGCAAGCGTGGTCTCCGGCATTTCGAGCGCCATGCGCGAACAGGAAACCGCCAGTTCGATAATCGCCCGCCATATCGAACAGATTGCCCAGATCAGCGAGCAGAATTCCTCGGCGGCAAGCGCATCAGCCAACAGCGCCAGCAAGATGACACTGGTCGGCCGCGAGGTGGCCAACATCCTGTCCGCATACAAGGTCACATCCGGCCCGCAGAAGATCGTGCTGCGCTCGGCCGACAACCATCCGGACGACCACCCGGCTGTGCGGGCGGTCCGCGCAATGGCCGAGATGCTCGAAAAACGCACTGACGGCCGCATCACACTCAAGGTATTCTCGAACAGCGCATTCGGCACGGAAAAAGAAACGCTCGAGCAGGTTCAGGCCGGCACGCTCGACATGGTGCGCGCCAACAGCTCGGCCTTCAACAAGGATTGCCCGGCCACCATCGTTCCGTCGTTGCCGTTCCTGTTCAGTTCGATCGACCACATGCACCGTGCGCTTGACGGCGCGCCAGGCCAGGAAATTCTCGCCTCCTGCGAACCGGCAGGCTTTATCGGCCTCGCGCTGTACGACAGCGGCGCCCGTTCGATCTACGCTGGCAAGCCCATTCACTCGATCGCCGATATGCGCGATCTGAAGCTGCGCGTGATGCCATCCGATCTGTGGGTTGCCGTCGCCAGCGCAATGGGCGCTCGAGCAACTCCGATGGCCATGGATGAAATCATCACCGGCTACCGAACCGGCCTCGTTGATGGCGCCGAGAACAACATTCCGACCTACGACAGCTACAAGCATTTCGAGGCTTTCAAGTACTTCTGCCTGACCGAGCACTCAATGGCGCCGGAATTGCTGGTTTTCTCGAAAAAACGCTGGGCAACCCTGGCCGAAGAGGATCGCGCGATCATTGCCAATGCCGCACGCGAATCGGTCTCGCTGATGCGCCGCTACTGGCATGAGCGCGAAGACAGCGCACGCAAGAACGCTGCTGCAGCCGGCGCGGTCTTTGTCGCCGACGTCAACAAGGCATCGTTCCGCGATGCGATGCGACCGGTCTACAACAAGTTCCTGACGACCGCGCAGCAAAAGGCCCTGTTCCAGGCCATCCAGTCGATGAAGTAAGCGGTTCTCCCGGTCGCACCAGCCGGAGCGCTTGCATCCGGCTGAAAATCCGGCAACGAAGCAGGCTGGAAATTCATCAGGGAGAAACCATGGCGAATCCGATAACCGACAGCAGCCAGTGGGGCACTCTCAGCATTGCAACCTGCAACACGCTGAATCTGGCGTTGCCCGCCCGGAATTTTTACGCAAATCAAGACCCCTACTCGCATGCCGAATACCAGCGCAAAATCGAATGGCTGGGTATGCAGGTCGCGCGACTGAACGCGGATGTGCTGGCCGTCCAGGAAGTTTGGGATGAAGCCGCACTGAAGGAAGTCGTCGCCCAAAGCCGTCTGCGTTATGGGCTGATTGCAGCGCCCGGTTCAGAACAAGGCGCCAGCGGAACACCTTGCGTTGGCCTGGTCACGCGGCTGCGCGTCGAGGAACTGGTCGCCATCGCCGATTTTCCCGCGGGAATGAACGTCAACGTACCCGAACTCGGCGAACAGACGCGATTCGAACGACCCGTTCTCAGATCGCGCCTGCGCACGCGGCAGGGGCAACTGCTGCATGTTGTGGTGGCTCATCTGAAATCGAAGCGCCCCAAGTTTCTGCAGGACGATCAGGGCAAACCGCTCGAAGATCGCAATGATCCACGCATCGTCGCACGGGCCACGCTGCGCTCGCTGATCCGGCGCGCGGCCGAGGCTGCTGCGCTACGCGCGATCGTGGTCGACATTCTGAAAAACACCCACGAACCATTGATCCTGATGGGCGACCTGAACGACGGCCCGCACGCGGTCACGACCCAGATGGTCGCGGCGACCAGCGAAGTCGCGTTCAACCGCGAAGCGCGCGATACCGCGCTGTTCAACGCTTACGACATCCAGACCGGCAGAATGCTGCTGCGCGATGTCGCCTACAGCCATATCCATCAGGGCTTTGCCGAGGTGCTCGACCAGATTTTCGTTTCGGAAGAGTTCGTTTCGGACAGCCGCTTCGCCCTCGGTGACGTGCGTCGCGTCGACTATTTCAACGATCATCTGAACGAAGGGCGCGATCGCATCCGCTCCGACCATGGCTTCGTTCGCGCGCTGCTGCGCCTGCACATGCCGGCCAAGGAAGGAGAAGAACGGCGCCACCCACCGGGACAAGCCAGCCAAATAAATACAAGTCATTGATTTTATTAACTATTTTTAAATAACCCATAAGATTATGGAAATGAACAAAACCGTCCCGCTGTTTGACTGGCTGGATCACCGCGCGGCGGGCGTATTGTTGCATCCGACCTGTTTTCCCGGCGGCCAAGGGTGCGGCGTACTCGATGCTTCGGCCATCCGCTGGCTCGACTTCCTTGCCGAGGCCGGAATCCGTTACTGGCAGGTCTGCCCGCTCGGGCCGACGGGTTTCGGCAATTCACCGTATCAGTGTTTTTCTGCGTTCGCCGGCAACCCGTACCTGATCGACCTTGCACCCTTGCGCGAGCATGGCCTGCTCGACCAAGCTGATCTGGGCACACTCAAGCGGCTCCCGCAGGAACGCATCGACTTCGGCGCGCTGTATGAACACAAATGGCCACTGCTGTTCAAGGCCCATTCTGCCTTCAAACACAACAACTCACAGCTTCCATGGGGTGACTTCCCCGAATTCAAACGCAAGCACCAGACTTGGCTGGAACCCTACTGCTTGTTCATGGCACTCAAGGACTGGCAGAACGGCCAGCCGTGGTGGGAATGGCCGGAATCGTTGCGTTTTTTTGCGCGCATCGACCCAAGCAGCCTGCCGCAAGCCACGCTGGATCGCGCCGACGCCTATGCGTTCTGCCAGTATATTTTTTTTGGCCAATGGCAAACTGTCCGCGACCGCGCCAGCGAACGCGGCATCGACATCATCGGCGATGCCCCGATCTTTGTCGCCGCCGACAGCGCCGATGTCTGGCAGCATCCGCAACTGTTCCTGCTCGACCAGAAAACCGGCCTGCCCCGCAGCGTTGCCGGCGTGCCTCCCGATTACTTTTCCACCGATGGCCAGCTCTGGGGCAACCCGCTTTACGACTGGCCCGCACACGAACAGACCGATTTTTCCTGGTGGATCGAACGACTGCGCGCAAACTTCGAACTGTGTGACGTGCTGCGCATCGACCACTTCCGCGCGTTCGACAGCTGCTGGGAAATTCCGGCCGGTAGTCAAAACGCACATAGCGGCCAATGGCGGCGCGGCCCCGGACTCGCTTTTTTCCAGGCCATTGCCGCCGCGCTGCCGCAAGCCCAACTGATCGCGGAAGACCTCGGCGATCTGCTACCTTCAGTGCATGAATTGCGCCATAAGACCGGCCTGCCCGGCATGGCGATCCTGCAGTTCGCATTCGGCGGCGATGCCGGAAATGGTTATCTGCCGCATAACCACCAGACAAACTGCGCGGTTTATCCCGGCACCCACGACAACGATACGACGCTGGGCTGGTACCGCCGTAGCGACGAAAAAACACGCGACCATGCCCGCCGTTACCTGCGGGTCAGCGGCGACGATATCAGCTGGGATTTCGTCCGTGCCGCCTATCAATCGGTCTGCCGTCTTGCGCTTATCCCGCTGCAGGATCTGCTCGGCCTCGACTCGGACGCCCGCTTCAATACACCAGGCGTTGCTTCAGGCAACTGGCAGTGGCGCTACCGCGCCGATCAGCTGGAAAGCCTGCGCCGCAACAGCGCCGCAAACCTGCGCGGACTGGCCGGGCTATACGGCAGGACTACTGCGACGGAGTATAATCACGGTCTTTGCGAAGCCGCTCCCCGCCCATTCCGATGAAATCACCGATTGATCAAGCGCTGGCCCTGCTGCATGCGGGCGAACTGGTCGGCATTCCGACCGAAACCGTCTACGGCCTCGCCGCCGACGCCTCGAATCCGCAAGCCGTGGCGAAAATCTTTGCCGCCAAGGGCCGCCCGAACGACCATCCGGTGATCGTGCATATCGCCGGCGCGGACCAGATCGACGACTGGGCCATCGACGTGCCGGAAGCCGCGCGCAAGCTCGCGCAAGCCTTCTGGCCGGGGCCGCTGACGCTGATCCTGAAACGCCAGCCGCACGTTGCCGATGCCGTAACCGGCGGGCAGGATACGGTAGGCTTGCGTGCGCCGTCGCATCCGCTCACGCATGAACTTCTAGTTCGCTTCCAGGGTGGACTGGCCGCGCCTTCGGCCAACAAATTCGGCCACGTCAGCCCGACCACGGCCGAGCATGTGCGCAAAGAGTTCGGTCACGAAGTGGCATTGGTGCTCGACGGCGGCCCGTGTGAGGTCGGCGTCGAATCGACGATCGTCAGCCTGGCATTTGAGCGGCCGATGCTGCTGCGCCCGGGAGGCGTTGCACGCGAAGCGATCGAAACCGTGCTCGGCTGCGAACTCGAACACCATCAGAAAGCCGAAACCGCCAAGACGCGAGCCTCGGGTCTGCTCGACTCGCACTATGCGCCGCGCACGACGCTCGTGACTGGCTCGCTGCCACGTCTTATCGAAGAAGCACGTCTGCACGGCGAGCGCGGCGTACGCATCGCGCTGATCGCTCGTGGCCGGGCGCCGTCCCATCCAGCAGCCGCGCATTGCGAAGCGATGCCGGCCGACCCGGAAAGCTATGCGCGCGAGCTGTATTCGACGCTGCGCCGGCTCGACGAACAAGGTTTCGACGCGCTATTGCTGGAAAGTCCGCCGGCCACGCCGGAATGGCTCGCAATCAACGACCGGCTAATGCGCGCCGCGCACTGGCGGCTTGATTGAGCTAGCCCATGAACACCCGGTTGGGCGCCTTCCGTCGCGTTAGCGCCAAACCGCGAAATTTGCGACTTTCATTGTCATAAAAGTCGGTTAAGATACGCCCCTTTCATTGACTGCCCACCCGCGCGCCGCCAGAAGGATGATCGCCATGCGCTTCTCGTTTCCCATTGTCATCATTGACGAAGACTACCGCTCGGAAAACACCAGCGGTACCGGCATCCGCGCCCTGGCTTCTGCGCTCGAAGAAGAAGGCATGGATGTCGTCGGCTTCACCAGCTACGGCGACCTGACCTCGTTCGCCCAGCAGCAGAGTCGCGCCGCCGGCTTTATCTTGTCGATCGACGACGAGGAATTCGAATACGATGCCGTGCAGGTGCTCGACCGCTTGCGTCACTTCGTCGCCGAGATCCGCCGCCGCAATGCCGACATCCCGATCTATCTGTACGGCGAAACCCGCACCGCGCGGCATATTTCGAACGACATCCTGCGCGAGCTGCACGGCTTCATCCACATGCACGAGGACACGCCGGAATTCGTCGCCCGCCATATCATCCGCGAAGCGAAGTCCTACCTCGACACGCTGGCGCCGCCGTTCTTCCGTGCGCTCGTGCACTATGCCCAGGACGGCTCGTACTCCTGGCACTGCCCGGGCCACTCCGGTGGGGTCGCATTCTTGAAATCGCCGGTCGGCCAGATGTTCCACCAGTTCTTCGGCGAGAACACGCTGCGCGCCGACGTCTGCAACTCGGTCGACGAACTCGGCCAGCTGCTGGACCACAACGGCGCGATCGGCGACAGCGAGCGCAATGCCGCGCGCATCTTCAACGCCGACCACTGCTTCTTCGTGACCAATGGCACGTCCACAT
>RRZU011180405.1_pt1 | contig 20473 bp, 18 predicted proteins | sample 2165561 | NCBI WGS metagenome assembly RRZU01 (sample SAMN10456909, study PRJNA506462) | wastewater metagenome | isolation source: wastewater sludge | place: USA: Moscow, Idaho | reverse complement strand
GCGGCTGCAGGAGTCCATACGTTGGTTTGCGGGTCGTACACTTCCACGGCGGCGGAATTGTTATCTCCGTCATATCCACCAATAGCATAGAGATGACCTTGGTATACCGCCACGCCTAGCGCACCACGCGCGGTCGGCATGGGTGCCAGTTCATGCCAGGTCTGATTAACTGGATTAAATTGATACAGCGTTGCAACTGCACGCCATACCGATAAGCCGCCTTTAGTGAAACCGCCAATCACATACAAATAACCATTGAGAGCGGCAATTCCGGCATGATGACGACCTTCCGGCAATGGCACTGTTTCTGTCCAGGCATCGGTAGCCGGATCATAGATTTCCACCGTGCGACTGATGGCGAAATCCAGCACATTGCTAAGACTTGGCTGACTGAATCCGCCGACCGCATAGATTTTTCCATCCAACGCGGCTGCCGCAATTTCAGTGCGCTTCTCCAGTGTCGGAGCTGCATTATTCCAAACGCCAAGTTCTACAGATTCCGCCTGTAATAACGCCGTTTTAGAAAAGGCCAACAGAACAATCAGAAATTTTAACTTTGACATGCCATTCCTCCTTTTGATTTGGCTGAATGATAACTGCAACACACCCGATTCCACCTTACACAACCTTTTCCAGATAATCAATTGTCAAGCCAGGGGCTTTCGGTGCTCCCAAGTGCAACGGGTATGCCTCAACCTGGCCGGTCAAGCGGTAGCCTCTACGTTGGTAAAATGCGATCAATTCCGGTCGCTGCGATACCACAAACATAATAAATTTGCGCACTTGCATTGTGTGACAAGCAAAAGCTTCCGCTTGTTCAAGTATATATTTACCAAATCCTTGCTGTTGCAGACTTGGGTGAACCGAGAAAAAACCGATGTAGGCATGCTCGTTTTCTTTCGCGATATAAATACACGACGCCAGCATGAAAGGTTGATTGGCAACAAAAAAACAAGCATCAGGGTGCGCCATAGCGGCTTCAATTTCCAGCCTATCGGTTCTGTCGCCTTGAATAATTGCAGCTTCTGTGGTCCAGCCAATCTCCCCGCGATAGGTCTGATTGATCAGATCACTAATCGCTTGCGCTTGGTGATAACCGGCCTTTTCAAGACGACAAGTAGAGAAATCCATCCGACAATATTGAATTCTTTCGAATGTAGCACCGAGGAAATCTAGCCAACACCCAAGACCGGGCTTTTGGTCAAAGCAACCAATACAATATAAGCAAACACAAAAAGAGCTGCAGCCCAAGCGGCAATCCTTGTTTTTCGGGTTTTGCCAAACCGCATCGCTACCATGCCTAGACCAATATACACCAACAAACCGGATATCTTCGCAGTCAGCCAAGCGTGTTCCAGCGGATTTTGCTGGATTGCGATTGCCAGTAGAATGGCACTGGCAAGTAACACCGTATCGTTGATATGCGGCAGGATCTTAACCCAGCGTTGGCGCAGGTTTTCAGAATCCTGAATTAGCCAAATACCGCGTAAAAAAAATAACGAGAAACTCAAAATCACGCTACCGACATGAACCATTTTCAATAGCGCGTAATCCATTATCAGTTGCCAGGAATTAGCCAACCGTGACTACCAGCCACGGCACCGGCAATGGTAATCAAGCTAAGTATCAATAAGGTCATATGCTTACGCTGAATTTTAATAAACATTTCCGCTGTGATATTTTCCTGCGTCGATGGTGCAGCTTGGCGGCGGGCGCGCGGTTCCATGACAAACAGCATCACACTAAACAACAACCAAATTAACACCATGGTATGCATCCACCAATATTGCCATTGCACAAAACGATGCCAGACATCCAACGCGTACACCATGTAAAAACCACTTAAACCGACAACCAATGTAGTAATCCGCGCCTGTGCGGCAAACCCTTGCCGGAAACGAGCAAAAGTTTCCATCGCTTCCGCTACTGATGACATACGCGCTAGCATTGGTAACAGCACCAAGGTTACCATCGCCACACCACCAATCCACAAAACAACACCCAGTACATGCAATACTCGGGCAAGTATCAATTCATCCATGCATTTATTACCGGTTTAATAGCAAACTTAGGAAACATTAAAAACTACTCCAAGATCGAGTTGCATCTGGATGTTAAGCAACACAGCCCCTCTCCGCACAAAACAACGCCATTTATAATGAAATGAGTCGCCGATCACTCATTCTCCGAAACCCATACTTCGGCTTCTTCATAATTATGAAACACCGTTACGTTGGCGTTGACAAACAGATTAAAAACCCAAGTACCCCAAGTTTGCCATTCGTCATCCGTGACAACTGCCACTCGGTTAAACTCGCTGCCATGATCACGCATGAACTTGACTTCTTCCCAGGCGACATCGACGGTGTAATTCAGCATGTCACGCCAATCAAACAAAAGATTCGCCTTGCCATCAAAGTGCTGCTTGTATAATACCTGCTGCTCAAATTCATGATAATCGGTCAAGGTAAATTCGCCAATGACTGCAACAATTACCAAGTTACCCTTTTTTTGAATTGTAATCATGATTCCATCCCAAATAATAACAAGTTCATCATAGGCAATTAAACGGATTCGTGCAAATTTTGCCTGATGGCAACTGGCGGCAGCATCACTTTTGAATAACGGCCGGGGGCAATTTAAAACCTAAAATGCCACTGAGTAATCCACCCGCAACGATCAACCCCATACCCAACCAAGCAATCGGCGATAAAATTTCATTCCAAAACCAGATTCCCCAAAGACTGGAGAATAATATCGTGCTATAGCCCAATGAAGATACAACCAGAGTAACGCCTTGATGGTAAGCACGCGTCATCGCTAATTGTGCCAGGGTTGCAACCAGGCCGATTCCGAGCAACAACAGCAATCCATGACCGGTAATCGGGCTAAATGTGGTAAATAACAGCCACACACCGGTTAACACAGTACTGATCAAGGTAAAATAAAATACTACGAGCCATTCCGTTTCACCCAGATTACCTAATTGCTTGACATTGATATAGGCGATCGCTGCAAAAAGACCTGAAGCAATGCCCATTACACCCGCAAACCATTGCTCATCTGGCAAGGTAGGACGCAACAACAACATCATACCCATAAAGCCCAGTATCACAGTCACGACCAGCGGCCAATGAATATGCTCTTTCAGAATCAGAGTGGAAAATAATGCAGCAAAAAGAGGCCAGGTATAATTCAGCGAAACGGCGGTAGCTAAAGGCAATTGTGTTAAGCAATAAAAGAACATCAACAGGCTGACCAAGCCGGCGACTCCGCGCCAACAGTGAATCCGCCAATGTGACGTGCGCACCGGCAAGCGATAAAAACGAAGAATCAGATAGGTCATCCAAACACCAAACAGCGATCGATAAAATACCAGTTCGGTGCTGGAAAAATAAGCAGCCCCGAGTTTTACCAGCACCCCCATGCTAGCAAACATAAATGCAGCAACAAGCATCCACATCGAACGCATTAATCTGTCTTCCTTGAATATTGAAATTACGACTGAACAACCATCAAAGGCGTGGTCCGATCTTGCGTCGCAGGAATTGATGAAAATGCTCCATTCCGGTCTCCATTGGCACTTGATAAGGTCCTACTTCGCTCAGATTCTGCGCATATAATGCGCGCCGACCTGCAGTCATCGATTGACAGATTTCTTCATCTTCACGTGCGGTTTCTTTATAAGCAGCCTGTTCAGCTTCCACAAAATCACGCTCGAATAATGCAATCTCTTCTGGATAATAGAATTCAACCACATTCATGCAACTTTCAATGCCGGTCGGTAATACCGTGCTAACTACCAGCGTATTGGGATACCACTCCAGCATGATATTAGGGAAATACAGCAACCATATGGCACCATGTGGTGGCATTTTTCCTTCGGTTTGCTGCAGCACTTGCTCATGCCATTTAGCATACACAGGACTACCTGGTTTCTGCAGATGTGCGCAATCGATGGCTATTGTTTGCGCGCTGTACCAACTGTCAAACTCCCAATTGAGTTTTTCGGTATTGACGAAATGACCCAGGCCCGGATGAAACGAATCGACATGGTAATCCTCCAGATAAACTTCTATAAATGTCTTCCAGTTGCAATCGTAATGCTCGATTTGCACACGATCCATCAAGTAACCGGAGAAATCAAAACACTCAAGAACATCGGAACTCAAATTTGCCAAATCCTGTGACACGTTACGCTTACCAGAAAACAGCAAACCATTCCAAGTTTGCAGCGGCGTTTTCGCAAGATTGAGGCAAGGATTCTGGTCAAAATGCGGTGCGCCCAGCAATTTTCCATCCAGCGCATACGTCCAACGATGAATCGGGCACACAATGTTTTTGGTATTACTTCTACCATTCAATAGCAGGGCTTGCCGATGTCGACAAACATTGGAAAGCAATTCAATCCCTTGCCCATTACGCACCAGCACTTTGGCTTTACCCATCCATTCCGGTACGTAATAATCTCCAATATTTGGTACCATTGCTTCATGACCCACGTATCCTGGCCCTTGGTCGAACAGTATACGTTTTTCAATTTCAAGGATTTTTGGATCCAGGTACCAGTCAATGGGGAGTTGCGCTGACAGTTCTGTCAGTTGTGAGATCTCAGCCATATTTGACATATAAATACCTTATATTCTCCCTAGTAAAAAATTAGCGGAAAAAATACACGAAAAGACAAAAATTTAAAACCAAATTATGCAAGTAAAAAACGAAAAAACGATTGCTTGGCTATAATAGCAATCTTAATAGTAAAATATCAGCATCCGCTTATCATTGTGACAACCGCAAAGTATAAATTGTACAAGTTTGAATTTTTAATTAATCAAAAAAGAGAGCATCTTAATGAAATCCACACACTCATTTAAAAAGAATTCATGGATAGCCTTATTATCCACAGTATTTATTGTGGGACTTGTCGCTTGTGATAGTAGTGAGAATACTGCCGCAACATCGTCATCCTCCACATCAGCGACCAAAAGAAATATGCCCACCGGCCCAGCCGTGGGTATTTTAGTTGATTCTCCCGTCTCTGGTGTTAGCTATAAAGGTTCTTCTGGCAAATCGGGTACAACTGATGAGCAAGGTAATTTTAACTTCAACCATAGCGACAAAATAGAATTCAAATTGGGCGGTTTGACACTGGGAAATATTCCGGGTTCACAAATTGTAACGCCGATTGAGCTGGCAGGAGATAACAACAACAAATTACAAAATTTATTGATTCTATTACAGTCCCTTGATTCCGATAGCGATTTATCCAATGGCATTTCTATTTCGCAGGAAACGGCTGCTGCCGTCAATGGATCCATTAATCTCGATAGCAATCCGGAAACATTTGCTGAATCTGCTAATTTAAAAAATATCATGGAAGCTGGAGGCATAGAAGGAGAAGCCAGAACCCCTGAATTGGCCCGCGACCATTTCATGTCACAAGGTGTCGCACTGCTCAGCGCACAAATCTGGGTAAGTTATACCGATCAAACCGCCACTGTACTGCGAGTGGCAGCCGATAACAGCGGAGAATATTTGCACGCCGAAGCCAGACCAGATGATTCCTGTGACGAAAATCGCGTATGTGGCGGGCGTACCATATTTCAAGCAGGCGTCGAAGCAGGTGTTGCCAATGCGATTGATTTTGATAATCGGGGATTCAAATTGATTGGAAAGCCCACCATCGACACTAATCTCAAAGGCGGTTTATCCGATCCGGGGCCAACCCGCAGGGTGCGTACCGACGGTCTTGAATTGATATATTCTGATATCGTGACGGTACAAAGAGAACGAGAAAAAACCAGCGTATTTGGTGAACTCTTTCATATCGCCAAGCCAATCGAACTCAGTAACGAAAATGAAGTGGCAGAAAAAGAAGTCAAGGAAACACGCTTCGCAAAAATTGATAACGATGCGACCGGTATTGTTGGGGCTTGGGCTTATGACGAAAATGCCATCAAAACACAAACGCTGGTATTCTTTCCAAATGGCAAATTCCTGATGCTCGACCCAACGGGCGAAGCACAACGCGAAGATCAAGCAGAATGCGGGAAACCCGGTGTCGAGTTTGCATCGTATTCCTACGACAAGGGAAGCAGTAAGCTCAATTTATCGAGGTTTACCTATAATACGAATGGCTGTGTCGGCTTCTCCCATCAGGAAGGCAACGCAAACTTCTCGATCAGTTCTGACGGAACTACAGCCCAACTAGAAAAATCCCGAGAACCATCCATTACGCTATACCGCGTTTCGAAATAACTTATCACTCCAATCTTGACACGTTACTCACTGGAATGAATTCAAAACCCGGTGGGTAACGTCTCTCAACCGCAATAATCCCGACTGCTTATGCTCATCATTCGCGTCGCCCTCAATATTCCCGTCGACACTCTATTTGATTATCAAGCGGAAGATGCCAGCATGCACGATATTGGTCTGCGTGTCTGCGTACCATTTGGTAAAAAAAAGATTACGGGCATTATTATGGCGATCAGTACGAAAACTCAGGTCCCGATCGAGAAACTCAAATCCGTTTACTGCATTTTCCGAGAAATAAACCCGCTCCCGCCAGCATTGCTGGATTTGTTCCAATTCTGTAGTCAGTATTACCATCACCCGCTCGGTGGGGTAATCATGAACAGCCTACCCGCACTACTGCGCAACAATAAGCCGATTAAACTGAAAGATTCCACACAACATCCACTGGGTCTCACAAATTTAGGCAAGCAGATCGATATCACTAGTATTCCTGCACGCAATCGCGTGGCGCGCCGTTTACTGATCGCATTCCAAAATGCGGCACAACTGACTTTTCAACAAATCAAACAAATTTCACCACGCACCAGTAAATTGCTAGATGAATGGAAGCAACTCGGTTGGATAGCCGAACAACCCATAACCACGCCAAAAGCAACAATCATTCCTACCTTGACAGCCGAGCAAGTCAATGCAGTAACCACCGTGACTGCTGGGCTTGAACGATTTAACACCTGGTTGCTACATGGAATTACCGGCAGCGGAAAGACCGAGGTGTATTTGCGTATCATCGAGTCAGCTCTGTCACACGATAAGCAAACACTGGTGCTGATTCCGGAAATCAACTTAACACCTCAACTGGAAGCAGTTTTTCGTGCGCGCTTTTGCACCACTCCATTGGTTAATCTGCACAGCGGGCTCAACGACACAGAGCGGCTAACCGGTTGGCTGCAAGCACAGCGTGGCGAAGCTAAAATTATTCTAGGCACGCGCCTGGCTGTTTTCACACCACTACCCAAGCTGGGCTTGATCATCGTCGACGAAGAACACGACAGCTCATTCAAACAACAAGATGGATTGCGTTATTCCGCACGTGACTTAGCAATTTTTCGCGCACGGAAAACAAATATTCCTGTGGTGCTAGGCACCGCCACACCATCCTTAGAAAGTTATTTCAATGCAATCAATGGCCGCTACCAGTATATTCGCCTCAATTCCCGCGCGGTGCAGAGCGCCAGACTGCCTTCGATTCAGTATATTGACACGCGTATTCATAAATCACAGGATGGATTATCCGAACCACTGCTAAAAGCGCTAGAAAAATGTTTATCTGAAAAACACCAAAGCCTAATTTTCATCAACCGGCGCGGCTATGCGCCAGTACTACTATGCAAATCCTGTGGTTGGAGTGCGCTCTGTCAGCGTTGTTCCAGCCGTCTAGTGGTTCATTTACGCGATAAAAAATTATGCTGTCACCATTGCGGTCATGAAGAAAAATTCCCGCAAGCTTGTCCGCAATGCGGCAATCAGGATATTGCGCCATTTGGTCAAGGCACACAGCGTGTGGAAGAAGCGCTGATTGCGCATTTTCCATCAGCACGAATTTTGCGCATCGATCGCGACAGCACGCGTCGCAAAAATGCCTGGAAAGAAATTTTGCATGCCATCCATACCCATCAAATAGACATTCTGATCGGCACGCAACTGCTCGCCAAAGGGCATGACTTCCCTAATTTATCACTGGTGGGTATTCTAAATGCCGATACCTCGCTCTACAGTACGGATTTTCGCGCCAGTGAACGTTTATTTGCGCAACTCATGCAAGTTTCCGGCCGTGCAGGCCGAGCCAATGTTGCGGGACATGTGCTAATTCAAACTGAATTTCCTGATCATCCCCTGTACTATGCGTTGCAACAACACGATTATGAAGCCCTGGCGCAGACTCTGTTAACAGAAAGAAAAATAGCCGGATTCCCGCCCTATGTATATCAGGCACTTTTGCGCGCAGAAGCCCACAACATCAAAGTCGTACTTAATTTTCTAAAGCATGCTGCACATTTGGCCAAACCCACCCAAGCGATACAACTTTTTGATCCGGTGCCTGCTCAGTTGTTACGTTTAAAAGGAATGGAGCGCGCATACTTGCTCATACAGTCAACTTCACGCAAACAGTTGCAGACATTTCTAGCTGAATGGTATATGCAAATTAATACATTATCCGCCCGCAAAATACGCTGGGTACTGGATGTAGATCCAATTGAATTTTGATTTATAACAATCTCTATCCTCAGCAATTAACCCGATCAAATATCTTAGCGGTCATTGCTGCCTTAGTACTTAGTAATATGCCACGAAAAAAATGGTACGGGGCATAGTGCCATTTTAATGACGACAATCATTTTATAGTTTCACAAAACACATGACTTGCGAAGTTTAATAGTATTTCAGTAAACTGCACGGTACATCTAAGAAATTTGGCTGACACTAAAAACAACTCACGAACTTGCTCATAAACTATGGCAGCCTCCTACCAAAAATCATTTATCCCTGTTAATCCAGGAACTGTACTTTTATCCGCCTTAATCAAGTGTGGCATACTGACTTCAATTCGGTTGCCGAAGTATTCTGCATAAGCTATATACCGATAACCCAGTTGAGGAGGATAGATTGTTTTTTACACGCGATGATCACAAGATTAATATTATCGGCGGCCTACTCCTGCTAGGATTAACTTTATCAACAGGTATTGCTGTTTACAGTGCAATGCGACAGCAGATTGAATCCGTACTTGGCATAGGCTTACGTGTTGCACTACAGGGCAAAGCACTCCTTGTAGAAAACCAGATTCAAAAAGCCATGGGAGATACACACACGTTATCTCTCCGTCCGTTCTTAATTCAATCAATGCAAGAACTCAACGCTCAGCCAGAAAATAAAAATGCATTGCGCGATCTTGAGCGAAATGTTAACTCACTCCCTGAGTCAGGTTTTTCTGCCGCAGTTGTTTATGATGCAAAGGGCAATACATTATCTCAAATTGGTCATTTTTCTAAAAATGTAGCTCAATCAATACCGCTTCCGAAATACAATGACACGTTCCTTATCTGGGACAATCAATTTATTCTGCACAGTCAGGTCGATATTACAGACCAGGAAAAGCGCCATATCGGCAGAATTGTGACAGAAATCAAACTACCACAAATGACACGCAGATTTAGCGAAATAAGATCCATTGGCAAAACAGGCGAGTTCATATTGTGCGCACCTCCTACCGCGGACACACAAACAATGGCTTGTTTTATCAGCCAAATTGACGGTGTAAAATTTACGCACCTGAGATATGCAACAGAAGGCGGGATACTACCAATAAGCCTAGCACTCAATGGTACAAGCGGTGTTATAGCGGTCAAGGATTATCGCCACATACCGGTAATTGAAGCCTATGCGCCACTCCACGGTATTGATTTAGGTATGGTTCTGAAGTTGGATCAGGAGGAATTATTCAGTCCGATTAATGATCAATTGATGACTATTGTCTTTTATCTTGCCGGATTGATTATTGCTGAAATATTGTTATTGAATTGGTTTGTTCGAAAACTGATCAGATCTGAAAGAGAATCACGCAATGCTAAAGAAACCGCAGAACAGATTTCTATCGAACTGGGTCATAAGGAGATTGAGCTACGCGAGCGACTGAAAGAAATTACCTGCCTGTATGAGATTCGCCGCAGCATTGGGTTGGATTTATCCGTCGACAAAGCCTGTAAACAGATAATTACACACCTGATACCTGCCATGCAATATCCAGAACATGCTTCGGTAATAATCGAGCTCGACGGAAAACGCATTGCTTCTGCGACTTCGACTGAAAATATGACGCATGAATTAAGCTCAAAGATCACTGTCAATGGCACGATATGTGGCCAACTAAGCGTATTTTATCCCCAAGACAAACCGTTCTTAGCTTTGGAAGAACAAAAGCTTATCGATGCGATTACCAGTGATCTGGCGCGATGGCTGGAGCGCAAGCAAGTCGAAGAGTTATTGCATGAGCGCCTGAAAGAAATCACTTGTCTCTATGAAATTCGCCGCGGCATTGGCATGGAATCATCGATAGATAACGTTTGCCAGAATATTTTTGAACGCCTAATACCGGCCATGCAATTTCCTGATTTAGCAAGCGCCGTAATCGAACTCAATGGCTGGAGATTCACCATAGGAAAACTTGACCCGGAAACTCGGCATCGATTACAGTCAAAAGTCAAAATCACTCACAGAAAAACCGATTACTGGCGTGCGGAACGAGATCCCGCTTGCACCTGCTGCTCCTTGATTTATGTCAATGGTAAAGTGTGCGGCCAAATACGAGTTTATTACCCGGCAGATCACCCTTATCTGATGGTGGAGGAGCAAAATCTCATTAACGCGATCGCCAGCGACTTGGAAAGCTGGCTTGAACGCAAGCGATTAGAACAAGCTCTGGTACTGGTAGCTGAAGAGCAAGCTCACACGATCGGACAGGAATTACATGACAATCTAGGACAGGAAATAGCGGCTATCGGCTATCAAGCCAGGGCGCTGGAGAAGCAAATCATCGCCGCTGGAAACACCAGTATGGCGACAGTTGCCGCCTCCATTGCTTCACAAGCACAAATCTCAGTAATACACATCAAACAACTGGCGCAAGGACTGCTTCCATTTGAAATAGAAGCCAATGGTTTGATTGCCGCTTTACAAGCGTTAGCAAATAGGGTCTCGACGACTTATAGCATATCTTGTCTTTTTTCTTGTAAAAACAGCATCATCATTCAAGATAATACTCTGGCGCTTAACTTGTATAGAATCGCGCAGGAAGCCACCAACAATGCAATTCGCCACGGTAAAGCTCAACATATCACCCTATCTTTGTCCTCGAATGAAGGAATACTATGTTTGTCAATTGCCGATGACGGCAGTGGATTTATTGAAGCAAATGGAGCATCGCAAACAACTTCCGGAATGGGCATAAAAATAATGCAATATCGCGCCAGACAGTTGGGTGCAAAATTAGATTTCCTCTCTCGTGCCGAAGGCGGCACAGAAGTTCGTTTAGAAATGCGGATGGCCTAATAAAATGTCTACAAATAAAATCAAAGTAATGTTAGTGGATGATCATGCCATGTTAAGGCATGGTATGGCGATGATGATCAACATGGAATCCGATATGGAAGTAATTGCCGAAGCCGGTGACGGCAACGAGGCATTGGCAATACTGAAGAAAAACGAACCTGTTGATATTGTTTTATTGGATGTCACGCTTAAAACTGTGTCCGGTTTTGAAGTGATTAAAAGCATGCATGCGCTGAAACCCTCACTTCCCGTTCTGTTCGTTTCCATGCATGATGAGTCCGTGTATGCAGAACGCGCTTTACGCGCCGGTGCTCGTGGCTATGTGATGAAACAAGAACCTGGCGAGATACTGCTGGCGGCAATTCATGAAGTACTCAATGGTAACGTTTATTTAAGCAAGCAAATGCATGACAAACTGTTAAAGCGCATTGCATCGGGTCAAACCGAGCCCGAGCAGCTCATCAACACATTGACGCCCAGTGAATTCGAAGTGCTCCACTTGATCGGACAAGGACATAGCAGTCAAGAAATTGCCAAATTACTTTGTCGCAGCATCAAAACTATCGAAACGCATCGTTTCAATATCCGGGTCAAACTACATTTAAAAGATGGCGCCGACTTAATCCGTTACGCCACACGTTGGATTTCTGAAGAGCACTAAATACGCGCACAGTTTAATTCAATCTAAGGGTTTCCCTTATTTAAAAACAATGGATTCCCCAATATCATTTCAGTATTGATTCTCGTAGGATACACACCTGTGTCAATCCACTTGGAGTCTTACCATCATGAATATTAGGTTTGGAAAATATCTTGCAGTTTTACCGATGCTTTCTATATTAGTCGCTTGTGCGCAGTTGAGCCCAATGGAAGCACGGAATATGGATAGCAGCAAGATGGTATCTATATCAGAAGCCAAAACCTCCAATGATCACGAAAATTTAGCCAATCACTACGACAACCTGGCCAAAGAAATGGCCGCAAAAGTTGAAGAAAAAATGGCATTGCTAGAGGAATATGAAGATCATAGCCATTACTATGGCAGACGAGGACAGGATTATAAATCACATACGCTGGCAAATATCCGCCACTACGAACAAGAAACGACGGCAGCCATTCAGCAAGCTGGTTATCATCGCAAAATCGCTGCCGATCTTCAAAAAAATGAATATGCGCAATCTGGCGATAGTTCGAATCCAGCACAGAACCGCAAAATCAAAGCTAGACTTAGCTCTGAGCCAACAAGTAATTAGAGCATCTTTGCATCAGAGATGCATTGACAGATAGAGTGATGAACTAAGTATCGCTCTTTTAAGAGAATGCCAAAGGCACGGGGGAATTAATACTTCCCGTGCCTTTGGCTGTTTATATTTGTATGTATGAATGAATCGCACCATCACTCTGAAAAAAGATTTCTGAAATGGCTGTTAACCATATTCATAATAGGAGGTACGTTTTTTTTCTTTTTATATGCAACCACTCCTTACGCAAATAATTTAAAAAAACACTTTAAAGATAGCAGAATAGAACTCGGTGGCTGGATTCACGGTGGTGCAACTTTAAATCCCAGTCAATCAGGTGGTTACAATGGCCCTGTTGCTTTTGCTGATCAAGCCAATCGATTCCAGTTAAATCAATTCAATCTTTTTTTGCAACGCCCAGTAATATCGGAAACCAGAAGATGGGATTTCGGCGGACGTTTCGATTTCTTGTTTGGAACTGATGCAATTTTTACGCAGGCCTTTGGTGTACCGACCTTCGATGTCAATTCCGGCGCAGCTCTCAATCGCAACAACTGGGATCTCCATCTATGCTGTTCCTCAACGCGCACTTATGGAATCGCACTCCCGCAAGCCTACTTGGAGGCTCATGTACCGATAGGGAAAAACGGTATCAATCTAAAAATAGGGCATTTTTATTCTCCCACAGGTTTTGAAACCGTTCCGGCACCGGATAATTTTTTCTATACCCGTGCCTACTCCTTTAATGCCGGAGAACCCTTCACACATACCGGCTTACAAGCAAACTATATCGTCAACAACAATTGGTCCGTCTCTGGGAGTGCCGTTACTGGGAGTGCTACGGGCGGCTGGGATAGCGGGTGGGACAAGCAATTAGGTAATTGGGGTGGCGTTGCGGGCATTACCTGGACCAGCGATAGTCAAGCCACTTCACTCAACGTTACCGGCACTTATGGCAAAATTTCAACACGAAGCGACGAGTCATGGGGAATGTACAACATTGTATTTCAGCACAAAATAGATCCTAAAACTCTGCTGGTGTTACATCATGTTCATGGTTATGCCGGTGGCGTATTATTGAATAATCTGAAATATACCAATGCAGTAAAGGACGCCGAATGGATTGGTTTCGTAACGCATCTATACCATGATCTTACCGAGAATTTATCAATCGGTGCGCGTGGTGAATGGTTTCGTGATCGCGATGGATTTCGCAATCCTTCTCCATTCCGGGTTGCTGCCGCAACCAACATCGTGAACGGCGCAGCCACGAGTTACGCCGGCAATCTCAGCAGCGTCACCATTACCCCAGCCGACTACTATGCTGCGACCATCGGTTTAAACTGGAAAGCCGCTAAAACGTTAAAACTCCAATGGGATGCGATAAAAAAGCTAAACATCCGCCCGAACATTCGTTATGACAGGGTCGATGCTTTGCATACAAACGCTTATCGACCCTTTGCCGGCAATAAAGATCAAATTCTGTTTTCGCTCGATTTCGTCATTCCTTTCTAGGAAAAAAATCATACAAGCGATAAAATGCAAATCTCACCCACAATACCCACTAATTACGCCAACCTGCCCAAAGCAAGTTATAAACCCGGCTTGACCTTCGCTTTACTGATTGGATCGCTGCTTTGTTTTGTCGCCATCCTTCTATGAATCTCAGCAAATCTCAGGCTTTTTTGCAAGGTCTTTTCATGTGCACGAATATTCGCGGAGGTATGCGACTGCAAATCCAAACCTCTTCGTCCATAATAATAGGGACGTGCTTCATAAGCCTCAAGGATTCTTTTATTCTTCTGCAGATTCGATCTTGCTTCATCGGCTACGGTTTCATAATAGTTGACCAAAGCCTCATGATCATTGTTCGCGATCCCGGTCGGTGCAATTAGCGATGCATTCATCTGTGCACAAGCGCTCAGAACGATTAATGCCAACACGCCGACTGACAATTTCAATGTTTTCATAATGAATATCTCCTCTACCGTATGGCACCATCTTAATTTGATCAACACCGCATGTATATTGGGATAACCCTTGTTTTTCATTAATGGTAACCATTAACCATATCTTTGTAGGCACAATATTTCTCAGACGATGATTACTGAAAAATATTATTTATCAAAATGTTAACCTAATAATACTTTAAAATGAAATGTAACTCGAAATACTCAGGATGGCTGATATGCGCCTTGACGAGCGGCGTTCTTTTTTGCTCGATATATTCTGATAATCTTTGCGCCAACAGCTTTAAAAAATTTCTTAACCATCACAAACTGGACTTCGGCGGCTGGATTCACGGGGGCGCAACATTAAATCCCAGCCAATCCGGAGGGTTTAATGGCCCTGTCATTTTTGCCGACCAGGCCAACAAGTTTCAGTTGAATCAATTTAACCTGTTCATGCGGCGTTCGGTCGTTTCCGAAGGCAAAACGTGGGATTTTGGCGGGCGTTTCGATTTTATGTTCGGAACCGATGCTATTTTCACCCAGGCATTTGGCGTGCCAACGTTTGATGTCAATGACGGAACGCCGCTCAAAAGAAGTGAGTGGGATCTCAACCTATGCTGCGCCTCTACGCGCACTTACGGTATCGCACTGCCACAAGCGTTTTTTGAAGCGTATATACCTATCGGTAACGGACTCAACGTTAAGCTAGGTCATTTCTATACGCCTACTGGCTTCGAGACCGTTCCAGCACCCGACAACTTTTTCTATACCCGGGCTTATACTTTGAACGTCGGCGAACCCTTCACCCATACCGGCATGCTGGCCACTTATCAAGCTAACGCAAACTGGCAAATTCTCGGAGGCCCATTGACAGGCAGCGCAACGGGTGGCTGGGACGCAGGCTGGGATAGGCAGCTAAGCAACTGGAGTGGATTGGGAGGTTTCACCTGGACCAGCGATAATCAAGCCACTTCATTTCATCTTTCCGGCACCTATGGCGAAACTTCCGCGCGCAGCAGTGAAATCTGGGGATTCTACAATATCGTGTTCAAGCACAGAATCACCCCCAAGACTTTGTTAGTGTTACACCATGTTTATGGTCATGCTGGCGGCGTGTTGCTGAACAATCTGAAATACACCAATGTCATCAAAGATGCCGAATGGTTCAGCGCCCTCATCCATCTCTACTATGATCTGACCGACAATGTATCGATCGGTGCACGAGGCGAATGGTATCGTGACGAAGATGGTTTTCGTAACCCCTCCCCGTTCCGCATCGCCGCTGCCACCAATGTCGTGAATGGCGCCACCGTCAGTTATGCCGGTAATCCCAGCACTGTCACCGCTACCCCTGCCGATTATTATAACGCGACACTCGGTTTAAACTGGAAAGCCGCAAAAACGCTTAAACTGACCTGGAATGCACTGAAAAAACTCACGATCCGCCCGAACATTCGCTATGACCGGGTCGATGCGTATCATACAACCGCATACCGGCCGTTCGGCGGCAACAAAGACCAGATCCTGTTTTCACTCGACTTTTTGCTGCCTTTTTAGGAATTGGAATAATTGACATTACTGCAGTTCAACGCAATAGCCGTCATAACCCAAAAACTTGATATACAGATTCTTGCTCAATTTGATCTTTGACAGATCATTTTCCACTTTCATGATTTCCATCCTGCCGTTCCAAATGCGCTTCCACGTCCCTTTGACTAAACCCTATCGCACTGGCGACACGATCTGCATGACTGACTTTGGAGATACCTTCAATCATTCGGTGCGTCGGGCCTTGCGGTTGGAATTCAACTTGCAGGTAGCGGCCAATGCTGTCTTTTTGCAACAGTTCGCACAGTTCGTGATTATGCGTGACCAGCAAAGTGCTCGCGCCGAGTTTATGGAATCCTTTCAGAATGTATTCCGAAATGGTCATTTTTTCTTCAAACGTGGTGCCTTCGGATAATTCATCTAGCACCACCAGACTGAGCGGAGTGGCATTAAAGAAAATCTCCTTGGTACGCTGGAGTTCATGGCCGAAACGACCCATTGCGGCGCTGAGCTGGCCGGGGTCGGGCACTTGATAATAGAGATGTTCCGCCGGAACCAGTTGCCCTTGCGTGGCGGGGATGTAGCAACCGATCTGCCCGAGTAATTGAATTTGCACCACGGTTTTGCAATACGCCGTCTTGCCGCCGCTGTTCGGGCCGGTGATGATCAGTACGCGCCCTGCCTGATCGAGGTGAATATCATTCGGCACGTAATCAGGAATTGTCCGTATCAGCAAAGGGTTTCGCGCTTGACTGACGGTCAGGCGGTGTTTCTTCTCATCAAGGATTTGCGGCAATACCTTGCCACCGGTAATCGATTGACCATAGCGGTAGAATGACAGCAATTCATCCAGCATGCCATATGCTTCAATAGCCTTGGCCAGTTCCGGGCTTTCACGGAATTGCCTGCGCAACGGATAAATGATCGAGTCACGGTCGGATACGCCCATCGCCAGCAACACAATCGGAAACACCGGCACCGTGAGTGCCAGAATGCCGTAACCAATGTAAGACGCATTGAACTGCGGCATGAAATTTTGCAAGAAAAATAAAATCCCATACGATGCGGCAAAGAAAGTCACCATCGGTATGAGTTTAAACAAGGTAGGCCGGAAACGTGAATATAGATCGAAGGCCGATTTTTCTTTCTTGCTTTTGAATTTGCTGCCGGAGACGTAAGCCGGGCCTTGCATCAATGCATAGATGCGCGATTGACCGAAATCACGAAAGGCATCCAGCAGTGTGCGCAAATAGGGAGACTGTGGCTGTGGAATTTGTGCAGCGCCCTCGACCAGATCCATGCCAAATTCGGTGCCGTCGACGTATTGCCGGTAACCATAGCCGCCAAATTCCAGTTTATCCGTGCGGCTGCTCGGCTCTTCGGTTGTCAGGCCGCCATCAAACTCACCATACAACAGATATTTCAATGATTTTTCCCCGGAAACCGTTTTTCTCACAAATCTTTCAATCGCATCATGTAGTTGCGGATCAGATTCTATTTCACGCAACGCTATCTGTTTTTGCTGCAACATTCCTGCATCCTGAGCCGGACGGGCGATGGAGCGATACAGCGTCAGCCGACCGGTTTCAGTCTGGGTTTGATTGACCGCATGAAACAGGGCTTCTGCCTCAATCGCTTCAAAGGTTTTCGCATCCAGTGTTTCGTAATCGCTTTCGGTGGGGCGGATAGCTTCCGCCGTCGTGGGTTGGCCGGAGTCGGATAAAATGAATTTTTTGCGCCAAATATCAATCATACGGAAAGTCTGTTTAAGGTTTTTTCGGTTTTTGTGAGTTGTCAGCAAGCAATGCTGACTGAGCGTGTAAAATACGCATATTTGCAATGAAACACAACACCATGATATTTCCTGTTCACCTGCACATTGTTTCTAACGATGCCATCCATTAGCAAACCGCTTCGATTGATCGGTTATAGTGCCATAGCAATTGCGATTGCGCTCACAAGCTGGTATTACACCCGGCCAGAACCATTGGAAGTGGATTTAGCCGTCATCGCCACAGGTGACGTAGAAGCCACGATTGTCAACACGCGCGCGGGCACGGTCAAATCCTGCCAGCGATCCAACCTTGCACCGATAACCGGTGGAAAGATTGCCAAAATATGGGTAAAAGAAGGCGATCATGTGCAAAAGGATCAGGTTCTGTTGGAGTTATGGAATCACGATTTACAAGCACAGCGCGAGCTGTCACAACGCCAGCTAACAATGGCGCAAGAGCGGCGTCGCGAAACCTGCATTCTGGCGGAAAACGCCCAACGTGAATCGATTCGTACGCAACAATTGGTCGAACAGGGCTTTGTCAGCTCACAACGCTACGACGATGCCCACGCCAACGCACGCTCCCGCCAGGCCAGTTGCGAAGCGGCCATTTCCGACATCAAGCGCGCCGAAGCGCAGATCCACGTATCTCAGGCCGGGATCGACCGCACCATCATTACCGCGCCGTTTTCCGGCGTGATTGGAAAAATTTCCGGTGAATTAGGCGAATTCACCACCCCTTCGCCACCCGGTATCCCTACTCCGCCGACGATTGATCTGATCGACGACCGTTGTTTGTATATCACCGCACCAATGGATGAAGTCGATGCGCCCAAAATCAAGGTGGGACAGGAAGCGCGCATCACGCTCGACGCCATGCCGAAAAAAAATTTTCCTGGGAAAGTCCGGCGCATTGCGCCCTACGTGACTGAAATCGAGAAGCAAGCTCGCACCGTGGACATCGAAGTGGATTTTCTGCATATTCCAACAGATACCCTGCTAGTGGGTTACAGTGCCGATGTAGAAGTCATCCTTGAGCGCAAGGAAGCTGTACTGCGTATTCCGACGCAAGCCATCCGGCAAAACAATAAAGTCTGGACTATGGATGAAAATAATCGATTAGCTGAACAAACTTTGGAAACCGGTTTGAGCAATTGGAGTTTTACCGAGGTGCGCAGTGGCTTGAAAGCAGGTGATCAAGTGCTGATGTCTTTTGATCAGGACGATATCAAAACAGGTGTTGTCGTGCAGTCTAAACCTCAATAATCATGATCCGCTTGACTGCTATAACGCGCACATTTCATATGGGTGATCAAGCGGTTTATGCGCTGAATAACATCAATCTACAGATCGCCTCAGGAGAGTATGTTTCGATCATGGGGCCTTCCGGTTCGGGGAAATCCACTTTGCTGAATATTCTCGGCTTACTCGACAAACCCGATAGCGGACGTTATGAGCTGGATGAAAAATTAGTTACCGATTTATCGGAAACTGAGCAAGCGCAAATCCGCCGCGAAAGAATCGGCTTCGTCTTTCAATCATTCCATCTTGTTCCACGCTTGACCGCCGCAGAAAATATCGAATTGCCATTAACACTCAGTGGCATACCGTCTGAACAACGACAGATCCGGGTCGATCAAGCGTTACAGGCTTTCGAACTAAAAGAACGCGCACAGCATCGTCCGGCGGAGCTTTCCGGCGGGCAGCGTCAGCGCGTTGCGATTGCGCGCGCAACCATCATGCAACCCAGCGTCATTCTGGCGGATGAACCCACCGGAAACCTGGATCATCAAATCGGTGCAGAAGTGATGACGCTGTTGGAAGATCTCCATCACCGTGGAACTACGTTAATTGTCGTCACGCACGATCGGGAATTGGGTGCGCGTGCACATCGCCAGATCGGCATGCGCGATGGGGAAATTTTAACCGACCAAGCAAATGAAACTGATTGATACAGTACAAACATCATTTAAAGCGGTGCTGAGCTATCGCATTCGCTCATTGCTGATCATACTCGCGATGGCGCTGGGGGTAGCCGCCGTGGTAGTGTTGACAGCATTGGGCGATGGCGCAAGAAACTATGTAATCAATCAATTTTCTTCCATCGGTACCAATTTGCTCGTCGTGCTGCCCGGACGTGCAGAAACTTCGGGGGCATTCTTGGGTGCAGTGTTGGGCCAGACACCACGCGACCTGACGCTGAAGGATGCACAATTAATCGGCCGCTTACCGCAAGTGCGGCGTTATGCACCGCTCAATGTCGGCGAAGCGGAGCTATCCGCTGCCAATCGCTTGCGCGCGGTGACCGTGCTTGGCAGCAACGCCCATCTGATACCGATCCGGCACATGGTGCTGGCGCAAGGGAGCTTCTTGGCACATGGCACTGAGAATAATGCTCAAATAGTTCTGGGCGCAAAAATAGCCAATGAATTCTTTCCCCGCACTCAAGCCATCGGGCAGCGCGTTCGATTGGGAGATAGTCGATTTCTGGTCTCCGGTGTTCTGATGTCGCAAGGTGAAACCATGGGATACAATACCGATGAAATTGTCATTATTCCGATTGGTTATGCACAAGCCATGTTTAATACGACTTC
>RRZU012019554.1_pt1 | contig 20477 bp, 21 predicted proteins | sample 2165561 | NCBI WGS metagenome assembly RRZU01 (sample SAMN10456909, study PRJNA506462) | wastewater metagenome | isolation source: wastewater sludge | place: USA: Moscow, Idaho | reverse complement strand
GTAGCCGGCCTCGGCGACGAGCGCGGCGCCGGGTGCGTCGGGGCGGAAGGCCCCCTGGTGCTCCCCGACCGCGGTCATGAAGCCGGTGTTGCGGACGAGCTGCCCCTCGCCTTCGGGGACCGTGAAGCGGGTCCAGACGAGCCGGGCGCCCGCCTCGCGCGCCGCGTCGTGGAAGGCTGCGGCCCGCCCGATCACGCCGCTCGCCGCGACCGGCTCGGCGAGCAACCCGGCGAAGAAGCCTTCGGGGGAGACGACATTGACCTGCCAGTGCAGGGCGAGGACGGCGACGTGACTCATGCGGCCATTCTCGCCCGACCGAGTGGGCAGGAGCCGGCGCCGAGCGCCTCAGTCGGGCACGTTCTCCTGCGTGATCGCGGCGATGCAATGGTCGCGCTCGATCCGCTCGGCGCCGGCGTCGACGGCGAGGGTCAGCGCGGCGTTCGCGATGAGCAGGATGCGACGGCGGATGTTGGGCGCGTGGGTGTAGTGCTCGAAGAGGACCTCCAGCGCCTCGGGAGAGATGAGGGAGGCGACCTCCTCGCCCTCCTCGCCGAGGTCCTCGGCTGCGCGCCGGTTGAGGATCCGGCCCACGGCGACGGCGTCGGGCACCTGTGGCACGTGCAGCGTCGTGTCGAGGAAGCCGGCGCTCGCCTGATAGTCCGGGTCGGCGAGATAGGTCGGGTGCACCGCGACGACGGCCGCGACGTCGAGCTCCTCGGCGAGCACGCGCACGACCTTGCCGAAGAAGGCGGCCCGCACCCCGGGATTGTCCGGCTGCCAGCTCGTCGAGAGCCACCGGTCGGTGTCGTCGAGCACGACGACCGGCGTGAGCCCGTCGGAGTCGATGAGGTCGAGCAGCCCGCGCGCCTGCTCGACGACCTGGGTGCTCGTCGGCGGCTCCTGGGCGACGGCCTGCTGCAGCTCGTAGGCGAGCTCGACCTTCGCCTCCATCCACGTCGGCGCGACCGACACCTTGTGCGAACTCGCCGGGCGGCGAGCCGGCGCGAGATCGGCGGCGTCCTTGGCGCGGCTCGGGAGCCCGACGTCGACCCAGCGCCCGATGAGCGCGACGAGATGACGGGCGAATTCGACGGGATCGGTCGCGACGGCGGCGCGCTTCATCGTCACCGGGATACGCATCGGCGCGAGCCCCTCGACGAGCGGGCCGAGCACGTGCTCGGTGACCGAGGACTTGCCGGTGCCCGAGGCGCCGACGAGCGCGACCCGCCGCCCTTGGCGCAGCGCGCGCTCCAGGGCGCCCTCGCAGCCGTGGCCGCCGATGAGCTCGTCGAAGGGCACGTGCACGGCGTAGAGCTGGTCATGGCGGGGGCTGGGGTTGAAGGCGTGCCCCTCCTGCAGGGTCCGCAGCTGGGCGCGCGTCATCGGCGCCCCCGCTTCGCACACCGCTCGCCCTGGGGACATCGCGGACGACGCGGGCGTCGCGCCTCAGCCGCGCAGGGGCCGCAGCTCGTAGAGCCGCGCCGGGCGGCCTGGTCGATCACCACGGACCTCACGGTAGGCGACGAGTCCGACATCCAAGAGCTGCCGGAAGACTTGGCTCGCACGCGAACTCGTCCATCCGGTCCGCGCGAGCAGCCGATCGTCGCTCGGGCTGACGGGGCCGAGCTCCTCCATCGCGGCGACGAGCATCGTCGCCGGACGCCCGAGTTTGGCGACCTCGACGTCGCGGCGCGCCTTCTCCTGGATCGAGGCGTCCCACTCCGCGGGCGCGAGCCGCGCCAGGTCGAGTGCCTCCCGCGGTGTCCACTCCTCCTGGCCCGTCGGCACCTGCACCGGATGCCCGAGCCGCCGCTCGATGAGGGCGCCCGCCTCGGCGCGAGTGAGGGCGGGCAGGGTGACCCGCCGCTCGAAGAAGGCGTCGGCCGGCGGGCGCAGGAGGACCGGCGCCTCGTCCGGGGTCACGGCGACGAGCCACTGGATCGGCACGCCCCACAGCTCGTCGCGCAGGACCCCGAAGAGCTGATTGGCGAGCCGGGCGTCCGCGTCGTCCAGGAGCACGACGTGGCGCCGCCCCGGCTCGGTGCGCAGCTGCCGGGCCAGGTCGGTGACGACCGCGAGCGGGTCGTCATCACCGGTCGCGGCGGCGAATTCCGCTCCGAGCACCGCGGATCCGACGAGGCGGAGCAGGTCGGCCGCCGACGTCGCCGAGGCGGCCCGCACGTAGTGCCAGTGAGATGTCTCGGGCGTTTCTGCCTCTTCGCGGCCGGCCCGCTCCGGGGCTCGGGCGGCGAAGAGGAGCGCGCGCAGTGCGGTCGTCCGCCCGGAGCCCCGCGCCCCCTCGAGAGCGACGTTGAGCCCCTGATCGAGGGCCGCCCGCAGCTCGCGCTCGACGTGCGGCCGGGGGAGGTAGAGGGCCATGTCGGCCCGCGAGTCGAGCAGCGGACGCCCCCCGAGCATCGGTCGACGAACCGGTCGATCCGCCATGACGGCCTCCCTCAGTAATCTTTCCTAAAGATTCGTTAGTTAGTGTATGCCGTGGCGTCAAGACCTGTCGCCGGCCCACCGTCTCCTCGACTTCTCCCCGACTTCTCCCCGACCTCGCACCGGGGGTGGCCGACGTACTAAGTTCTGGGGTAGTGCGCATCCGCGACCCGGGCGCGGCAGCAGAGTCGCTGCCCGGCCACCTACCCGGAAACGAGGCTCCACTGCAATGACGAACCGCGAAGTAGTCGTCCTGTCCGCCGCCCGCTCCCCGATCGGCACCTTCAACGGCTCCCTGTCCGACATGACGCCCCAGGATCTGGCGACGCAGGTCATGCAGGGTGCCATCGAGCGCTCGGGTGTCGACCCGAACAAGATCGAATACGTCACGGTCGGCAACACCATCCCGTGTGACGACAAGTTCCCCTACGTGCCGCGCATCGCCTCGATCAACGCCGGCCTGCCGATGTCCTCGGTCGCGATGCAGCTCAACCGCCTGTGCTCCTCGGGCCTGCAGGCCATCGTCACGACGGCGCAGAACATCATGCTCGGCGATGCGACCTACGGCATCGGTGGTGGTGTCGAGGTGATGAGCCGCGGCGGCTACCTCTCCGCCGCGATGCGCTCGGGCGCCCGCATGGGCAACAGCCAGATGATCGACATGATGGTCGCCGCGCTGACCGACCCCTTCGGCGTCGGCCACATGGGGATGACGGCCGAGAACCTTGCCGAGAAGTGGAAGATCACGCGCGAGGAGCAGGACGCGTTCGCCGCCGAGTCGCACCAGAAGGCGGCCAAGGCGCGCGAGGCGGGCTACTTCGAGTCCCAGATCGTGCCGATCGTCAAGAAGACCCGCAAGGGTGACGTGACGGTCGACACCGACGAGCACATCAAGCCCGACACGACGGTCGAGACCCTGGGCAAGATGCGCCCGGCGTTCAAGCGCGAGGGCGGCACGGTCACGGCCGGCAACGCCTCGGGCATCAACGACGGCGCGTCGTTCTTCGTGCTCGCCGACGCCGAGCAGGCCCAGGAGGACGGCTACACGCCGATCGCGCGCCTCGTCTCCTACGCGGTCGCCGGTGTGCCGAACGACGTCATGGGTGAGGGCCCGATCCCCGCGACCCAGGCGGCGCTCAAGAAGGCCGGGCTGACGCTCGACCAGATGGACGTCATCGAGAGCAACGAGGCCTTCGCCTCGCAGGCCCTCGCCGTCGCCAAGGGCCTCGAGTTCGACATGAGCAAGGTCAACCCCAACGGTGGCGCGATCGCGCTCGGCCACCCGATCGGCGCCTCGGGTGCCTACATCACGACCAAGCTCCTCTACGAACTCGAGCGCACCGGTGGTCGTCTCGGCCTCGCCACGATGTGCATCGGTGGCGGCCAGGGCATCGCCGCGGTCTTCGAGAAGCTCTGATCGACCGCTGAGCTGCAGGCCTCCGGCTCGCCGGGCGCCTGAGAAGGGCCGCCGCACCGCGTGGTGCGGCGGCCCTTCGTCGTCTGTTCAGGCGGCGCTCTCGTCGGGCTGGTGGATGCCGATCGTGTTGCCCTCGGTGTCGAGGTAGTAGCCCTGCCACGCCATGCCGGGCAGCGCGTACTTCGGGAGCGCGACCTGGCCGCCGGCGGCGAGGATCTTCGCCTCGGTCGCGTCGTAGTCCGCCACGCCCATCGTGCAGACGAAGGCGTTCGTGCCCTGCTGGGGTGCGGGTGCCGGCGCGGGGCGGGGGAGCAGGCCGCCGTCGATGCCGGGGGTGCCCTCCTCACCGGTGACGACGCCCCAGTAGGGCGCGCCGACGAAGTCGGTGTAGTCCTGGAAGGTCCAGCCGAAGGCCGCGGCGTAGAACGCCTTGGCCCGCTCGATGTCGTCGACCTGGATCTCGAAGTGCACGGGGCGGGACATGGGGCTCCTCTGGGGCGGGGATCTGGGGTCTGCGATCGGCGGCGATGCCGACCCGGCCATGATGGGCGACGCGGCGGCGCCCGGACCAGGGGTGCGCGAGAATCCCCGCATGACCGCACCCGCGCCCCGCACGAACGAGTTCGGCCAGCCGATCGGTGAGCCGGTGGACTACCGCGGCGCCCGCACGCCCGGCCCCGTGACGCTCACCGGCACGACGTGCACGCTGGAGCCGCTCGCGGTGGCCCACGCGCCGGAGTTGCTCGCGTCGCTGCGGGCTGCTGCGGGCGACGAGCAGTGGACGTACATGGGCTTCGGGCCGTGTGTGGACGAGGGCGAATTCGCCGAGGTGGTCAGCTCGCTCGTCGACGACCCGGGCATGGTGCCGTTCGCGATCCGCGTCGGCGACGGCCCCGTCGCGGGGATGGCGAGCCTCATGCGGATCGCGCCGGCCGGCGGGACGATCGAGGTCGGCACGATCATGTACGGCGCCGGGCTGCGCCGCACGACGGCCGCGACGGAGGTGATCGCACTCCTCGCGCGGCACGTCATCGAGGAGCTCGGCTACCGGCGCTTCGAGTGGAAGTGCGACGCGCTCAACGCGCCCTCGCGCCGGGCTGCGCTTCGGTTGGGCTTCACCTTCGAGGGCGTCTGGCGCCACGCGATGATCTACAAGGGGCGCAACCGCGACACGGCGTGGTTCGCGATGACCGACGCCGACTGGGCGCGACTGCGCCCCGGCTACGAGGCGTGGATCGCTCAGGCCGACGGGCCTGACGCGCGACCCCTCGGGTCGTTCCTCGCGCAGTGAGGTGAGCTCGCTCGGTCAGACTCGGTGGTCGCGCCAGCGGCGGGCGAAGGCGCCGGGGGTCATGCCGGTCGCCGCGCGGAAGTCGCGGGTCAGGTGGGCCTGGTCGGTGTAGCCGAGATCGGCTGCGAGCGTGGCGAGTTCGGTCTCGCTCAGCCGCAGTCGTCCGGCGGCTTCGTGGAGTCGGCGGCGCCGGATGAGCCACTTGGGGGAGAGGCCGAGGCGGCGGCTCGTCAGGCGTTGCAGGGTCCGCTCGGTGAGGTCGAAGCGCTCGCACAGCTGCGCGACGCGCAGGAGATCGGGGCAGTCCTCGACGGCGGCGACGATCGCGTTGACGAGGTGGCCCTCGGCGTCGACGGGCAGGTGAGGGCGCAGCGCGGCCTCGAGGAGGTCGCGGGCGGCGGAGTGCGCGACCGGGTCGCTCGGGTCGGGCTCCATCGCGGTGCGGACGCTCGCGACGAGGCCCGCGGGTAGGGCGCCGAGGGTGTCGAGTTCGACGAAGCGGTCGGTGCATTCGGCGACGTCCCCACCGCAGAGCAGGGTGCCGGCCGCGGGCTGGAGCATGACGCCGACGGCCCAGCCGCGCCCGGTGAGCGTCGTCGTCGAGAGCCCGGAGACGACGCCGTAGAAGCGCGCGTAGGTGTTCGAGACGACGACGAGGCAGACCGGATACTGCAGCACGTGTTGCGGCGACTCGGCGCCCTCGCGCACCTCCCACACCGGGATCCAGAAGCGACGCGCGAGGTCGGTCAGATCCTCGGCCACGGGGTAGCGCGACATCGTGAACGTGTTGTCGCCGGGGTCGCGCAGGTGGGCCCGGTCGATGGGGTCGACGGGCGGCTCCGCGGCGTCGCCATCCGCCATGATCCGCTCCCTTCGACGGTGTCGGTGCAGGTCAGGCTACTCCGCGGCCGTAGTGGCGCCCTCGTGTCGGGAATCGACAAGAGCTTGTCGGTGGTCGCCTCTAGCGTGATCGCCAGGAGCTGAGAACAGCTGCGACCCGAGCCCACCGACCCGTCCTGGGAGGACGACATGACGACTCATCTGGCGATCTACGAGCCCCAGGCGACGCGCTTCGGCGCGGTCGTCGACGCGACGACGGACTGGGACGCGGCGTCCCCGTGCGAGGGCTGGAGCGCCCGTGACGTGCTCGATCACGTGCTCGGCACCCAGCGCGACTTCCTCGGTGAGCGGCTGGGCGAGCGCGGCATCGATGTGGGGCCGACACCGGATCTCACCGATCCCGCCGCGGCCTGGCACGCCCACGACGCCCGGGTCCGGGAGCTGCTCGCCGACGAGAACGTCGCAGGTCAGGAGTTCGCCGGGCACTTCGGGCCGACGACGGTCGGCGACACACTCGTGCGCTTCTACGGCTTCGACCTCCTCGCGCACCGATGGGATCTCGCCCAGGCGGCCGGGCGCGAGGAGCGCTTCGACGACGCCGAACTCGACGTCCTCGAGGGCGCGATCGACGGCTTCGGGGAGCACCTCTACGCCGATGGCATCTGCAAGCCTGCGCTCGACGTGCCGGCCGACGCCGACCGCCAGGCCCGGGTCCTCGCCCGCCTCGGCCGACAGGCTCGCGTCATGGCGTGACGGTGGCCCGCCCGGGGCGGCTCCAGAGGAGACGACTCGACCCGGCGCCTCGCGGAGAGTGGCCGGGTCAGGTCGGTGCGGGTCGGCGAGCGCCGAGGCCCGCGCAGGGGGGAGCGTCGGCTCAGGAGCCGTGCGCGCAGTTGGCGCACTGGCAGTCCGTGCACATGCACGTCGCGCAGACGCAGTCGCTGCAGTTGTCGCAGACGCAGGCGATGCTCTCGTCGGTGGTCATGGTGCCTCCAGGGTCGGTCGTGGATGGTGCGGATACCGGTCGATGGCCACAGCGGCTCTCGCTCCCGTGGGGTTCGAGGTCCAGGCCGAGGTCGCGGCGGCGGGTGCGCCCCAGCCAAACCGGCGACCCACGCAAAAGTCAACACTCCGGACAGAGCGGACCGCAGCGGCTCGGCGAATTCGGCCCCGGCCGCCGGTCGACCACCAGGGGCTCCGGCTACCAGTGCACCCCGGCGGACATGAGGCGCGTCTCGATCTCGTAGCGGTCGGAGTCGCTCAGCGGGAGGGTGCCGCCGGGGTGGTCGAGGCCGAGGGTGCGGCAGGCCTGCACCAGGGCGCCGTCGTAGGCGGCGGTCGTCGCGCGGACGCGGTGGTACTGGCCGGGCTCACCGGGGCGGTCGGCGCTGCGGACGCGCTGCACCTCGTCGGCGAGCCGGGCGAGTTCGAGCTCGTGCAGGACCTGCGGCATCGGCTCCGGCTGCCCCCGCCCGGCCTCGCGCCGGCGCTGGGTCCGGCTCTCGATCCACCGCGGCGGCTCACCCGTGGCGAGCCATTTCAGCCCCGCCGCGAGGGCCGGCCCGGACGCGATGAAGCCCGCCGTCACCGCCGCATAACGCCACACATTCCTGTTCATGTCCCCACCTCTCGGCCATTCTCGGTGGCGGCGTGGGTCGGGGCAAGCATGCGTGTCGGGACCGGTCCCTCGCGATGTCGGCGCGGCGCTCTACTCTGCCCGATGTGACACGCGACGCCGCTGAGACCGCGCCAGGGTCGACGATGCCCGCGCCGGCCGCCACCGAGAGCCCGGCGCAGGTGCCCGAGGAGCGGTCGCCGGAGACGGCGTCGGCCTCCCGCTCGGCCGCTGACTCAGGTGCGACGCACGCGATCCTCGCCGGCGTGGTGAGCGCGATCGTCGGCTTCACAAGTTCGTTCGCGGTCGTCCTCACCGGTCTGCAACACGTCGGCGCGACGCCGGGGCAGGCCTCCTCGGGGCTGCTCATCCTGTGCCTCACGATGGGCGCCGGGTGCATCCTCTTCTCCTGGACGACCCGGATGCCGATGACGATGGCATGGTCGACGCCCGGCGCGGCCCTGCTCACGAGCACCGCGGCCCCGGCGGGCGGCTTCGGTGCGGCCGTCGCGGCGTTCGTCGTCGTCGGGGTGCTCATCGCGCTGTGCGGCTGGCTCAAGCCGCTCGAGCGGGCCGTCGAGGCGATCCCCGGCCCGGTCGCGAACGCGATGCTCGCCGGTGTGCTCCTCGGGCTGTGCGCCCAGCCGTTCCGCGATGTGGCCGCCCAGCCGTGGGCGATCGGGCCGGTCATCCTGACCTGGGCGATCCTCATGCGCGTCGCCCGCCGCTGGGCCGTGCCGGGCGCGCTCCTCGCGGCGACGGCGGTCATGATCTCGACCGGCTCGTTCGCCCAGGTCTCGGCCGGTGACCTCGTGCCGCACGCCGAGTTCGTCGCCCCGGTCTTCGACGTCGCGGCCCTCGTGTCGGTCGCGCTGCCGGTCTGGATCGTCACGATGACGAGCCAGAACATCCCGGGCATGGCGGTGCTGCGCTCCTTCGGCTACCGCCCGACCCTGCGCCGCCCGATGCTCTACACCGGCGCCGCCACCTCGGTCGGCGCGCTCGGCGGCGCCCACGCCATCAACCTGTCGGCGATCGCCGCGGCGCTCGTCGCCGGGCCGGACGGCGGGCCCGACCCGAAGCGACGCTGGATCGGCGGCGTGAGCTGCGGCGTCGTCTACATGCTCTTCGGGCCGCTGTCCGGGGCCGTGACCTCGATCGCCGCCGCGGCCCCGGCCGGGCTCCTCGCGGCGATCGCCGGACTCGCGCTCATCGCCACCCTCGCCGGGTCGGCCGCGGCCGCCCTCTCGGACCCGGGCCACCGGGATGCCGCGGCCCTCACCTTCGTCGTCGCCGCCTCGGGCGTCGCCATCGCCGGCATCGGCGCCGCCTTCTGGGGGCTCGTCGCCGGGCTCGCCTGGACCGGACTCATGCGGCTGAGGTGGGGCGGTCGCCCCGGCCGACACCGCAAGCGCTCCGCCTGACCCCGTGCCCGACGGTCGACGCCGGCAGTTCCCAGCTGCCCCGCCGGAACGTCACAGGTCGCCGAGGTTGAGTGACGGTGCGCACGTGCACCGTGCGGCTCCGGACGCGCCGGGGCCGGACGGTGGTGCGGATGCGAATCTCGGTGCCGCACACTGGTGTCCGGGGAGCGCGCCGCCCGGGGGTCGGGCGGGGCGCAGCGGGGGATGTGGCGCCGTTCCGCTGCTGAGCGCCGGATCGCTGTCGATACGTCTGGGGGAGCTTCTTCAGGGCTGATCGGCGCACCGTCGCATCACCTGGGGGGCTGCGCCGGATCGACCGGCTCACTCCACTCTTCGTTTTGCCCGTTCGAGAGGAACCGCACGTGCCTGCCCTTCTGGCGCCCGCCACCTGGTGCACCGACGCCGCCGCCGAGGTCGTCGTCGACGCCCTCGAGCGCGCCGTCGCTCCGGATCTGCCCCGCGACCTCCTCGCGGAGAAGTCCGGCACGATGGTCGCGGCCTTCCTCGACGCCCTGACCCGTCAGGGCCTGTCCCTGCAGTCCGTCGGGGAGGGCGAGTGGGTCGACCTCGAGTGGCTCGCCGCCGAGATCTCGATCCAGGGTGACTGGCGCGGCCTGCCGAGCGACCCCTACGACTACGAGGACGCCCGCGGCGTCGCCCGCACCCTCGTCGCGCACGTCCGCGAGACCATCGCCGCCTGAGTACCGCGATCGGCCCCCTGGCGCGAGGCGCGCCCGACCTCACGGATACTGGTTCTGCGCAGGTGAACAGGGGATCGAGGCGGAGGTAGGCGATGGGTGCTGGCGGGCTGTCGGTGGCGCTGCTGTCCTACCGGAGTAAGCCGCACTGCGGGGGCCAGGGCGTCTACGTCCGCTACCTCTCCCGCGAGCTCGCCGCCCTCGGTCATCGCGTCACCGTCTTCTCCGGGCCGCCGTACCCCGATCTCGACGAGGTCGACGAGCGTGCCGGCGCTGCCGGCGGGAGCATCGAGCTCGTGCAGGTGCCGAGCCTCGACCTCTACCGCGAGCCGGACCCCTTCCGGATCCCGCACTTCCGCGAATTCCGTGACGGCATCGACGTGCTCGAGGTCGCGACGATGCTCACCGGAGGCTTCCCCGAGCCGCGCACCTTCAGCCTGCGGGCCGCGCGCATCCTGCGCGAGCGGCTGCGCGCCGGCGAGCACCACGACGTCGTCCACGACAACCAGACCCTCGGCGACGGCCTCCTCGACATCCAGGCGAACCTCCCGCTCGTCACGACGATCCACCACCCGATCAGCCAGGATCTGCGCACCGACCTCGCCGCCGCGCGCGGCTGGCGCACGCTGTCGCTGCGGCGCTGGTACGGCTTCGTCCGGATGCAGGCCCGCGTCGCCCGGCGGCTGCGGCACCTGCTCACCGTGTCGCACAGCTCGGCCCGCGACATCGTCACCGACTTCGGCGTCGACCCGGGCGCGCTCCAGGTCGTGCCGCTCGGCGTCGACACGCACGTCTTCCACCCCGAGGCTCGCGCCGAGGCACCGAAGAGCGAGGAGCCGCTCCCGACCCTCGCGCGCGACGCGCAGGGCCGGGTCGAGGGGCGTCTCGTCGCGATGGCCAGCGCGGACACGCCACTCAAGGGGGTCGACACGCTGCTCCACGCGCTCGTCGGGCTCCCTGAGGCGCGCGAACTCGTCCTCGTCGCGGCTCCGGGCGAGCGGACCCGGCGGCTCCTCGCGCAGCTCGGCCTCGAGGATCGGGTCCGCTTCGTCTCCGGGGTGAGCGACGCCGAACTCGCCGCGCTCCTGGCGTCGGCGCAGGTCGCGTGCGTGCCCTCGCGCTACGAGGGCTTCTCGCTGCCCGCCGTCGAGGCGATGGCGTGCGGCACGCCCGTCGTCGCGAGTCGCGCCGGTGCCCTGCCGGAGGTGCTCGGCGAGGACGGCGCGGCCGCGCGACTCGTCCCTCCCGGCGATGCCGACGCCCTGCGCGAGGCGCTGCGCGATCTGCTCACCGACCCGGAGCTGCGCCGGCGGATGGGCGCCGCCGGGCGAGAGCGGGCCGTCGCGCGCTTCGACTGGTCCGCGGTCGCGGTCGCCACCACCGCCGCCTACCGCGGTGCGATCGCCGCCCATGCCACGACGGTCCGCGACGAGTCGTCCGACGGGCCGGACCCCGAGCGCATCGACGACGACGCGAGCCTCGTGACCCGACTTCCCGCGGCGGACCGGACGGGCCCGTCTGCCGATGAACCCGCCGCTCGCACCCCCGACCGCGCCGACCCCGACGACAGGATCCCGCTGCATGCTCACCGTTGACCTCGACCGGCTGGGCGTCCGGCCCGGTGACCGCGCGCTCGATCTCGGCTGCGGCCAGGGTCGGCACGCCTTCGAGCTGTACCGGCGCGGCGCCCACGTCGTCGCCTTCGACCAGAACGCCTCCGACCTCGCGGAGGTCGAGGCGATGTTCGGCGCGATGGCCCTCGAAGGCGAAGGGGCGCCCGGCGGCGCGGAGACGGTCCGCGGCGACGCGCTCGCGCTGCCCTTCGACGACGGGCACTTCGACCGGCTCGTCGTCGCCGAGATCCTCGAGCACGTGCCGAACGACCGCGGCGCGGTCGCCGAGGCCGTCCGCGTGCTGCGCCCCGGCGGCACGATCGCCGTCACGGTGCCGCGCGCGTGGCCCGAGCGGATCTGCTGGCAGCTGTCCGACGCCTACCACGAGGTCGAGGGCGGACACGTCCGCATCTACCGCCGAGACCAGCTCGCCGGCCAGCTCACCCAGGCCGGCCTCGACATCACCGGCCACGGCTACGCGCACGCGCTGCACGCTCCCTACTGGTGGCTCAAGTGCGCCGTCGGCGTCGACAACGACAGCAACCCGGCCGTGCAGGCCTACCACCGGATGCTCGTCTGGGACATGATGTCCGCGCCGAAGCTGACCCGCACCGCCGAGCGACTCCTCGACCCGGTGCTCGGCAAGTCCCTCGTCCTCTACGCGCGCAAGCCGGCGTGAGCCTCGCCCTCACGGGGTTGCCCGGTCGCACAGAACTGTGTGCGACCGCGGAGGCGATCGTCGCCTGTCAGAGCCGGGACGGGGCGATCGCGTGGGAGCGCGAGGGGGACACCGCGGGCAAGGTCGACGCGTGGGATCACGTCGAATGCGCGATGGCGCTGGTCGTCGCCGGCCGCGACGCCGAGGCGCTGCTCGCCTACGACTGGCTCGCCGCGCAGCAACGCGCGGACGGGACGTGGCCGCGGGAGTGGCGTGTCACCGACGGCGCCGCGTGGGTCGTCGACGCCGGGGTCGACACGAACATGTGCGCCTACCTCGCCGTCGGGCTGTGGCACCACTGGTGCGCGCGCGGTGACGAGCAGGTGGTGCGTCGCCTGTGGCCGACCGTCGTCGCGGCGCTCGACGCCGTCGTCGCCCGCCAACTCGACACCGGCGCGATCGCCTGGGCCGACGACCCGTTCGGCGCGCCCGCGCAGGAGGCGCTCGTCGCCGGGAGCGCGAGCATCCACCACGCGCTGCGGTGCGGCGTCGCGCTCGCGGGCGTGCAGGGCTCGGCACAGCCTGACTGGGAGCTGGCGGCCGACGGGCTCGGTGAGGCACTGCGGACGCGCGAGGCGACTTTTTTGCCCAAGCAGCGCTATTCGATGGATTGGTACTACCCCGTGCTCGGCGGCGCCCTGACCGGGGCGCAGGCCCACGAGCGGCTCGCCGCGCGCTGGGAGGAGTTCGTCGTGCCGGGGCTCGGCATCCACTGCGTCGACGACCACCCGTGGGTCACCGGTGCCGAGACGTGCGAACTGGCCCTCGCGCTGATCCGCCTCGGGCGCCGCGAGGAGGCCGCGCGGCTCGTCGCCGACATGCAGCACCTGCGCGACGAGGACGGCTCGTATCACACGGGATTCGTCTACACCGACGGTCTGCGCTGGCCCATCGAGCGGTCGAGCTGGACCGGGGCCGCCGTCGTCCTCGCCGTCGACGCGCTGACGCCGGGGAGCCCGAGCGCCCGGGTGTTCACGACCTGAGCCGCGCTTCGAGCCGAGCCCGAGGGCATCGGGCGCAGCTAGCCTGGAGGCCATGTCGAGCCTGCGCCCCTACCGTCCCGAGGATCACGAGCTGCTCCAGGCCCGCGAATCCGTCTTCGACGACTTCGGCCCGCACGCTGTCAACCCCGAGCGCAGCAGCCGCCTGGACGACGACGGCGGGCTTGTCGTCAGCCTCGACGGCGACGGCCCCGCGCGCGGCGAGGTGACCTGGCACTGGGTGCAGTGGGGTCCGACGGCCGCGAGCCGCTGCCCGATGATCGGCATCTACCTGCGGCCCGAGGCGCGCGGCCGCGGGCTCGGCGTGCGGGCCCAGCGCGAGCTGGTCGACCTCTTCTTCCGGCACACCGTGACCAATCGCGTCGAGGCGCACACCGACATCGAGAACGTCGCCGAGCAGCGGGCCCTCGAGCGCGCCGGCTTCCAGCGCGAGGGGCTCGTCCGCGGGGCGCACTGGCGCGGCGGGGCCTACCGCGACGGCTACCTCTACGGGGTCCTGCGCTCCGACTGGACGCTCGCCGAGGTCGAGCCCGAGACCGAGCCCAAGACCGAGCTCGAGACCTGGTCGACCGACGATGACTGAGGCGACCGGCGCGCGGGGCGCCGTTCTCCTCACCGGCGTCGGGCGGCGCCGCTCGATCGGGACCGGGATCGCCCTCGGGCTCGCGGCCGACGGCTTCGACCTCGTGCTCAACCACTGGGCGCCCTACGACGACCGCATCGCCTACGAGCGCGGGCCCCGCGACATCGAGGAGGTCGCGCAGGAGTGCCGGGACCTGGGCCGCCGCGTCGAGGTCGTCGCCGCGGACCTCGCTGGCGTCGAGGCACCCGCACGGCTCGTCGCGGCCCTGGCCGACCTCGGCACGCCGGCGGGGATGGTCCTCTCGCACGCCGAGAGCGTCGACAGCTCGATCGAGGACACGACGCTCGAGAGCTGGGACCGGCACTTCGCGGTGAACGCCCGTGCGTCGTGGCTGCTCATCCAGGCGTACGCGACCCACCTGCCGGCCGCGTCGCCCGGGGTGGCTGCGGGCCGCGTCGTCGCCCTGACCAGCGATCACACGACGCACAACCTCCCCTACGGCGCGAGCAAGGGCGCGCTGGACCGCCTCGTCATCGCGGCCGCCGAAGAGCTCGGACCCCGCGGCTTGCGCGCCAATGTCGTCAACCCCGGCCCGATCGACACCGGCTGGATGACCGAGGACCTGCGCAGTTGGTGCGTCGACCGGACCCCGGCGGGCCGCCTCGGCACCCCGCAGGACACCACGGACCTCGTCCGCTTCCTCATGTCCGACGCCGGGGCCTGGATCACCGGCCAACTCCTCTTCAGCAACGGCGGCTTCCGCAACTGAGCCGCGCGTCGGCCGGCGCCGGCCTCACTCCGCCGCATTAACAGTCAGTTCACTGATGCTTGACCGCCATCAGACTGACTGTTACTCGCGGGTCACATCGGGATCTGGGCGTCGACTCGGGAACAAGACCGTCATGTCGTCCTGAATCGGTCACGTTTCGGGAGTCGGACGCGTCCCTATTGCCCGTTGGAGAAGCGAAGGTCGGCGAAGAGCAGGTGGTTGAGGCGCCTGCGCAGGTGACCGAGCCCAATCACCGCAGCTCCCGCGGGGTGTCGCCGGCGTCGGTGCGGCGCAGGACGTGGAGGGAGCCGAGGTCGTGGGTCTCCTGCCACTGCCCGGAGCCCAGCGCCCGCCGGTAGCACCGCCACGGTGCCTGCCCGCCGTCTTCGGGGTGCTCGAAGATGTCGTGGAAGACGAGACTCCCCCCCGGCTGGACCCACCGCGCGAACCCCTCGTAGTCCGCCGTCACGTGCTCGTCGGTGTGCCCGCCGTCGACGAAGAGCAGCGCGAGCGGCGTCCGCCAGTGCCGCGCGACGGTCGGGGACCGCCCGACGATCGCGACGACCTCCTCCTCCAGCCCGGCGGCCGCGATGGTGCGCCGGAAGAAGGGGAGGGTGTCGATCCTCCCGACGTCCGGGTCGACGAGGCTCGGGTCGTGGTACTCCCAGCCCGGCTGGTTCTCCTCGCTGCCGCGGTGGTGGTCGAGCGTGAAGACCGTCGAGCCGGTCGCACGCGCCGCGGCGCCGAGATAGATCGCCGACTTCCCGCACCACGTCCCGATCTCGAGCCCCGGCCCCTCCGGCAGCCGCGCCATCGCCTCCGCGTAGAGCGCGAGCCCCTCGTCGGCGGGCATGAACCCCCGCGCCCCGAGCGCGTGCTCGAGCAGGTCGCCGGGCATGTCAGGTGTCGTCACCGGACCAACGGTAGGTCCGCTCGGCGGCATCGCCGGTCACCTCACCTCGGTGTCGACGAGCGGAGCTGCGCCGGCAGCCAGGGGTAGGGATCCTCCAGCGGGGCGCGCGCGCCGTCGAGGGCGGCCCTCTCCGCGCGGAGCAGGGGGCCGGCCACGTAGTGACGCGATCGCGTCTTGCCGACCGCGTCGAGCACGCCGAGCTCGGTGAGCCGGACGAGATCGCGCGTTCCCGTCCGGTCCTCGATGCCGGCGCGCTCGACATACCCGGGTCGGTGCAGGCGGATTCCCTGAAGGGCGTCGAAGAGCGCGTCGCCGGTGCGCGCCGGGAGGCGATGCTGCGCGACGAGGTCGTCGATCCGGCGCCACAGTTCGTCGGCCTCGGCGAAGCGCCGGCGCAGGGTCTGAGCCTGCATGTGGTGCGCGCGCAGCGTGAACTTCACCCAGAGCGCGGCGTCGTTGCCCGGGTTCCACGCACCCTGCCCCGTGGCGGCGAGGACACGGTAGTAGTCCTGGGTGTTGTGTCCGAGCCACTCCTCGATGCTCGAGAACGTCGGCTCGAGCACCGTGTCTCGCGCGAGCGTCAGCGTCTGGAGCACGCGCGCCATCCGGCCGTTGCCGTCGCGGAACGGGTGGATCATCACGAGGTTGAGGTGCGCCATCGCACCGCGGATCAGGGGATCGAGGTCTCGCTCGTCGTGGAGGCGCTCGACGAGGGCGCGGACGAGCGTCGGCACGACGTCGGGATCCGGGCCGACGTACACCCGCTCCTCGTCGGCATCGACATACACCTCACCGGGCCGGAAGCGCCCAGGGTCCTTGTCGACATCGTGTTCGAGCAGCATGAAGTGCAGGGAGCGGATCGTCTGGGCATCCAGGACGAAGTCGGAGTCTGCGGCCATGCGTAGGACGTAGGTGAGCGCGCGACGGTAGCCGAGGATCTCTGCCCAGGTGCGCTGATCGGCGGTCAGCGGTGGTTCGTCGTCGACGGCGGCCATCGCATCCTGCGCCGAGACGTCGTAGCCCTCGATGCTGTTCGAGCCCCGGATCGCCTTCGCCTGCGTCGTGCGACGAAGGGTCCCGGTCCAGCGTCGAGGCACGCGCAGCTGTGACGACATCGCCGCGCGCATCGCGTGGATGTCGCGGATGACGGCGTCGTCCTCGAGGTCGGGCTGGGGGGTGGCGTAGATGTCCATGCTTCGTGCCGCTCCGGGATGTCTCTATGTCTCTTACTAAGAGACATTTCTTCGAGTGTGAGCGCTCCGATGTCTTTATGCAAGAGACATCGAGACATGCGGAGGTGACGTTCAGGCTGCTGCCCGACGATGGAGGCCGGGACGACGCACAGGGACGGAGCGGCATGTCGGACGCAGGCGGGCTGAGCATCGGGGGGGCGCAGAAGGAATTCGAGCCGGAGACGCTGTACCTCAACACGGCCTCGATGGGGCTCCCGCCGATCCGCACGACGAGCGTGCTCCACGACACGCTCCACGCGATCGGGCGCGGGCGCCGCAATGCCCAGGATTTCGACGCGGCCGTCGCGGCGAGCAGGGCGACGTATGGGCAGCTCGTCGGGGTCGACCCGAGCGACGTCGCGATCGGCAGCCAGGCGAGCGCGCTCGTCGGGCTCATCGCCGCGAGCCTGCCCGACGGCGCCGAGGTGCTCATCGCGGGGGATGACTTCACGAGCGTCACGTTCCCCTTCCTCGCGCAGGATCCGCGGATCACGGTCCGCGAGGTGCCGCTGGCCGACCTGCCCGGTGAGGTGACCGACGCGACGACGCTCGTCGCGGTCTCCCTCGTGCAGTCCGCGGACGGCGCGCACGTCGATCTCGACGCGCTCATCGCGGCGGGGGAGCGGCACGACGCCCGGATCCTGCTCGACCTCACGCAGTCCGCCGGTTGGCTGCCGATCGAGGCGGGACGCGTCGACTACACGGTGTGCTCGGCCTACAAGTGGCTGCTCTGCCCGCGCGGCGCCGCCTTCCTCACGGTCCGCGGCGAGCGGCTGCGCGACATCCGCCCGATGTCGGCGAATTGGTATGCGGGCGGCAACGTGTGGAGCAGCATCTACGGCTCCCCGCTGCGACTGGCCGAGGATGCGCGGCGGTTCGACGTCTCGCCGGCGTGGCTCGCCTGGGTCGGTGCGCAGCCGTCACTGCAGCTCATCCACGAGGTCGGCGTCGAGGCGATCGGCGCGCACTCGATCGGGCTCGCCGACGCCTTCCGGCGCGAGATGGGCATGACGGACGGGCTCGGGCAGTCCCCGATCGTCAGCGTGGCGGTGCGCGACGGGGTCGCCGACGCGATCTCCAAGCACAAGATCGTCGCGGCGATGCGCGCAGGCCGGCTCCGGCTGTCCTTCCACCTGCCGAACACCGCAGCGGACGTCGAGCGCGCGATCGACGCGCTGCGTCCCTACATCGCCGACTGAGCGTCGTCCGCGAGGACCGTCACGTCGTCGTCGACGGCGATCCGCCCCGTCTGCTCGGGGACGAAATGCACTGCCGCCCACGTCTTCCCGCCCCACGCGCGGTGCCGGGCGAGGGTGCGGATCGGCTCCTTGCCGCGGCTCAGATCCGCGGGGTCGATCGTCGTCATGACGCAGCGCGACACCGGGATCGCCCGGCGCAGGACGACGTCGCCGGTCCGGATCCGCACCCAGTGATCCTCGGCGAAGGGCGCGACGTCGCCGTCGAGGAGGAGATTCGGCCGGAAGCGGTCGGCGTCGATCGAGGTCGGCTCCTCGCCGCGGCCGAGCGCCGTCTCGATCATCCAGTCGTTGATCCGCGCGACCGAGGCGAGCGAGAGCACGGTGACGGGGCAGCTGTCCTGGAAGGCCACGTGGTCACCCGCCTGCCCAAGCCCGTCCGCGAGCGGGCGGCTCGTGGGGTCGGCGCAGTGCACGAGCCGCAGCTCGGCGTGACCTTTCACCGCGCGGAACCACGCGTCGGCCGCGGGGCCGGCGGGCCGCACGGGCAGTGGCCCCGAGCTGAAGACTCGCGCACTCATCGGTGCCGTCGCGTCCGGGCGCGTGACGTCGAGCGGGTCGAAGCCGGGCGCGCTGAGGCGGACGCCGTCGGCGGTCGGCTCGGCGACGACCCGGAAGAGCTGCGGCACCGTGCGCGCCGACAGCATCTCCCCGGACGCGTCGACGACCATCCACTCCCGGTCACCGACGAGCCCCGGCGCGCCGACGTGGGCGGCGTCGACGCGTCGGATCGCCGTGCTCTTCACCGGATGGATCCGGATCGAGTCGAGCCGCATGAGTATCAGTGCCCGTAGGCGGCGAGGACCTTGCTCGACAGCGGCGGCCACGCCTCGATCGCCCACTCGCCGAACGCCCGGTCCGACAGGCTGACGCACGCCAACCCCGCCGAGGGGTCGACCCAGAGGAAGCTCCCGGACTGACCGAAGTGCCCGAAGGTCTCCGGGGAGTTTTCGGGCGCGGTCCAGTGCGGGGACTTGTGGTCGCGGATCTCGCACCCTAGGCCCCAGTCGTTCGGGGTCTGACGGCCGTACCCCGGCAGGACCCCGGCGAGACCGGGGAAGGCGAGCGTCGAGGCCCACGCGACGACCTGCGGCAGCAGGAGTTGCGGCGCGAGCAACTCCCGGGCCAGCGCCGCGAGGTCGCCGATCGGGCCGACCATCCCGTGCGCCGGGGAACCCTGGAGCCGGGTGCCCTCCATGTCGAGCAGCTCGAGTACGCGGTCGTTGAGCTCCTGCTCGAACGACTGGCCGGTCGCCTGCGCGAGATGCTCGGCGGCGAGCTCGATGCCCCGGTTGGAGTAGATACGACGGCCCTCGAGGCGACCGGCGACGTCGTCGGAGTCCGGGGAGATCCCCGAGGCGTGCGAGAGCAGGTGCCGCAGCGTCGCCCCGGGCGGGCCGAGCTCGTCGTCGAGCCCGATGACCCCTTCCGCGCAGCCGTCGAGCACCGTCAGCGCGCTCGCGATCTTCGTCACCGACGCCCACTTGTGGCGCTGCCCGTCGTCGTGCATCGCAACGACGCCGTCCGCATCGACGACGGCCACGGACGCCGACCCCACGGGCCACTGCGCTACCTCTGCTGCAAGATCCAGGTCCACCCGCGCGAGTCTGTCATGTGCGTGCGCGGGCGCGCCCGACGTTCGGCCCTCGGATGAGCGCAGAATGAGGCGGTGAGATTCGCCGACGTCGTCGCGGTGTCGTCCCAGGTGGGCGCCACCCGCTCGCGCAACACCAAGACCGAGCTCGTCGCCGACGCGCTGCGCGCCGCGGAGCCCGACGAAGTCGCGCTCGTCGCGGCCTATCTCGCCGGGGCGCTGCCGCAGCGGCGCACCGGGGTCGGGTGGCGCTCACTCATGGACCGGCCCGAGCCGGCCGCGCAGGCGTCGCTGTCGGTGGCCGAGGTCGATGCGGCGATCACGGCGATGGCCGGGCTCGCGGGGAGCGGGTCCGCCGGTCGCCGCACTGCGGCGCTGCGCGAGCTGCTCGGCGCGATGACCCGCGCCGAGCAGGACTTCGTCGCCGGTCTCCTCACCGGCGAGCTACGCCAGGGCGCCCTCGACGGCGTGCTGGTCGCCGCGATCGCGAAGGCGGCCGACGTGCCCGACGCCGCGGTGCGCCGGGCCGTGATGCTCGCCGGCTGGCCGGCGCACGTCGCTCCGATCGCGCTCGCCGACGGCGCCGAGGGTCTGGCGGCGATCGGGCTGGAGGTCGGCCGCCCGCTGCGCCCGATGCTCGCCGGATCCGCCCCCGATGTCACGGCGGCGCTCACCCAGGTCGGCGACGGCGAGCCCGTCGCCCTCGAACGCAAGCTCGACGGCATCCGCCTCCAGGCGCACAAGCTCGGCGACGAGGTGCGCCTCTACACCCGCTCGCTCGAAGAGATCACCGACCGGCTGCCCGAGGTCGTCGCGCTCGTCGCGGCCCTGCCCGCGGAGCGCGTGGTCCTCGACGCCGAGGCGATCGCGCTGCGGCCCGACGGACGGCCCGAGCCGTTCCAGGTGACCGGCGCGCGCACGGCCTCGCGCACCGACCCCGCGACGCTGTCCGCACAGACTCCTGTGACGACCTACGCCTTCGACGTCCTGCACCTCGACGGGCTCGACCTCCTCGACGAGCCGGCGCACGTCCGCGCCGAGACGCTCGCCGCCCTGGCCCCCGAGGCTCTC
>RRZU012715157.1_pt1 | contig 20488 bp, 20 predicted proteins | sample 2165561 | NCBI WGS metagenome assembly RRZU01 (sample SAMN10456909, study PRJNA506462) | wastewater metagenome | isolation source: wastewater sludge | place: USA: Moscow, Idaho | reverse complement strand
GCCGTCAATAGTTACCAACGGTAAATCGTGCAGATTAACCCGTCCTTGCTTGGCTTCCTCACTGACTTCTTCTTTCAAACCCTCTACCTGTTTCAACACGGCTTCAGGGAAGACATGCGGAATATCATGGTTGCGCAGCGCGATTTCCACTTCCATACCCGGCGCCATATTATCGCCCAGAATTTCGGTGATAATCCCGACCGGATTATTGTTACGAGTGCGTGGTTGCAGTTCAACCACCACCACTTGTCCCATGCGGGCGCCCATTTTTTGATCGTTGGGAATCAAAATATCATGATTGATACGACTGTCGTCCGGCACCACAAAGCCAATTCCAGATTCCATAAAAAAGCGTCCGACAATCTGTTTTTTGCGGCTTTCCAGAACGCGTACGATCCGCACTTCCTGCCGCCCGCGCCGATCAAATCCGTTCGGTTGCGCCAGCACATAATCACCGTGCATCACCCGTTGCATCTGTCCGTTAGGGATAAACCAATCTTCTTTTGCTCCATCCACTTGCAAAAAACCGTAACCGTCACGATGTCCGATTACTGTGCCTTTCAATAGTGAAAGTTTCTCCGGCAGGGCATAACATTGCCGTTTGGTAAACACCAACTGCCCGTCATTTTCCATCGCGCGCAAACGGCGGCGCATGCCTTCTTGTTGTTCTTCATCGTGAATCTGAAGTGCGGTCAAAATATCCGCCCGACTCATCGGCGTTTTGTGATCTCGAATGGTTTGTAAAATAAATTCACGGCTCGGAATCGGATTGTCATATTTCTCCGCTTCTGCCTGATAATTAGGATCTTTTTTCATATTGTTCTCCTTTTAAGATTTTTATTGTTATAGGGATTGCGGTTATAGATATTATATTCAGTTTGACATTCTGCACAGGGGAAAGCAAGGAAAGTGCGGTTTTATTACGAATAATAGAAAGTGAAGAACCGATAAAATTTTATCGGTTCAAGAATGGATTAAATGTCCACCGCTTTCCACTCGTTATTTCCTTTCACCGGTGGTAGATATGCCAAATGTTGCATATTTTGAGCCCAGAGATTGGCGGGAATACGATAGTGGTCGTTGCGGTCGGGATCGATTTCGGTGGCGATTTTGCTTTCTTCACCGTTTGCGATCAGCGTTGCCAAATCAGGATTGATGAGCACACTTTTGCCCATGGCAATAAATTCTGCCCAACCGGTTTGGTATGCTGCCAAAATCTGATCGGCTGTGAATAGATTGCCAACGCCGATCAAAGGTAATTTACCGTTAATCCGCCGATGAATCAATTGCATCCGAGTGAGTGTCGAATCTGCTCCGCGGCGAGCTTTTTTGTAGAAATCCCACAGCGAAACGTGCAAATATTGTAACGGTTTTTCCACCAGCGCATCGATGAGCGCAAAGGTGTCTTGCATAGTCAAGCCATTGCCGCCCGGCTCTTCCGGTGAAAAACGGTAACCAAGAATAAAATCCTTGCGTTCTGACCGCACTTTGACCGCGCTGACCGCATCGACAACCGCCAACGGAAAGCGCAAACGTTTTTCTAGCGAGCCGCCCCATTGGTCGTTACGACGGTTGGTTTCGGCAGAAAAGAATTGTTGAATCAAATAATTATTTGCACCGTGAATTTCCACGCCGTCAAAACCTGCTTGAATCGCTAACTCGGTGGCATTGGCGAATGCGGCGATAATCGCTTCAATTTCGGTTTCGCTTAAGGCACGAGCTTGACGTTGCAGATTTGCGGAGGCGGCAACTACATCTGCATCGCCAATGAGATTCTTGAGCGCCAACTGACCGCCGTGGTGAATTTGTAAAATCGCTTTCGCCCCTTGATCTTGCAGGGTTTTCGCCACGGTTTTCAAACTTGGTAAATCGGCTGCGGAAATGGCATAAGGCTGCCCGGGGAAGGCTTTACCCTCCGGCGAAACCAGCGTTGCAGCGGTGATAAACAGCCCGAAATTCTGTGCACGGCGCTGTAAAAATGCCAGTTCTTCTTCACTGACGCTCCCGTCCGGATTGGAGGCATAATGCGTCATCGGCGCAACAACCAAACGGTTTTTAATTTCAATTCCGTTATTTAAAGTGTAAGGCTGAAACAGCGGTGTATATTTGGAATTCATATTATCCTCGTTATCATTAGGTTATGTTGACGTTATGTTATACCGCACTTGGTTGGAATTCCAATAGGCATTTGTGATGATTGATATAAAAAGAATCGATAGCAAGGGGAGAGTTGTTTTTTTAAATAAATCCCGTTTACTTTATCTGATTACTGGCGTTATTATAACCAACTTGAATTTTTAATCCTTCAATGGAATCCTTTTATATTATTATAGAAGAAATCAAGGATATATTATGTCTGAAAAAATCACCTCTGAATCACGCCAAACGATAGAGCAGCAAATTGCGGAGCAACAAGTTGCAGAACGTGAGAAAAAAAGTGCGGTCAGGAAAAAAATCCGTAACAAAAGATTGTCAGGCTTTGCATTGCTATTGTTGATTTTGGCTGTGCTAAGTGCGGTTTACTGGTTTTTCTTTGTGCGCAATTTTGAGGAAACCGACGATGCCTATGTCAATGGTAATAAAGTCGCTGTTTCTGCACAGGTGAGCGGTGGGGTAGTCCGGATTTTTTACGATAATATGGATTTGGTGCATAAAGGTGATGTCTTGGTGGCGTTGGACAGTACCGATGCGCAATTGTCGTTGAATAAAGCGAAAAGCATACTGGCAAATGCAGTGCGGCAGATCGATCAATTACAGGCAAGCGGACAGCAGTTGCAAGCGCTGCTTGATGCCAAAAAGGTTGCACTGACTCAAGCGCAAGCTGATTTGGAGCGACGTGAACAATTGGGCAAAAGCGGGGCGATTGATAAGGAGTCTTTACAACACGCCCGTAATGCCGAAGCCGCGGCCAAAGCGGAAGTCGAAGCGGCGGAATACCAACTGAAAGCCAATCGGGCGCTATTGCAAAATACGACTTTAGCTGAGCAGCCTGAAGTTAAACAGGCGGCAAGTGCGGTACGACAGGCATGGCTGGATTTGCAGCGTACGCAGGTGATTAGTCCGGTTGACGGTTATATCGCTCAGCGGCGGGTACAAGTCGGCGAAAAAGTAGCGAGTGGTAGCCCTTTAATGGCAGTGATTCCGACGGATCAGCTTTGGATAGATGCGAATTTCAAAGAAACTCAGCTGCGTGATATGCGGATTGGGCAAACGGTTAAAGTGACATTTGATCTTTACGGTGATGATATTAAATTTAACGGTAAGGTTGTCGGAATCGAAATGGGGACAGGCAGTGCTTTTGCTTTGTTACCGACGCAAAATGCAACAGGGAACTGGATTAAAGTAGTCCAGCGGGTGCCGGTACGAATCGTATTGGATCAACAACAAACGCAAAAATATCCGTTACGAATCGGCTTATCGGCGACGGTAAAAGTGAATACTGCCGATCAAAGCGGTTCAGTGCTGGTGCAGGAAAAACGCGCCGAGCCGTTATACAGCACCGATGTACTTCAATATGATTTGACACCGATTAATCAAGAAATTGATCGAATCATTCAAGACAATTATCGCTGATTATATGGAACAATCGACAAACAAACCGCTACAAGGCGGAGCCTTGGTGATGATGACGTTGGCTTTGGCACTTGCGACTTTTATGCAGGTGCTGGATTCGACCATTGCCAATGTGGCGATTCCGACTATTGCCGGAGATTTGGGGGCATCGTCCAGCCAAGGAACCTGGGTGATCACCTCGTTCGGCGTGGCAAATGCAATTGCTATCCCAATCACGGGCTGGTTGGCAAAACGGTTCGGTGAGGTTCGATTGTTCAGCGGTTCGATATTACTGTTTGTGTTGGCATCGTGGTTGTGCGGTATTGCCCACAGTTTGGAAATGTTGATCGCTTGCCGTGTGTTGCAAGGGATTGCCGCAGGTCCGATTGTACCGTTGTCACAAAGTTTATTGCTGAACAATTATCCGCCGCAACGCCGCAGCATGGCATTGGCGTTTTGGTCGATGACAGTGGTGGTGGCTCCGATTTTCGGCCCTATTCTCGGCGGTTGGATCAGTGATAGTTTTCACTGGGGATGGATTTTCTTTATCAATATCCCGATTGGGATCTTTGTCGTGATAACCGCTTGGACGTTGCTTGGAAAACGCGAAACCAAAACCGTACGGCAGCCGGTTGATATGATCGGTTTGGTCTTGTTAATTGTCGGTGTCGGTTGTTTGCAGCTGATGTTGGATCGGGGGCGGGAGGAAGACTGGTTCAGCTCATCCGAAATCGTACTGTTGACGGTGGCTGCAGTGATTGGTATTGTCGGTTTGATTATCTGGGAACTGGGTGATGAACATCCTGTGGTGGATATTTCGTTATTTAAATCCAGAAATTTCACGGTGGGTTGCCTTTGCACCAGTCTGGCATTTTTGGTTTACCTTGGCTCGGTGGTGTTGATACCGCTCTTGTTGCAAAACGTGATGGGATATACCGCGACTTGGGCGGGGTTAGCGGCTGCACCAATCGGACTGTTTCCACTGCTGTTGTCACCGTTAATCGGTCGTTTCGGCAATAAGCTGGATATGCGTATATTGGTCACCATCAGCTTCTTTATCTATGCTCTGACATTCCATTGGCGAGCGGTAACATTCGAACCGAACATGTCCTTTGCCGATATTGCTTTGCCGCAGTTAGTGCAGGGGATTGCGGTGGCCTGTTTCTTTATGCCGCTGACAACGATCACATTATCCGGACTAAGGCCTGATCAAATGGCATCGGCTTCCAGTTTATTTAATTTTTTGCGTACATTGGCGGGCTCCGTCGGTACTTCTCTCACCACTTTTTTATGGTACAACCGGGAATCGTTGCACCATGAAAGGTTTGTTGAAAAGATTAATCCCTATAATCCGATTGCTAATGAGTATTACCACAGTATGAATACCGCCGGTTTAAATGACGGACAGGCTTCCGCCGCGCTGGCGCAGAGTATCAGCCGACAAGGTTTTTTAATCAGTGCCAACGAGATTTTTTGGGCATCGGCGATCGTATTTATGTTGTTGTTTATTGTGGTCTGGTTTGCAAAACCTCCGTTCGGACAAGCACGAGCCGGTGGTGAGCATTGATTGGTTTTATTAGTGACGAGGACAGTTTGTGAAATAAAGTAATTTATAAATATGGGAAAAGTATCATTCGATTTATAAAATAAACTGAAATTGTTGTCACTATCAGACTCTAATTCACCGCACTTTTAATATTTTAATTCAGGTAAGAAAGCAAAGTGTCAGTTTGGGAACGTATTTTTCATATGGTGCTGTTTGAAGCGCTGGCAGTGTTGTTGTCGGTGGCGGGTTTGTGGCTGTTGACCGATTATCATGTCGTCGCACTGTCTGGCATGGTGGTAGCGATTTCGTTGATTGCTATGGGCTGGAATTTTTTGTTTAACTGGTTGTTTGACTATTATGTGCCTGGCGAAAGAGTGCTGCGCGGTTGGAAAGTGCGGTTTTGGCATGTAGTGCTGTTTGAAGGCGGTTTGTTGCTATTCACCATTCCGGTGGTGGCTTATCTGTTGAGCATTAATCTGTATCAGGCGTTTATTATGGATATCGGCATCTCGCTATTTATTATGTTGTACGCATTTGTATTTAACTGGTGCTACGATCATCTACGGCGTGGTTGAAAAATAGGCATTAAATTGAAAGTGCGGTTTTATCGCTGCAAGAAAAGGATATTTCGTCTATTAGCAAAAAACACAAGATGTTTAATCATAAACAAGTGAGGAGAAAGTAATGAATAATTTTAATTATTTTGCACCGACCAAAGTGGTCTTCGGCAAAAATACCGAAAGCCAAACAGGGGAGTTGGTTAAAGCGCAACAGTGTCAAAAAGTCTTAATCCATTACGGCAGTGGCAGTGTGATCCGTTCTGGATTGTTGGACCGAATCAAAACCGCACTTGCGGCGGAAAATATCGCTTATGTTGAATTGGGTGGCGTTGTGCCGAATCCTCGATTATCACTGGTATATCAAGGGATTGAATTGTGCAAAAAAGAACAGGTGGATTTTATTTTGGCGGTCGGTGGCGGTAGTGTGATCGATTCGGCCAAAGCCATTGGTTACGGCGTGGCAAACGAGGGCGATGTGTGGGACTTTTTCGAACATACCCGCACGGCAAACGCCTGTTTACCGTTGGGTTCGGTGTTGACGATTGCTGCTGCCGGCAGTGAAATGAGCAGCGGTTCGGTGATCACCAAAGATCAGGGCGGAATCAAACGGGCTTACGATGATGATTTGTCGCGTCCGAAATTTGCAGTGATGAATCCCGAACTCACCATGACCTTGCCCGACTATCAAACCGCTTGCGGTTGCACCGATATCCTGATGCACACGATGGAGCGTTACTTTACTTCCGGCGGCAGTATGCAGATCACCGATGCGATTGCCGAGGCCTTGATGCGCACGGTGATGAATAATGCCCAAATTTTGGTTAAAGATCCGCAAAATTACAATGCACGGGCAGAAATTATGTGGGCAGGAAGTTTGGCACACAATGATTTGACCGGCTGTGGCAACGGCAGAGGCGATTGGTCAACCCATATGCTGGAGCATGAAGTCGGCGGTATGTTCGATGTGGCGCACGGTGCAGGGTTAGCCGCACTTTGGGGCAGTTGGGCACGTTATGTGTATCTGGATTGTCTTGATCGTTTTGTGCAGTTTGCCATAAACGTGATGGGCGTTGAAAACAGCGGCGAACCACAACAAATCGCCTTGCGAGGAATCGGAGCAATGGAAGATTTCTACCGTACAATCCATATGCCGACCTCATTGGCAGAACTGGGTGTAAATCCGACAGAACAGCAGATCCAACATATGGCAAAACTCTGTGCCTTAGCTTGCGGCGGCAAAAGCGGCTCGGCAAAAGTGCTGCATGAAGCGGATATGGCTGCAATTTATAAAATGGCATGCTAAGCGTTGAGAAGTCAAGTGCGGTTTAAACGGATGTTTGACCGCACTTTTGACCACACTTAGATTTTGAGTTCTAGACTGTTTTTTGATTTAAAAAGTCTTTGTCTTTGATTACCCTTAACGGATAAATATCACTGTCGCCGGTGATGACCAACGAAGGATCTGCGCGCAGACAAGCGCCGCCGTAATGGCCGCCGACAGTAAAGGTGCAAACTTGGACATATTGTCCCGCAACCTTTGGCAGACACCATAGTTGTTGATAGATATTATCTTGTTCGGCAAAGCGCCCGTGAGTTCTGTCCAAAACCTCTTCGGTATCGCCGACCAGTTTAATATTATCGCCGCAACGTCCGGCGATCGGTTTGCGTGCGTAGCCGTTACGCCGCAAATGTTTGGTCGGTTCAAATTCGGCTTCGAGCAGATAACGGTGTCCGGGAAATAATGACCATAAAACCGGTAAAATGGCTTTATTACTTGGAATCAATGTCCATAACGGTTCGAAAACCAGCACTTCCGGACGTAATAACACATCGATCAACCGCACTTTCTCATCGGGCTGGCCGGTGCGGATCGGCGGGGCATTTTCGTGTTCTTCATATTCCTGACGTAGCTGTTCCAGCACGGTTTCCCAGGCCCAAGTTTTCCATACGCAACGTACCTGACGGTTTTCATCATCTACCAAGCGCCCGCTTTTGTCCCAATGCAAGCCTTCCAAGCCATGAATGATTTTGCTCTCAAAACCGGCCTGGGTTAAGGCTTGTTGCATAAACAACGCATGGTAACTTTCTTCGTTATCGTTGTCCTGCATGAGATGGACAAACGGTGCCGCATCGCTATGTTTCCAGCAATCGGCCAGCGCATTAAGCAAGTCCTGCCCCGGGTCGGAACCTTGTTGCAAATCCCCTTGCAAAGCCCAATGTTGCAGGATTGCACCGGCTTCGGCATGACATGATGCAGAATCGGCATTATATTCATAAACTTTTAACCCGCGCTCATCCATACAAAAATCCAATCGGCCGGTGATGGTTTGATAACGACGGTTTTGCCAAGAAAGACGTAGCCGCGGCCATAAAATTTTAGGAATATTAAAACGGCTGAGCAATTCATCATCTTTCAATACTTTATCGGTGGCGTGCAGGTACATCAGATGTAATTCGTTGGTGGCGCGCACCAGTTCATGTTCCGCACTTTCTGAAATGGTAAAATAAAGATAAGGATTACCACGATGAATGAAATGTCCACCCATTGCCGTGATATAGGCCTGTTCCAGCGGATTGTTCTTGTTTAGCCACTCGCCGTTAAACTGCCCTTGGTTAGGAAGCTGTGCACTGTGAATGGCGAGTTTTTCCGGGGACGTCATCGGTTGTGGCAAGCTATATTCTGTTCTTTCGGTTTGAATCATCCAACCTAAAATCTCGGTATCGTTAAAAGTATCTTGCAGATAATAGCCGTTTTCATCGTTGAATAACGGTAATTCGCGCGTCCATTGTTGTCCGCGTGGCAGGTGAGTATGGATAACATTTTGTTCCACGATCCGCACTTTATCGCTTAATACTTCGGTAATCACCGCCACATGCCCGGTATGCTTGAACTCGCCGCCTTCCTGCCAGATTAAAAGTGAACCTACGGCAGGCGGTTGTTGCCCACCATTGGCAAAAGCTTGTAACGGCAAGATTGCATCATTAACAACTCGGCGTAGGAAGCGGAGGGAAAAAATTTCATGTGCCATCGCTACGTCGGTAAAGACCAATCCGTGATTCAGGTAGAAATAGCGGCGCGCGAATTCGACGCATTGCCATTTATACCCCATATATTCGTGGCTGAGGTAACTTCGGAAAGCTGCATCATCGGGAAAGTCTTGGCGATTGACGGTAGTGTAATCGGAAGAATAAATCGCGACTCCACCGGGGGCGTAGCCTAATAAAGTACCAAATGGTTCGTAGCAAGCAGATGAAGCTGACATGATTTCTCCATAAAACTAAAGTTGTGCCATTTAGTATATACCGTGTGAAATCATGGAAAAAGCGATTTGAAAGTTTTGAGTGAAAGTGCGGTTTAATCAATTGGGGCAATAAAAAACCCGATGTTAAGATCGGGTTTTTTTAGAATAAAATCAATTATTCAGGAATGACGTTTACAATTAATGAAGCAAATACTTCACCGTGTAATTGGAAACGAACTTCGTGTTCGCCAGTGGTACGCAATGGACCTTCTGACAAACGAACTTCGCTTTTCGCCACTTCTACACCGGCAGTGATGATTGCGTCTGCAATATCACGAGTACCGATTGAACCGAACAGGCGACCTTCGTCACCGGCTTTTGAAGCGATTGTAACAGAGGCTAGAGCTTCTAGTCTTTCTGCACGATCTAAAGCTGACGCTAATACTTTAGCTGCTTTTTCTTCTAATTCAGCGCGACGAGTTTCAAAATGCTCGATGTTCGCTTTGGTTGCCATAACTGCTTTTCCGTGAGGAATTAAGAAGTTACGCGCATAACCTGCTTTAACATTCACTTGGTCACCAACGTTACCTAAGTGAACAACTTTATCTAAAAGAATAATTTGCATTACCGTATCCTCTCTTAATTACTGATGGTTGTCAGTGTACGGTAACAACGCTAAGTAGCGGGCGCGTTTGATTGCACGGGCTAATTGACGTTGGTACTTCGCACGAGTACCGGTAATACGGCTTGGAACAATTTTGCCGCTCTCTGTAATGTAGTTCTTTAACGTGGCGATATCTTTGTAATCGATTTCAACTACGTTTTCCGCTGTGAAACGGCAGAACTTACGACGACGGAAATAACGTGCCATAGGGCGAGTCTCCTAATCTATAAATTCGATTTGCTCGGCGTGTAATACTAACTGACTGAGTCCGTTATTGCTTTTATGCGTGGTTAGAAAACCGACGATTAAAAGTTTACTGCCGACCGTAATGCTTTGAGTTTGTTTAATTAATTGTTGCCCATTCGTTCCACTAAAGGAAATCGATACCGCAATTTTACACCAAGCTTGCCGTTCTAATCCGGCTTCGGTTTGCTGCGAACGATGTTCGAGAATAAACCGGCAGTGCTCAATTCCGCTTGGGCTTCGATCTCGTCTCGGTTGGGAAATCACTTGTCCGACCATTTGAAGACGATTCGCAATCGTTAAATTACTCTTCAGCATCCTCATAATCGTTGTTGTCAACTTCGGCTGAAGCACGACGTTCGTCTTTTGCTTTAACCATTGGGGACGCTTCTGTTACGGCGTGCTTAGTGCGCATAATTGCGTTACGCAGAACGGCGTCGTTGTAACGGAAAGTTGTTTCTAGCTCGTCGATTACTTCTTGCGGTGCTTCTACATTCATCAACACATAGTGTGCTTTATGTAGTTTGTTGATTGGATAAGCCAATTGACGGCGACCCCAATCTTCTAGGCGGTGAATCTGTCCACCTGCTTCTTTAACAGAACCAGTGTAGCGCTCGATCATGCCTGGTACTTGTTCGCTTTGGTCCGGATGAACCATAAAAACGATTTCGTAGTGACGCATTACTGCTGCTCCTTACGGGTTAATCAGCCTCCGACGATAGACCAGTCACCAGTCTGCGGAAGCAAGGAACGAAAATAGGATGTGACTGTTAAGGCGCAAGATTATACCGAGATTGCCTAGCTCGCACAAGGGCTATTTGGATTATTTTTAAACCAGAACTGGTTAGAAGAAGGGCGTAGAGGAAGAGCAAAGTGCGGTCAGCAAAAACGGATAAGAAAAAAGCTATGTGAGATTCTGATCTGACCCCAAAAGTTGGGCTAATTTTCCAACTGATTAAGGTGCAGCTTTTTTATGACTAAATACAATCAAATTTTCAAACAACAAGTCGTTGATTTCTATTTTGAATATAACGAGAATCTTCCCGAAACCCTTCGTTATTTTAGTTTGGCTGAAAGAACCGTTCGACATTGGATTGCTAAATTTAACTATTCAGGCACCAACGGCTTAGCCGTACTTCACACTAAACGAGCCTATTCGCCCGAATTTAAGTCTATTTTAGAAAATCGTTGCACTTGGTTTGACAATTCAAGAAACCTCACGAATGGCGGTAATTTCATTACTTTTATTGTCTACCGCAATTTGCCCCAGAATAAGCTGACGACGGCTACTCTAAGCACTGATGGTGTGGAGTGGACAATCTCTTTCTCGCGTTTTAAATGAACTTACCATCGATTGCGATGACATCGCATCCAGTGGTATTCATGTGGGCTTATATCCATTGCTGAAAGGCTTTTTCCATTAAGGCGGCAAATCACGCGAGCAATCGTGTCGTACCGCGGAATACCTTGTTCAAATTAAAATGATCTTGCCGCGCCGGTATGATAAGCCAATGGTTGAAAGCCTTTGAAAAAGACAGTATAAAGGGCTTATTGCCTAAATCCAAAGGTTGCCCCAGTATGAAACCTAAATATGCCAAAATGCCCCGCCGCCGAAAAGTTACTGGTGGTTGAAATTAAGTATTCAACACAGTTGCTTTAAATTTTTAATTTATTTAAACAGATTCCGTTGACGACGTTGCATTGGTTTAAATTGGCTGATTAGCACTAATCCCAACACTAAAATATAGCTGACAAAAATCACAATCAGCCACTGCGGCATGCTGAAACCAAGAAATGACCATTGGATTTCACTACAAGAACCATAGGCTTCAAACATCTGCGGCAACCATTTATTCAAAGGTAATGTGCTTGGAAATTCAACCATTAACGGACACTGATTCCATGGTGCAGGATTCAGCTGATAATCGGTGTGTTGTAATGCTAACCTCAATCCTTTCACCGCACTGAATAGCCCAATTGCCACAGCTAAAAGCCTTAACAGTAACATGCGCGGTGCAATTAATGCGATAAGCGCTGCGAAAGCAACACCGGCAATCGCAACCCGCTCATAAATACACATCACGCAAGGCTCGAGTTTCATCACATGCTGAAAATAGAGTCCTACACCTTCGAAAACCAAACAAGAAAGCAGTAATAAAAACCAGCCACCACGACCGAGAGAAACTTGTTTTAAATAACTTAACATCAGACTTCCTTTCTTAATCCAGTTTCCTGTTCGATATCTTATGGGGTGATAATCCAGCCAACGCTTTCAAACCAAAGCATCAATTTGGGCAAAAACAACTCTACAGATACTAACCCAACCAGTGACAAAACGATAGTGTAAGGTAGCGCCATATAGACCATTCGTCCATAAGATAAACGAATTAACGGTGCAAATGAAGAAGTTAATAAAAATAAGAACGCAGCTTGCCCGTTTGGTGTTGCAACCGACGGCAGATTAGTACCAGTATTGATCGCTACCGCAATCAACTCAAATTGTTGCTGACTAATAATGCCAGCACCCAATGCCGCTTTGGCTTCATTAATATACACCGTGCCGACAAACACATTATCGGAAATTGCCGACAATAGCCCGTTAAAAATATAAAACAAAGCCAATTGGGTATCTTCCGAAGCATGCAGAACAAAACTGATTACCGGCTGGAATAAGCCTTGATCAATGATCACTGATACTACCGCAAAGAAGACCACTAAAAGTGCGGTAAACGGCAGCGCTTCTTCAAAAGCCTTACCTAGCGCATGTTCTTCAGTGATTCCGCAAAATGCAGTGGCTAAAATAATCACACTCAAACCAATTAACCCAACCGCTGCCAAATGAAATGCCAAACCGCAAATTAACCAAATACCAACCAACGCCTGAATGTAAAGACGAGCGCGATCTTGATCCGTCATTTTACGGCTTTGTTCACGTTCATAACGTGCCAACACCACCCAGACTTTTTGTGGTAATCGTTGTCCGTAACCGAATACTTTAAATCGCTCCAAAGCCAAACAAGTCAAGGTTCCGCAAATTAATACCGGTAACGTCACCGGTAACATCCGTAAAAAAAATTCACTAAATCCCCAACCTGCCTGTGCTGCAATAATCAAATTTTGTGGTTCCCCAACCATAGTCATTACTCCACCAAGTGCGGTACCGATGCCAGCATGCATCATTAAACTACGTAAGAAACTACGGAACTGCTCCAAGGTATTACGTGACATATCAATTTTTTGATCATTAAAAATATCATCGGAATTATCGTCAAAAGTATAACCGGACGCCACTTTATGATAAACCGCATAAAAGCCGGTACCGACACTGATAATTACCGCTACCACGGTCAACGCATCTAAAAAAGCGGATAGAAATGCCGAACAGAGGCAAAATGCCAAAGACAAGCGTAATTTAGAATGAATACCTAATAGCAATTTGGTGAAAATGAACAGCAACAGCTGCTTCATAAAATAGATACCTGCTACCATAAATATTAATAGCAGCAAGACCTCTATATTGGCCATTACCTCATGCATGATATTTTCCGGTGACGTCATCCCGATGAAAATCGCTTCGATCACCAACAAGCCACCAGCTTGCAACGGATAACATTTTAACGCCATCGCCAAGGTAAAAATAAATTCCGCGACTAATAACCATCCCGCCCAGAACGGACTGATCATAAAATAAATTATCGGATTGATAATCAAAAATCCTAAAATACACGCTTTATACCAACTCGGTGTTTTACCCAGAAAGTTACGGAGAATCGCACTACTGTAATTCATTTTTTATCCTGCATTTAATTTTGGCAATTTAAATTTTGTTCATCGCTATATTAATGATGAAGTATTGTAATCAAGTTCTATAAAAAGAATAACCATTTATCATCTTATACAAAAAAATGCTAACTAAATCACATTTTTAATAATTTACCCCTCTATTTTCTCGCCATTTTCCAGATTCTCAAAAATCATCGAAATCGAATTAACACAAAAACGCAAACCGGTCGGCGGCGGGCCGTCATCAAAAACATGCCCTAAGTGGGAGTCGCAATTACCGCAGCGAATTTCTGTCCGATGACGTGACAAGCTGTAATCGTCTAAATAACGAATCGCTTGCTCGGATACAGGTTGATAAAAACTAGGCCAACCGCAACCGGCATCAAATTTAGTATCCGATACAAACAACGGCGCTTCACACAATAAACAACGGTATAATCCCATATCTTGTTGTTGCAATAATTTCCCGCTGAACGGTAATTCCGTACCCTGCTCCAAGCATATACGCCGCTGCTCCGCCGTAAGTTGTTCTTTTGCTTTCATTGTTCCTCCCGTGCTGAAAATTAGCTCCATTCTAAAATAAAATCGAGAAAAATATCTTTATTTTTCTTACGAAGAACGATCTATTATCAACTATATTTTTAATGTGATCTTGACCTGCCTCAATAATTTATTGTTTCGAACCGCAGCGAAGCTGTGATATACTTCACACAGTTACATTGAACCGTTACAGCATGGTAAAAAGGGTGTTAAATACATTACTTTTAGCGGTGAATAACGGCAAAATGTAGTAATTTTGTTAAACATTAATGAAGGGTAAAAATCTCATGGCAATTAAAATTGGTATTAATGGTTTTGGTCGTATCGGTCGTTTCGTTTTCCGTGCTTCTATTGACCGTTCAGATATCGAAGTTGTTGGTATTAACGACTTAATCGACGCTGATTACATGGCTTATATGTTGAAATATGATTCAACTCACGGTCGCTTCAACGGTACCGTTGAAGTGAAAGACGGTCACTTGGTTGTTAACGGTAAAACTATCCGTGTAACTGCAGAGCGCGATCCTGCTAACTTAAAATGGAACGAAATCGGTGTTGATGTTGCAGTTGAAGCGACAGGCTTATTCTTGACTGACGAAACTGCACGTAAACACATCACTGCTGGTGCGAAAAAAGTGGTTTTGACCGGTCCTTCTAAAGACAAAACTCCGATGTTCGTCAATGGTGTTAACTTTGACACATATGCAGGACAAGATATCGTTTCTAACGCATCTTGTACTACAAATTGCTTGGCGCCAATCGCTAAAGTATTGAACGACAAATGGGGCATCAAAGACGGTTTAATGACCACCGTTCATGCCACTACCGCAACTCAAAAAACTGTTGACGGTCCATCGGCTAAAGACTGGCGCGGCGGTCGCGGTGCATCTCAAAACATCATTCCTTCATCTACCGGTGCTGCAAAAGCAGTTGGTGTGGTTATTCCTGAATTAAACGGTAAATTGACTGGTATGGCGTTCCGTGTTCCAACCACTAACGTTTCTGTTGTTGACTTGACTGTCAACTTAGAAAAACCAGCAACTTATGCTGAAATCTGTGCAGAAATGAAACGTGCTTCTGAAAACGAATTTAAAGGCGTTTTAGGCTACACTGAAGATGAAGTGGTTTCTACTGACTTCAACGGCTGTCCTTTAACATCGACTTTCGATGCTAAAGCCGGCATTGCATTAACTGATACTTTCGTAAAAGTTGTTTCTTGGTACGACAACGAAATCGGTTATTCACACAAAGTATTAGATTTAGTTGCTCATATCTCTAAATAATTGAGTAAACTCGACTAATTTAATACCGCACTTGCCTCTGGAATAGAAAGTGCGGTATTTTTTTACCCTTAAATTCATCCTGCGTACTATGTTCCTTTTTCGCAATACTCTTTATTGGTACACAGGGAAGTTAGTAACCTGAAATATTAAAATCCGGTGTAAAGTGATTTCCTTGGATTCGTTTCACCTGAGTTTCTAACCTGCCGTCAGGATAAAGTTCAAATTCACGCCAGCCGGGGCCTTTGCTATCCAAACTAAAATGATAACTGTCGGATTTAAACTGAATGCAAGTCGAAGGTGTTGCCAAAATCCGATAACCGTTCCATAAGGTATCCATCTCTTGATGAATATGGCCGCACACAATCGCTTTAATATTCTGATGTTGCTGCAAACAGCTCAAAAATTCTGAAGTATTGCGCAAATTGTGTTGATCGAGCCAAGCCGAATATGTCGGGGCGATGTGGTGGTGCAATACAATAATGCTATATAAATTCGGATATTGTTCCAGTTTAGCGAGCAACCAATCCAATTGATATTGATTCAGATAGCCATGGGGTGCATTAATTACTTGGCTATCGAGCATCATGATTTGCCAAGTATGATTGATGATAATATGTTTAAGTGGCGATAGTTGCGGCTGATGTTGATTCAAGATCTCAACCATGTGTGGTTGGTAATCATGATTGCCGGGAATCCAGAATATTGGTTTGTGTAGCCGAACCATCTCTTCACTAAAATATTGATAACCTTCGAGGCTGCTATCTTGCACTAAATCACCAGTAGCGAGCACAAACTCAAAATCAAATGAAGTTTGTCTAATTTCGGATAACACAGCAGTAAAACTGCTATGGGTATTTACCCCTAGCAGTTCGGCTTGTTTGTCTGCAAACAAATGGGGATCGGTTACCTGTATAAAACGGGTTACCTCAGTATCGCATTGGTGTAAAAATGTTGTTTTCAAAATATACCAACAAAATTTTTAAAAAATAAAAAAAAGTCATAACCGATAAGATACTGTTTTTTATTAAAATGTCAGTAGTTTTATCGTAAAAATGTTACTAGGCGCACATTTTACGATAAACAATTTGAAATAATTAGCGCTATATCACTATTTTGAATTAATGCCATAACTGTTTTAAACGTTGATAGTTTAGTTGTAACCACTGTAATCCGATTACGGCAATACTGTTGTCGATTTGCCCGTTTTCGACCCACTGATAGGCTTGTTCGCGGCTGACTACATGGACTTTAATGTCTTCATGTTCCTCTGCCAGTCCATGCAAACCGCCGGCTTGCGAAGCATCGACTTTTCCTGCGAACAGATGAATACGCTCGAATACGCCACCAGGACTGTCCCACACGCTGACGGCGGGGATAATTTCTTGAATGGTAATACCGGCTTCTTCCTGTGCTTCTCGCAGTGCAACCTCTTGCGGTTTTTCTTTTTCCTCGACCATTCCGGCGATTAACTCGAACAACCACGGCGATTTATTGCTGTTGGCAACATAGGCGCCGATCCGGACTTGCTCGACTAATATCACTTGATCGCGCTGTGGATCATAGGCGATGACTGCGGAAGCCGCACCTTTATACAACAGTTCCCGGGTTACTGTACCGCTTTCACCACCGGCAAATAATTTATGTCGAAACTGTATTTTATACAGTTTAAAAAAACCATCATAAACCAAATCTTGTTTTTCAATAGTTAAATCGTTAGAAGAAAACTGTTTAATTGACATTGGCGCTATATCCTTCAAGTCGTAAAATGATTATTGGCACCCGTTATTAACACGGAATATCAGTCAGTTTATCAAATTAAGGTTTTTTTTCACTTACATTTATAAAAGGTTTTGGGTAAAATGACTGAACGATCGTTTAGTCGCACTAGAATATCAACGAAATAAATAATAGTGAAATAGTAGAGGAAATACATGAGAAAAGGAACGTTATTGCTGTCGGTTTTGGGCCTGTCTTTAGGATTGACGCAGCAAGTGATGGCAACTTCTTTAATGGAAGCTTACGAACAGGCAAAAATCAGTGATCCGGTAGTGAAAAAAGCTTATGCAGATACACAACAGATTATGGAAGGCAAAACACAGGCACAAGGTGCATTATTACCACAATTAAATGCTAGTTCCAATTATGGCTCACAACGCTATATCGACCATGGAAAGAGTCATGAAACCGGATATAACAACAGTTTTAACCAAAACCGCTCTTTCAGCGTCGGCTTAAATTTGAGCCAATCGCTGTTTAATATGAGCTTATGGCGTAATCTCTCTTTGCAAGAAAAAACCGCTCAGCAAGCGGAAGTTTCCTATCAAGCGGCACAGCAAAATCTATTGTACCGTGTGTCGAGCGCTTATGTGACGGTATTGAACAGCATTGATACCTTATCTTCGGTGCAGGCAGAAAAAAAAGCGGTTTATAGTCAATTAAGCGATACAACCAAGCAATATCAGGTTGGTTTGATTGCAATCACCGATGTGGATGAAGCGCAGGCGCAATATGATAGCGTTATCGCAAATGAAATTATCGCTAAAAATAATGTTGATAACAGTATTGAAGCACTGTATGAAATCACCGGTCAATATCCGTTGGATATCAACAAACTGGATACAAAGAAATTTAAAACTCAAACCTATTCTGATCCGAACCACTACATTAGCCAAGGAGAACAACAAAATTTAACGTTGGCATATTATAAAATGTCGAAAGAGCTGGCGAAAGAAGGAATCAAAGTTGCCCAAAGCGGCCATTTGCCAACGGTGAATTTGGTCGCAGGGTTGACCCACAGCAATTCCCGTATGCCGCTTGCCAGCAACTACGGCATTCCTGATCGCAATTTGGATCAAGCGAGTATCGGGATTGAAGTCTCCATGCCGTTATACAGCGGTGGGCAAACCAGCTCGAAAGTGCGGCAGCAGCAACATGCTTTTGTCAGTAGCTCGGAGAATATGGAGTCAACTTATCGTGATTTGGTCCGTAACATTCGCTCCACGGTAAACAGTCTAAACGCTGCTTCCAGTTCAATCAAAGCTTATCAGCAATATGTCAAATCCTCCGAAAGCGCTTATCAGGCAACCTTATCCGGATATAATACCGGCACCAGAACGATTTTGGATGTGTTGACGGCTACTCGCGCCAGACATGAAGCGCAGCGACAACTGTCTTCCGCCCGTTATAATTATTTATTGCTGGAGTTGCAATTGCGTCAGTTATCCGGCTCATTAAACGAAAGCGATTTGAGCAATTTAAACAGCTTATTGACGATAAAATCCAAGTTGTAATCGCTAGATTGCCAAGGCTGGATTTCTAAGGCTAGATCACTAAGGATAGGAAGACTTGTGCTTCCTATCCGTTTTTTTGGGATTAAAGATTGTGCTTATCCCAGTAAATGCAGCAAATTGATTCCCACCACCCCGATAACTACGCTTAACAAAGTGTTGCGCCACCAAATATAACTGAACAGAACAGCGATTAACGCAATGATTTCAAATAATAAATCAGTGAATGAAGCGAAAAGTGCGGTTTCTTGATTGTCGGGAACGCTCAAGCTACTAAACAGTAGAATCAGCATAATGCACAGCGGTAAGGTTTGGTTCAGGCTTTGCAGCCAGCCTAGTTGTAACCAGCGTTGCGGTAAAAAGAGCGGTAGCGCTCGGCAGAATAGAATCGCCGCGCCCATTCCGGCTAATGAAAGCAAAATATCAACATTACTCAGCATGATTTTCCCCTTGTATTTGCAACATAAGCTTGCGTTTATGCTGAGCTAAAATAAAGAAAATACACAACAAGATTGCAGCCAGCATCACCCAACTCGGCATAAAAATTTTGGCGATAATAAATGCTGTTAGTGCCATTAACAGAGGAAATAGTTTGCGGATTCGACAGTACTGTTCATACGCTAAAATAATAAACAGACATGGCAAGGCAAACGCCAAGTGCGGTATTGCATTGGAAAATTCGTTGCCAAGCAGTACACCGATAATTGTGGCGGAGACCCAATAAAACTGGCAAAGAAAATTAATCCGTACCATTTTTTCTGCGCGGTTGGCACTATCTTGAGTGGACATCAATGCATAGCTTTCGTCGGTAATGGACGCGGTAGCATACCAACGCTTCAACCCTTTGGGTGGTAAATCCTGATGTTGCGCCAGAGTATAAAAAATTTGACGCAGGCTAATTAATAACGTCCCGACTACCAGTGGCAAAAATCCTGCTGCCGAGGCAAACAGCGGAATCGCGGCATATTGTGCCGCACCAGAATACACCAGCACGCTTAAGGCAATCACCAACCAAGCTGGCAAACCGGCATTGACGCCTAAAATGCCATAGGCAATACCGGCGGCATAATACCCCATGGCGATCGGCAGTGTCAGTTTGATTAAATCAGTCCAGTTTACGGTGGTGTGGGAAATGCTTTTCATTAAACGGCTTTTCTCGATGTTCAACTAGTGCTCAACCAGTATCCAACAGCGGTAGCGTGTTGATACGGTTAGTGATTGTTATTTTTGTAATAAGTCGATAGTCTAATCAAATAGGAATGGATTGTCATCAAACAGTTGTGATTAGCATAAAGGAAAATCGAATGCCGAATAAAATGCCAAGTGAAATTGAAAGTGCGGTTAAAAGAGCGGTTGTTTGGGGTAATCTGGCAGATATGCCCTCAAGTGCGGTTTTGCAGGCGTATTTGCCGACAGCTCTGTTAAGTAGCCGTTTACAAGGGATTGAGCAATCCGATATTAACCCGCGGCGACAGCAGCGGCTACGTGGCAGTCTTTTGGCACATTTTTTATTGGCAAAATTATTGGAGCATTTCGGACAGCCTATTTCATTACTGGAACGGATTCAGCGCACGCCAAGCGGTCGACCATATTTCGCCGAGATGCCGCAGATTGATTTTAACATCAGTCATTCGGCGGATTGGGTGGCGGTGGTGATTGCGATTACCGAGCCTGATGAAAGTGCGGTTGCGGTGGCTATCGATATTGAAGGCCCACAAAAAGTGCGTAATGTTGACGGGCTAATCCGTTTTTATGCTTCCGAAGCGGAACAACATTGGTTTATGCGGC
>RRZU012125992.1_pt1 | contig 20492 bp, 21 predicted proteins | sample 2165561 | NCBI WGS metagenome assembly RRZU01 (sample SAMN10456909, study PRJNA506462) | wastewater metagenome | isolation source: wastewater sludge | place: USA: Moscow, Idaho | reverse complement strand
GTCGCAGAGCATCTGGATGAACTCGGGATGCATGTCGTGCATGCCGTAGGAGTCGTCGACGATGATGAAGTCGTTCTGGGTGCCGTGCCCCTTGTGAAAGCTGTACCTCCGCATAACGCTGGCCTCCTCAACGCGTGACCTCCAGTCTAGTGGTGCGTCCCGGCGTTGGGGGCGGGCCGTCAGGAGATGCCCACGGCCGCGACGATGCGCTCGACGTTTGCGGGGTCGCCCGCCGGCAGCCACTCGATCCGCGGATCGCGCCGGTACCACCCCAGCTGCTTGCGGAAGAAGGTCCGCGTGGCACGCTTCACCGCCGCCTTTGCCTCCTCCTCCGTCGCCGCGCCGTCGAGGAAGTCGACAACCTGCCGGTAGCCGATCGCGCGCACCGCCGTCGTGCCGTCGCGAAGCCCCCGTTCCAGGAGCCCGCGGACCTCGTCGACGATGCCGTCCCGCCACATCTGGTCCACCCGCGCGTCGATCCGCGCATCCAACTCGGCGCGGTCCAGCTCCAGGCCGAACTGGTGCACGTCGTCCAGCTCATAGGTCCACTCCGGGACCGACGGCGCGTGCCCGCCGGTCAGCTCCAACACCTCGAGCGCGCGCACGGTGCGCCGCCCGTTGCCCGGCTCGATCTTCGCGGCCGACTCCGGCGCCACCTCGGCAAGGCGCGCGTGCAGCGCGTGCGCGCCTACCCGCTCCAACTCGGCCTCCCAACGCGCGCGGACCTCGGGGTCCGAGCCCGGGAACTCGAAGCGATCGACGATCGCGCGGGTGTAGAGGGCCGACCCGCCGACCAGGACGGGGACCGCGGCCCTGGCCCTCAGCCCCGCGATCGTGTCGCGCGCGAGCCGCTGGAACTCGGCCACGGAGGCGCGCTCGGTGACGTCGACGATGTCGATCAGGTGATGCGGCACGCCCGCGCGCTCCTCCTCGGTCGGCTTTGCCGTCCCGATGTCCATGCGGCGGTAGACCAGCATCGAGTCGGCGTTGACGACCTCCGCCGCGAGCCCCCGCGCGGCCATCGCGAGGGCGACGTCGACGGCGAGCCGCGACTTCCCGGTCGCGGTCGGGCCGACGAGGACGATCAGGGGAACGGACACGGCGCCAAGTCTGCCAGCCGCTGGCGTCCACCTGGCCGGTGGTGCTCCCGCGATTTCCGCCGAGGGTGCATGATGGGCGCAACTGTCACCGAAAGAGAGGAGCAATCATGGGAGTCTTCGACAGCATCGCCGACGCCGCCAAGCAGCACGAGGCCAAGATCGAGGAGGGCATCGAGAAGGTCGGTGACCTCATCGACGAGAAGACCGGGGGCAAGTTCGCGGACCAGGTCGACAAGGTCCAGAACCTCGCCAACGAGGGCCTCGACAAGCTCACCGGCGACGACAAGTAGCTGAGCGAGACGGCCGCCGGGCGCGCCCCTAGAGCGGGCGCCCGACGGTGGGGATGCCCAAGCCGACCCCGGTCGGCTTGGGCATTTCCGTTGCCGCCTGCCAGGAGTCACCGCCGCGGGTGCGGCGCAGACCCCGCAGGGGGGCGTCCGAGTTGAGGTGGTGCGGCGCCGCGTGCGTGACGGTGACCGTCGCGATATCACCCGGGCGGGGGCGCAGCGTCGGGTCCTCCGGCACGGCGACGTGCACCAGCCGGTTGTCGCGGGCGCGGCCGCTCATCCGGTTCGTCGCCTGGTCCTTGCGGCCCTCGCCGGTGGCGAACATGACCTCGACCTCGCGGCCCTCGAAAGCCCTGTTCTCGGCGTAGGCGAGCTCCCCCACCAGGTCGATCAGCCGCTCGTAGCGCTCCTGCACGACCTGCTTCGGCACCTGGTTCGGCATCGTCGCCGCGGGGGTGCCGGGCCTGATCGAGTACTGGAAGGTGAAGGCCGCGGAGAAGCGCGAGCGGCGCACGACGTCCATGGTGGCCAGGAAGTCCTCCTCGGTCTCTCCCGGGAAGCCGACGATGATGTCGGTGGTGATGGCGGCCTCGGGCATCGCCTGGCGGACCCTTTCGAGGATGCCGAGGAAGCGCTCCGAGCGGTAGGAGCGGCGCATCGCCTTCAGGATCTGGTCGGAGCCCGACTGCAGCGGCATGTGCAGCTGCGGCATGACGTTGGGGGTCTCCGCCATGGCCGCGATCACGTCGTCGGTGAAGTCCTTCGGGTGCGGCGAGGTGAAGCGGACGCGCTCCAGGCCGTCGATGTCCCCGCAGGCGCGCAGCAGCTTGGCGAACGCCTGCCTGTCGCCGAACTCGACGCCGTAGGCGTTCACGTTCTGGCCGAGCAGCGTGATCTCCTGCACGCCCTGGGCCACCAGCATCTCGATCTCGGCGAGGATGTCGCCGGGGCGCCGGTCGGCCTCCTTGCCGCGCAGCGCGGGAACGATGCAGAACGTGCACGTGTTGTTGCAGCCGACCGAGACCGACACCCAGGCGGAGTACGGCGACTCGCGGCGGCTCGGGAGGTTGCTCGGGAAGGTCTCGAGCGCCTCCTTGATCTCGATCTGCGCCTCGCGCTCGACGCGGGCCCGCTCCAGGAGGCGCGGCAGCGCGCCGACGTTGTGGGTTCCGAAGACGACGTCGACCCAGGGCGCCTTCTTCAGGATCGTGTCGCGGTCCTTCTGCGCCATGCAGCCGCCGACGGCGATCTGGAGGCCCGGGTGCGTGGCCTTGATGCTGGCCATGTGGCCGAGGTTGCCGTAGAGCCGGTTATCGGCGTTCTCGCGCACCGCGCACGTGTTGAACACGACGACGTCCGCGCCGGCGCCGAGCGCGTCGCTGGCCGCGGGATCGACCCGGACCAGGCCCGCGGTGTCGAGGAGGCCGCTGATCCGCTCGGAGTCGTGGACGTTCATCTGGCACCCGTAGGTGATCACGTGGTAGGTGCGCGCGTCAGTCATAGCCCGTCCATGCTAACGGCCGTCCCGCCGCCGCCCAATATCGCGCCCCCGGCACGCGGCGGCGGCGGGGGTGTCTACGCTCTGGGCATGACGATTCTTCCTACCGGTCAGCGGTTCCTCATCGAGTCTGGCCGCTACACAGCGGTCGTGACCGAGGTGGGGGCCACGCTGCGCAGCTTCACCGTCGACGGCGCGGAGACCCTCTACACGTTCGCCGAGGACGAGCCGGCGGGCTCGAAGGGGCGTCAGCTGGTGCCGTGGCCCAACCGGATCCGCGACGGGCGCTACACCTACGAGGGCGTCACGCGGCAGCTGGCGGTCAACGAGATCGACCGCAACACCGCGCTGCACGGGCTCGCGCAGGGCGCGGCCTGGAAGCTCGTGCGGCAAGCCTCCGACGAGGTCGTGCTCTCCACCGTCATCTACCCGCAGCAGGGCTGGGACTGGGTGCTCGAGGTGACCATCGGCCACCGCGTCGACGAGGCCGGGCTCACGGTCACCGTCGAGGCGAGGAACCTGGGCGCGGGCACCGCCCCCTACGGCTACGGCACGCACCCCTACCTCTCCGCCGACGTCGCGACCACCCGGTTGACGCTGCCGTTCGCGGAGGAACTCATCGTCGACCCGGAGCGGCTGCTGCCGATCGAGGTGGCGCCGGTAACGGAAGAGCACGACTTCCGCGAGCCGCGCGCCGTCGGCGACACCTTCTTCGACACCGCGCTCACCGGCGCGCCCGCCCGGTGGGAGGTCGTGCTCGAACTCGGCGACAAGACGATCGCGTTCTGGGCCGACGAGACCCTGCCCTGGGTGCAGGTCTACACCAACCCGACCCGCGACGCGATCGCCGTCGAGCCGATGACCTGCGGCCCGGACGCCTTCAACGAGGGCCCCACCCGCGCGGGGCTCATCACGCTCGCGCCGGGCGCCTCGACCCGCTCCGTGTGGGGAATCCGCGCCAGCTGAGCCAGCTGGTCAGTGCGCGGTCTCGGTGGCGCGGGACTCCCGCACCACCGTGATGCGGATCTGCCCGGGGTAGCTGAGCTTCGCCTCGACCTCCCGGGCGATCTCGCGCGCGAGAGCCTGGGCCGCGGCGTCGTCGATGGCCTCGGGCGAGACCATGACGCGCACCTCGCGGCCGGCCTGCATGGCGTAGGCGCGCTGGACGCCCTCGTGCGCCGTGGCCATCCGCTCCAGCTTCTCCATGCGCTCGACGTAGGCCTCGAGCGACTCTCGGCGGGCGCCCGGGCGAGAACCCGAGATCGCGTCAGCTGCCTGCGTGAGGACCGCCTCGACGGTGCGGGGCTCAACCTCGTTGTGGTGGGCCTCGACGGCGTGGACGATGTCCTCGTGCTCGCCGTGGCGGCGCAACAGCTCGGCGCCGATGATGGCGTGCGGACCCTCCACCTCGTGGGTGAGCGCCTTGCCGATGTCGTGCAGGAACGCCGCCCGCTTGCAGGTGGCGACGTCGAGGCCCAGCTCGGCGGCCATCACGCCCGCCAGGTGCGCGCTCTCGACGAGGTGGCGCAGCACGTTCTGGCCGTACGACGTCCGGTACGCGAGCGCGCCGAGCGTCGGGATCAGGTCGGGATGGAGGTCGGCGATGCCCACCTCCAGCAGGGCGTCCTCGGCGGCGCGCACGATCCGGTCGTGGATCTGGCGCTCGCTGCGCTCGTAGACCTCCTCGATCCGCGCCGGGTGGATGCGGCCGTCGGTGACGAGGTCGACGAGGGTGAGGCGCGCGACCTCGCGGCGCACCGGGTCGAAGCTCGACAGCAGCACCGACTCCGGCGTGTCGTCGATCAGCAGGTTGACGCCCGTTATCTGCTCGAAGGCCCTGATGTTGCGGCCCTCGCGGCCGATGATGCGGCCCTTCATCTCGTCGCTGGGCAGGTGCACCGTGCTGACCACGGACTCGCTTGTCTGCTCCGCGGCCACCCGCTGGATGGCGGTGACGACGATGCCGCGAGCCGTGCGGTCGGCGTCGCGCTTCGCGGTGGTCTCGATGGTGCGGGCCAGCTGCGTGGCGGTCAGCTTCGCCTGCCGCTCGGCCTCGGCGATCACCTCGCGCTTGGCGTCCGCGACGGTGAGGCCCGCCACGCGCTCGAGCTCCTGCGCGACGTTCTCGCGCTCCTCGCGCAGTTCGTCGCGGGCCTCGCGCTGCTGGGTCCGCTGGACCTCGAGCCGCTGGGCCTTGGCCGCGAGCCCCTCCGCGTCCGCTGCGACCCGGTCCTCGCGCTCGTGGAGCCGCTCGGCGCGACGCTCCTGGGCGGCCCGCTCCTCCCGGAGCTCCGCCCGCTGCGAGGCGATCGAGGCCTCCATCTCGCGGCGCCGACGCTCGACGTCGTCCATCTCCTCCTTGGCCCGCGCCTCGGCTTGGGCGAGGACGCGCTCGGCGTCCGCGCGCAGCGCGACCGCGGCGGCCTGGGCGGATTCGCGCGCCGACGCGATGTCGGCGCGGGACCTCTTCTCCCAACTTGCGCGGTCCTCCGCGGAACGCATCGACGCGCGGCGCAGCAGCACGCCGAGAACGACGACTCCCACCAACGCGATGGCGGCTAACACCCATCCGAGCTCGGGCACGGGGCCTCCTCATGGCATATCACTCGGCCACAGGGCCCTGCCACGACGGGACGGCTCGTTCCCCCGCCTCGCGGCGGGGCCTGAATTGTGCGCGCCGGTCGTTGGCGCGAAAGTTCGTTCAGACGGCGGCGAACCGCCGGGTGTGATGTCAAAATCGTTTGGCCGGAGGGGTTCCGGCCCGGGTTCATGCAGGGTCTGTGACCTTGGGCTAGAGCCTATTGGTCGCCCTCGGGAAACTCAACAGCGCCGCTCCCCAAAGCCTCGGCAAGGGCGGTGGAGACGATGCTCGGCGAGTACCCCCTCCGCGCGAGGACGCCGGCCAGGCGACGCCGCGCGACGTGGGGCTCCAAACCCGCGAGCGAGCGCGCCCTGCGCCGGGCCAGGGCGAGCGCACCCTCCAGCTCCGCCTCGGGGTCCAGCTCGGCCAGGGCCGCCTCCGCCACCTCCCGGTCGACGCCCTTCTCCCGCAGCTCCTGCCGGATCCGGGCGCGCCCGCGCTGGCTGTGGGTGACGCGCGAGGTGGTCAGCGCCTCGGCGAAGGCCACGTCGTCGACGAGGCCCACGCCGGCCAGCCGCTCGACCACCTCGTCCGCCACGTCCGGCGGCGTGCGCCGGCGCAGCAACCCGGCGCGCAACTCGTGCGCCGAGCGCTGCCTCGCGGTCAGGAGGTCGAGCGCGATGGTGCGAGCCACCTCCAGCTGGGTGGCCCGGTCGGACTCGCCATCCTTTCGACGCGCGCCGCCGCTTCGCGGGGTGCGCGGCTCAAGGAGCGTATCTGGCCCGTCGTTTCGCGGGGTGCCCGGCTCAAGGAGCATGTCTGGCCCGTCGCTTCGCGGGGTGCGCGGCTCAAGGAGCGTGTGGTCCTCAGAAGTCAACTTCGCCGGTCTCCGGGTTGATCCCCTCCGGCACGTCCTCCTTGTCGATGCCGAGGTGCAGGCGGATGCGCCGCTCGATCTCGGCCGCGACGTCGGGGTTGTTGCGCAGGAAGTTGCGGGCGTTCTCCTTGCCCTGGCCCAGCTGGTCTGACTCGTAGGTGAACCAGGCGCCGGCCTTGCGGATGATGCCGGCGTCCACGCCCATGTCGATCAGCGAGCCCTCGCGAGAGATGCCGGCGCCGTAGATGATGTCGAACTCGGCCTGCTTGAAGGGCGGGGCCACCTTGTTCTTGACGACCTTGACGCGGGTGCGGTTGCCCACCATCTCCGTGCCGTCCTTCAGGGTCTCGATGCGGCGCACGTCGAGCCGGACCGAGGAGTAGAACTTGAGCGCCCGGCCGCCGGTGGTGGTCTCCGGGCTGCCGAACATGACGCCGATCTTCTCGCGCAGCTGGTTGATGAAGATGGCGGTCGTGTTCGAGGTCTTGAGCGCGCCGGTCATCTTGCGCAGGGCCTGGCTCATCAGCCGGGCCTGCAGGCCGACGTGCGAGTCGCCCATCTCCCCCTCGATCTCCGCGCGCGGCGTGAGCGCGGCCACCGAGTCGATGACGATCAGCGACAGCGCGCCTGAGCGCACCAGCGTGTCGGCGATCTCGAGCGCCTGCTCGCCGTTGTCCGGCTGCGAGACCAGGAGCTCGTCGGTGTCGACGCCCAGCTTCTGCGCGTAGTCCGGGTCGAGCGCGTGCTCGGCGTCGATGAAGGCGCAGATGCCGCCGCCCCGCTGCGCGTTCGCGATGGCGTGCAGCGCCACCGTCGTCTTGCCGCTGGACTCCGGGCCGTAGATCTCGACGACGCGGCCGCGCGGCAGGCCGCCGATGCCGAGCGCGACGTCGAGCGCCACCGAGCCCGTGGGGATCACGTCGATGGGCTGGCGGGTGTCCTCGCCCAGCCGCATGACCGAGCCCTTGCCGTGGGCCTTCTCGATCTGCGCGAGGGCCGCCTCGAGCGCCTTGGTGCGGTCTGCAACTGCCATGGGGATCTTCCTCTCCTGGAACCCGGCGGGGAGCCCACCGGGGGTGATGTCTCTTACAGTAGGAAGCGGCACCGACAATTTCTCACGGGCGCCGCACCTTGTGGATAAGTACCCGCACAGCCTACCGAACATTCGTTCGATTGACGGCGACACGCCGGGAAAAGTCCATGAACCGGGCGCCAGACGCTTTGACGCTTCGCTCCTTCCGCGCGGCTCAACGAGCGGATGTCACCGCAGGGTCGCGGGAAGCTCCAGTTGGCGCCACACCGCGCGCCAGATCCGCTTGCACGGCTGCCCCGCGGCCAACGCCTCCCGCACCGTCTTGCTCCCCAGCTCCTCGAGGACGACCTGGTCCGCCCAGGACGCCGCGTATCCCCCGGGAAGGACCTCGTCCATCCGCTGCCACAGCTCAACCTCGCGCACGCGCCAACCGTACCGGGTGCACTAACGTACGACTCATGAATGGATCGGGGATGCCGTCGCACAAGCGATCCGACCGCATGGTCGAGCTGCTCGCGCTGCTGAACGAGAAGGGACACCTCTCCCTGTCCTCCCTCGCCGAGGCGCTCGACGCGTCGGCCGCCACCATCCGCCGCGACGTCGCGGTGCTGGCCGCGCAGGGTCTTCTCGAGCGCACGCACGGCGGCGCCCGTCCCGCGAAGGACAACCACGAGCTGCCGGTCCGGCTGCGCGACGGCCGCCATCAGGAGGCCAAGCGCAGGATCGCGGCCCACGTGGCATCGCTCATCCCCCAGGGGAAGCACGCGATCGGCCTCACGGGCGGCACCACGACGGCGGAGGTGCTGCGGGCGCTGCGGCATAGCGACAACCTGACCATCCTCACGAACTCCCTCAGCATCGGCCTCGAGGCGGCCGAGCAGGGCCAGGGTCGCGTGCTGATCGCCGGCGGGGTGCTGCGGCCGAGCTCGCTCGAGCTGGTCGGATCGCTCGCCGAGTCCACCTTCAACCACGTCAACATCGGCACCGCCGTCGTCGGCGCGGACGGGCTGAGCGCGGACGGCGGGCTGACCACGCACGACGAGATCGAGGCCCGCACGAACGCGGCGATGATCGCGCGCGCCCAGCGCGTGATCGCCGCCTGCGACTCCTCGAAGATCGGCGCGACGACGCTGGCCAAGATGATCGATCTCGGCGACCTCGACATACTCGTCACCGACTCCGACATCGCACCCGATCAACTCGCGGCCATCCGCGCCACGGGAGTGGACGTCCAGATCGTGGAAGCGCCCCGCGGCTGACCAAGGCCAGCGGCGGGGCGCCCTCGCTCGAGACTGCTCAGGCGGCGGACACCAGTCGGGTCTGACGCGCGGACTCGAGCGCCGCGAGCTTCGTGCTGATCGTGATCATGAGGTCGGAGAGCGAGACGTCCAGCGCCTGCGCGATCGAGAACACGACCTCGCTCGAGGCCTCCTTGTGTCCACGCTCGATCTCGGAGAGGTACCCCAGCGACACCATGCTGGCCATGGAGACCTCTCGCAGGGTCATGCCGGCGCACATCCGGAGCTCCCGGAGTGTCTCGCCCATCACCTTACGAATAAGAATCGTCTTCACGGCTACCTACCTTGCCTTGAGGGAACCCTGTGTCCGCCTCGCCTGGTGCAACCGCGCCCCCGAGGGTTTTGTTCCCGGCCAGCGAACTTTTCGACAGCTTCCCGCAATCTGCCCTAGAGAACGCGCAGCAGCATCTCGAACGCGTGCTCGATGGCCGCGGCGCGGATCCGCTCGCGGTCGCCCTCGAACTGCTTCAGCTCGGTGTACTGCGGCGCCGCGGAGACGCCCACCCGCGGGCCGACGACCGCGAACCACACGGTGCCGACGGAGGCGCCGTCGATCTCGGTGGGGCCGGCGACGCCGGTAGTCGCGACGGCCCAGTCCGACTGGCACTGGCTCTGCGCGCCGAGCGCCATCTGCAGGGCGGTCAGCTCGTTGACGACGCCCTCGTGCCGGATCAGCTCCGGGTCGACGCCCGCGAGCGACGCCTTGAGGTCGCGCGCGTAGGTGACGAGGGCGCCACGGAACACCGCGGAGGCGCCGGGGACCGAGGTGAGCGCGGCGCCGATGCCGCCGCCGGTGATCGACTCGCAGGTGGCCAGCGTCACCGACCTGTCCGACATCTTCTTGATCACGTCAGCTGCCAGCGACATAGGTCCGTCCTTCCCCGTCGAGATCCCCAGGCTACCCGGCGCGGCGCTTCAGGAGCGCGTCCCTGCGGATCCGCCACGCGGCGATCAGGTAGTCGACCCCGGTGACGACCGTGAGGATCAGCGCCGCCCACATGAGGGCCCAGGCGACGACGCCGAGCCACCCTGGCAGGTACTGGAGCCCCAGGCTGAAGAGGATCAGCGCGAACGTCTGCGTCACCGTCTTGGCCTTGCCGCCCTTGTTGGCCGCCATGACGTTGCCGTACTTCTTGAGCACCTCGCGCACCCAGGTGATGCCCCACTCGCGCACCAGGATGATGATGGTGAACACCCACGGCAGCTCGGGCCGCCCGGGCGAGAGGGTCAGGATGCTGAGCGAGACGAACGCGGCGCCGGTCAGCGCCTTGTCCGCGATCGGGTCCCAGAGCTTGCCGAAGTCCGTGATCAGGTTGTGCTTGCGGGCGATGTGGCCGTCGGCCAGGTCTGTGAGCATGGCGAGCACGAACACCACCGTGGCGGCCCACCTCACCCCCTCGGGCGCGGTGAACAGCAGCGCCACGTACACGGGGACCAGGATGATCCTGATCACCGTCAGGACGTTCGGGACGTTCCAGTTGCTCGTCGCGGTCTCCGCGCGGCGCGGCTTCTCGGTCACAGTGCCTCCGCAATCAGGTCGATGCCGGCCGAGTCGACGACCCGGGCGGGAACCAGCCGGCCGACGCGCGCGTCGCCGACCCCCGTAAGCGTAACGGCGCCGTCGGTCTCCGGTGCCTGATGCTCGGCCCGGCCGACGACCTCGCCGTCGGTGGACTCGACGAGCACGACGACGCCCTCGCCGACCCGGTCGGCGGCGCGGGCCTCGCACACGTCGACCGCGACGTCGGCCAGCATGGCGCGCCGCTCCTCGATCTCGTCCTCGGGGAGGTGCCCCGGCAGGCCGACGCCCTCGGTGCCGTCCTCGTCGGAATAGCCGAACACCCCGAGCACGTCGAGCGAGGCGTCGACGATGAACCGGCGCAGCGTCTCGACGTCGGCCTCCGTCTCGCCGGGGAAGCCCGCGATGACGTTGCTGCGGATGCCCGCGCGCGGCGCCGCGGAGCGGATCTGGCCGATCAGGTCCAGGAAGCTGTCGGCGTCGCCGAAGCGGCGCATGGCCCGCAGCACGGGCCGGGCCGCGTGCTGGAAGCTGAGGTCGAAGTAGGGGACGACCTTCTCCGTGCCGAGCATGGCCTCCAACATGCTGGGGCGGATCTCCGCCGGTTGCAGGTAGGAGACGCGGATCCACTCGAGCCCGTCGACGCGCGACAGGCGGCGCAGCAGAGACTCCAGGCGCACCTCGGCGCCCAGATCCTTGCCGTAGGAGGAGGTGTTCTCGGAGACCAGGAAGAGCTCCTTTGCGCCATTCTCGACGAGCCAGCGGGCCTCCGCCTCCAGCTCCTCCACCGGGCGCGACAGGTAGCTGCCGCGGAACGCGGGGATGGCGCAGAACGCGCAGCGCCGGTCGCAGCCCGAGGCGATCTTGAGCGACGCGGACGGCCCGTCGTCGAGCCGACGGCGGAGCGCCCGCGGGCCGGTGGCGGGGGCCAACCCGTCGGGAAGCGGCGCGTGCCCCGGAGTCGCGACGCCCCCCGCGGCCGCGGGCCGGGCCGCCGGGGTGATCGGCAGCAGCTGACGCCGGTCGCGCGGCACGTGCGAGACGTGACGCTCGCCGTCGAGGATCGAGCGGAGCCGGTCGGCGATGTCGGCGTAGTCGTCGAAGCCCAGCACGGCATCGGCCTCGGGCAGCTCCTTGGCGAGCTCGACGCCGTAGCGCTCCGCCATGCAGCCCACCGCGACCACCGACCGCACGGCCCCCTCGTCCTTCAGGTCGGCGGCGGCGAGCAGGGTGTCGATCGAGTCCTTCTTCGCCTGCTCCACGAACCCGCAGGTGTTGACGACGACGGTCTCGGCGTTCTCGGGGTCGGCGACCAGCGTGAACCCGCCCAGCTCCAGCCGCGCGGCCAACTCCTCGGAGTCGACGTCGTTGCGCGCGCAGCCGAGGGAGGCGATGTGGACGGATCTGAGCTGGGTCGTCATGGTAGGCCTGATTATCGCCTAGTCCTCATCCCGCCGCGAGGTTCGCGAGCACGTCGTCGAGGTCTTCGGCCTTGACCAGCACGTCGCGGGCCTTGGAACCCTCGGACGGGCCGACCACTCCCCTGCTCTCCAGGATGTCCATGAGGCGGCCGGCCTTCGCGAAGCCGACGCGCAGCTTGCGCTGCAGCATCGACGTCGACCCCAACTGCAGCTCGACGACGAGGCGGCAGGCGTCCAGCACGAGGTCGAGGTCGTCGCCGATGTCGTCGACGACCTTCTTCTCCGCCGACGCGCCGACCGTGACGTCCTCGCGGTAGTTCGGCTGCAGCTGCTCGGACACGTGGGTCACGACGTCGCGGATCTCCGACTCGTTGACCCAGGCGCCCTGCACGCGGATGGGCTTGCTCGCGCCCATGGGCAGGAAGAGGCCGTCGCCCTTGCCCACGAGCTTCTCGGCGCCGGGCTGGTCGAGGATGACGCGCGAATCGGTCATCGACGACGTGGCGAACGCGAGCCGCGACGGCACGTTGGCCTTGATCAGGCCGGTGACGACGTCGGTCGACGGGCGCTGGGTGGCGAGGACGAGGTGGATGCCCGCCGCGCGCGCCAGCTGCGTGATGCGCACGATGGACTCCTCGACGTCGCGCGGGGCGACCATCATGAGGTCGGCGAGCTCGTCGACGACGACGAGCAGGTACGGGTACGGCGTGAGGACGCGCTCGGAGCCCTCCGGCGGCTTCACCTGGCCGGCGCGGACGGCCTTGTTGAAGTCGTCGACGTGGCGGAAGCCGTAGTGGGCGAGGTCGTCGTAGCGCATGTCCATCTCGCGCACCACCCACGCGAGGGCCTCCGCGGCCTTCTTGGGGTTGGTGATGATGGGCGTGACGAGGTGCGGGATGCCCTCGTACTGGTTCAGCTCGACGCGCTTCGGGTCGACGAGCAGCAGCCGCACCTCGTCGGGGGTCGCGCGCATCATGATCGACGTGATGAGCGAGTTCACGAAGCTCGACTTGCCGGACCCGGTGGCGCCCGCGACGAGCAGGTGCGGCATCTTGGCCATGTTCGCCAGCACGAACCCGCCCTCGACGTCCTTGCCGAGACCCACCGTCATGGGGTGGTGGTCGTTCTTGGCCTTCGGCGAGCGCAGCACGTCGCCCAGCGAGACGACCTCCTTGTCGAGGTTCGGGATCTCGATGCCGATCGCCGACTTGCCGGGGATGGGCGTGAGGATCCGGATCTCGTTGGAGCCGACGGCGTAGGCGATGTTGTCGGCGAGGCCGGTGACCTTGCTCACCTTGATCGCCGAGCCCAGCTCGACCTCGTACCGGGTGACCGTCGGGCCACGCGTGTAGCCGGTGACGCGGGCGTCGATCTCGAACTCGCGCAGGACGGCGGCCAGCTGGCGCACGACCTTGTCGGAGGCCTCGGTGCGGGTCTTCGGCCGGGAGCCGGGCGAGAGCGCCTGGTCGTCGGGGAGGAGGTAGGCGATGTCGCCGCTCAGCTGCAGCTGCTCGGCGCGCGGCGGGGCGGGCGTGTGCGGCGGGGGCTCCAGCTCGCGGACGGGCTCGTCCTTGGGGCGGCCCGCCGTCGTCCGCTGCTCGACCGGCCGCGGCGCGGGCTCAGGCTCCGGCTGGAGCACGAAGTCGTCGGAGGGCTCGTAGACCTCTTCGTCGCGGTAGGAGTCCTCGATCAGCGGCGTGTCGTAGGGGACGTCGACGCCGTAGGAAGGCTTCTCGCCAGGCTCCGGGTCGTCGCGCTCCACGAGCGCCCTGAAGAGCGCCCCGATGCCGGCGGCGATCTCGTGCAGCGGGCGGCCGATGACCACCAGGACGCCGAAGAGGGTCACGATGCTGAGCAGCGGGATCGACACCCACGCGGTGAGCAGGTCGGTCAGGATGCTGGACGCGACGAAGCCCGCGACGCCGCCGGCCTCGCGGACCGCGGGCATGTCGGCGGGGGTGGGCAGCCCGCGCGCGATGTGCACGAGCCCGAGCGAGCCCATGGTGATGAGGAACCAGCCGAAGCCCGTGCGGGGCGCCGCCTCGACGTCGCGCGGGTGCCGCAGCACGCGCCACGCCCCGTACAGCAGGACGGCGGGAACGACGGGCGAGAACGACCCGAAGACGGTGGTGATGGCGATGCCCAGCGCGTCGCCGACGGGGCCGGGAAGGGCGAACCAGAAGCGCGCGGCCACGACGATGCCGAGCGAGAGGAGGAGCAGGCCCCACCCGTCGCGGCGGAGCTTGGGGTCGACGTCCTGCGCGGCGCCGCCGAAGCTGCGGGCCACCCAGCCGACGCCGGAGGCCAGCGCGCCGAAGGCCGCGCCGATCCCCTTCAGGATGGTGATCCCGATGCCGGGGCCCTGCGTGGCCGGCGGCTGCTTGGCCGCCGGGCGCGACGAGGACGCGCGCGTGGTCGTTTTCGCCGGAGCCTTGGGGGCCGGCTTCTTGGCCGTGGAACGTGCAGCGCCTGACCCGCTCGAGGAGCGTGCCTTAGTGCTGGTGTTCCGCGCTGGGGAAGTAGTGCGGGACGCCATGGTCGCCACCCTAACCGACTTCCGGCCGGATGCGGACGAAGGCGAGCCGCCTCGACCTGGATTGGCACACTGGGCACATGGAACGGCACGTGAGCATCAGGACGCGGGTGATCTCCGCCGTCGTGCTGCTCACCGGGCTCGCGCTCGCGTTGAGCGGCGTGCTGGTCTACCTGCAGAGCCAGGCGAGCCTGCAGAGCCGCGTCTCCGCCGACCTGGCTCGCGTGGCGGACGAGATCGAGCTGCTCGCGGCGGAGCTCGACCCCGCGACGGGCGAGCCCTTCGCGGATCCCGAGGTGCTCCTGCGCGCCGCGATGGAGCGCGAGGTGCACCTCCCCTCCGAGGGCTCCTTCGCCGTCCTCGCGGGACGCGTCCGCTTCATCTCCCAGCCCGCCGTGCGGTTCCGCCCCGAGAAGAACCCCGAGCTGGTCGAGGCCGTCCTCCCCCTGACGACGGGCGACGTGGTCGTCTTCGGCGAGGCCGAGACGGCGCTGGGCGGCGTCCGCTACGTCGTCGTCCCCGTCCGGTTCCCCGAGACCGGCGCGACCGGCGCGATGGTGCACGTGGTCGACATGGACGCGGAGCGCGCGCTGCTGCGCCCCACCTTCACCACGTACGCGCTCGTCGCGGCCGGCTCCCTGGTGCTGGTGGCGATGCTGATCGCCCTGCTCGTCGGGCGCCTGCTGCGACCGATCCGCTCGATGCGCGAGACGGTCGAGCGGATCACCGAGACCGACATCTCGCAGCGCGTGCCGATCGACGGCACCGACGACCTCTCCGCGCTCGCCGCCACGGTCAACGGCATGCTCGACCGCCTGGAGACCGCCGTCACGGGCCAGCGCGAGCTGCTGGACGACGTCGGCCACGAGCTGCGCACACCCCTGACGATCGTGCGCGGCCACCTCGAGCTCATGGACGCCGCGGACCCGGAGGACGTGGCCTCCTCGCGCGCACTGGTGATCGACGAGCTCGACCGGATGCGCCGCCTGGTCGACGACCTGCTGACGCTCGCGAAGTCCGAGCAGCGCGGCTTCGTCGTGCCCACGACGATCGACGTCGCCCGGCTCACCGACGAGACGCTGGCGAAGGCGACGACGCTCGGCGCCCGCCACTGGGTGCTGGAGGGCCTTGCCGACGTCGAGGCGTCGCTCGACGCCCAGCGCGTCTCCCAGGCGTGGCTACAGCTCGCGGCCAACGCGGTCCGCTACTCCGCCGAGGGCTCCCGGATCGGCATGGGCAGCGGCGTCGACGGCGGCGACCTGCGGCTCTGGGTGTGCGACGAGGGGGTCGGCATCGCGGCCGAGGAGCAGGGCCGCGTCCTGGAGCGGGCCGAGCGCGGACGCTCCGGCACGGGGACGGGGCTGGGGTTGGCGATCGTGTCGTCGATCGCCAAGGCGCACGGCGGAAGGGTCCTCGTGGACTCGGCCGAAGGGGTGGGAACCCGGGTCACGATCGTCGTGCCGGTGAAAGAGGAGGAGCGGCCGTGAGCCAGATCCTGATCGTCGAGGACGAGCCGCGCATCGCGGCGTTCATCGCCAAGGGCCTCAAGGCGGCCGGCTATACGCCGGTCGTCGAGGCCTCGGGCCTGCTCGCGGTCGCCCGCGCCGTCGCGGGCGAGCCCGACCTCATCGTGCTCGACGTGGGCCTGCCCGACATCGACGGCTTCGAGGTGCTGTCGCGGATCCGCGGCCAGGGCGTCGCCACCCCCGTCGTCATGCTGACGGCGCGCTCGTCGGTCGCCGACACCGTCGCCGGGCTGCAATCAGGGGCAGACGACTACATGGCCAAGCCGTTCAGCTTCGAGGAGCTCCTCGCCCGGATCCAGCTGCGGCTGCGGACCGACGCCGCGGGCGACTCCCCCACCGTGCTCACGCACGGCGACCTCTCGCTCGACCTGCGCACGCGGCACGCCACCGTCGCGGGGAGGGAGGTGGAGCTCACCGCGCGCGAGTTCACCCTCGCGGAGATGTTCCTGCGCAACCCCGGCCAGGTGCTGAGCCGCGAGCAGCTGCTCAGCGGCGCGTGGAGCTACGACTTCGACCCGGGCTCCAACGTCGTCGACGTGTACGTGCGCTACCTGCGCAAGAAGCTGGGCGCGGAGCGCTTCGAGACCGTGCGCGGGATGGGCTACCGGCTGGTCAGTCCGCGCTGACCGGGGAGGCGGCGCTCACCGCGGAGACGGCCGACGGCGCCGACGGGGCGGTCGAGGCGCTCGCGGTCACCCGCGTGGTCGGCTTCTTCGTCGCCGTTGGCTTCCCCGTCGCCGTCGGCTTCCCCGTGGGCGTCGGCGTGGCGCTGGGCAAGGCCGAGGGGCTGAGGGACGGCGTGGGCCTGCTCGGCTCCGGGGAACCGGTCGTCGACGGCCCGACGGTGACCGCCGGGCGCGGGATCGCGTCGGCCGGCCCGTGGTCGAGGAGCGTTGCGACGCCGAGGACGCAGGCACCGACGCCGAGCGCACCGGTGACGGCCCACGCGTAGGCGGACTTGGCCATCAGTGTTCTCCCTTCTTCTCTTTCAGGCTAACCACCCGCGCCGCCGCGGCATAGCGCTCGGCGAGGCCGAGCCGGACGAGCGCCTGGTCGGTGGTCGCGCCGGAGACGAGGCTGAGCAGCACGGCCGCGGTGCGGGCGCGCAGGTCGGCGGGGTCCACCGTCTCCTCGAACGCGCGCTGCCACTCCGCGAGGACCGCGGGAACCCGCGGGTAGGCGCCGGGCGCGAGGGTCGGCAGGACCGCGAGGTGGGCGAGCAGGCAGGCGAGGTCGTCCTCGCGGAGGCCCGGGCCGGCCGAGTCGACGTCGATGAACCGCAGGTCGTCGCCGTCGACGAAGATGTTGGCCTCGTAGCAGTCGCCGTGGGTGGGCACCGTCGGCCCGTGGCGTTCCAGGTCGAGGACGCCCTGGATGGCCGCGGCCAGCTCGTCGATCCGCCTCGACTCCGCCGGGGCGTGCTGCCGGGCGGTCGCGGCGTGAAAGTCGAGGCGCGCGCTCCACGAGGGGCGGAGCATGAGGTCCGCCACGCCGTCGGGGAGGCGGTCGAGGAGCGCGAGGACATCGGCCGCGGCGGGCACGGCCTCGTCGTCGACGAGGGCCTGTGCGAGGGAATGCCCGGCGGCGGCGGGGCTGAGCAGCACCCCGGACGCCGGCCGGGAGAGGATCGCGACGGTGACACCGGCACCGGCGAGCAGTTCCTGACGCTCGGCCAGGCGGTCGTCGTACCCGGAGCGCAGCACCTTGAGGTAGTAGTCGGCGCCGTCGGCCGTGGCGCGCAGGACCGCCCGCCGGAGCGGCCGGTAGCCGAGCAGCTCGACGTGCAGGGCCTCGGGGGCGGGGATGCCCGCCGCGGTGAGCCAGCCGAGCACCGTCTCCGGATCGCACGACGGCGCGAGGCCGGGGAGGCGCGGGTCGGCGGGGTGACGCCAGACCCGCAACACCGTCTCGCCCTGCCGGAGCGTGGCGACGGCGCCCTCGACCTCGGCGGTCGTGGCCACCAGGTGCTCGACGCGCACGTCGCCGGGGGCGGGCTCGTAGCTCACCGTGTACACGGCGCTGACCTCGGAGCCGGGGCGATAGTGCAGCTCGTCGAGCCGAGTCGCGAAACCGGGGACGGATGCGTCCGGGTCTCCGGTGAGGGCGAGCTCGAGGATCCCGGCCGCCTCGGGGGAGGTCAGCAGCCGGGTCTCCTCGAGGAGGGTGTCGGTCATGCGGTCAGTCTGCCGACTGCGCGCTGACCGGCGACTGCGGGCTCACCGCGGAGACCGGGGACGTGGCGCTCACCGGAGACTTCGGAGACACCGGGGAGTTCGCGGTCAACGGGCTCACCGGGGACTTCGGCGAGACCGGAGACTTCGCGGTCAGCGGCGACTGGGGCGTGACCGGGCTCTTCGCCGTCTGGGCGCTGACCGGGGTCTTCGCGGTCTGGGCCGTCGGGGCCGTGTTCGCGGTGTTCGCCGTCGGGGCGGTGTTGGCCGTCAGCGTGGTGACGCCCTGCGACGGGTCCGAGGTCGCGGTGGGGCCGGTCACCGTCGGGGCCGAGACGGCCGGTGTGGGGCTCTCGGTGGGGCGCTGGGTGTCAGCCCAGGCGAAGCCGCCGATGGCGGAGAGGCCGATGACGCCGGTGACGGCCCAGAGTGCGGTGCGCTTGGTATTCATGATGGTTCCTCCTGAAACTCGTTGTAGTGAGAAGGAAATCAGGCCCAGGTGAGCCGACGAGGAGAGGCGGATGAGAGTTCTCTCATCGACTCCTCTCAGCCGAAGTGGTCCCACCCGGCCGCGCCGTCCCAGGGCCGGCCGTCGACGGTGACGCCCTCCCCCGCGGTCACGCTGCCGATCCTGCGCCATCCCTCGGGGAGCGCCGCCGTCGCAGGGAACGTGGCCGCGAGCGCGTGGTCCTCTCCCCCGGTCAGCACGAGGCTCAGCGCGTTCTTGCCCGTGGCCGCCGCCACGCGGGCGAGCGCGTCGGGGATCTCGACGAGCGAGGTGTCGACATCGATCCCGACGCCGGAGCGCTCTGAGATGTGGCCGAGGTCTGCGAGCAGGCCGTCGGAGACATCGAGCATCGCGGTGGCGCCGAGGTCGGAGGCGGCCACGCCCTGCCTGTAGGGCACCGTCGGCGTCAGGTGCTCGGCAACCAGGTCCTTCGGCGAGCCGAAGCCGCGCTGCAGCACGACGAGGCCCCCGCCGGACCAGCCGAGCCGGCCGCAGACCGCGACGACGTCGCCCTCCCTCGCCCCCGCGCGGGTGACGGGCGCGCGACCCTCCAGGTCGCCGATCGCGGTGACGCACGCCACGATCTGCGCGGAGCTGGACAGGTCGCCGCCGACGAGGCTCACCCCCGCCGTCGCGCACTCCTCCTTGACGCCGGCCTCGAACTCCTCAACCCATCGCTGGTCGAGGTCCTTCGGCACCGCGAGCGCGACGACGACCGCGCTGGGCCGTGCACCCATGGCCTCGACGTCGGAGACGTTGACGGCGACCGCCTTCCGCCCGACGGCGCGCGCGGGCGACCACTGCCGCTTGAAGTGCACATTCTCGACGAGGATGTCGGTGGTCACGACCGTGTCCCCGGTGGGGCGCAGCACCGCCGCGTCGTCGCCGACGGACAAGACGACGTCGTCGCCGACGGTGAGGCCCTCGGTGATGCGGGCGATCAGCTCGAACTCGCCCGCCACGTCAGCGCAGCCCCACGGGGCGCTCGAGCGCCAGGTCGATGAGCCGCGCCACCAGCTGCGAGTAGGTCAGCCCGGAGGCCTGCCAGAGCGTCGGATACATCGAGATCTGGGTGAAGCCCGGCATGGTGTTGACCTCGTTGATGAAGATGCCGTCACCCGTCACGAAGAAGTCGGCGCGAACGAGGCCCTCGGCGTCGACGGCGACGAACGCCTCTTTCGCGAGCCGCCTCAGCCGCGCCGCGGTGCCCTCGTCGAGGACGGCGGGGGCGTCGAGCGCGGCGCCGTGCTCGTCGAAGTACTTGGCCTCATAGTCGTAGAAGCCGTCCTCGGCCTGGACGCGGATCTCGCCGACGATGGAGGCGTCGCAGCCCAGCGGAGCGTCGGGGTTGCCGAGCACCGCGCACTCCAGCTCGCGCGCGCCGACGAAGCCCTGCTCGACGACGACCTTCGGGTCGAAGCGCTGGGCCTCGGCGATCGCGGCGTCGAGCTGCGACGGATCCGTGACCCGCGAGATGCCGATCGAGGAGCCGCCGCGGGCCGGCTTCACGAACAGCGGGTACTCGAGGCGCGCGATCTCGGCCAGGACGGCGTCGCGGTCGTGCCGCAGGCGGTGCGCGGAGGCGGCGACGTACGGCCACACCGGCAGCCCCGCGGCCTCGAAGGCGACCTTCATGAAGTGCTTGTCCATGCCGACCGCGGACGCGGTGACGCCGCTGCCGACGTAGCGGATGCCCATCATCTCGAACATGCCCTGGATGGTGCCGTCCTCGCCGTAGGGGCCGTGCAGCAGCGCGAAGGCGACGTCGACGCCGTGGATGTCGACCAGCGTCTCGCCGTTGCGGGTGGCGACCTCGCAGCCGCGCTCCCCCACCATCCAGACGGCCTCGAACACGGGCTCGGAGACCTCCGGGGCGACGCCGTCGACGATCCGGTAGCCGGCGATCGCGTCCAGCGGCACCTGGGTCCAGCGGCCCGTCCTCGTGATCCCGACACCCACCACCTCGAAGCGGTCCTTGTCGATGGCGTCGAGCACGGAGGCCGCCGTGAGGCAGGAGATGCCGTGCTCGGAGGACTGGCCGCCGAAGATCAGCGCGACGCGGGTGCTCACAGGGGTTCCTCCCGGTAGGTCAGGCGAACGGTCCGTCCGCCGGGGAAGAACTCTACTCGCCGACGGCGCC
>RRZU010756072.1_pt1 | contig 20496 bp, 16 predicted proteins | sample 2165561 | NCBI WGS metagenome assembly RRZU01 (sample SAMN10456909, study PRJNA506462) | wastewater metagenome | isolation source: wastewater sludge | place: USA: Moscow, Idaho | reverse complement strand
GCGGTCTTCGAGCATTCCATCCCTGAATTGCATCAGGGCAATGATGCACAGGATCAGCAAACCAGCCAGTGTCAGGCCGATCAGCAACTGCATGCGCGTTGAAACGCGCCAGGAATTGAATCCGCTCATAGTTCTCCCCCACGTGATGTTGGCGTTATCGCCTTTCATTCAACACGGGTTTGGGCGGATATGCAATGCCCGACGCCGAACTTTCAACAGCGTGGCGCTATTCAGCCACTTCTACCCGATAGCCAGGGCAACATCGCCTTTCACCGTACCACTGCAGGCCAGTACATAGCCGGCAGCGATTTCCTCCGGCGTCAGGGGAGCGGTACTGGCACTTTCAACTTCTCCGTCCAGGATTTTGCATTTGCACGACCCGCAAACGCCGGTACGGCACGCTCCGATGATCGGTAGGCCTTCGCGTTCGAGCACGTCGAGCAACAGTTCGCCGACGGCAATTTCGGCCGTTCTGCCGAAATCCGGCACGTGGAGGCTATAGCGTTCTGCGTCCTCACTGACCGCGACACAGGCCGCCTGAAAATTCTCACGATGAATCGCTCCGGTCTCCAAGCCGGCGCCCAGCAGCCAGTGACTGACCTGCTCCATGTAGCCATCCTGGCCGCAGAGATAAGCGCGCGTGCCGTTTCGGTCAGGCAGCAAGGCCTGCAAGCGAGCAGCGTCGAGACGGCCACGGTGGCAGTCAACGCGGCCTTTCGGTTGCGTCAGGAACAGGTGTAGCTTGAGGTTGACGTGCTGCGCCGCCAGATCCAGCAGCTCGTCGCGAAAAATGAACTCGTCCTCGCTCCGCGCGCTGTGGAAAAAGTGGATGTCCGTCGCCGCACGAGTTTCGAGCAGCCAGCGGGTCATCGACATCATCGGCGTGATGCCGCAGCCGGCCGAGAACAAGGCGATGTTGGCCGGAACATCGGCGGCCTGCAGGGCAAAGTCGCCGGCAGGTGACATTGCCGGGAGTTCGACCCCGGAACCGACGTTGTCGAGCAGCCAGTTGGAGACCAGCCCACCCGCCACGCGCCGGACGGTGATCGACAGCGTTTCCGGCCGCGTCGGGCTCGACGAGATCGAGTAGGCACGCCAGTGAGTTTTGCCGTCGATCTCCGCACCGATGGAGATGAACTGGCCGGGCAGGAAATGAAAGAAGGCGCCAGACGAGGAATAAAGGACGAAGGTCGCGGCATCGGGCGTTTCCTCTATGCGCTCGATGCACGTCAGCGGCGAATCGCCCTGCCAGAAAAGGTGATGTTCTGCGATGGTGTTCATGAGGGGCTGTCAGATGCGAAAAGAGATCCGTCATTCCGGCACACGCCGAAATTCAGAAGATGCGCCGCGCCTGGCACCGGCTTGCGCCGGTGCCACTGTATTTTTCAAGATCAGGCGGCGAGCATTTCCTTGAGATCGTCCTCGACGTTCGAGATCAGGCGCAAACCGAACTGCTGGTTGAGCGTGGCGATCAGGTTCGGTGTCAGGAAACCTGGGGCGGTCGGGCCGACACGGATGTCCTTGATGCCGAGCGACAGAAGCGTCAGCAGGATGACGATGGCTTTCTGCTCGAACCACGACAGCACCAGCGACAGCGGCAGGTCGTTGACCCCGCAGCCGAAGGCGTCGGCCAACGCGAGCGCAAGCTGGATCGCCGAGTAGGCATCGTTGCACTGGCCGATGTCGAGGTAGCGCGGAATGCCGTTGATCTCGCCAAGCTCCTCGGTATTGAAGCGGAACTTGCCGCAGGCCAGCGTCAGGATCACGGTGTCCTTCGGTGCGGCCTTGACGAAGTCGGCGTAGTAGCTGCGCTCCTTCTTGTCGCCGTCACAACCGCCGACGAGGAAGAAGTGGCGGATCTTGCCCGCCTTGACCGCGTCGATGACCGCCGGCGCGGCGCCCATCAGCGCGTTGCGGGCAAAGCCGGTGGTGGTGTAGACCGGCGCCACGTCGGCGGCAAAGCCCGGCTGGGCCAACGCAGACTCAATGGCGACAGAAAAATCGCTGCCCTCGATGTGGGTCACGCCGGGCCAGCCGACGATGCTGCGGGTGAAGATGCGCGCGCCGTACTGACCCACATTGGGATCGATGATGCAGTTGGAAGTCATCACGATCGCACCCGGGAAGGCGGCAAATTCCTTCTGCTGGTTCTGCCAGGCCGTGCCGTAGTTGCCCACCAGATGCGGGTACTTCTTGAAGGCCGGATAGGCGTGCGCCGGCAGCATCTCGCCGTGGGTGTAGACGTTGATGCCCTTGCCCGCGCTCTGCTGGAGGATGAGTTCGAGGTCGTGCAGGTCGTGGCCGGAAACGAGGATCGCCTTGCCGGCGATCGGCTGGGTGTTGACCCGCGTCGGCTCGGGGTGGCCGAAGGTCTCGGTCTCGCCTTTATCGAGCATTTCCATGACCTTGTAATTGAGCTGGCCGATGTCCATCGCGCACTGGAAAAGCGCGCCAGCGTCCGCCGGCTGCGTGCCGAGGAAGGCCATCAGTTCGTGGAAGCGGCCGGCGACCTCGGCGTCGGTCTGGCCGAGCACGCGCGCGTGCTCCATGTAGGCGGCGGCGCCCTTCAAGCCGTAAAGGCACAGGAGGCGCAGGCCGAGCACGTCTTCGCCGACTTCTTTCTTCTGGCGATTCAAGGCGAACTGCACGGCGTCGGTGAGCATCACCGCACGCGCGTCGGGCAAACGGTAGTGCGCGGCCGGCGGCAGCGCCTCGGGCGCCTGCCCCTGTTCGGCGCACGCCGCTTCGTAGTTAAGACGCAAGGTGTTGCGATGGGTCTCGGCGCGGCGCGCGAAGTCGACGATGCGCTCGGCATCGAAGTTCACGTTGGTCAGCGTCGAGAAAAAGGCCTGCGGCACGTAGGTATCGACCTCGGCATCAATGACGCCGACCTTGCGCGCGGCAACGGCATAGGTCGACACGGCCTGCAAGAGATGCACGAGCGTGTCCTGCAGGTCGGAAACCTCGCCGGTCTTGCCGCACATGCCGCGCGTGTAGCTGCAGCCGGCGTCGCCCTGGGGAGTACGGATGGTGTGTTCGCATTGCACGCAAAACATGAGGATGCCCTTGTGGTTGCTGTTGGAGATGGATTTCCTTTAGCGAAGGGCGTGCCAGGCGCGCAAGAGCTTGTTTTTACTCGCTCAGTGTGTGGAACCAAGGCCTTTGCGAGTCAATCCGACCCGGAAAGAATGGAGTCCAAACGACCCATAGAGAGTCAATCCGACCCGCTGTCCAGCTCGAAGTCCACACCCAGCCGACGCGCCAACCGGCGCAGGTTGGCACGGTCGAGTTCAAGGCGCTGCGCGGCTTGCGTCCAGTTGCCTTGACAGGCCGACAGGGCATCGACGATCAGCCGGCGCTGGTAGGCATCGACGGCGTCGCGCAGCCCGCTGCCCCGCAGTGGCGCACCCTCCGGGACCGCCAACGCCGGCTTTTCACCGCTGTCTCCCAGGCTTGCGGCCGGCAAGGCCAGATCCGCGGCGCTCAAGAGCACGCGCGCATGCCCGTCGCGCCGCGCCGCCTTGACGCAGGCACGCAGCAGCACGTGTTCCAGTTCGCGCACATTGCCCGGCCAGTCGTAGTCGGCGAGCGCGGCGAGTGCTTGCGGGTGCAGGTCGATGCGCGCCACGCCCAGACGATGGCGCGCTGCGTCGAGGAAATAGCCGGCCAGCACGCCCAGGTCGTCGCGATGGCCGCGCAGCGGCGGCACGGCGATCGGATAGACGTGCAGGCGGTGATAGAGGTCGGCGCGAAAACGTCCGGCCTCGACTTCCTGCAAGAGGTCGCGGTTGGTCGCGGCGATCACGCGCACGTTGACGCGCACCGCCTCGTCGGCGCCGACACGCTGGATTTCGCCCTGCTGCAGGGCGCGCAGCAGCTTGGCCTGGAGCCCGAGCGGCAGTTCGCCGATCTCGTCGAGGAAGAGCGTACCGCCGTGCGCCAGTTCGAACTTGCCGGCGCGGTCGGCATGCGCGCCGGTGAACGCCCCCTTCTTGTGGCCGAACAGCTCGCTTTCGGCCACGCTCTCGGGCAGCGCCGCACAGTTGATCTGCACCAGCGCCTGCTCGGCGCGCGGTGACAGCGCATGCACGGTGCGCGCGACGAGCTCTTTCCCCGTCCCCGTCTCGCCGGTGATCAGCACCGCGAGGTCGGTCGCGGCGACGGCGGCGATCTCGCGCCGCAAGGCGTGCATCGCCGCGCTGCGACCGATCAGATGGCCCTCGCGGCGCAGCGCTTCCTGCATCAGGTCGTGCGCGATCTGCCGCTGGCGTTCGCCCGACTGTTCCAGCGCCCGGATCAGCGCCACGTTGCGCAGCGTCGCCGCGGCAAGCGCGGCAAAGGCGCCGACGGTGGCGTCGCCAACCTGATCGAAGGCCCGCGGGTCGGCGGCGTCGAGAGTCAGCACGCCGACCAGTTCGCGGTCGACGTGCAGGCTACAGCCGAGGCAGGCATGCACCTGCTTGGCCGATTCGAGGTCGCCGGGCAGCAGACCGTCGAAGGGGTCGGGCAAGGGGCTGTCGGCGGCAAAGCGCAGCGGCGCGTCGGCGGCCAGGATCTGCGCCAGGCGCGGGTGCGCCGCCGGGGCAAAGCGCCGCCCCATCAGCTCGGGCGACAAGCCGTGGCTGGCCATCGGCACCAGCACATCGTCCTGCAGGTGGAGCAAGGTCACCGCATCGCACGGCAACACCTCGCCGATCGCCGACACCAGGCGCTGGAACTGCACCTCGCCGGGCATGGTGGTGGAGAGATCGACGGCGATCTGCCACAAGGCACGATCGATGGCTTTCTGAAAACGCATGGCACCCCACGGAAGACGCCTCGCGGCGAGAGGATCAGTATCGCAGCGCCGGACTGGCAAGTCTTTGATCCATGTGATACTGTATTTATATACAGTTAACTTGTCGTCACTTCGACGCCTGCACGCATGCCCGCCCCTGCCGCCGACCTGCACTCGGCCCACCCCGCTCCGCCGTACGCGCCGCGCCCGCTCGACGGCGGCACGCTTTCGGCCGGGTTCCCATCGCCGGCCACCGACCACGACGAACGCCCGCTCGACATCAACGATTATCTGGTGCGCAACCCGGTGGCGACCTTCTTTTTCCCCGTCGAAGGGCGATCGATGGAGGGCGCCGAAATCTTCGCCGGCGACATTCTGGTCGTCGATCGCAGCGTCATGCCGCGCCACGGCCACATCGTCGTCGCCTTCGTGAACGGCGAGCGTCTGGTCAAGCGCCTGCACCGCCGCGCCGGCCGCGTCGCGCTGCTCGCCGAGCACCCCGACTATCCACCGCTGGAGATCGACGAAGCGCTTGAACTCGTCGTCTGGGGCGTCGTCGTCGGCAAGTTCAAGCGCCTGCCGGTCTGACCTTGCCCCCTTCGCCATGCCGGTCTTCGCCCTCGTCGACTGCAACAACTTCTTCGCCAGCTGCGAGCAGCTCTTCGACCCGCGCCTGCGCGGCAAGCCGGTCGTCGTTCTCTCCAACAACGACGGCTGCATCGTCGCGCGCAGCGCCGAGGCCAAGGCGCTCGGCGTGCCGATGGGCCAGCCCTGGTACCAGGTACGGGCTGCGGCGCAGCGCCACGGCATCGTCCCGCGCTCGTCGAACTACGCGCTCTACGCCGACATGAGCCGGCGCGTGGTCGAAGTGCTCACCGCCTTCGCACCCGAAATCGAGGTCTATTCGATCGACGAATCCTTCCTCGCCCTCGACACCGTCGCACCCGACGCCCGACTGGCGCACGCCGCCGCCCTGCGCGAGCGTGTACGCCGCTGGCTGGGGCTCGCGGTCTGCGTCGGCATCGCTCCGAGCAAGACTTTGGCCAAGCTCGCCAACCACTGCGCCAAACAAGGCCTCGCCAGCCGCGATGGCGTCTGCGATTTCTCCGCCTTGCCGCCGGCCGCGCTCGATGCACTCCTCGCCCGCCTGCCGGTGGGCGAAGTCTGGGGCGTCGGCCGGCGCCTTGCGCCGCGCCTTGAGGCCGAAGGGCTGACCCACGCGCGCGCCCTGCGCGACGCCGACCCGGCACGCCTCGCCCGCCGCCACTCCGTCGTCCTCGAACGCATCGTGCATGAACTGCGCGGGGTCTCCTGCCTCGACCTTGAAGACGTGGCCGGCGCGCGGCAGCAGATCCTGCGCAGCCGCTCCTTCGGCAGCCGCATCTACGCCGTCGCCGAACTGCGCGAAGCGGTCAGCCACCATGTCGCGCACGCCGCCGAGGCCCTGCGCGCCCAAGGCTCGCTGGCCGGCGCCCTGGCCGTCTCGCTGCGCACCGGCTGGCACGCCGCCGAGAACGAGCGCTACATCGCCCACCTCGGCCGCCCGCTCGCGCCAGCGACCGACGACACGCGCATACTCACCACAGCCGCACTGCGCCTCGTCGACACGCTCTACCGTCCGGGCTACGCCTACGCCAAGGCCGGCGTCCTGCTGAGCGAACTTTGTCCACGCCGGCCGCGCCAGCCCGACCTCTTCGCCGCGCCGGACTCCTCCCCGGCCAGCGCACGCCTGATGCAGACGCTCGACGGCATCAACGCGCGCTGGGGACGCGACACCCTGCGCCTGGCTGCAGAAGGCACGACGCAGGCCTGGCAGATGAAACGCGCCCACCTCTCGCCGCGCTACACCACCGACTGGAAAGGCCTGCCGGCGGTGCACGCCGGCTGAGGCGCGCTGGGCGGCGCGCGCGCCTTCGGCTATCCTGAACGGGCCAACGCCCCTCCAAGGAAGTCCGTCATGCCGCCGCGCCCCACCCGCCTCCGCTTCGTCCCGGCCCACGCCTGCGCCGTCCTCGCCGCCTGCACGCTCCTCGTTGCGGCGCCGCCCGGAAACGCCGAGACGCCGCCCGGCGACCTGCCCTACGTGAGCGGCGGCATCGGCGAAGAAGAACTCGCCGTCCTGCGCCTGGTGCGCGGCGACTACAACCTGCGCCTGCTCTTCGCCGACCAGTCCGGCACCTACCTCTCCGGCATCGAAGCCCGCATCCTCGACGCGCACGGCAAGACCGTCCTCACGGTCAAGGATGCCGGCCCCTTCCTTTACGTCCGCCTGCCGGCCGGGCACTACCGCATCGAAGCCCGCTACGCCGAACGCACTCAACGGCAAGACATCGAGCTGGCGGCCACGACAACGGGGCGCGACAAAATCTTCCGCTGGTAAGGCGGGCCGAAGCCCGCCCCGACGCGCCCGGCGTCAGACGCGATATCGGCTGACCTGGGTGCGCAGCGTTCCGGCAATGCGGTCGAGTTCGAGCGCATCGGCAGCGTTGTGCTGCATCGTCGCATTGGCTTCCTCAGCCATGCCGGCGATGTGCTCGACGCGCTGGGCGATGTCGGTCGCCGTGCTCGCCTGCTGCGCCGTGGCGTGCGCCACCTCGCGCACGCGGGTGAGCGACTCGTTGGCCTGAGCCAGAATCTCGCCCAGCACGTCGGCCGCGGCGTCGGCCATGCGTCGTCCGTCCTCGACCTGCGGCACCGCCGCCTCCATGCCGAGCACGGCCTGCCCGGTCTCCTGCTGCACGCGCTCGATCATCTGCGCAATGTCGTTGGTCGCGGTACCGGTGCGTTCGGCGAGCTTGCGCACTTCGTCAGCCACCACCGCAAAGCCGCGCCCCTGTTCGCCGGCGCGCGCCGCCTCGATGGCGGCGTTCAAGGCCAGCAGATTGGTCTGCTCGGCAATCTCGCGGATCACCCCGGCGATGCCGCCGATTTCCTGCGAGCGGCTTTGCAGCAGCCGAATCTGGGCCGCCGCGTCGACCACCGTCGACCGCACCGCGCCAATCCGTTCGGCCGCCTGATGCACGATCGCCGCGCCTTCGGTCGACAAGGCCGCGACCCGCTGCGAGTTCTGCTCGGTGGCCTGCGCGGTGTGCGTCATTTCGTCGATCGAGACGGTCAGTTGTTCCAGGCTGGCGGCAGCGGCCGACGTCGCTTCCGCCTGGCTGGATGCGGCTTCGCCGATCTCGCGGCTGGCGGCAGCCAGCGACTCGCTGCGGCGCGCGATGGCGCCAGCCTCGTCGATAATGCCCGAGAACACCTCGCGCAATCGTTGCTGCATCTGGGCCAGCGAATCGAGCATGCTGCCGGCCGGCGCAACGATGTGCCCGCTCAGATCGCCGGCGGCGATACGCGCCGCCAGGGCGGCCGCGTCCTGCGGCTCGCCTCCCAGCGGACGCAGCACCAAGCGACGCACCAGCCAGGCGGCCAAAACCGCCAACAGCAAGGCGGCGACGAACATCGCGGCGATGATCAGTTGCGTCGTCTGTTTCGACAGGGCGTGCACTTCATCCGCATCGATCGAGATGTGCACCTGCAGGTCCCACGGCGCGAACGTACGGAAGATCGAGTACTTGTCCACCAAGCCGCGCTGGGGATCGCGCCAGCGGTACTGAATGAAGCCCTCGGCCTGATCGGCGACCTTGGCCAGGAAAAGCTCGTCCTGCCCATCCTTGAGGGTCAGGGCGTTCTGCCCTTCGATGCGCGGGTGGATCAACATGCTCCCGCGCGACTCGCCGCGACCGACGTCGAATGCGAAGACATAGCCTTCCTTGCCGATCCGGATGCCCTTGATCTCATCCTTCAGCGTCTTGAGGCTGTCGGTGAAATCGACACCGACAAACAAGGCGCCGACAACCTCGCCGCGCGCATCACGCACCGGCTCGTAGCGCGTCATGTAATCGCGGCCGAACAGCCGCGCCCGACCGAGGTAAACCTCACCCCGGAGCAAGAGCGCTTGTGCCGGGTGCGCATTGCCCAGGGCAGTCCCGACCGCACGCTGGCCATCCTCGCGCTTGAGCGAGGTTGCAATGCGATAGAACGCATCTCCCTGGCGCACGAAAATCGTGGCGACCGACCCGAGCGTGGCCGTGAAGCGGTCGAGCGCCGCGGTCTCGCCGTTCAAGGTCCGATCGTTGAGCTGCAGGGCCGGCAACTCGACCCCGGCGCCGGCCACCGGCGTCTCGCGCGCCAAATGCCAGTGCCCGTTGAACGACTGGCCCAACACTTTCATGTGGTCGTTGGCCAGACGTTCCGATTGTTGTCGGTAGGAATCGAGCATATTGACGAGCAAGGCCGATTGCGCGCGCATTTGGCCCACCGACTGGTCGCTCAAGTCACGCCAGGTGCGCAAACCGACCAGCAAAGCCACCAGTAGACCGGCCAGCGCAAAGCTGCCGCCCAAATAGATCAGGATTTTCGTTTGCAACTTCATTTTTTCCCCGCACCCCGCGATGGGGTTGCAATAATGTTCATGTTTTCTGGGCGCAGCCGTACGCGGCTGCCCCTCATTTTTCTTTTCTCGACCGCGATCCCATGCGACGCCTCGTCCTTCTGATCGGAGCCCTGCTCATGACCCTCTCCGTGCCCGGCCTCGCCGGCCAACCGTTGATCCTTGGCCACCGCGGCGCGGCCGGCCACCTGCCGGAACACACCCGTTCCGGCTACATTCTGGCGATCGCCGCGGGCGCCGATTATATCGAGCCGGACCTCGTTTCCACGCGCGACGGCGAGCTTATCGTCCGTCATGAGAACGACATTTCCGAGACCACCGACGTCGCCCAGAAATACCCCGTTCGCAAAACCCGCAAGGTGGTGGACGGAAAGGCCATCGACGGCTGGTTCACGGAAGATTTCACCCTGGCGGAAATCAAGACCCTGCGCGCCCGCGAACGCCTGCCTTTCCGCAACCACGCGCACGACGGGCGCGACGAGGTCCTCACCCTGCAGGAGGTCATCGACCTCGCCAAGCGCGCCAGCGCCGAATTCGGGCGGACCATCGGCATCTACCCGGAAACCAAGCACCCGAGCCATTTCCGCAGCATCGGCCTGCCCCTGGAAGAGAAGCTCGTCGCCATCCTAAAGGCCAACGGCTACGACGCGCCCGATGCCCCGTGCTTCATCCAGTCTTTCGAATACGGCAACCTGCAGGCCCTGCGCACGATGATCGCCACGCCGCTCATCTTTCTCATGGAGGGCGCACAGCGCCAGCCCTACGATTTCGTCCTCGCCGGCGACCCGCGCACCTACGGCGACCTCACCCACCCCGAGGAACTGGCCAAGATCGCCCGCTTCGCCCAGGGCATCGGCCCGAGCAAGCGCCTGATCGTCCCGGCCAAGGCCGACCGCACGCTCGCCGCACCGCCCACCCTGGTCGCCGACGCCCACCGCGCCGGCCTGCTCGTTCATCCCTACACTTTCCGCGACGAGCCGATCTTTCTCGCCCCCGACTACGCCGCCGATCCGCAGACGGAATACCTGCAGTTCTTCCGCCTCGGCGTCGATGCCGTTTTCTCCGATTTTCCCGACAGCGCCTTCCGCGCCCGAGCACGCTATCTGAGCGAACGCTCGTCGGCACCGTGAGCGGCGAGCCGGCGCGCGCTGCGACACGGTTTTCGCCCGGCGTCGGCAATTTCCGGTCGTCGGCGGCAATGAAAACCGAGTTTTCTTGTTGCCGAAAAATGTAAACCGCTATACATTTGCCGCTCTACCATACCAGTCGGAATTGAGGGTCATGGCCGGCTCCCAACACCACCCGCCGATGGCGCAACGCATCGCGCGCCTCCTGCCGACGCTGACCCGCGCGCAACGGCGGATGGCCGACTATGTCCTCGCCCATCCCTTGCAGGCCGCGACCCAGACCATCGACGAACTGGCCAGCGCGCTCGGCGTCTCGGTCGCCACCGCCAACCGCTTCGCCCGCGCGCTCGAATTCGACGGCTACCCGCAGTTCCGCGCGGCCCTGGTGCTCGGCTTCGAAAGCGCGCTGGCCCTGGTCGACAAGGTGCGCCAGCAGGTCGGCCGCCCGGTCGGCGATGCCGGCGTCTTCGCCCTCACCCTGAGCGAAATCGGCGCCAACGTCGAACGCACCCGCCAGGCCCTCGACCCGGAAAGTTGCCGCCAGGCGGTGGCCGCGATCGGCGCCGCACAGCGCATCGCCATCGCCGGTTACGGCAGCAGCGGCTGGCTGGCCGGGTTGCTGCACCGGACCCTGGAACCGTATTGCCGCCAGGTCCACCTGCTCGCCAGCCTCGAAGGCCCCGGCTACGGCGCCCGCGTGCTCTCGGGCCTGGGGCCCGCGGACCTGCTGATCGCCATCGCCTTCCCGCGCTATTCGGCGGACACCGTTTTCCTCGCCCGGCGCGCGCACCAGGCCGGGGTTCCCCTGCTGGCGCTCACCGACAAGCGCAGCTCGCCGCTCGCGCCGCTCGCCTCGGTCAGCCTCTACGCGGCCAGCGAAAGCAGCTATTTCGTCAACTCCGAATGCAGCACGCTGGCCCTGATCGAAGCCCTCGCCAGCGCCGTCGCTCACCACAGCCGCGACCCGGTGCAGGCAACCGGACGGCTGGCCGCCGCCGCGCAGCCGTGGTTGCACGGCACCGCGCAAAGCCGCCTGCGCCCGCCGCCCGCGCGCGACGAGACGCCCCGTCCGGCTGCGCGCCGGCGCGCGGCCGCAAACGCCCCTTCTCAACCTTCCGTCAAACCTTCGCGCAAGGCCACGCCATGAGCACGTCCCTTCCGTCCCCCGTCATCGCCATCCACGGCGGCGCCGGCACCCTGAGCCGCAGTCTGGTCAGCGATGCCCAGAAAAACGCCTACCACGCCGCGCTCAACGACATCCTCGTTGCCGGCCAGCGCTGCCTCGCCGAAGGCGGCAGCGCGCTCGACGCGGTCGCCCTGGCGGTCAGCCTGCTCGAGGACTGCCCGCTGTTCAACGCCGGCCACGGCGCGGTGTTCACCCGCGACGAGACGCACGAACTCGATGCCGCGGTGATGGACGGCGACGGGCTGCGCGCGGGCGCGGTGGCCTGCGTCACTCGCATCAAACATCCGGTCTACGCCGCGCGCGCGGTGATGGAAAAAACCTCGCACGTGCTGCTCGTCGGCGCCGGCGCCGAAACCTTCGCCCGCCTGCACGCCCTGGAAATGGTCGAACCCGCTTATTTCTCGACCGACTTCCGGCGCGAACAGTTGCAACGCGCGCGCGCCGAAGGACGCACCCTGCTCGACCACGACGGCGGCCACGCCGAGCAGAAAACGCAGGACGAGCAACCGCTCGACGAAAAAACCAAATTCGGCACCGTCGGCGCCGTCGCCCTCGACGCGCACGGCCACCTTGCCGCAGCGACCTCGACCGGCGGCATGACCAACAAGCTGCCCGGCCGCGTCGGCGACTCGCCGCTGATCGGCGCCGGCACCTACGCCGACGACCGTTATGCCGCCATTTCCTGCACCGGTAGCGGCGAGATGTTCATCCGCGCCGCCACGGCCTACGACGTCTGCGCGCGCATGGCCTACGCCGGCCAGTCGCTGCACGAGGCCGCGCATGCCGCCATCTTCGAAGGACTGACGCCGATCGGTGGCAGCGGCGGCCTGATCGCCATCGACCGCCAGGGCAACGTCTGCCTGCCGTTCAACAGCGAAGGCATGTACCGCGGCCACGCCCGCGTCGGCGAAGCACCGCACACCGCCATTTACCGCTGACCCTGCTCACTCCCCATCCGCTCCCACGCCTTTTCGTCCCATGCCGCACGCCGCCTCCGCCCCCGACCTGCTCCTCCCGGACAACCACGTCATCGCCGTCGACGGCCTCTCGGTCCGCTTCCAGACCTCGGAACGCACCGTCGACGCGGTCAAGAACCTCTCCTTCCACGTCGCCCGTGGCGAAACCCTGGCCATCGTCGGCGAATCCGGCTCAGGCAAGTCGGTCACTTCGCTCGCCGCGATGCGCCTCGTCGAACACGGCGGCGGCCGCATCATCGGCGGCCGTCTCGCCTTCCGCCGCCGCGATGGCCGCATGCTCGATCTCGCCCGCGCCGACGACGCGACGATGCGCAGCATCCGCGGCGCTGACATCGCGATGATCTTTCAGGAGCCGATGACCTCGCTCAACCCGGTGTTCACCGCCGGCGAGCAGATCGCCGAGTCGATCCGCGAACACCAGGGCATGGACCACGCCGCGGCCAACGCCGAAGCTCTGCGCATGCTCGACCTGGTGCGCATCCCCGAGGCAAAGAACGTCCTCACCCGCTTCCCGCACCAGCTCTCGGGCGGCATGCGCCAGCGGGTGATGATCGCCATGGCGCTCTCCTGCAAGCCCTCGCTGCTGATCGCCGACGAGCCGACTACCGCGCTCGACGTCACCATCCAGGCGCAGATTCTGGCCTTGATCCGCGCCCTGCAGCATGAGATGCAGATGGGCGTGGTGTTCATCACCCACGACATGGGCGTCGTCGCCGAGATTGCCGACCGCGTGCAGGTGATGTACCGCGGCGAAGGCGTCGAAAGCGGCACCGCAACCGAGATCTTCGCCCGCCCGGCGCACCCCTACACCCGCGCCCTGCTCGCCGCCGTGCCCAAGCTCGGGTCGATGCAGGGCAGCCCGCTGCCGCGCAAGTTCGACCTGCTGCGCGTCGACGCCCCCGACGCGCCGCCCGAAGTCGCGGCGCCGCAGGACACCGTGCGCCCCGAAGCGCCGATCCTGCGCGTCAAGGATCTGATCACCCGCTTCGACGTGCGCGGCGGCTTCTTCGGCCGCGTTCAGCGGCGCGTGCATGCCGTCGAGAAAGTCAGCTTCGACCTCTACCCGGGCGAGACGCTGGCGCTCGTCGGCGAATCGGGCTGCGGCAAGTCGACCACCGGACGTTCGCTCTTGCGCCTCGTCGATAGCCAGAGCGGTGCCATCGAGTTCGCCGGGCAAAACATCCGCGAGCTTTCGGGCCCGGACTTGCAGGCCTTGCGGCGCAACATCCAGTTCATCTTCCAGGACCCCTTCGCCTCGCTCGACCCGCGCCTCACGGTCGGTTTCTCGATCATGGAGCCCTTGCTCATCCACGGCGTCGCCAAGGGCCGCGAGGCTGAGGAACGCGTCGCCTGGCTGCTCGAGAAGGTCGGCCTGCCGCGCGAATTCGCCCAGCGTTACCCGCACGAGTTCTCCGGCGGCCAACGCCAGCGCATCGCCATCGCGCGCGCCCTGGCGCTCAACCCCAAGGTGGTGATCGCCGACGAGTCGGTCTCGGCGCTCGACGTCTCGATCCAGGCGCAGATCGTGAACCTGCTGCTCGACCTGCAACGCGAGCTGGGCATCGCCTTCCTCTTCATCTCGCACGACATGGCCGTCGTCGAACGCGTCAGCCACCGCGTGGCGGTGATGTACCTCGGCCAGATCGTCGAAATCGGCCCGCGCCAGGCGATCTTCGAGAATCCGCAGCACCCCTACACGCGTAAGCTGATGGCCGCGGTGCCGATTGCCGATCCGACGCGCAAGCGCGAACGCCAGCTGATGAACGACGAAATTCCCAGCCCGATCCGCGCCGTCGGCGACGAGCCCGAGGTACCGCCGCTGGTCGAGGTCGGCGCCGGGCACTTCGTCGCCCGCCACCGCGTCTCCAAAGTCTTTTAGCCCGATGCTGTTCCCGCTCCGTCATTCCTGTTCAACCCGCCACCACGCCAAGGAGGTATAACCATGACCCAGACCTGCAAACCCTTGCGTCCGAAGTTCGTCGTCGCCGGCCTCGCCGCGCTCTGCGCCTTCGGCGCCGGCGCCGCGTTCGCCGCCGGCAAGGACGTCGTCATTGCCCTGAGCAACCAGCCGGACTCGCTCGACCCGTACAACACCAACACCACGCTGACCACGGCGGTGACCAAGTCCTTCTACCAGGGCCTCTTTGAATTCGACAAAGACCTCAAGGTGCAGAACGTCCTCGCTGAAAGCTACACCACCTCCAAGGACGGCCTGACCTACACCTTCAAGCTGCGCGAAGGCGTCAAGTTCCACGACGGCACGCCGTTCAACGCCGAGGCGGTGAAAGCCAACCTCGAGCGGGTGATGAACCCCGAGAACAAGCTCGCCCGCTTCAACCAGTTCAACCGCATCGGCAAGGTCGAAGCGACCGGCCCGTACAGCGTGCGCATCACGCTCAAGGAGCCCTTCGGCCCCTTCATCAACTCGCTCGCTCACTCGTCGGCGGCGATGATCTCGCCGACCGCGCTCAAGAAATACGGCAAGGACATCGCTTTCAACCCCGTCGGCACCGGCCCCTTCGTGTTCACCGAGTGGAAGCAGACCGACTTCGTCAAAGGCAAGAAATTCGACGGCTACTGGAAGAAAGGCTATCCCAAGGTCGACAGCGTGACCTGGAAGCCCGTGCTCGAGAACAACACCCGCGCCGCGATGTTGCAGACCGGCGAAGCCGACTTCATCTACATGGTGCCCTTCGAGCAGGCCGCCGAGTTGGAGAAGAACCCCAAGCTCAAGCTTTACTCGATCGACTCGATCGTCACCCGCTACCTCTCGATGAACACGCTGCAGAAGCCGTTCAGCGACCCCAAGGTGCGCCAGGCCATCAACCACGCGATCAACCGTGACGCACTGACCAAGGTCGCCTTCAACGGCTACGCCAAGCCGGCCACCGGCGTTGTGCCGCAGAGCATCGAGTTCACACAGAAGTACACGCCGGCGACCTACGATCCGGCCAAGGCCCGCCAGCTGCTCAAGGAGGCCGGCTACCCGAACGGCTTCGAAACGACGCTGTGGGGCGGCTTCGCCAACACCACGACGAACAAGGTCATCCAGTTCCTGCAGCAGCAGCTTGCCCAGGTCGGGATCAAGGTCAGCGTGCAAGCGCTCGAACCCGGCCAGCGCGTCGAGTGGGTGCAGAGCGTGAGCGATCCGCAGGCCGCCAAGGTGCGTCTGTATTACGCCGGCTGGTCGTCGTCGACCGGCGACGCCGACTGGGCGCTGCGGCCGCTGTTCGCCACCGAAGCCTGGCCGCCGAAGCTGCAGAACACCGCCTACTACAGCAACAAGGTCGTCGACGACGCCATCGCCGGTGCGCTGAAGTCGACCGACAACCAGGAGAAAGCGGCGTTCTACAAGACGGCGCAGGACCAGATCATGGCCGACCTGCCGTGGGCCGTGCTCACCGTCGACAAGCTGCTCTTCGCGACCAGCAAGCGCCTTTCGGGCATCGTGATGATGCCGGACGGCAGCATCTACTCGGAGACCATGTCCGTCGAGTAACCGCAACAACCGCGTGCGCCGTCGCCTTTGCGGGGCGGTGCACGCCCGCCAGCCTGCCATCATGTTCAACTACTTCATCAAACGCCTGCTCGGTCTGACGCCGACCCTGCTCATCGTCGCCGTGCTGGTCTTCTTCTTCGTGCACATGCTGCCCGGCGACCCGGCGCGCCTCGCGGCCGGCATCGACGCCGACGAGCAGACGGTGCAACTCGTTCGCCAGGAGCTCGGGCTCGACAAACCGCTGCCCGAACAGTTCGTCACCTTCTTCAAACACGCCGTCCAGGGCGATTTCGGCAAGTCGCTGCGCACCCGCCGCTTAGTGTCGGTGGAAATTTCCGAACGCTTCGCGCCGACCTTCTACCTGACGCTGACCAGCATGGCCTGGGCCGTGGTCTTCGGCATGAGCATCGGCATCGTCTCGGCCGTCTACCGCAATGAGTGGCCCGACCGCCTGGGCATGACCGTCGCCGTCTCCGGCATTTCCTTCCCGGCCTTCGCGCTGGGCATGCTGCTGATGGAGATTTTCTCGGTCTGGCTCGGCTGGCTGCCGACCGTCGGCGCCGACAGCTGGAAGCACTACATCCTGCCCTCGCTGACCCTCGGCGCCGCCGTGGCCGCGGTGATGGCCCGCTTCACCCGCGCCTCCTTCGTCGAGGTGGTGCAGGAAGACTACGTCCGCACCGCCCGCGCCAAGGGCCTGCGCGAACGTGTGGTCCTGGCCAAGCACTGCCTGCGCAACGCGCTGATCCCGGTGATCACCATGATGGGCCTGCAGTTCGGCTTCCTGCTCGGCGGCTCGATCGTCGTCGAGTCGGTCTTCAACTGGCCGGGCCTCGGCCGCCTGCTCGTCGATTCGGTGAACATGCGCGACTACCCGGTGATCCAGGCGCTGGTGCTGCTCTTCTCGCTGCAGTTCATCCTGATCAATCTGGTCGTGGACATGCTCTACGCCTTCATCAACCCGACCATCCGCTTCAAGTAGCCGCCATGACCACCCCGACCGTTACCGCCAACGCCTCCAGCCCCGCCGTGACTGCCAACGACAAGGTGCGCACGCCGTGGAGCGAATTCTGGCGCAAGTTCAAGAAACAGCCGGTGGCCATGGGCGCGCTGGGCTTCGTCATCCTGCTCGTGCTCGTCGCCCTCTTCGCGCCGCTGCTCGTGCCCTACGACCCGGAGAACTTCTTCGACTACGACCGCCTCAACCAGGGCCCTTCGTGGCAGCACTGGCTGGGCGTCGATCCGCTCGGACGCGACATCTTCAGCCGCATCGTCGCCGGCGCGCGCATCTCGCTCGCCACCGGCTTCTTCTCGGTGGCGCTGGGCGGCGTCGTCGGCACCGCGCTGGGCCTGCTCGCCGGCTACTACGAAGGCTGGTGGGACCGCATCGTGATGCGCATCTCGGACGTGCTCTTCGCCTTCCCGGGCATCCTGCTCGCCCTGGGCATCGTCGCCGTGCTCGGCAGCAGCATGGTCCACGTCGTCGTCGCCGTCTCGGTGTTCAGCATCCCGGCCTTCGCCCGCCTGGTGCGCGGCAACACGCTCGCCCTCAAGCAGATGACCTACATCGAGGCGGTGCGCAGCATCGGCGCCTCGGACTGGATCATCCTCGTACGCCACATCCTGCCCGGAACGATCTCGTCGATCGTCGTCTATTTCTCGATGCGCATGGGCACCTCGATCATCACCGCCGCCAGCCTTTCTTTCCTCGGCATGGGCGCCCAGCCGCCGACGCCGGAATGGGGCGCAATGCTCAACGAGGCGCGCGCCGACATGGTCAATGCCCCGCACGTCGCGCTCTTCCCGAGCCTCGCCATCTTCTTCACCGTGCTTGCCTTCAACCTGCTCGGAGACGGCCTGCGCGACGCCCTCGATCCGAAGATCGATCGCCAGTAAGAGAGTGCCCGCCATGCCCACCGCACCGGCCCTTGCTCCGTGGATCCAGCGCCAGCGCCTGCCCCAGGTCGGCCTGCTGACGCCCGGCCCTCGCAACGCCATCACCGACGTGCCCGACGTCACGGTCGGCCACTGCACACTGGCCGACAGCCAAGTGCAGACCGGAGTCTCTGTCGTCATGCCGCATGCCGGCAACCTGTTCCGCGACCGGGTTCCGGCTGCGGCGCACGTGATCAACGGTTTCGGCAAAAGCATCGGCCTCGTTCAGGTCGAAGAACTCGGCCTGCTCGAAACGCCGATCGCGCTGACCAACACCTTCTCGGTCAGTGCGCTGGCGCAGGCCCAGATCCGTCAGGCGATCGCCGCCAACCCGGAAACCGGACGCAGCCTGTCGACGGTCAATCCGCTGGTCTTCGAGTGCAACGATGGTTATCTTAACGACATCCAGCGTCTGGCCATTGCCGAGTCGCATTACCTCGCCGCCTGTACTGCCAGCGGCCCCGAAGTCGCCGAAGGTAGCGTCGGCGCCGGGCGCGGCATGTCCTCGTTCGGTCTCAAGGGAGGCATCGGCACCGCTTCTCGCCGCGTCGCCTTACCTGCCCAAGGACAAGTCGGTGCGGCCGAGTACACCGTCGGCACGCTGGTCCTCTCCAATTTCGGCCGTCTGCCGCAAATCACCCTGTGCGGCGACGCCCTCGGTCCCATGCTCGCCGAGCGCCTCCAGGCCTTCGAGGCCGAGCCGCCCGCCCTGGCTGGCGATCCTGAAAAAGGCTCGATCATCCTGATCGTCGCCACCGATGCGCCCCTCGATGCCCGCCAATTGCGTCGGCTGGCGGTGCGGGCTGGCGCCGGGCTCGCCCGCACCGGATCGGTCTTCGGCCACGGCAGCGGCGACATTGCGCTGGCTTTCTCGACCGCCTACACCGTGCCGCAGGAACCTTCGCGCCCGATGCCAGCACCCGCGCTGCTGCACGACGGCCGCCTCGACCCACTCTTCCAGGCCGTCGCCGACAGCTGCGAGCAGGCCATCCTGCACGCGCTCTGGCAGGCCACACCGGTTGTCGGCCGCGCCGGCCACCGCCGCGCCACCCTGGCCGAACTGCTGCCCGACTGGGGGCGCCTGGCGCCTTGAGACGAATCATGTCTTAAACCACGAAGGACACGAAGAGCCCAAAGAAAATCCGCGATTCTTGTTTTGCCCATCTCCCACGAAGCGATTCGATCAAACCGCATTCTTAATTCTTCGTTGCTCTCTTCGTGCCCTTCGTGTCCTTCGTGGTTAATTCCTTTCATCCATCCTTTGAAACCCGCGGAGACCGCTATGAAACTCCTGATCTCGACCGACATCGAAGGCGTTGCCGGCGTCTACAACACCGAGCAGACGCGCATGGGCAACGGCGAGTACGAACGCGCCCGCCGCCTGATGACCCAGGAGGCCAACGCGGCGATCGCCGGCGCTTTCGACGCCGGGGCCGACGCGGTGTTCATCAACGACTCGCACGGTGACTTCCGTAACCTGATCGCCGAACAACTCGACCCGCGCGCCCGCGCCATCCAGGGCAAACCGCGGCGCCTGGGCATGATGGGTGGCGTTGATCTTGGCGTGACTGCCGTGGCCCTCGTCGGCTACCACGCCAAAGCCAAGGCGGCGGGCATCCTGGCCCACACCATCAACAGCTTTGCCTTTGCGCGCATCGCCATCAACGGCGTCGAATACGGCGAAGCCGGGCTGTACGGTGCGCTCGCCGCCGAATTTGGCGTACCGGTGGCCTTCGCCAGTGGCGATGACGTTTTCATCAACGAAACACAGCCACTGTTCCCCGGCGCAACCTTCGTCCAGACCAAAACCGCCAGCGGCAACACCGCCGGGTGCAGCCTATCGCCCGAGGCATCCTGCACCGCCATCCGCGCCGGCATGGCAAGTGCGCTGCGCGCTGTTCCGGTTCGCCCGGAGCTGGTCCTCACCGGCCCGCTGGAAGTCCGGCTGCAGACCCAGACCCCTGCCCTCGCCGATCTCTTCGCCCTGTGGCCGACACTTGAACGCGCGGCCCCCGACGTCATTGCTTTTAATGCCATTAACATGCAAGTGGTACTGCGCACGCTCAACGCTCTGAGCGCAATGTCCACCGCGCTGCGCTGACCCACATAGACCGACCTCGGGAAACGCTGCCCACCTGGCCGTCAGTCAACGAAGCCGCAGCATTAAGCACTCGATCACCGGCGGCCGGAGGCATTCCCAGCGCCAGCGATCTGCTGCGCCGTGCCTTGGCGCGCTGTTGCGCCAGTGATATCCTGCACATGACCTATCTGTCATGTACCGCCGCGCGGCACTGACGATAACGACATCGCCGACCGCACCGAAGGATGCCTCGTATGCGCCCCACGCTTTGCCAGACGCTGCTCGCCACGCTGCTGGCCGTCCCAGCCATTCACGTACGGGACGTACCCGCCGCCGGCCTGCTCGACATGCCCCTTGAACAGCTGATGAGCATGGAGGTGCAAAGCGCCTCGAAATATGTCCAACCAGCAATTGATGCCCCCGCGGCCGTCGCGCAGATCACCGCTGACGACATCCGCACCTACGGCT
>RRZU010288519.1_pt1 | contig 20498 bp, 23 predicted proteins | sample 2165561 | NCBI WGS metagenome assembly RRZU01 (sample SAMN10456909, study PRJNA506462) | wastewater metagenome | isolation source: wastewater sludge | place: USA: Moscow, Idaho | reverse complement strand
GCGGCATTCCCAGACGCCGCAAACGGTATATCCCTGCAAGTCCGCCGCATAGCATTCCGGGCCCGGAGGATAATCCGCCGCCGAGAAGTTCTCCTGCGCTAGCGGAGCCCGAAAAAACGAATGGCAGTTTTTCAAGTGCATTGCCGATTATTGCGCCAATTATCGCCGCACAGTAGACCCACAGTATCACAGAGGAAACTTTGTCGTAGTCCATACAGTAATTTTTCACCGCACGGTGCCTTGTCCAAAAGACAAAGAGCAGTAAGGCAAAAGCCCACAGCAAATAATAGCTGCGGGCTTCGATAAACCAAAATTTGAAAATCAGCGGATACATGCCACCCTATACTAGCGCGAGCGGGGACGCCTTCTGCGCCCTGAGCCGGACGGGGAAGAAGAAGCTTTCGGACAGACAAGCACACGCCTTGTGGGCTCTTCGCCTATTGAGCGTGTCTCCACATCGCTGTTTTCTCTAAGAGCAATGTGAACAATGCGCCGTTCCCAGCTTGACATTGGTTCAAGGCTTACAGGTGTTCCCTTACGGAGAGCCTCTCTGGCGACAGAGCCGGCAAGACGAGAAAGAGCCTGCTCCCTGCGTCCGCGGTAGCCTCCGCAGTCAAAACGAACACGCCTTGTTGACATGTCATCATGACAAACAAGGTTAGTTATATATTCAAGGGCTTTCAATGTTTCGCCATACCTGCCAATAACAACACCCGCGTCTTCTCCGACAAGGTTAATCATACCGTCGTCAGTAAGCTCCGGTATCAGATCCAAATCCATTCTGTCGAGTATTTCATTGACAAAATGGCATGACCTTATGTAAGAAACGGGGGCAAAGGGGCGTATTTCAATTTTGTAGGTGCTTTTGAGCAGTCCGAATAATTTTTTATCTTCGGAGACTATTGTAGCTTCAATGTCATCTGCCTTGATACCCCACATTTCAGCGCCCTTTTCTTTTGCATCATCCACAGAGGAGCATTCTATGACTGCAGTTTCGATTTGCGGAAGCGGAGATTGTTCTTCTCTTTCAGTTACCATCTCTACTTTTTCCCTTCGTCATCATCGTCATCGTCATCATCATCTTCATATTCGTCTTCGTCCGCAACCGGTTTGTTCTTATGAAGGTTCGGCTTTATTTTCAATTCTTCTTTGGTTTTCTTCATCACAAAATACTGCTGTACAACTCCCATAAGTGAGGAGAGTCCCCAGTAAAGCATTACGCCGCCTGGCATCGAAAGACAGATAAAACCCATGAAGAAAGGCATTATCGTATTCATCATTTCCAACTGCGGGTTACTGTTGCCGGAGAGTTTCTGCTGAGCCCATGTGAGGAAAGAAATCGCGATGAGCAGCAGTAAGTTACCTCCATAGAGCCCAATGTTGGACAAACCGCCTGGGTTGCTCATAATACCGGTCAGCACCGCCATAATACCGTATGTTCCGGTTGTCGGGTCTACAGGCACGCCGACAGCTTGAGCCAGTCCCGCTGTTGTGGAAGAACCAAGCAGTACTCCAAAGAATGATGTGTCGGCAAAATCATATGTGCGAAGAACGTTGAAGAGCAAGATCAATATTGGGAGCTGCACAAGAAGCGGCAGGCATCCTGCTGCCGGGTTTACTTTATTTTCTTTGTAGAGACGCATGGTCTCCTGATTCATTTTTTCCTTGTCGTTGCCGTATTTCTCTTGAATTACCTTCAATCGCGGCTGTATCTTCTGCATTTGCTGCATACTGACCATCTGTTTCTGGTTTAAGGGGTAGAGTGCTAGCCTGATTAAAATCGTAAGAAGTACAATCGCAAGGCCAAAAGAATTTGTAATGCCATAAAGAAATTCGAGGACCGCAAGAAGTAGCCCGCTTGCTCCGTTCCAAATTGAGCTCAATGCTTCCACCTAACCTTTCGGGGTTCTTTTGAAAAACTTACCTATCCAAATCCGTATTCCGACCTCTTCCGATTCAGGCACAGGATCACAACCGCCTGGATTCCACGGACCGCAACGGCATATTCTTGATATGCCAAGCATCACTCCGTACACAACACCGTAGCGGTTAATCGATTCTGCCGCATACTCGGAACAAGTTGGGTAAAACCTGCACTTGCCTCCTCCGAGAAGGGGGGAAATTGCACTTTGGTAAAACCTGATAAGAAATACCGCGATTGCGGAAACCGGCTTCATCGTTCTTTCTTCGTGTCAACTTCCCAGTCGGGACCGGGCCAGTCCTCTTTCATAAGCCCTCTCCTCTTTAGCGCCCGTCCCATGTCGAGGTAGATATCTCCCGCAGAAAGTGAGAGTGCGTTTTCACGCAGGGAAGCTACTATCCAAACACCGTCTCTAACCCATGGCAGAAGCCTTCGGAATGACTCTCTGAGCATTCTGCGCCCCCGTGTTCTTTTTGCCGCCATTGCCATTTTCTTCCCTACTGTAACACCTACCATAGTAGGGTCGGACGGCCTTTCGACAAAGAACAACCGCACCAGCTCGCCTGTTTCACGACGTCCGGTGCGGAATACAAGGTCAAACTGCCATCCGCGTCTAAGTCTGACTGCGGACGAGAAGCCAAAATCCACGGCTGTTTAGACGGCGAGACGTGCTCTACCCTTGCGGCGACGATTCCTTAGAACACGGCGTCCACTCGGGGAGGCAGAACGTACAAGAAAACCCATTGACCGCTTGCGTCTGGTATTATGCGGCTGATATGTTCGTTTCACAGACTACACCTCCTGTGGTAATTTTCATCATCAATAATTCCCTATTTAACAACCTAAATAATATAGCATACACTTAGCCCATCGGCAAGACAATTATATCAGTTCCATGAAATGTTGAGGATTATTTTATACAATAATTACGGAAAATACAAACAGGTATTGCGGAATCTACCATATATGTGCTAAGATGTTCGCTGTCTTTTGTGAAGGAGGTGACGGCATTGCCAAACAAGAAGTCAGCGAAAAAACGAGTTCTGGTCACTGAAAGAAACCGCATTTATAACCGCTTTTGGAAAACCCGCTGCAAAAACGCAGTAAAGAAATTGATGGAAGCGGTAGCACAGAAGGATCCCGAGCTTGCAGCTAAGAGGCTGAACGAGGCTCAGGGTGTACTGGATAAGGCGGTAATAAAGGGCGTCGTCCACCGTAATACCGCAGCACGCCGCAAGTCAGGCATGGCTGCTCAGGTTAAGAGTCTTTCTGCATAACTCGACCGGATTTAATTTACATTTAACAGCGAAGCTTTCGCTTCGCTGTTTTGTGGTGTTATCAGGATTTCATTAAACAAAACGGCATGGGAACAGAAACGCTGCTGTTCACACGCCGTTTTGTTTTACTTTTTACGATTCCGGTGTTTTATCCTTCCTGGATATTTGCACTTTCCGCACTTAATATGTTATGCGTTTATTTGCTGCCGCTCAAAAGAGATATTATCAAAGTTTCCAGCCCGTTCCATCCGGCACTTGTACCACTCTTTTCATCTATATTCAGCCTAATCAGCCCCGTCACAAAGGTAGAAAGGGCTTTTGCTCCATAGCGCTTCGCAGCGCCGCAAGCCATTTTCCATGCATAGTCTCTAGCGCCAAGGGCGTTTGCGAACAAAGCGCCGCAGCGGGAATTCTCCGATGCGTACCAGGCCAAGCGCATTCTGTTGTGCAAAGCGGATATCAACGGAATCAGCTCGCCGTTTTTTGATATCGCATATAGGCTTTTTAATACCACGGTGCTCTCTTTGAGGCAAAGACCATCCAGCAAACGCAATAAATTGCGGCTGCCGTCATCCAGACACATGGCGTCAACATCCGCAGCGGTTACCACGCTGTTTTTTTTCATCATCGAAAGGCTGAAAAGCTGTCCGCGGATCTCTTCGGGGTCATCAAGCAGCTCCACAATCAGAGCTACTCCATCTTTGTCGATATTAACATGCATTTTCTGTGCAAGAGACGAGACCCACAGCTGACGTTCGCGCGCCCAACGGGGGTATTCTTCAGGTTTGAGGATTCGGCATTTTTTCTGTATCTCTTTGGGAATAAGCTTAGAGGGATCGGCGTCATAGACCAGAACAATAATCACCGGCGACTCAGGCTCTACCATGGAAGTCAGCCCTTCAGGCAAAGGACCAAGCTGTGCAGCGGCATCTACAACTATGAGTCGGTTCTCGTCAAATAGCCCTCCGGACATATTATCGGAGAGGAGAGAGCACCACTCTCCCCCCTCCTGTCTTCCTGATAGGATGTATCCTTTTTTTTCAAGCTCACAGACCGTCTCCTCCAGAAGGCGCCGCTGGCCCGTGCCGGAGGCGACTATCAGGCGGAGAGACGGCATCAGCCCTTCACCACTATGTTTACCAGTCTTCCCGGTACAGCAACTATTTTTATTACTTCTTTGCCATCAAGGCGTTTCTTCGTCTCTTCTTTTGCCATTATTTCTGCTTCAAGCTGTTCTTTTGAGAGGCCAGGTGAGACATCAAACTGCTCGCGCACTTTGCCGTTGATCTGCAGCACGATGGTCACAGAATCTTCCACAAGAGCGTTTTTGTCCACTTCAAACCACTTCTCAACAGAGAGGAATGTCTCATTGCCAATCATGTGCCAAAGCTCTTCCGTTAGGTGGGGAGCGAAAGGAGAAAGGCAGCAGAGAAGTGTTTCCGTTCCTTCTCTCATGATGGCGGCTCCCTGTGCGTCTTTGGCCTTAAAGGAAGCCAGCGCGTTAGTCAGCTCCATGAGTCTGGCGACAGCGGTGTTAAACTGCCGTTCGTCGCGGATGTCTTTGGTGACTCTCTCCAAGGTGCTGTGGATAATGCGTTTGGTGTCCCGCGCGCTGCTCTCGGTAATTTCTGACATGGGCACTGCAAACTTTGACGCGTTTTTAAGCGTATCAATATTGGATTCTACCAGCCTATGCACCCTGCTGAGAAAGCGATAGGCACCTTCGACACCGCGTTCCGACCAGTCAAGGTCTTTTTCAGGAGGAGCTGCGAATAGGATAAAGAGCCTGGCTGTATCTGCTCCATATTTTTTGATAATTTCATCGGGGTCAACAACATTGCCGATTGATTTAGACATTTTAGCCCCGTCCTTGATGACCATGCCCTGTGTCAGGAGGCGCTGGAACGGCTCTCTCATGTCTTTGGGCAGCAGCCCCAAGTCAGCGCACACTTTTGTGAAGAAGCGCGCGTATATAAGGTGCAGACAAGCGTGTTCAATACCGCCTATGTACTGGTCAACGGTCATCCAGTAAGAGGCATCATCTTTGTTGAAGGGCAGGTCTTCGCTCCAAGGTGAAGTGTAGCGGCTGAAATACCATGACGAACAGAAGAATGTATCAATAGTGTCTGTCTCGCGCTTAGCAGGTCTTCCGCATACTGGGCAAGTAGTGTTCACCCAGTCTTCTCTTGTAACAAGCGGATTGCCTCCATTTTCAGGCATCTCGATATCAAGAGGCAGTTTCACCGGAAGCTGGTCTTCGGGAACAGGGACAATTCCGCAATGTTCGCAGTACACCATGGGAATCGGTGTTCCCCAGTAACGCTGACGCGATATAAGCCAGTCACGAAGACGGAACTGGACTTCTTTCTTGCCGAGCTCGTGGTTTTCAAACCAGTCACCAATCTTCTGTATTGCTTCTGACGTCGCCAGACCGTCAAATTCTCCCGAGTTGCAGGCAATACCGTCTGCTTCCACAGAAGCAGGCATTGTATCTCCGTCAGGAGCGGCACCGTCCGCAGGGCGAACCACGGTAATTACCGGTATGCTGTACTTGCGGGCGAAGTCAAAGTCACGCTGGTCATGAGCGGGCACACCCATAATAGCGCCGGTACCGTAGTCAGTGAGAATGTAGTCGGCTATCCAAATCGGCACTTTTTTGCCGTTAATGGGGTTTATCGCGAAGAAACCGGTATTGATACCCTCTTTTTCTACACCAACGGCTGTGCGCTCTATAGCGCTGCGGGAGGCCATTTTTTTCGCAAAAGCGCGAAGTTCATCGGCTTTTTCTCCGCCGATACGAGAGGCGAACTCTTCCACAAAGGGATGTTCCGCCGCCATTGCAACAAAAGTTACACCGAAAATTGTATCTATTCTGGTGGTAAAGGCTTCAATATTTAAATCCGTATCAGCAATGCCCATTTTAAAATGAACACCCTCCGAACGGCCTATCCAGTTGCGCTGCATTGTCACGACACGGTCGGGCCAGCCTTTAAGGTCGTCAAGGCAATCAACAAGCTCCTGCGCATAGTCTGTTATTCTGATGAACCACTGGTCAAGCCCGCGCTTTGTCACAGCCGTTCCGCAGCGCCAGCAGACACCGTCATCAACAACCTGCTCATTAGCAAGGACTGTTTTGCAGCTCTCACACCAGTTCACCGGTGCATGTTTGCGGTAGACGAGTCCTTTTTTGTAGAACTGCAGGAAGAGCCACTGGTTCCACCTGTAGTACTCCTCGCTGCATGTAACCACGCGCCTGCGCCAGTCGTAACTGTAGCCGACTCTTTTCAGCTGGTTGGTCATGTATTCTATGTTGTCCCATGTCCACTCCGCCGGTGGGAGTTTCTTTTTAATCGCCGCATTTTCAGCCGGCATTCCAAAGGCATCAAATCCCATCGGATAGAGAACGTTTAAACCCTGCATTCTTAAAAAACGCGCAAGAAGATCTCCTATAGAATAGTTGCGCAGATGCCCCATGTGAAGGGCCCCGCTGGGATAGGGAAACATTTCAAGGCAGTAAAATTTTTCTTTCGCAGAATCGGCTTCCACTTCAAAGATTTTGGAATCAGCCCACTCTTTCTGCCATTTCGGTTCAATATCGGCAAAATTATACGGCATTTATATATCGCTCCTTCTTATGTGAAGAATTATTCATCAACAATCGGGTTATTATATACCGTTAAACAAATAGAGGGCAAGCCGATAGTTCGAGGCCTGCCCATCTTTTTTACGGAAATCGCCAAATGCCGATAAAAAATTTATCGCTGGTGTAAAATTTTAGTCCGCCAGGTTTACAAGTCTGGCTTTAACATCTTCAATGGAGTTGAGTTTCGTCTCCAGAGCTTTTGACGTATCATCATCACAGCAGAGCTGGAGAATTAGCAGTCCTTGGGGCGAACATGCGTTATCAGCCGGTTGATCGTGAAGTCCAAGTCTGGTGCGAATGGAACAGCCGAAATCTGTCAGTACTTTCTGAACCTCAATCGCGGTTTTCTCTCTCTGTCCAAGACGTACGGCCATAATCTGCAAGCAGTTCATAACATCTCTCCTCTCTTATTATAGAAGCTATTTCTTAATAACAACTTACATTAGTATGAGTCAGTCTGGTTAAAAATCAAGCGATAAAATACTTTAACTGAAAATATATTTTTCATTTGCCCTCTACTGCATGTCAAGAAGCACAAAAGAGATCCACAACTCAAAGGCGTCTTTAAAATTCCATGGGTCTTTACCGGTTAGTGTACGAATCTTTTTGAGGCGATACTGCAAACTGTTTCTGTGCATAGACATTTTCTCGGCTGCCTCTCCGCTGGCAAAGGGGGATTCGCACCAGGTGAGAAAGGTCTCTTTTATATCTTCGTAATCTGTTCGGTCAGTCAGGTTTTTCAATGTTGACATCGCAAATTCTTCGCGCTGTGCGTGCGGGAGCAGATCCAGCAGTGTCTCAGCCGTAAATGAGCTCGCCGCTATAATCCCATGAGCTCCGAGTTGTCTCGCCAGGCGCAAAACATTTCTGGAAGAACGCAGCGAGCGTGCCAGACCTGCCAAATCTTCTGCGGCGAAACCAATAGCCACGTCAATGTTAATTCCTTTATCACTCAGGCTTTTTATTAACGACGATACCAGCGATTTTGATATTTCACTCACATCATCGGCAGAACCAGAGACACTCGGTGAAAATAGTATGGTTATTCTGTAATTCTCGTGAAAACAGATTACGTTACGCGGATTAGAAAATGAGCTGCGCACCTCACCCTGCAGTATTCTAAAAGCCGCCTCGCTGGAATGTATGTCCCAACGTTTCATTTCTATGATGAGGGCTATTTTGCACCACGAAAGGTCATAGCCCAGTTCTTTGCCCTGCATTAATATCAGTTCGTTATTCCTGTTTCTTACGTCAAAAGATGCCACGTTTTTAATGAAATCACGCAGCTCCCGCTCCTTAAGCATACTAGACTCCAGATACGCCTGTTCGCGTAGCATTATTTCTGCATGTTTCTGCACCAAACGTCCATATCTCGCCACATCCTCAGGAGCACCAGTTATAGAGATGGAACCCACAACATTGTTAAAAAGCTGTATCGGCAAAGTGTAGCCTGGATACACATTAAGAAGCGCACTGGCCTCTTTCTCCGTTGTTTCCATGGGAACATTCTCCTGCATAACTCTGATTGACGGCTCGTGGAATTCACCGAGACGGCTCTCATCGCTGCAGGCGATAATAAAGGCATTTTCATCAGTCACCAGCACGCCGCAGCCAATTATCTCCGCCGCGCTTTTCGCTATGTATTTTGCAAATCTCTTAAACAAGGCGCCACCCTCTCTTTATTCTACAGAATAATTCATAATCAATTATACAACATTTTTATATGCAAGAGAATAATGAATAAAGCATGATAGGCGTATACAATGAGAAGTGTAAGTTATATGTGAAAAATATTTTTAAGTTAATCCGCAACGGCAATGCCCAAAGCGGAATTTCAAAGAGGAGGAATGGGTAATGAGACTTGAGCTGCACAAAGTTCACATCACAGGACTCGCGTTCGCAGACACCACACATGTGTCCAGCGGAACTCTTTACGTCAACAAGAGTGAAGCAGAGGAACTTATCGCGGAGGACAGACGTTTCGCAAAAGTATCCCTCGACCTTACTTCACCCGGAGACAGTGTAAGAATCATCCCTGTCAAAGACGTAGTAGAGCCGCGCGTCAAAATCGGAAAGAACAACTACTTCCCCGGCTTCTGCGCACCTATGCAGAAAGCAGGCACAGGTGAGACCCTCGTGCTTGACGGCGCCGCTGTCGTAACATGCGGACCGATCGTCGCCTTCCAGGAAGGCTTTATTGACATGAGCGGACCCGCTGCCCCATATTCACCGTTCTCAGCAACACACAACGTCGTTCTCTCAGTAGAACCGGTGGATAACCTCGAAAAACATCAGTACGAAGCCGCTCTTCGTGAAGCAGGACTAAAACTCAGCGTCTATCTCGCTAAGTGCGCCGCCGAAACAGGAGCAAAGGCTGACGAAGTTAAGGTATTCGAAAAAGGCGACACCTTTGAAGAGAGCCAGAAGTACCCCGACCTTCCTAAAGTTATCTATGTCTGCATGAACATCACACAGGGTCTTCTCCATGACACATATGTGTACGCTAACGACCTCCGCCCCTCACTTCCGACACTTCTTCACCCGAACGAAGTTCTCGACGGAGCAATGGTTTCAGGAAACTGCGTTTCCGCATGCGACAAGAACACCACATGGCACCACGTGCACAACCCTATCGTACAGGCCCTCTATGCCCGTCACGGTAAAGAAATTAACTTCCTTGGCATGATCCCCACTCAGGAAAGCACAGTCCTCGCCGGAAAACTCCGCGCTGCGACAATGAACCTCTCAATCGCTCAGCAGCTTGGAGCAGATGGCGTCATCGTTTCCGAAGAAGGCTACGGCAACCCCGATACAGACCTCTGCCTCAACGCCAAGTACTTCGAAGACGCCGGCATCAAGTCAGTCGTTGTCTCTGACGAGTCATCAGGCACAGACGGAGCAAGCCAGAGCCTTGCAGACGCTACACCTGAGCTTACAGGCTTCATCTCAACAGGAAACGTCAACGAAATGATCGAAGTTCCCGCAATGGATAAAGTTATCGGATACAAAGAAGCTATTTCCCTCCTCTCAGGCGGAGCGGAAGAAAGCCTCCGTCCCGATGGCTCAATGTATGTAGAGCTTCAGTCAATCATCGCATCCACAGCAGAGATCGGCTTCAACAAACTCGGCTGTGAGTGGATATAGGAAGGGGCTGGCGACAATGACTTTCAAAATAGTCCATTACATCAACCAGTTTTACGCCGGTATCGGCGGAGAAGAGAAAGCTGACCACAAGCCCGAAGTGCGCGAAGGCATCGTCGGACCCGGCATGCAGCTTGCAAAACTTTTCGAAGGCACAGCTGAAGTAGTTGCTACAGTTATCTGCGGCGACGGCTTCTACGGCGAGCATACAGATGAAGCCCGTGCAGCATGCCTCGAAATGGTCAAAAAATACAACCCCGATCTTTTTGTGGCAGGTCCCGCATTCAACGCAGGACGCTACGGATTCGCATGCGGTGACATCGCAGCGACAGTCGGTGCGGAACTCAACATCCCGACAGTCACCGCTATGTACCCCGAGAACCCCGGAGTTGAACTCTATTCCAAGAAGACATTCATCGCTCTCGCAGACGACAGCGCTCGCGGCATGGGCAACGCTCTTACAAACATAGCCAACATCGGCACCAAGCTTCTTAAGAAGGAAGCAATGGGTCCGGCACGCCTCGAAGGCTACATCCACCGCGGCATGAGAAAGTCCTTCTTCCACGAGAAGAGCGGTGCAGAGCGCGCAGTCGAAATGCTTCTTAAGAAGCTTAACGGCGAAGAGTTCCGCACAGAGTACGAGATGCCGGTGTTCAAAAAGATCACCCCTGCCGCACCTGTAAAAGACCTCAAGCACGCTAAAATCGCCCTTGTATCTTCAGGCGGTATCGTACCGAAGGGCAACCCCGACCACATCCGCGTATCATCAGCCGAAAGCTTCGGCGAGTATGATATTTCCGCCCTCAACGATCTGACTGCGGAAAACTACGAGTCAGTGCACGGCGGCTACGACCGTCAGTGGGCAAACATCGACCCGGACGTTGTCGTGCCTCTCCAGATCATGCGCGAACTTGAAAAAGAGGGTGTATTCGGAGAACTCCACAAGTACTTCTACACCACTACAGGAACGGGAACAGCCGTTGCCTTCGCTGAGAAGTTCGGACAGGAAATCGGTGAGAAACTTAAAGCAGATGGCGTTGACGCTGTGATCCTCACCTCCACCTGAGGAACTTGTACTCGGTGCGGAGCATCGATGACAAGAGAAATCGAACGCGTAACAGGCGTCCCCGTTGTACAGATCGCAACAATCGTACCCATTATGCTTACAGTCGGAGCGAACAGAATCGTCCCTGGCGTAGCTATTCCCCACCCCGCAGCAGACCCTGCACTCGGTGAAGAGGGAGACAAGGCCGTCCGCAGAGAAATAATCATGCGTGCCTTCAAGGCAATGACAACCCCCATCGAAGAACAGACAATATTTGAAAAGAAGTAGTATAATGTTACACAGCGGGCGGAATACCGTCCGCTGTGTATTTGTATTCTAAAAACCTTACCGGTGAATATAATCCCAAGAATCTACCAAGGCGGTGTACTATGTCGGAAATAATGAAGATTGTGACAAACAACCCCAGCATAGAAGTCACAGCGGAAATGCCTCATGAGGTCATATTCGTTGAGGGTTCTCCGATTGATGTTTTGGACAAGACGGAAGAGCTTATACAGCAGCACTACAAACTGCTCTCCACTCCCTTGCCTCCTAATATTCCAATCATGAGGGGTCCCTATCGCTCATTAGTTATAGCCGAAAATGACTCACAATATGATACACTTGGTCTGATAGCTCTTGGCAAAGCTCGCGACCGCTACATCATGGAAAGAAAACACAGCAGCATGGACCCTTCCATGAAGCCAGGCGAGGACTTCGCGACAATAGACAGCACTATGCTAACCCGTACTTTGAGAGACATCTCATTGTCAACTCCGCTTTAATACGTGATTTATGACTTTAAATTAAATATAACTAGTGTTATGATAAGTAAAAAGCGTTGTTTAGACGCTGAATATAAATTGGAGGCGAATCATAATGATTGATATCACAAAAGAGAATTGTGATGCCGAGATACGTGAAGAAAAAGCACTTCCTGTTGTAGTTGACTTCTGGGGCCCTCAGTGCGTTCCCTGCATGGCTTTAAAACCCCTCTACCATGATATGGAGAAGGATTTTGAAGGCAAAGTTAAGTTCACTGCAGTAGACTGCTCAACAAACAAGAGAGTAGCTATGGGATTCCGTGTAATGGGCCTGCCCACATTCCTCTTCTGGAAAGATGGCGTAGAAGTGAAGCGTCTCTCCAAAGACGAATGCACCATCGAAGCTATCAGAGCTGAAATCGAGAAACTCGCTCAGTAATCAAAAAGCTTCACAAACCAACTTACTCAACTTACTATAGGCAACATCGCCCGAGAGGGCGTGCAACAAAAATATAACCATAGGAGGTGTTCAGCCATGGGCAAACTCGCAGGTAAGAAACTTCTCCTTCTGGGAGAAAGGGACGGCGTTCCCGGACCCGCAATGGAGGCATGTCTGAAGGACAGCGGCGCTGAAATAGTATTTTCCGCGACCGAGTGCTTTGTCTGAACCGCGGCAGGAGCAATGGACTTGCAGAATCAGCAGCGCATCATGGATGCGGCTGAAAAATTCGGAGCAGAGAACTGTGTAGTAATACTTGGTTCATCTGACGCAGAAGGCGCAGAAATTTACGCCGAAACCGTCGCTAACGGCGATCCGACATTCGCAGGGCCACTTGCAGGAGTCTCGTTGGGACTCGCGGTATACCACATTTTTGATGAAGCAATTCGTTCAGAGTGCGATCCAGCACAGTGGGAAGAGCAGATTTCCATGATGGAAATGGTTCTTGATCCCGAAGCACTCGCAGCAGCTGTCAAAGGCATGCGCGACGAATATTCAAAGACAACTCTCTAAATTTCAAGAGTTTAAAGACACCCTACATAGTAGGGTGTCTTTTTTGATTTGTGCAATTATAAGCCTGGCCGTTTTACCACGTACCAGAAGAGCATGGCAAGCATAAATAACTTGCGTAAGCACTAACCCGTACCCAATCGCATGAAAGATAAAATTCTCCTCTGTAACCTAACAATGGGGAGGTCTTTTTTATGATTGACCATCTCGGCAAACAGATATATCTCGCATGCGCCCCAACAGATATGCTTAAATAAACTAGAGGTCTGTCATCTATTGTATAAGCGTCAAACGGAATAGACAACAAGCGATCAGGTTTTCTTACGAACATCTCGCATAGCAAATATTTCCCGAATTAAGCAATGCTGCTGAAAATGTCAAATTATTTGGCTATTTGTATGCTTCTTTTGTTAACCTATAACTATTGCAGTACTTGACGGAGCTCTATTAATCTGGGTGAACCTTGGCTGCGAAAGACCTGGGGTAGCCGCTAAACAGCCAGCTTCCACGTTTTACTGCGGCAGCAATTGTTTGCCGCTTACCATTATTATCAGCGCAGCCACCATATTTACCGCTCTGCCTAACGTATAAACACAAATATAAAGCCCCTCGCGCGCTTAAGCTGCAAGGGGCCTTCAAAAAGTTTGCTTATTTTGTACGGTGAGAAGATATTGACGCCTGCGTGCTAATTAACATGAGAAACATCTGCGGCGGCAAGTTTACGCAAATTTATAACCGGCTACAAGCGAAGCGCGAAGATCGTTTTATCCATTATGCGGAGCGGCAGTTTTGTAGCAATCTCTATTTAGCTATTTAGCCGATTTCTTAGGCTTGGCAATGAGCCACTGCTGAATCTGCTGTCCGGAGGGAAGTAAGCCGATGTCCATCCAAGTATAATAGAATCCTTCCGCTGATTCCACCATGTATCCGTCTTGATTGTGGTCGCAGACATCATAGCTGTCACTAAAGATAATGACGTCATCGGCAGTCTGCACTGTCCCCATAGTATCATATCCTATAATCACACGCCAGTGGCCGCCCCAGTACATGTTTTCTACCATGATCGGCGTACCCTCGCGCAAGTTTTTGAGGACAAAATCTTTAAATTTTCCCATAGTGGTAAAGCTGTAGCCATCTTTATCAGCAGCGGTGAGGCTGGATTGGACTGTCCAATCTATACCCTTGAAAAATTCAACCATTTTTTCTGTACTGGTCCCTTTTTCGCCATTGATGTCAGCTTCGTTTAATGTGCCCATTAGACTGGAAAGCTGAAGCTCTTCAAATAATTTTACTTTGTAGTGGTCAAGAACAGTGAGAGCCGCGCAAGGTCCGCAGGTTGTCTCTGTTGATTGCTGATACGTTCTATATCCCGATATCATTATTAGACTTCCGTTGCTTTTCATGGTGAAGTAGTCCGGTGTTTTGAAATAGGGGGAATTTTTGACATCTGACAATCCGCGATAGGAGGATGCGCCCTCTGAGTTTGTTTCATAGCCCTTGGGATAGGGTATGACACGTTCTGATGCGACAGATGTTCCTGTTAAAATAACAAGCACAGCCAGCAACGCCGCTGCTGAGCTGCAAAAAGATATTTTTTTCATCTATGACTCTCCTTTGCGTTACAGTATCTTTTTATTTGTCATTAAATCATTCTAAAGCCAATGAGCTGATTTTTGTTCTCTTCTCAGCACTAAGCAAAGGAGCCAACGCCACATTGAGCATGTGAACGTTGTCTACCCATAAAAAAGATAAACCAACAAGTAAATTTTCCGGTTCTTCTTTTGGCGCGAAGCAGAGGTTGCCGTTTACGACTCCCCATTCCAAAGCTTCCCACGGGTAGAATTTTTCCGCGGCGCCACCTACAAGTTTTTTATCTATCTTATAGAGTCCACTGTCTTCAACAGCAGCATAATCGCTAAAGTTGTATCTCTTTCCCGCTCTGAGCCCGTCAACCATCTCGGTTAACAGCCTCCGTCCTACGGCCTTCCAGTATCTGTCTGTCAAGTGCCCGTAAAAATCCTTCTGTTTCGTTCTGACGGTAAATTCCCTATCGTTTGTTCCGAATGTCGCAGTGCAAATACGTTTTGGAAGCATACCTCCACGCTTTTGTTCGATACCCCAGCGAAGTCTGGTGATCGTTTTCAGCGGGAAAAGTTCTCCGCACCAAAGAAAGCCCTTAGGGGAAATTTCGAGTGATCTACGAAAGGGCCACAATCCAAAACTGCATTGAAAGTCAATTTCCTGCTGCCATGACATTGCTTTTTCCATTTTTCTACACCTCTGCAGTCAATCTGTTTGCGCTGCTATTTTATGGTGATAAGACCGTAAACTGAAACGGTCAGGAGAACTTTCTTCGCTCTGTTGGTTTTTGATCTGACAGAGAGAGTCAAAGCAGGCGTCAGCGTCTGCCAGACGCCGTCATAAGAAAGCGTCGTTACAGATGGACTCTCATTTCTGATGAACACCCTCGATGAACGGTAGACCAACTTAGCAGAAGCGACATCTTCTCCTGCCGCGACAGCGCGAATTTCCATATCTCCGCTCGGCGTCTGCGAAAGATAGATTTTAACCGATCTACCCTCTCTATTCGCCATTGTCATTATCCCTGAGAACCACATGGCGAGAGTATCCGCCTCTTCTTGTAGAACACGGCTATCACTGTCATATTTTGACACGGAGATAAGGCAGATAGAGAAGAGCGTCATCAGTATCGTCAAAGCAACAATTAATTCAACAAGTGTAACGCCTCTGTACAGAGGTCTCATAACTTGACGGCTAGGATCCTATGCTTTTGCTTCTCATCCATTCGTAGAATGGGTGCTCTTCACGGTAAAGGTGTCCCTCTCTGTCGGTGCAGCCGTGTTTCGTCCAACCCTCGGCTATCAGTTTGTAGTCAGAGAGCCTCATGATTCGGTATTCAAAGGTTACACTGTGTATCTTCACGTCAGCAACCCTACACCATAGCTGTATCTGTTCATCGTAGCAGGCTGGGTGTTTGTAACGGCAGTGCGCCTCAACAACAGGAAGCAGCAGTCCCTCTTTTTCCCAGTCAGCATAGGAAACACCCCACTGGCGGCAAAGTTCTGTTCTTGCTATTTCAAACCAGGCAAGGTAATTGGCGTTGTATACCACTCCCATCTGGTCTGTCTCACTGTAGCGGACTCTTATTGTGGTTGTCAGTGTGTAGTCTTTGCTCATTGTAGCGCTCCTTTCATTTAAAGCCAGGTTATGTTAACGTCCTCACGAGGAGGAAACTGTCTTGTCGGTTTTATCTCAGGATAGCCAAGCATCTGCGCACCGCACACATGTTCGTCCTCAGCGATTTCCAAAAACTCACGCAGTCCGGCAAAGTTTCTCACCGCCATGGTCAAAAATCCCCCCCAGCAAGCGCCTACTCCCATGCTGTGAGCCGCCAGTTCAAGGTATGTAAGCGCAATAGTGCCGTCCTCGGGCCAGCGGTGGCTCTTTGGAACAACCGCTATCGCCGCATTGGGAGCACCGCGCAGCAATCCGTCCGTTCCTTCTTTGGCTTTGGCTATCATATGAGCACCGAGAAGCGCCAGCTGCGAAGTGGGATCTTTGAATATCTCTTCACGCATCCAGCAGAGAATAAGATTTACAATTTGCTTGGTCTTTTGAGCGTCTCGAGAAACAATCCAACGTACAGGCTGATCGTTGCAGGCTGTGGGCGCCATTTTCACCGTATCAAATATCCTAGTCAGCACTTCTTTTGATAACGGTTCTTGTTTATAGCGTCTGACACTGCGCCTGGTTTTTAAGAAATTTTGCGCCGCACTCTCGCTGGGCATCTCCAACTCCGAGGCACAAATTAACTCCGCAGGGTTTAAAGATGAAAGGCTGTCGGCTGACGAGGGACAAAATAGCGTGCAGTGTCCGCACCCAACACAGCTGCCTGCTTTGCGGGCATCTATTTCCGGCAGAGCTGTCTCGCCAAAACCGATTATTCCGCAAGGACATACGGAGATACAGATTCCGCATTTGGTACATTTTAAAGGGTCAACTATCAATGTTGGCATTCAAATTCCTCCCGCTGTTTTATCCTAAGTAACCCATGTGAGAGTTTACTATTGTTATTATACCTTCTGAGAGGTTTGCCCCATATAGGATAAGGCTTAAAAAAAACTTTTTTGCTTGTTTTTCTAAGTTCCCGAAATTCATTAGGGTAATTAACGAAGATAATAATCAGCATGAATACCAAGGAGAGCACAGCAGTACCAATATATAATTGAACCGTAAATAATTAATAGGAGGCTTTTAACAAAATGAAAAAGTTGTTAATGCTTGCGGCGATGATCTCTGTTTTTGTTCTTCCCCTATCTGCGACAGCCCAGACACCGGATTTGATTCCGCCTTTTCACTGGACTTACCACTCTCTCGAGGTTCTGAGCAACAAAGGTCTGATAGACGAAAAGGTCGCCCCCGGAAAGAGTGCCTACACTCCGGGACAGGTTGTCGATATGCTGATTACGGCGCTTAACAGAGTGGGATCGGATACGACAAAGCTCGGCGAAACAGAGCTTTCCAGCTTGCGCCAGTTAGCAAACGGATTTAGGAAAGACCTCGAGAAAAAGGGACACGACTATTTTAAAGTGCGCACACAGATAGAAAACTACGCATCCATAGCCGGACTTGCACAGCTGCCAACGCAAGCAGCAGGCAAACCGGGAATTAATGCCTCCGCCAAAGCGGCTGAGTCAATAAACTCTTTTACCTTCGACATTTATAAGAGTCTAGCGGAACAGGATGGTAACCTCTTCCTCTCCCCATACAGCATCTCATCTGCTTTGGCGATGACATACGCCGGAGCCAGAGGGATTACAGAACAGGAAATGGCTAGTGTGCTATACCTCTATCCCGATATACACAAAAATATGGGAGCGCTTGTATCAGAACTTAATTCTATCCCCAAAGACATCGCCGTTGTCAACACCGCCAATGCCATTTGGCCGGCAAAACAGGAGCGCTTGCTACCAGAATTTGTACAAACTGTAAGAGGCGGTTACGCCGCAGGGATAAGCCCTTTAAATTACAAGGGCAACCCCGATAAAGCGGCAAAAGTAATAAACAGTTGGGTCGATAAACACACACAGGGTAAGATAAAAAACATTATCCCTAGGGGCGTTCTCACTAAGAACACGCCAATGGTGCTCACCAACGCTGTATATTTTAAATCAGATTGGGCAGAGCAGTTTGAACCTCAGAAAACATACGCAATGCCTTTCTGGATTTCTTCGAGTCAGTCAGTCCCAACAATGATGATGTCAAGGACCGGAGAGTCGATTAAGTATATGAAAGATGACGATCTCGAAGCGGCAGAGCTGCCTTATAAGAACGGACGCTTCTCCATGGTGGTTCTGCTTCCCGAAAAGGGCAAAGCACTGGCCGAAGTAGAGAAGAAACTTTCCGCTGACGCCCTCAGCAAGATTACCTCAGCAATGGAATCTAAGCGAGTAAAGATTACCATGCCAAAGTTTAAGACGGAACAGTCTTTTGAGCTTAACAAGACCCTCTCTAAAATGGGAATGCCCTCAGCATTCAATTCTTCTGCTGACTTCTCAGCTATTACCGGCAGCCGTAATATCACCATCAGCAACATTATCCATAAGACCTTTGTGGAAGTGGGCGAAGAGGGAACAGAGGCCGCGGCAGCAACAGCGGTAATTATGGCGAAAACCTCACTTGAGCCGCAAATACCGGCCATATCCTTCACTGCGGACAGACCTTTTATTTACCTTATCCGCGACAATAAAAGCAAGGCTGTTCTCTTTATCGGCAGATATTCAACTCCTAAATAAAACATCCACATTTGGCGACTGCCATCTTAAAAACAACAATGAGTGCTTGCTGTCACTATCTTAGCAAGCACTCATTGTTATGCTGCGGTGTACGTTTTTCTCTCTTTGGGTTTATCCTAAGATTTTGTCCCTGTTTAAGTATGCTGTCAGAAAGCTTTTGGCAAAGTGTAATTTAATTTGCTATTTTCACATGGAGGATTTTTTCTCAGATGACAAATCAGTAAAGCCGGCTTCCTAAGGGAGCCGGCTTTATGTGCTTCTTTACAATAGCTTTAGCTGATAAGCATAGAGAGGGCCTCAGCATAAATATGCGTTATTTTACGCAAGTCTCCCAAGCTGATAAACTCGTTAGGCTGGTGGTCAAGATCCACCGTACCAGGGAAGTTGGGGCCAAAGGAGACCGAGTTGGAAAGGTTACGGCAGTAAGTACCGCCGCCGGTGCTCCTGGGATACGCTTCTTCTTTGGTGATAGTGGTATATGCCGTGAGCAGTTTTTGGATAAGAGGCGACTGCGGCTCTACATAGAGAGGCTTTGATGTTCCCAGCAGCTCACATTGCGTGCCAAGAGACTGCGAAGTCCGGCTGAGTTTTTCAAAGATGCCTTCGTAGTCCAGCGTCACTGGGTATCTGATGTCAAAGGAAAGCTGGCATAACCCCTCACTGTATCTCATAATGCCGACATTACAGGTAAGAGGGCCGGAGATCTCATCGGCGCAGTCTATACCAAGTCCGCTTCCTCTGGTATCAGCAGCAGCTTCCGCTACGGAACCTAGGAATGATGATAATTCGCTCTCGCCCCAGTCAATCAGGGAAAGAGCCTTAAAGAGACGTATAGCAGCGTTTACTCCAAACTCTGGATTCATCGCATGGGCACTCACACCATTGGCTTTGACAAAAGTTTTCACAGAGTCTGAGGAAACGTTAACCCCCTCACATGAAAGCAGCTTCTGCACATCGGCAGGAGCAAGGAGTCCGTTAAAAACCGCCTCTGCCTTGTCCGGAACGACATTAAATCTTTCTCCTGCCGACATCGAAAGCAGCCTTACCGGCGAATCGACAGGGGAAAATTCTTTGCTAATGCGGGCTCGCAACATTCCTTTTTCCGCGTTGATAAGCGGAAAACTGGCATCGGGAGAGAAACTGCAGTAAGGGACTTCCTCTGTTGTAAGGTAGTCTTTGATACACCTGCTGCCGCTCTCTTCATCAACGCCTACAATGATTCTCACACGACAATCAAGTTCATACGCCTCGTCCAACGCCTTCATGGCATAAAGGGCGGCAAAGGCGGGTCCTTTGTCATCCACAGAACCGCGCCCGTAAATTTTTCCGTCAACGATGTCCGCGCTGAAGGGATGAACAATCCAAGCAGCATGTTCTCCCTCGGGAACAACGTCCAAGTGCGCCAAAATACCGACCATTTTTTCTCCAGAGCCAATCTCCGCATAGCCGGACTTGTTTCTCACATTTTTTGTTTTAAATCCCAACTGACGCGCGCAATGGAGAAAATGTTCCAAAACTTCTGTCATATTACTGCCGAAAGGATGTTCTTCCGTCATCATGGATTCGTCAAGCACACTAGGCAGTGATATCGATTTTCTGAGGTCTGACAGCAGCCTATCAAAATTAGCGTCTACAATATTGTGCATTTTCCCGTTCATAAGAGTCTCACCTTATTTCAGAAATTTGCCCTATCATGCGGCAGCTTATACACCTACATTATAATTCACAATGTAAATAGTTGCACTTATTCCCCTTCTGAATCATCGAGAGCAATTATGGAGTTATCATCATCGACCGGCATCGCCGACACATCTCGCAGCGCTCTGGTAATGGCTCTGCTTCTGACGCCGGCGTTTTCGAGTTCCTTGCCCGCCTGGTCTAT
>RRZU010697520.1_pt1 | contig 20503 bp, 17 predicted proteins | sample 2165561 | NCBI WGS metagenome assembly RRZU01 (sample SAMN10456909, study PRJNA506462) | wastewater metagenome | isolation source: wastewater sludge | place: USA: Moscow, Idaho | reverse complement strand
TGGATGACACATTCTCGGGAGAAAGCAAAATCTGGATCATCACCGAATGGGATAGAAGCGTTACCACTATTCTGCTTCCATCTGAATATTAACCCACCTCAAAAAACCGGCTTAGGCCGGTTTTTTTGTGCCTGCAGAATGAGCAGCTATCTCTTTATGGTATTGCATGTTTAATGGCCAGAGGTGCAGGGTTATACGCCAATTCTCTACCGGACAAAAACGATTTAGAAGGCAAGAAATCCTTCGAAAAAACAGCTTAACCTTACCGCAAACCAATCAGCCATCCTAACTCCCCTGCGTGTCAACCGCACAGCAAGATACCGCACGCTTAGTATCAGCAAAACGTGCTTTAGCTATTGTGGCCTTACACCCTGGCAGAAGTGGGCCATGTCGGCCTGGCTCTACTTCTGAGCCCCATTAAATAGAGGCTTACCCATTATACTTTTCCACCCACCCCCTTGAACTTCTCAACAAAAGCGGCGATTTTCTGAAAAACGCTTTGTTTTTTGGTTAAGTACTGCGGGTTGAGCGGACTCATCTTGGGTAAAACGGCATTCAGCTCTGTACCGGCGTCGCTGGCGTATTCACGTTTCAGTGAGGCGCGGAGGTAGCGTCGGGCTTGTTCCGCGTTCAAACCTTCTTCATTAATCAGCTCTTCAGCCTCACGCTGCTGTTCCGCTTGGGCAAATACGAAGAAAGCCTCAATCACACTGGCCTTGTCGCCAATATCATCCAGATTGGTTTTGTTAATGAAATCGACCACCAGGCTTTCTTTGGCACGGTTGCCTAGGCTGGCGCGAATCACGCGGCGCACCTCATCCACCAAGTCGGCTTTGTTTTTGTGCTTTTTGTTGTGCTCAAAAATCAGCTCTAAAATGTAATCGAGGTTAATCTCCTGTGACTTGAGCAGGTCGACCTCAAACACCACATCATCCCAGTCTATGTTTGATTGGTCTTTCGCATCGGCGGCTTTCTGGCGACGCTGCCAGTCGCGAATATCGTTGTAGGTAGAGCGGTAGTCCTGCACTTTACGCTCTACTGGCAGGCGTATGGTTTGTAGCTCTGCTAGCTTTTCATCGTCTAAATAGTGCTCGGTTTTAAAGGCTTCAACCGCTTCAGGGTCGCTTTTATCCACGTGTTGCAAAGCTTTCAAGCTGGCGAATTCATCGTAGTTTTGCAGAATGTTCTCAACCCGCAAATACTCACCAAACAGCTTGGCAAAGGCTTTTTTGTCGCTTTCTTTTTCAATGGCAGACGGGTCTGGAAACTTCTGTTCTAGCTCATTCACCACCGCCATAAAGCCGCGCCGTGCCTCACCGCTAACAATATCGGTAAAGCCTTCCATATATTCTTTATAACTTTTTTCCAGCACCACGTTTTTGGTGTTTTTATCACCAAACAGGGTAATGGCATCAATGGTGGCTTTTTCTAAATCGCGGAAGGTGACGATATTGCCGAAAGTTTTGGTGGCATCATAAATACGATTGGTACGCGAAAAGGCCTGCATTAAGCCGTGGTAGCGCAGGTTTTTATCCACAAACAAGGTGTTCAAGGTGGGTGCATCAAAGCCGGTAAGAAACATGCCCACCACAATCAGCAGGTCAACTTCCTGCGATTTAACCCGTTTGGCCAAATCGCGGTAGTAGTTTTGAAAGCCATTGCTATCGACACTAAAGCTGGTTTTAAAAAACGCGTTATAGTCATCAATCGCCGCATTCAAAAACTCTTTGGCGCTGCTGTTCATGGCCGACACCTCAAAGCTTTCATCGGCAATATCGCCAATGGCGTCTTGCTCTTCGTTGGCAGCAAAAGAAAATATCGTGGCAATTTTTAAGGGTTTGTCGCTGTCTTTTTGCAGCTGATTCAAGGTTTCGTAATACAACTTAGCGGCATCCACACTGCTCACCGCAAACATGGCATTGAAGCCTTGGTTATTGCCTTGCAGGCGGTGGGTTTTCTGGCGAAAGTTGTTGAGAATATACTGCGATATTTCGCGAATCCGTTCGGGGTGCAATAAGGCTTGTTTGTTTTCTAAAGCACTGAGCTTGGCTTCATCTTGCTCCGTTTCTACCGCCTTAAACTGCGGGCGCACATCGTTATAGTCCACCTTAAACTTCAGCACTTTTTCATCACGTATGGCGTCGGTAATCACATACGAATGCAGCTCGCGGCCAAACACGCTGGCGGTGGTTTCCGCTCCCAGTGCATTTTGCGGGAAAATTGGCGTGCCGGTAAAGCCAAACTGGTAATAGCGTTTAAACTTCTTTTGCAGATTTTTCTGCGCCTCACCAAACTGGCTGCGGTGGCATTCGTCAAAAATAAACACCACCTGTTTGTTATAAATGGGCAGGTTCGCCTCGCCCTTGATCAAGTTGTTCAGCTTCTGAATGGTGGTGACGACAATCTTGTTATCGTCTTTATCCAGGTTGCGCCTGAGGCCAGCGGTGCTGTCAGAACCATTCACGCTATCCGGTGAAAAGCGCTGGTATTCCTTCATGGTTTGGTAGTCGAGGTCTTTCCTGTCGACCACAAAGAACACCTTGTCGATAAACGCCAGTTCTGTGGCCAGCCGCGCCGCTTTAAAGCTGGTCAGGGTTTTGCCCGAGCCTGTGGTGTGCCATATATAGCCACCGCCCTCTGTGGTGCTCCATTTTTTGCTGGTAAAAGCGCTGTTGATCTTCCACAAAATACGTTCGGTGGCGGCAATCTGGTACGGGCGCATTACCAGCAGGGTATCGCTCACATCAAACACCGAGTAATGCAGCAACACGTTCAGCAAGGTGTTTTTTTGAAAGAACGTAGCGGTAAAGTCTTTTAAATCTTTAATCAGACTGTTGTCAGCCTTGGCCCAGTTCATGCTGAAATCAAAGCTGTTTTTATCGCGCTTAGTGGTGTTGGCAAAATAACGGGTGTCGGTGCCGTTAGAGATAACAAACAGCTGCAAATACTTATACAGCGAGTTATCTGAGTTAAAGCTCTCCTTACTGTAGCGATGCACCTGATTAAAAGCCTCGCGAATGGCCACGCCACGCTTTTTAAGCTCAATGTGCACCAACGGCAAACCATTCACCAAAATGGTGACATCATAGCGGTTAGCATGGCTGCCGACTTGTTCAAACTGCTTAATTACTTGTAATTTGTTACGGATAACATTTTTTTTGTCGACCAGATAAATGTTTTGAATGCGGCCATCGTCAAACACAAAATCCAGAATATAATCATCGTGAATTTTACGGGTTTTGTCAGTGATGCTGTCGCTGGGTTTGTCTAAGTAGGTTTCAACAAAACGCTGCCATTCACCCTCTGAGAAAGTCACCTTGTTCAATGCTTGCAACTGTTCCCGCACATTGGCCAGCATGGCTTGTGGGTTGTTTAAAGCCGGCAGGTATTCATAGCCCTGATTGACCAAATCCTGAACCAGCTCGCGCTCCAGATCGTCTTCGCTTTGGTAGCTTTCGGCGACTTGCCAGTTTTGGGTGTATTTATCCAACACAATAAAGTTATTGGATTCGGCAATGGCTTTGTATTCAGTCATAGTTTTCTACTCTTTAATTATTTACTCGGCGCTTGCCATCTTGCGGCTTCACTCTAACACTGTCACTCCGCGCTCTGCTTTGTCATCCTGCGCGAAGTCGCAGGATCCAGAACCACGCACTTAAGCCAATGCCCAACACTGTTATCAAAAAGAACCACCTGCGCCAAAATTATCAGCCGCTAAATCCTTCCAATCAGGGTTGGTTTGTTCAATCAAATTAACTTTCCATTGCCTGCCACGGTTTTTAATTTTCTTTTCCAAAGCAATCGCGGCTTGCATGTCCTCACCTGCGGTAAACCACACCAAGCGCGTGACGTTATATTTATTAGTAAACCCTTGCCCAAGGTGGTTTTTATGCTCATATATACGCCGTTCCAGGTTGTTGGTAACTCCCGTGTACAAAGTGCCGTTTCTTTGGCTGGCTAAAATATAAACATAAGCAGCTTGGGGCATTAGGCAGCCTCGTCGATGGATCCTGCGACTTCGCGCAGGATGACAGGGGTAAGCTGGGTTGCCCAAATGCGAAACTGGGTGGCCTGCGTGGAATTCACCCGATAACCCACTGAAATCACGGCATCGAGGTTGTAGTACTTCACCTTTTGAGTTTGAGTTTTACCTGCTATCGCGCCATGTTCAGTGGTATGTTCCAAAATGGAACATACCAGTTGCTCGTCTAACTCGCCGCTCTCAAAGATGCTCTTTAAGTGCTTGGTAATTGCTGGGCGCTGCACACCAAACAGCTCTGCCATGCGCTCTTGGGTCAACCAAATCGTTTCATTATTAAGCAATACCTCTACCTTTATGTCGCCATTAGGTGCCGTATATAACAAAAACTCCGTGGTTTGGTCTTGCGTGCTTAGAGTAGGGATTAGCTGCTTGCTCACAGGCTTACCTCTTTAGGTGCTAACAGCCGCATCGGCTTCAGGTTTAGGAAAGCTCAACAGCAAATCGCGATAGTATTCGTATTGCTTTTGGCGCAGCTCGATTTCGCGGGGCAAGCCTTCGGTGATGGAGTTGGTGAGGGCGTCGAATTTGTCGAGGATGGCGACGATGCGGGCTTGTTCGGCGAGCGATGGTACTGGTACAGGGAAATTTAAAAACATTGGCCTGCGAAGTGAAGTAACAGATGAACTCACTGATGCCTTTTGTATGTATTCATAAAAATATGATTTTAAGCAGTGATATACAAATCTCGGGCTCATCATTTCGCTTGGGACGATGCGGTATGCTCGCTGATGCAGTGCGTATTTACCTTGCGCATAATGAAAGACTTTTCCTACCCCAGCACCATCTCCTGCAGTGATGATTGCAGTTTCATCAAAGTCAAATACGTTTAGACTTAACGGCTCTCGGCCGCGCGCATAAAAAATATAATCACCATCTTCAATGGCGTCTTGAGTGTCATGACTACCTGTACCAATTACAGCTACTTCCCCCAACGTCTTCCACTCCACTTCCCCTTCTTCAAAACTCAACAACTGGTCGCGATAGTAGTTGTATTGTTTTTTGCGTAGGTTAAGCTCGGCGGTCAGCTCGGCGGTCAGCTCGGCGGTCATGGCGGTAAATGCGTCCAGAATACGGACGATTTCGGCCTGGATTTGCAGCGACTTTTCTGGGTTTTCAGGGTATGGGATTGGGACTGGATACTTTTTGAACCCGTCCATTTCGACAGATGCAAAACTCGACTGAGTTGTATTTTTTGTACACCACTCAGACAGTAAAAAGCAATAATAATAAAGAAACTTAATGTCCAACAGACCACTGTACTTGTTCTGTAAAGTTAAACAGGTAAATCTTTGGTTAGCTAGAAAAGGAACTGTAATTAATGCGTGCTCCCCAATTGTTGCAGACGTAGACAAAATTATTGAGTTGGCTGGAAAGAGCTTGCCGCCTTTAACAGCATGGCTCGATACTTTCTGCAATGAGTCGCTTAAGATACTTCCATTTTCGCGGAGGTCATCCATTCGAAACCAAGGAATTGTGCCATTTTCCCAGAACTCCTTTTTCGACTTCGAGGGCGTGTACCCATTTTTCAAATGGAAAACATCAGATAGTTGTTTCCATTCAACAGTAACCCCGCCTAACAGCTTTTCCATAAAACTTAGCTCACTCATCTCAAACACCTTCAATCTCCGCCACAATCGCATCGATGTCTTGGCGCAACTGGGTAATTCTGGCAACGGTGGTTTTCAGCTCGGCGTTGAGCTTGTTAATGTCGATTTTCTCGCGGGTGTCTTCGGCTTCGACATAGCTGGACACCGACAGGTTGTAATCGTTGGCGGCAATGGTTTCAACCGGTACCGTTTGGGCAAAGTGGTCGATGTTTTCTTTGCTGGCAAACACCGCCATGATTTTTGCTATGTGCTCATCGGTCAGGGTGTTGGTGTTGGTTTCTTTTTTAAATAACGCGCTGGCATCTATAAACTGGGTAGTGGTGTCGGTTTTGTTTTTTGCCAGCACTAAAATAGTGACGGCGATGGTGGTGCCAAAAAACAAATTAGGCGCGAGTGAAATCACGGTTTCTACATGGTTGTTATCGACCAGGTATTGGCGGATTTTCTTTTCGGCACCGCCGCGGTAAAAAATACCCGGAAAGCAAACAATAGCCGCACGGCCTTTAGACGATAAGTAATTGAGCGCATGCAGCACAAAGGCAAAGTCGGCTTTGGATTTAGGCGCTAATACACCGGCGGGGGCAAAGCGGTCGTCGTTAATCAGCGTTGGATCGTCGCTGCCAATCCACTTTACTGAATACGGCGGGTTGGAGACGATGGCGTCAAAAGGTTTTTCATCGCCAAAGTGCGGCTCGGTGAGGGTGTTGCCTAGTTTAATATCAAACTTGTCGTAGTTGATGTTATGCAAGAACATGTTCATGCGCGCTAGGTTGTAGGTGGTGTGGTTAATTTCTTGGCCAAAGTAACCTTCTTCAATGCGGTGCAGGTCGATGTGTTTGCGCGCTTGCATTAACAAGGAGCCCGAACCACAGGCAGGGTCGTAAATTTTATTAATGCTTTGCTGGCCGTGGATGGCAAGCTTTGCAATAAGTTTGGATACATGCTGCGGGGTAAAAAACTCACCACCCGATTTACCTGCGTTTGCGGCGTAGTTGGAGATTAAAAACTCATAAGCATCACCAAACAAGTCGATTTTATTGTCTTCAAACTGGCCAAACTGAAGTTTTTCAACCCCTTTAAGAACAGCCGCTAAGCGGGTATTTTTGTCTTTAACCGTGTTACCTAAACGATTGCTGGTGGTGTCAAAATCGGCAAACAAGCCTTTGATATCGCCTTCTGAAGGGTAGCCATTAGCTGAGGCTTCAATGGCAGCGAATATGGCAGCCAAATCGGTGTTTAAGCTCTCGTTGGTGTTAGCTGTTTTAGTGATATTGCTAAACAACTGGCTAGGAGAAATAAAGTAGCCTTTGGTTTTTACTGCATCGTCTTTAATCTCGGGGGTAATAACGCTATCGGGCAATTCGGCATAGTTCACGCTGTCATCGCCGCCCTCAATATAGGCGCAAAAGTTTTCGCTAATAAAACGATAAAACAGCGTGCCCAATACATATTGTTTAAAATCCCAGCCGTCTACCGAGCCGCGCACATCGTTGGCAATGGCCCATATTTGGCGTTGTAGTTCGGCACGTTGTTGGATACTGGTCATTACTTATTCCTTTTAAAGTTATAAGACGGATGATTTGTCGACATATTAAAAGTCATCAGTTGTCTTTAAGTACTATCTCTATTTTCGATATGAGCAGGATTTTCTGGATAACCCTCTCTTGTTAGTGAGGCGTTCAGGGTTACTCGTGATACGCCGAAATGCTTAGCAACTTCCGTCTTAGTAATTGTTGGGTCTTTTAACATGGCCGCTGCTTTTTTTATGTCTGCCGCTGTCATCTTCGGCTTACGACCACCTTTACGCCCTCTAGCTCTTGCTGCTGCTAACCCGGCCTTTGTTCTATCCGAAATCAAATTGCGCTCAAACTCGGCCAAAGCTCCAAACAAGTGAAACACCAACCGGCCACCAGCACTGGTTGTATCTATGCTTTCAGTTAGAGACTTAAATCCTATTTCTCTTTCCTCAAGCCCATTAACTATTTCCACAAGGTCCTTTAACGAACGTCCAAGCCTGTCTAATCTCCAAACAATCAAGGTGTCACCTTTACGCAAAGCGCGTAAACAGGCATCTAGCTCTGTTCGCTGAAGGGTGCTGCCTGTCTTTTTTTCATGAAACACCTGCTCACAGCCTGCTTGCTTTAACGCATCAAGCTGGAGATCTGTATTTTGGTCTTGTGTTGAAACTCTTGCGTAGCCTATATGCACAACAAACGTACCTTTACTATACGTTGATAACTTTACATAACTTCTTTACACAAAACTAGCTAATTGAGACTGTTTTTAGCTATGAATCAAAACGTACAGAAAACGGTCGTTATCTTTACACATAGATATACAATTAGATATTTTATCTACAACCTCCATAACTAAAAGAGGCTTGCTAGATTATGGGCTTCTCCCAGACTGGTAAGCGTAGCCCTTCCACTTTACTATCCGGTACAATAAAGCCCAAACTAAACCTAGCTCGGGTAATAGCGACGTATAGCTTGTTTTGTGCTAACTCGTCATTCGCAGAGAAAGTTGCTGATCCGTCTAGAATAAAATTTAACTGTTTGGATGTCGGCAGAATTAAAACACGCTCAAAACCTAGCCCTTTACTACTACCAAAATTATAGCACCTAGCATTTTCCGGGATAATTTTTGCCCCAGAAGCAACACTCCAACGCAATAGCATAGGGTCATAGGCTTCGATATAAGCGATGACGTCAGACTCTTTAACGATACAAGCACCAATATGGCTTGTAAACTCGGGTGGGATACTTGCAACTGCTGACTTACTCTCTTGGTAAGTACCTTGGTGCACTTCATCAGCAATGGTACAGATAGTTTGTATGCTTCGGTAATTGAGCGTAAGTGACTCTTCTGTAAACCCCATAGATTTGAATGCGGCAATTTTATCTTCCGCAGTTTTGGGCTTCTTTTGACCAAAAGTTGTATCGTAAACTGTTTGCCGGAAATCCCCTACGCAGGTTATTGGTGATTTCATTTTTTTGCTTAAGAACTTAAGTACATCATAATCCCAGCCTACAAGGTCTTGCACCTCATCGAAATAAACTTTGCTATAAACCTCACCAAGACGAACAGCTGTTGCATTCTTTGTAGCATGAGCAACTCGAGTCGCCAGTTTTGCTAAGAAGCCCGTATGGGCTTTTGTTTTGCAACTAGTCAGAAAGTGCCTAGGGTTATAACTTTTGTCTGGAAATTGTTCTTTTCGCCCACTTAGCATGTAGTGCGTACCCGCCCTTAAGTGCGGGTTTTGGTCGTTAAAAAATATATTGCTGATTCGCTGCGTAAAAAGAGCTTGCTGATACGGTCTCACCATATCTTCTAAGTAGAAGGAAAATAATCCTTTCACCATGAATCTATCACTGTACCCTCCAAAAGCAGATAAGAACCTGCGGCGTAACTCATGTTGATTACTAGTTGTGTACGTTACCACCAGCACTTTACCGCCACGCTCAATCTCAGCAATAGACTCTGTAATAATCTTTTCAGTCTTTCCTGAACCTGCTCCAGCTATGCATAGAGTATTAACCAAAGTTAAATACCTCATCGAGGAATGCGGGATATTTGAATGTCTCTGTTGTTTCAAACAAACGGATAGCTGAATCGACTTTTTTCTTTCCTTTACCATCACCTTTAGTGCTTGCGAACCATTCGGTGATAAAATCACGCTTAGCAGGAAAGCTCTGTTCTGCAGTGAACAGCTTATATGTCTGGGTCGACAATACAATCTTGGCAAATGCTACCAAATCCTTTTCCAGCGTTGCATTTGCTGAAATCATCGCCGGTTCAAGTGAGAATTCATCATTATCTGTAGATGATATCAATTTTATATTTGGGAAATCAGTGTACTGATCTTGCATTTTCGCAACGTTATTAACGTAATCGCCATCATTGTCTCGCAGAATATTAACTGCAGTACCTATCTCTTTGCCAATCTCTATAAATGTATTGAATCCCACACCGCGTACAACAATTATGTCGATTCCATCTTGCTCAGGAAGACGACCATTATTTTTGCTCATATACAATTTCTTGAGCACTAACTCATCAGACGGCCCTTCTACCAATACTACTTTTTGGGACAATGCTACTCGGAGAGTATCGTAACCGGGTAGACGTTTCAGCATTGCCACCACATCTTTATCTAAATTATTCAAGCGTTCATATGAATCATGCAGCAAGCAGATTTTATCAATGCTCAACTTATTCAACACATACGAACTGTGAGTAGTTATGAAGAGCTGCTTACCATCACGCTGATTTTCAATATCAGCTACAAGCTTGCTCAGCTCAATGTGCGACAGATGATTCTCTGGCTCTTCCATCATCACAAGATCAATGTCTTTTGATTTATTATGAAGTGCCAATTTGATCTGCACTTTGCTTTGCTCACCCTTACCAATCATGTGGAATGGCACAGCACCAACCTCAAGCTGCAAACCATTCTGCAAGGTACCTGCTGGCATCGTGTTAGCGGCAATAGTCAGTTTTTTTTCTGTGATTATATTGCCAGAATCTAAATCCCTATTAATTGCTTCAACCTCGGCAGTATCGTTGAAGGATTGCAGCGTCTCACGGTAGTTTAGAGCGAGGCGGCTCTCTTCTTCTTTTTTGAGCGCCGTCTTCAATATATTAGTGATATATTGATTTTTACCAAAGGTGGGATGGATACGAGTAGGATCAATATACAATGCTCGAAATTGTTTACTCATCGGTTTAATGTCGTTCCAAGCAAAGTCCATCCATTCGACTTTATAAAACTCCACAGGAATACTAGTTATTGGTGTGCCTGCATCAAGGTATTCCTGATACGCGTCCCTGAAGTCAGTATCGAAGCTTGCTTTGACCTGAACACCTTGCGCATCTTTTAGAAGGCTATTGTTCGCACCTCGATAATCAGGCACATTTTTCATATAAGCCTCGATCACTAGAACAGGTAGGTCTTCAGAAGTTTTTTCGGAAGATAAGAACTTAGCGACTACAGCACTATTGAATAAATCAGGAGAAAACTCATGACTGAATGGGCGACCGCGATGCTGAAAATTAAGTACGATTTCTAATGCCTCTAACACTGTACTTTTCCCAGCATTATTATCACCAACGAAAATGTTTACATCTTCGTTAAACTCAAATACTTGATCTTCAAATTTTTTGAAGTTGATCAAACGAAGTGATTCTATAAGCACTTGTTAACTCCCTTTAAGATTGAGCCGATATGCTGCGGCATGATGTTTTCAAATCAATACTAGATATTAATGCAGTACTATATAACGCCTCCAGTGAGCGCGGCTTTGTAGTGCAGGTGAAGCCGAAGCGGAAAAACCGTCGCTTTGCCTGGCCTTATGTACGCCCAGCATGGGCATAAACCAATGAGGTTGGCATGTTCCGGAAGGTCACCATCCTTAGCGATTTATGATCGTTATTAGATGTTAACTATTAGCGAATGGCAAGGGCAGCTCCGCAAGGCGCGGTCTAAAGGAAGCCGAACGCAAAGCTACGAGCTGATGAACAAAAACATCATAGAGGTGGCTGTTTAAGGTCAGTCAATATCTACGCAGCTGGATAAGCTACTTTGGTATCGCCAGTGGCTATCAGCACTGCGTTGAGCTGGATCATTGGGTCCGGTGCAGGGTGCGAATGGCCTGGCGAAAGCCGCGCACGAAAGTAAGAAACTTAATGCGGCTGAGCGTTCATGCAAAAGCGGCAGTTGCATGCGGTATTACCAGCAGAGGCCCATGGCGTAGCTCTAAAACTCCGAGAATTAATCATGCGTTATCAAATGCTTATTTAAAGTTTCAGGGTCTGTACGAATTACGCGATGGCTGGATTAAGCTTCACCATTCTTAGTGAAACGCCCTGTGCGGAGCCGCATGCAGGGTGTTGTGGAGGCTGAGGGCTAGAAACCCTAGGCTACCCGATTAAGCTTCCCGTGCAGCTAGAGCAATTTTTTCTTTTAGTACGTCACAGGCTGCACCAAACTCTAGTTGAGCATCACTGAGCGGTTTGAAAAACCCCCCACCAGGCTCACCGCGGCGATAGGCAGACTTATGCTCTGCTTCTATAGAGTTAATATGCTCTCGTATTTGCAGCGTGGCGTCATATGCGGGTTGCACTTGCTCCCCGTAAACACCAATGATCATTTCAAGACGGCTGAAATCAACGCGGTTAGATGACTTCTCATTTATAAGAGTATCGAGGTACTGGTTATAATCTATATGCTCTTTCATTACGAGGATCAGGTTCAGGTTGTTGCTAAACATACCGTGCTGCCAATGACATACCAAAAGGTAAAGTTCTTCAAGGCGCTCTTTTGCTAGCTGTTGGCTCTGTAATCGCTTTTCGTGCTCAAGCTGTAGCTTTAATTGCTTTCTGTTAGAACTGTTGGTTAACCAGACACCAAGAGTTGTAAGTAATGAGCCAAAGATTACGCCTAATAGGCCAACCCACGCCCCTGAGGGTGCTGCGCTTAGAATATTCCAGAATTTTTCCATATGCCTATCGCCAAGCTAAGGAGCTGGCATAGCCAGTCCAAGCAAATAAAATGAGCGCCTTGTTGAGCGCCTTGTTGGGCGGCATGGGAACAAGATTAATGTCATTCAGCAACCCATAATCCAGAGTGCTTTCTGAACTGCAAACTAAGGCACTTCTAGCTCCCCTAGCCATTTCCTATTTGACTCCGTAACAATTGGAGCTGAAAGTGCGACCAGTTGCGAATACACGTGCTGCACGCCCAGTCGCACGTTCAGCAAATATTGCCTGCATGCGTCTTCACTTACCTCACTAGCAAGAGAGGACATAAGGTTTGAAGGTTCTATGTCTATTTCTGCTTCCTTTGCGTGCATGAAGCCATTCCTGAGCACTCGAAGCTTGTCGAGTGTATCAAAAATCGGATCGCCAGCCTGCAGAGACGAGAACGAGTCACCCGTCGCCTGCGCGAGTTGGCACGCAGCGTCATTGACCTTTTGCAACGGTTGGCGACGATCTCTGTAGTCAGGATGCGAGTTCGTTTGCAGATAAACAAGTTTGTTAGCCACGGCTTCAATACACGCGGCAGCAGCCACCACGCAGTAGACTCCATGCAGTAATGCATCGTTCTGGTTATTCTGTGCCAACGAGGCTTTCAAGTTATGAAACTCAAACAGTGCTTTCTCGTAATGAAGAAGGCTGAACGCAACTTCGATTCTTGGATCACCCTGAGCGGTTTGCACCAGCCTATCGTACTTCGTAAGCACCGGTGCATCGTAGTCCTTGTTAGTGCTTGGTGGCGCTTCTTTATGGTACATCTCCATAGCTGTTAAACACTGTTGATTCAGCTCAAAGATTCGGTCTAGGCTCAAGGTCAAATCGGCAAGTTGTTGATCAGTTAACTCTTTTCCTTTTCCATAATAATCGAAGTAAGCGTCTCGTAAATCGCAAATTTCTGAAAAATTAAAAAATTCAGAAGTCGGCCTGCTCTTTCTGTTCACAGTTATCAGCTCCCCAATTTTGTATTGGTACGTCTCTTTAGCTTCGACGAAGACAAAAGACGTACCTTCCGCACAAAGTGGGGTAGATCCACGGCGTAATGGCGCATTAAAGTTCTGAAGGATATTTGCCTTAGCGTTCGCTCTGCCTTGGACTAGCACTTGGCTGCTTGGGCCAACTCCAGCGTCTGAACCACCACCGAAGAGCGCTGATATCATGAGTCGCCCAACATCTCTTCCGCTAATATTATGAAACAAAATACCAGACGAAAACACAGGAAAGTCGACTAGGCCCTCGATACGAGTTCGTAGTTTTTCCTCGTCAATGGCAAGGTATGGACTCTCATTTAATAACTCCCAGACATCACGATCCCTCTGTAGCACATGCTCCATCTGAAGCTGCTCAAGCGGCGATGATATTACAATAGGAGTTCTCTTGGTTGACAGAAAGGTCATAAAATGCTCATAGATTACCATTTTATCCGCTATCGCTGCTGATATCTGCTCGGTCTATATTTGAGAGATCGAGGAAATGCAGTCCAGCGACCGCTGGGAGCGAATGTTATGGTGTTTGTTAGGACTCAACAACTTCTTCAAGCTCTGATGTTCCTGTCGTTTGATCCCCAGTAAACCATTGCCAACTTTCCTTGAGAACCAGCTTTCCATCTGAACTCTGATGAGGTGTTGAACAGCATTTACCAGCCATCAACTCACCGTGAATATTTTCGTGATGGTACATAAACTCAAGGCTGCCATCGGCAAATACCTTCCCTTGAAGATGCCCACTTACAATCTCACCGCCAGAGTAATCAGCCCAAACGCGATCTGCGTTTTGATAGTAATAAAAACGTGTCGATTCACTGACCTCACCGTTAGCTGAATTGGATTTCCCACAAAATATTCGATTGTTGTAGTTCACGAGTACTCCTATCGCCTCATTCAACGGCTTGTCCGCTGCAGTTTCTTGCTATAAAGCTCTAAATCAAGCCCGAGAAATTGAGTACCTGGAACAGGATTATTCGTTACAGGGGAATGTTCAACAAAACCATATGATCTATATAGTCTCAAGGCGGTTTTGAACTCAGGCAGAACATCTAAGCAGATTTTTTTGTATCCACTGATCACAGCCTCTTGCAACACCCTGTCAACCAGTTTAGCGCCTTGATTGCTACCGCGTGCACTTGGTCGAATATAAACTCGCTTCATCTCACAGACCGCATCATCCAACTTCCGAAATGCCGCACACCCAATAGACTTGCTGTCTTTTTTCAGCAAAAAAATCTTTGATTCTTCAGAGCTATATTTTTCAGGCAGCAGGTTAAACTCTTGTTCGTTATCCTGAAAAGAAAGGTCAACCGAGGTGCTATCAATATACTCACGATACAGATCCAGAACATCCTTTAAGTCATCGGGAAAGACTGCTCTTACTATCTCAAACACTCCACTCTCCTTGCGACTTACTGGGCTTTGAATAATGCTTCATGTCATATCAGCATAAGACAATCTAACTCTAAAAGCACGGCTAACTATAGATTATGCTCGAGTTAATAGACTTTAATACTTAAGAGCATATGCTTGGGATGCTCCAGCCATAACCTTTAAAATCTACTGAATAATTACAGGGGCATTCTATACTCAATAACACCTGGCTTCTCGGCTATCCAATCGTACAGTTTCTGTCCTGGCAAGTTCGTTTCTTGTGTGTGCCAGTATAAGCGTGCACACTCCTGTTTTCGCGCTTGTGCTTGAACAAATTCAATCAGTTTTTTCCCCACATGCAACCCTCTAGCCTCAGGTGTTACGTAAAGATCTTCTAGATAACAAAAATCATTAATAGCCCAAGTAGAAGGGTGATACAAATAGGTTACAAAGCCTACAATCTCCTCAGATGACCTTGCCACTGCACAATAAACCTTGTCATTATTATTTAAAAAACGGCCCCATGTTAATAATGTTGTTTCCTCACTGATAGAAACCTTATAAAACTCTTGATATTTCAACCATAATGGAATCCACCGTTCATAATCTGCAGCATGGACTGGTTCGATCAAAACAGAAGTATAACTTTTCTTCATTTTATATACCCAATAAATTAAATATCACTTTAAATGGAAATTTCTTCTGGTGTCGTTATGAGCTGATTTATATTGCGATACTCCTGCCGCAACATCAGAACTGAAGTCAATATCATAAATACAGCGGCTGACCAAAAAATTACTTTCGACAAGTCAAGATCTAATAAGCAACCTAGAAAGAGGGGGCCTAGTACTCCTCCAATATTAAATCCAGTAGACGCAATACCAAAAACTCGGCCTTCCGCTCCTTTTGGTGAAGCAGCACGAACTAGCATATCTCGCGACGGGGCAACTAAACCTGTTAAAAAACCTATCAAACCAAGCAATATAATTAGCATTACACTTGATAGTTCGATAATGGTTATCAGCACTACTAAAAAAGCTGCCAAGAAGAAAGCTCCTGCAGCTAAGTATCCATGCCTAGCTGTTCGATCGGCTAAGTAACCCCCAACTAGAACTCCAAACGCGCTAAAACATAAAAATGCAGTAAGACCTTGGTTTGCTAATAAAAGTGGCACTGAAAAGCCTTCAACCAAGGCGGATACTGAGAACTTCTCAATAGCACCAGTGCTTAGACTTAGCAACATAAATAAAATAACAAAACTCACAAAGCGAATTATAGGCGTGGCTAGAGGTCGTTTTTCACTGTCTTTATTTGTTTGAAAATTTGGCTCTTCAATAGCCGATAGATCTGTACTCAATAGAAATAAAAATAACGCTATAATTCCCACTCCACTTGAAAAGATAAACGCCCAACGTATATCAATCAGTTGCGCCAAACCCAACAAAACAGGCGGTGCAAGTGCCGCTCCTGTAAAACCAGCAAAGGTGTGAATGGAAAATGCTCGTCCCATTCTCTCCGGCCCCATGCTTTGTGAAAGTAAAGCATAATCAGCAGGATGGTAAACACCATTAGCCAGTCCAGCAGTGCACATCACCAACAATAGCATCGGAAAAGTAGGCCAGATACCAAGCAATGCAAAACTCAGTGAGCCTACAATTAGGGCACCAATTAACATTGCCTTCGCACCAACACCATCAACCATAAAGCCTAGTGGCGCCTGCACTAACGCTGAGACAACATTAAATACACCAATAGCCATACCTAACTGTATAAAGCTCACATCCATAACTTGTGGCAATATCGGCAGCAAAGCTGGGATTGTCATAATGTGTAAATGGCTGACTAAGTGAGCCATCGACACTTGTATCAATAGCTTTTTATGCATAAAAACTATTGATTGCCTTGCTGATACACTGGAAATCTATGGCACAGAGCGACCACTTGCTCCCCGACCTTAGGCGCAATCTCATCTAAAGTATTAAGTTCCAATGCATCTAATACATCGCTGACCCAGTGGGCCAACACTCTACACTCGTCCTCTTGAAACCCTCGCGTAGTTATAGCTGGCGTGCCCAAACGCACACCTGAGGTAATAAAAGGTGAGCGTGGATCATTAGGTACAGTATTTTTGTTCGTCGTTATGTAAGCTCGGCTTAACGCTAAATCTGCATCTTTACCGGTATAGGGCTTAGCTGATAAGTCGATTAAGAACATATGATTATCTGTCCCCCCAGAGACGATTTTGAAGCCTCTGCCCTTAATAACCGACGCCATTACCTGAGCATTTATTACGACTTGTTCTTGATAGTTTTTAAAAGAAGGCATTAATGCTTCTTTAAAGGCGACTGCTTTAGCAGCAATAACGTGCATGAGCGGTCCACCTTGAATGCCAGGAAACACTGCCGAGTTCAGCTTTTTATAAAACTCCTCACTCTGCCCTTTTGCTAAAATCAATCCTCCTCGTGGACCACGCAATGTTTTATGTGTGGTGCTTGTCACTACATGCGCATGGGGTAAAGGGCTCGGATAGATTCCCGCCGCTACAAGACCGGCGACATGAGCCATATCAACCCAAAAGATAGCGCCTACTCGATCAGCAATTCGTCGCATACATGCCCAATCAATTTTGCGCGAATAAGCAGAAAACCCTCCAATAAGCAGCTTAGGTTTAGTCTCTAAAGCTATACGCTCCATTTCGTCGTAATCTAGCAGATCTGTATCTGGGTCTACGCCATACGCCACAATATGATATTGCTTACCTGAAAAGTTCGATGGATTCCCATGAGTCAAATGTCCACCGTGAGCAAGGTTCATGCCCATCACGGTATCGCCAGGATTTAATAATGCTAGAAAAACTGCAGCATTAGCCTGCGCCCCTGAGTGCGGTTGCACATTGGCATAATCACACTCAAATAGCTGCTTCACTCTTTCAATAGCTAAGCTCTCAGCAATATCTACATATTCACAACCGCTGTAATAGCGCTTCCCCGGATAGCCTTCAGCATATTTATTGGTAAAAACAGAACTTTGTACTGCCATCACCAAAGGACTTGCGTAATTCTCAGATGCAATTAACTCCACATGTTCTTGCTGTCGTTTTATCTCATGTTGTTCAGCCATGAATAAGTCATGGTCAAACTGCTCAAGTGTTGTTGATAAATCGTACATAAATACTCCTTAGCAAGTGGCCAGCAAACGACTGATGCGAAAAACAATATCGTCAACTTGTTCTGCAGTGCAGATCAAAGCTGGCAATAAACGTATCGTTTGTTTGCGGGTAATAGTAATAAGTAAACGCTGCTCAGTTAGTGCACGTGACACCAAGTCAATTGCGGGGTAATTAAGCTCAATACCTACCATTAGACCTATGCCACGAATAGCCAAAATATCTGGATGGCCTTTTAACTGCCGGCATAAGCCCGCTAATAATTGCTGTCCTAGTTGGGCCGCTTTCTGCGGGATAAGATCGCGCTGCATAATGTCAATCACTTGGCATGCAATGCGACACCCTAAAGGGTTTCCACCAAAAGTAGACGCATGCGATCCTGCAGCGAAAAGCTGTGCTGCTTTGCCCTGAGCCAAACAAGCACCGATAGGAAAACCATTGCCCAATCCTTTCGCTAGAGTAATCACATCTGGAGTTATGTCCGCATGCTGAAAGCCAAACCATTGGCCTGTACGGCCCATGCCTGTTTGCACTTCATCCATCATCAGCAACCAATCCTGCTTATCGCACAATTGACGTACAGCAGACAGGTAAGTTGGTGACGCACAATGAACCCCTCCCTCCCCTTGCACTGGCTCTAATAACACCGCGACAATGGACTTGTTAGAAACAAGATCTCTCAAGGCTTCTATTTCGTTATAAGGCACACGAATAAAACCTCCCATCAGCGGCTCGAATCCTTGCTGCACGTTTCGATTATCAGTTGCGGCTAAGGTTGCTAAAGTACGCCCATGAAAACTATTACTCATTACCACAATCTGTGGGTTAGCAATGTTTCTTACACGGGCATGTAAGCGTGCTATTTTCAAGGCTGCCTCATTCGCTTCAGCACCTGAATTACAAAAAAAAGCGCGCTCCATACCCGCCAAAGAACAGAGCTTTTGCGCTAATTGCTCTTGCCAAGGAATGCCAAACATATTCGATGTGTGCAGTAATAAACTGGCTTGCTGGCTAATGACCGCTGTAATTTCAGGATTCGCATGACCTAAATTTGTTACAGCAACGCCAGCAATAGCATCCAAATACTCTCGCCCCTGCTCATCCCAAAGTCGAACACCTTCACCCCTAACAAAAGCAACATTTTGACGGGTATAGGTAGGCATTAAATAGCTTTGCTTTGCGTTCATTGTTTTTGCTCCACTGGACATTAAACGGCTATTTATTTACTCTTTGCACGATTGACTGCCATGGTTTTATTTTTATATAGACGATCGAATACTCGCCCATTCAATACGGCATAGGCGATCAGCCCAATTAACAAGCCCCAGAAAGCCCCGCCAATTCCCAGCAGTTGAATATTAGAAGCCGAAGCCAAAAAAGTGATCAGCGCAGCTTCACGCGTTGTGCCGTCTGACAATGCACTGGTGAGGCTGCCGCCAATCGTACCTAACAGGGCCAGTCCTGCTAGCGTGGTAATAAAGGTGCTGGGTAACGCCATAAACACAGCTGCTAAAGTGACGCCGAATAACCCCACCAAAATATAGAACACACCCGCTGCAATACCTGCGATCCAACGTTTTGAAGGTTCCTCATGCGCCTCTTTACCTGTGCAGATCGCAGCAGTAATGGCGGCAATATTAAAAGCGTGTGAACCAAAAGGAGCCATAAGCAACGAGCCGAGCCCTGTTAGAGCAACAATGGGGTTGGCACTGGTTTTAAAGCCATCGTTGCGGAGCACTAACATGCCTGGCATGTACTGACCGGTTAAAGTGATCAAAAACAACGGCAGCGCGATACTCAACAATGCATGCCATGAGAACGATGGCGTTGTGAATATAGGAACGGCAAACTGCAACTCAACTCCAGAAAAATCTACACGATTTTGAAGAAGTAGAAGTACTAAGCCCAGAGCTAAAATACCAACCACTGCATACCGTGCAGTCACACGCTTAAGGAGTAAATAAGCAACAATTAAGCAAGTTGCCAGAACAGGTTCAAGCGTCATCCCAGAGAAAGCATTAATGCCAAACTGCAATAAAATCCCTGCTAATAAACCCGAGGCAATACTCGACGGAATCAGTCGAAGCACTTTTTCAAAATAACCTGAAAGACCAAGAATAAGAAAAGCCAAAGCAGAAATAAGGTAAGCACCAATAGCCTGTTCATAAGGAGTTGAGGCTAAAGCGACAACCAAGAACGCCGCTGCTGGGGTAGACCATGCAGTGATAATGGGCTCGCGGTAGCGCCAACTTAATACAATCCCAGTAATCCCAACACCAATTGAAATTGACCAGACCCAAGAAGCGGTTAACTCTGGGCTTAAGCCAGCAATATGAGCGGCTTGGAAAACCAAAATAAAGGTTCCACCGTAATTGACCAAGACAGAAACCAGTCCAGCAATTACTGGGTTCCAGTAATCCGTCAGTTTGTTTTTTTTCACTACTGATGTACTCACAACTCATCCTATTAAACGGCATTTAGCCTTTAAACGTTCCGCATATCGGCGCTAAAACGCTCAGAGGGCATCACCATTAAATCGCGCAAGTCACGCGAAGAAGAGTTGTTTTATACGCAGGCTTTGGCATGATGTAACCATCCATTTAATAGATGACAGGCATACCATTTGTTTAAGCACTCACAGCTAGAGTCCGTCAAAGCAGCGCTGTTGCATCCAGCTTATGCAAAGTATCCATTATATTTGCGTATTCAGCGGGCACTACGTCAGTTAATACTGGATGGTGCATTGCCAGCGAGCAATCCCTTACCCGCTTCTCGTGCGTTAGCTCTGTCGCTTAAC
>RRZU012900337.1_pt1 | contig 20505 bp, 20 predicted proteins | sample 2165561 | NCBI WGS metagenome assembly RRZU01 (sample SAMN10456909, study PRJNA506462) | wastewater metagenome | isolation source: wastewater sludge | place: USA: Moscow, Idaho | reverse complement strand
TGGATAAAAATCATTAATCTTTTTTATTGATTCTAAATTTGCTGTATCTAAATAAAATTCCATAAATTCTCCTTTTATTATTATTTTTTATTAATGTTAACCACCTATTAATACTCTAAAATTATGAAATTCAAATATATTTTTTATATGCTCTACCTTATATTCACTGGGCATTGAAACTTCATCTAATAAATATTTTTTATCCAACAATTCATACTTAGAACTACCATAATTATGGTAAGGCAATATATGTATCTCATTAATATTCGCTGATTGAGCAACCTTAACTATAGCCATTATATTTTCTTCATCATCTGTATAACCTGGTATATATGGAAATCTAACAACTACCTTACTGATTTTATTAGAAATTTTTAAATTCTCAATAATATTATCAATTTCTGAATTAATAATTTGTTTCGATCTGTTTTTATCTACTATCTTTAAATCGAACAAAACTTCATCAACATATTTTAACATAATTTTTAATTTATTAGAATCTCCCTGACCACAAGTTTCTATAGTTGTATGAATGCCATTTTCTTTTAATTCTTTTAAAAGTTTAGTTGCTATATCCATCTGCATCAAAACTTCTCCACCAGATAATGTAACTCCACCTTTAGATGTATTATAAAAAATCTCATCTTTTAATACTTCTGATATTATTTCATCTATTGAATACCATTTACCAATTTCTTTTTTCATATCAGGATAAATATTGCTTCTCATCATCTCTTTACCAAAAAATTGTGACTCCGGATTAGAGCACCATGGACAATTCAATGGACAACCTTTAAAAAATATGATTGTTCTAATTCCATTACCATCATTTAATGAAAATCTTTGTATATTAAAAATTAATGCTTTATTTAAATTCATATTTCCCACCTTACTTAATAAGCCTTATAGATTATGCTCTGTTCTATGAATAATATCATCTTGTAATTTTCTGTTTAATTCATTAAAGAATGCACTATAGCCAGCAACCCTAACTACTAAATTATTATACTTTTCTGGCTCTAATTGAGCTTTTTTAAGTGTATCAATAGTTACTATATTGAATTGTATGTGTTGTATTTTTAATTTCATATAGGCATATATAAAATTAATAAAATTATCCATACCTTGTTCTGACTTTAAGGTATTAGGATTAAACTTTACATTCAATAAACTACCATTTGTTAACAAAAAATTATCTAGTTTGCTCAAACTCTTAAGAATAGCAGTTGGTCCAAAAATATCTCTTCCAAACATCGGTGATAATCCTCCATCCGCAAGCTGCTCTCCACTATATCTTCCATCAGGAGTAGCCCCTACTACTTCTCCCAAAGGTATATGTGCTGAAACAGTATAAGATCCTGGAATAAAAACACCATATCTAGGATTAGTATATTTTTCTACTTCTTTACAATAAAATCTTAATATATCAGAACTAATGTTATCAACTTCATCTATATCATTTCCATATTTATTAGAATCGTTTATAAATAAATTTCTCATATCTGAATATCTTTTAGAAGAAAAATTATCTGTTAATCCTTCTAAAAGTTCTGAATAAGAATATACTTTATCCTCAAATACATATTTTTTTATTGTGATTAAAGAATCTGATAAATTTGGTAATCCTATCCCTTGAACTCCAGAGAAATTATATTTTGCTCCACCTTCTGTAATATCTAATCCTTTTTCCAAAGAGCCTGTTATCATTGAAGACAATAAAGGAACTGGTGCATACTTCTTATGACCTATATCTACAATATTACTACCTTCTGCCATTAGTCTAACATAATTAGAAATATTATTTTTTATATCATCAATTATGATATCAAATGTTAAATTTTCATTATTAGAATTTTTATACAATACTTTTTCCATAATTTTTAATATGTTTAACATTGCTATATCATGCAATCCATATGTTTTACCAGGTATTGATAATTCCACACATCCTACAACCGAATAATCACGTGCATCTTCTAATGATACTCCTTTACTTAAAAATGATGGTATAATAACTTCATCATTGAATATTTGAGGTATCCCTGTTCCTAATGCTATTGTCTCACATGTTTTTTTTATAAATTTTCTAGGCTCAAATTCATTTACACGAACACCTAAATTTGGCTGAGGTAACATTATGTCATGATATGCTTCTAAACAAAGATATGATAATTCATTTACTGCTGATTTACCATCTTTTGTCAATCCACCTAAAATAGCCGTATATCCAGATGGAAAACCTGCAAAGAATTTAGCACTACTTTCACTTCTAATTAATACAACATCATTAGTTTTAATGTAAAAAGCCTCCAAATATTCCTTTATTTCATCTAATGAAACAATCTCAGAGTCATGTTTATAATATGGTAGTAAATACTGGTCTATTCTTCCTAACGATATTGAACTCGCATTTGATTCATATTGTAATATAATGCACGTGTACCATAATAACTGTAATGCTTCAAAAAATGTTTTTGCTGGTTCATATGCAATTTTATATGAGATATCTGATATTCTTTTCAATTCATTTTTTCTTTTTAAATCAGTTTCATTTTTTGCTAAATTTTTTGAGAGTTCAGCATATCTTAAAATATGATTTATTGAGGCATTTAGAGTTATTAGTGAAGCTTTATAAAAATTATTATTTGGATTTTTTTTAGATAAGTTTTCAACTTCATCTCTCAAATTTTTAAATCCTTTTTCTAATATAATTTCAAAGTCTGGAATAATATGCCCTTGTCCCTTATCAGTTTGATTCAAATTGACTATTTTTTCTTTAATGCTTTCTCTTATATAACTAGGTATTTTATCATTTAAAGAATCTTTAAGTGATTTACCTGCCCAATATGGGAAAAGAACTTCTTTAAATATATTTTTATCATCTTCTAAAAAAATAAATTTATCTTGTGGTCTTGTTTCAATAGTATCAATTTCATTCATTATCCAATATGGATCCATTTCTGGAGAAATTACTCCTGATCGTGGTTTAATTGTACGATTACCAGCTATAATCTCATTTCTACGAATTGAAATTAATACTTTATTTAAAATATTCTCAGTTGCCTTAGCTCTCCGAATTATTTCAGGTAAATCATATGTTTTTTTGTAACTTTCAGTATAAAGTAATGCCCTTTCTATTGATATTTCTCTTTTTTTCCTAAACAAATCATTTTTAAGTAACTCTATACGTTCATTCATGTAAAACACCTCCATAAATTCTTATCATAATTTTACAACTTTTTTATTGTTTTGTCAATTTTTTTATTGTTTTTTATTGTTTATTATTTTGCTATTTGATTTTTTTAGCTTTTCAATGTATAATTACTGTTAATATATACTTAAATAAGAGAGAAGAGATTAATATGTTCGTGAGCGAAAGATTAGAAAATATTTTAGCTATAATAAATAAAGCTGGTAAAGTTGAAGTTAATGAGTTAAGCAAAAACTTTAAAGTTTCAAAAGATTTAATAAGAAAAGATTTATCTAGACTAGAAGAAGATGGGTTTATTGAAAGAACATACGGTGGTGCTATAAAAAAAAGACATAATGCAGAAACTGTTACTGTTGTATCTAGAATATACAAAAATTTAGAAGTAAAGAAAAAGATAGCTCAAAAAGCACTTCAAGAAATAAAGAAAGATGATACGATATTTTTAGACATATCTTCAATAAATTATATTTTAGCCAGTGAAATATTAAAAAATGGTATTGAAGTTACCATAGTAACTAACATGATTGATGTTATGCATCTATTTTCAATGACTTTGCAAAATAAAGTTCAATTAATAGGAATAGGTGGAGCATGTAATGCTCTTCTAGATGGTTTTGTTGGTATTGCTGCAATAGACCAAATAAATAAATTTAATATAGATAAAAGTTTTATTGGAGCAATAGGTATAAACTTATATGATGGCAATGTCTCAACTTATGATTTAGAAGATGGCTTAACTAAATCTGCTATAATGAATAGGAGTAAAAAAAATTACCTAATAACTGAAAAGAAAAAATTAGATCAAGATGGTAAATTTAATTTTTCAATAATAAAAGATTTTGATACTATAATTACAGAATCTTCAATTGATCAAAAAGAAATCAATCAAATAAAAAAATATAAAGTTAATGTTTTATAAAATATATCAATAGATATTATATAAAAAAGGCTACTCAATAAATTTACTTTGATGTAGCCTTTTACTATATTATAATTTAGGTAGTAAGCTCTACTAGATTCCCTTCTGGATCAGTAAATGATGCAAAAAATGATCCATCACCTGTCATTCTTAGTTGTTCTATTATTTCAATATCTGTATAGTTTTTAATCAATTCATCTATTTTATATTCTATATTTTCTCTTGATCCCATTGAAAATGAAATATGAGAGAAACCAAATGAATTACTTTTTGTGAAAATATCTGATATATTTTCATTTTTAACTAATTCTAATCTTGTAAACCCAGAATTAAATGAAAGAAAATAACATTGAATTTTTTTTTTGTAATTTACATAAAGATTATTGGCTCGTAAATTAAACATCTTGCAATAAAATTCTTTCATATAATCTATGTCATTTACATTAAGTGCGATATGATTAATTTTTATCATAGAATTCCTCTTTTCAACCCTTAAATTATTTTACTATACCAAAAGACTTTAATGAGTTATATATAGCAGTTTTTGTTTCAGTAAAATCAAATCCTAGAGATCTTATCTTTGAAGTATTTAATCTTATATCTCTTGGAAATTCTTGTGAAAATTTATTATCATCTTCAACTCTTGATGAATCTAGTGATAAAGTATTTAATATATATTTTACAACTTCATTTCTACTACTTTCATTTTCACAACCAAAATGGTATGTACCAAATGGAATCTCAAATATTTTATCAAATTGATTAATAACTTCCCATACATAAGTCATTCCTCTAAATTCAAATTTACTAGCTGTAATTTCATCATTTCTAATCAAACTTACAATTGTATCCCATAAGATATTATTTGCTAGAGTACAATCTTTTTCTGGCAAACCAAATAACCATGTAAATCTAATTATCCATAACTCATCGATGATTTTTTTTATACTATTTTCAGCCTCTAATTTATTCTCTCCATACTTTGTATTTGGAATTGGCGTCATATTTTCATTATAAGGTCCAGATTCTTTATTTCCGTTAAAAACTTGCTCTGTACTCAAAAAAATCATTTTTGCATTTATTTTTTTCGATATTCTAGCAACATCAATAGCAGCCTTAACATTTACTTCATATGCAATATCAGGAAACTTATTACTAAAATTTTTTTTTTCTTTTTCTGCACAATGAATTACATAATCTGGTTCAAATTTAATTATAGTTTCTTCTAGTTTAGAACTATTTGTTATATCAAGATTATTTTTATCTACTCCTAAAATTTCATATTTATTTTCATAAAATTTTATAAAGCGAGTTCCAAAAAATCCATTTGCACCTGTTAAAAATATTTTTTTCATCCATAAATCACCTTTCTCTTTAATTTTATATCTAAAAAGATATATCTAGCTCAACATCCTCATCTTTATTTTCTTCAGACTCTCCGATCTTCAAAAAATTAACAAGTAGAGCTATTGTTAATGATCCTGCTAAAAGTGCTATTATAAATCCTAACTTATTTCCTACTAAAGGTAAAACTATAAGTCCTCCCCAAGCTACCTTGCAAGTAACTCCTAAAGCTGCTGCAATTGCACCTGCAACTGAAGTTCCAATCATTAATGAAGGTATGACTTTGAGAGGATTTTTTGCAGCAAAAGGTATTGCCCCCTCTGTAATTCCAACAGAACCCATTAATATTCCAGCTATACCAGCATCTCTATCTTCTTCAGAAAAGGCTTTCTTATTAATTAATGTAGCAAGTCCCATACCAATAGGTGGTGTCGCTACGCAAACAGCAGAAATACCCGGTATATTAATTATATTCTGAGATACACATAATATAACAAATGCATATGCAACTTTATTAATTGGGCCTCCCATATCAAATGCTTCCATTGATCCAATTATTATTGCTAATAAAATTATATTTGCTCCTCTCATACTATTCAACCAATTTGTTAATCCTATAGTCATATTTGCAATTGGAGCTCCTATTACCCATTGCATAAATCCAGCAGTTATCAATGTACCAACTATTGGTATAACAAAAATTGGCATAATTGATCTAAAAACTTTTGGAACTGGAATTTTCTTTAAATAAAAAACTACAATTCCTCCTAAAACACCTGCTACAAGAGCTCCGATAAAACCAGTTCCCATTTCATTACCAACCCATGCAGCAATAGCGCATGGTGCTATTGCTGGCTTATCTGCAATAGAAAAACCTATATATGCTGCCAGAATAGGAATCATTAATTTAAATCCTGCAACTCCTATAAAAAATAAATCTTTTTTCCATCCGCTTTGAGGAACACCTGCCTCACCATTAAGAACAACTGATAAAGAAAGTAAAATTCCTCCCGCAACAACAAACGGTATCATATATGAAACACCAGTCATAAGATGCTGTCTCAAATTTTTTAAAATATTTTTTAAATCTTCCATATTTCCTCCTAAAATTTTTATTATTTATCATTTTTTTGTGAAAGTGCAACTTCTATCTTATCTATAATAACAGCTGCTTTTTTTACTGCATCACTAACTCCAACTTTAACTATAGTCTTTCCATCAAATCTCTCTGTATTTTTAATTGCGATATCTTTAGTTAATATTACAACATCTGCATCCTTCACTTCTTCTGGTGTTATTTCATTTTCAATTCCAATAGAACCCTGTGTTTCTACTTTAATTTTATGTCCTTTAGCCAACGCTGCTTTTTTTATTGACTCAGCAGCCATATAAGTATGTGCTACTCCCGATGGACAAGCTGTAACAGCAATAATTTTCATAAACAATCACTCCCTAAATTATTTTTTATATATTATAAATACTATGAAACTTTATCATTTGAAGTATATTTTTTTATTATCTCTAAAATATCTGCTTTAGTTTTTGCTTTTTCCATACAATCTCTAAAATCATCATCTAATATTGATGTAGATAACTTAATTAATATTTCTAAATGTTCATTACTTGCATCACTATCGGAAACCCCAATCATAAATATATACTTCACCATCTCGTCATCTTCCCACAAAATTTCATTGTTTAATCTTGAGAAAGCTATACAAGCACTTCCTACTGAATTACATTTACCATGAGGTATTGCAAAGGAAAATCCAACAGATGTTGAGAAAAGTCTTTCACGTTCTTTTAATGCATCTAAAAATCCATTTTTATAGCAAAATGTACATTCTTGACATTTTTCTAAATTATCTTTTTTCCAAATACAATTTAATTTCTTACTTTCATGAATTAAATTCATCATTTGAAACAGTACATCATCCTTATTTTTAGCATCCAAATCCATAATTATCAGATTTTCATCAATAAGTTGATCAACAGAAATCATATAAATCAGCTCCCAGTTAAAATTAATTACAATAATATATTACCTCATTTTATTGTTTTGTCAAGTTTTTTATTTTTTTTTATTGTTTTTTATTTTTTAAATCTAAAGTCTAATAAAAAAACAGTCGATTACTTTATCAACTGCTTTTTTTCATTTCTTGTCATTTTTTTTATTTTATTTTCTCTTATTAATGCTTCTGATTTATTTTCTAAATTTTCTATATAAACTAACTTTACAGGATTTCTGAATCTCGTATACTTAGCACCTTTACCTTCGTTATGTGCTTTAATTCGTTTATCAATATCATTTGTCCATCCAGTATACAATGTTCCATCATTACATTCTACAATATACACACAATTTTGTTTAGACATAATTTTACCTAAAAATATACTTTAAATGCTTTTTTTGCAATATCTAATTTCTCTGGGTCAGGTACATAGTAATAAATTCCTTTTATATTTTTACCCCCGTCCCATTCATCACTGACTAATTCATAAGTGTCAAAGTTTGATCCTGTAATTATAATTGGTAAAATCATTGAAAATCCTCTTAGAGGATTGATATTCATACTTGTATTTTCCTTAGCATACAGCAAAATTTCAGGTAATTTAGCAATACCTTTTGGCGTAAGCATTTTTCTTTCAATAGCTGCTAGTACAGCTCTCTGTCTTTCATCTCTTTTAAATGCAGAATCAGAATGTCTATTTCTTACATATGCTAATGCTTGATCTCCTTTAATATTATAAGTTTCGCCTTTTTTAAAGCTTTGTCCATCTTGAGTAAATGTATTATTTGCTACAACTTCTACCCCACCTAATATATTAGTAATATTTATAACATCCATAAATCCATATACGAAGCTATAATTTATTTTTGTGTTTAATAGTTTTTCTATTGCTTTTACACTACACTTTCTACCAGCATTTATTTTATCTTTTTCACTACCTTCTTTTCCTATAGCACCATAATGATATGCATGATTTATTTTATCCATTTTATTATCTTCACATGGTATTTCTGTATATGTATCTCTTGGAATAGACAGCATTTTTATTTGACCTAATAATGGAGTTACCTTTAAAACAACTATGCTATCCGTTCTAGCTTCAGATTTTTTATTCCAATTATCTGTACCCAATAAAACTAAATTAAATGGTTTACACAACCATAGTAAGATTAATAATAATACAATTTTCAATGTTTTTGACTTTTTCATTTGTAACCTCTTTTTAGATTTTTATGTTTATTCTAGCATGTTTTTATATTTTTTAAAATACTTAAAACTCTTATTTTCTTGACTTGATGATTTTTACCATTTCTTCTTGAGCATTTATTATATCTTTTGTTCTTGATGCTTTTATATATTCACCTTGAGAATTTTGAATTTTCCTTTTGACATTATCTTTTAAGTATAATTCTAAAATCTCTATAATTTCTTTTTTTAAAATTTCTTTTTCTATAGGAACCATTAACTCCACTCTTCTATCTAGATTTCTTTCCATCATATCTGCACTAGAAATAAATACTTTTTCATTTTTTTCATTTTCAAAATAATATATTCTGCTATGTTCCAAGTATCTTCCAACTATGCTATGTACTTTAATATTTTCACTTATTTTTTTTATACCACTTTTTAATGAGCATGCTCCTCTAATAATTAAATCTATCTTTACACCATTTGCAGATGCTTCATATAATTTTGTTATTATTTCTTTATCTACTAGTGAGTTGGATTTTATTATTATTCTTGCTTTTTTGTTCTCTTTTGCAATATTTATTTCATTATCAATTTGTTTCACTATTCTTTTTCTTAAATCCCTTGGAGCGACAATAAGTTTATTCCAATGTCTTGGTTCTGAAAACCCTGTTAACATGTTGAACAGAGATGATGCATCTTCACATATATCTTCATTTGTTGTCATAAATCCAATATCAGTGTAAATATTTGATGTATTTTGATTATAATTTCCAGTACTTAAGTGAACATATCTAACAATACCTACTTCTTCTTTTCTTACAATTAATAAACACTTAGCATGAGTTTTAAGCCCTTTCAATCCATAAATAACATGACATCCAGCGAGCTCTAGTTCATGGGCCCATTTTATATTTTGTTCCTCATCAAACCTTGCCTTTATTTCAACTAAGACTGTAACTTGTTTACCTTTCTTAGCCGCTTCCATAAGATAATAAACTATTGGTGAATCATCACCAACACGATACAGTGTTTGCTTAATAGCAAGAACATTATCATCCTCAGATGCTTCTCGAACCAATCTTATAACTGGATCAAAGCTTTCAAATGGATGATGAAGAATTACATCATTCTCTGAGATATAATCAAATATGTTTTTCTCTTCATCAATCTTTTTATTTAAATTTAACTTTTCTGTTTTTTTAAATAATAACTCATCTCTATTTTGAACCATAGAAAACTTAAAAAGAAATCTCAAATCTATTGGCCCTTCGATATAATAGATACTTTCTTTATTCAATTCAAATGAAAATATCAAAAATTTTAAAAGTTCTTTATCTATATCTTTTTTTACTTCAAGTCTAACAGGTGCACCCCATTTTCTTAAATCTAAAGACTTTTGAATTTCAAATAATAAATCATCTGCTTCTTCTTCATCAACAAAAACATCAGAGTTCCTAGTAAGTCTAAACTCTCCAACTTTACACACATTATATCCTTCATAAAATACACTTACATACTTTTTTATTATTTCCTCTAGTAAAATAAATCTATTTTCTCCATTTCTTAGTGAAACATTAATAAACCTATCTATTACTGTAGGAATTTGTAGAACAGAATAAAAATTGTTGTTTTCTTTAGATAATTCTATTATTAAATTAAATGACTTATTTGAAAGATGTGGAAATCTTCTACTTGAATCAATTGCCATTGGCGTTACTATTGGAAAAATAATCTCATAAAAATATCTCTCAACAATTTCCTCTTCCCTCTTTGTTAAGTTAGAATGTTCTATTATTTCTATTTTTTCTTTTTTCAACTCTTTTGAAATCTTATTATTAAATATAGAGTATTGTTTTTCAACTAACTCAGTAGTTTTTTGCTCTATTTTTCTAAGTTGTTCTATAGGAGTCATTCCCGATATATCTTTCTGATTATAACCACTTTGAACTTGAGCTTTAAGACCTGCAACTCTTATCATAAAAAACTCATCTAAATTAGATGATGTTATAGATAAAAATTTTAATCTTTCTAATAAAGGATTAGTCTTATCTTCAGATTGTTCAAGAACTCTTTTATTAAACTCTAACCAACTTAATTCTCTGTTAAGAAAATAATTACTTGAATAGTTCATTTTATTCTCCCCCTAAATTATGCTAAATCCTTAATTAATAATCTCTTTTATTGCTAATTTTATTCCAAATGTATTTTCGAAATTCTCTTTTTGTAACTCAATTTCAAGCTTTTCATTATATATTTTTTCATCAGTTACAACTTTGAAAGATAATTGATTATTTTCCAACTCAACAATTACATCTTTAATTCTACTCTTATTATTAATAATCAATCCATTTGCTACTTTTATTATTAATATTAATTTAGAAACTATTAATTTATTCTCTTTTGTCAAATTGCTCCTACTATATAATTTTTTTACATTTTTATCATAATATTTAAGTATCTCACTTATTATTTTTACTTCTTCATCATCCAATCCAAGTAGTTCAACAGTCTCAAAAATTTTATATGAATAGTCATAATAATTATAGCTTTTTATATATTTACCAGTCTCTTTAAAAATATTTGCTATTTTGGAGTAAAGTAATTCTTGCTTTGTCAATCCATGTGATTCCTTTAACTCATTAAATATTTGTTCAATGATTTGCTCTGTTTTCTTTATTTTCTTATCATTATAATTAAATCTTTTTGCTCTTTCCTTTGAAATTATAATTGAATCTTCTTTAAACTCTGAATTTAGTTTTCTAGCCTCTAATGGATAAAAATAATCGTATGCTATTGAGTCAGATAAACTAAAATCAACATAGACAATATCATCTTTTTTAAATATATCTGAAAATTTTTTTAATATCATTATCTTAGGAAAAATAACTTCTCCTTTTTCTTCCCTAACATTATATTCATTAGAAAATTCCTCAATTGATAAATCTTTTGTTCTATTAAAATATTTTAGTAAATCTTTTCTATCTATTTTTTCTACAAGATCTATTTTTTCCTTATCTTTTATTTTTTCTATTATTAAATCATAAAATCTCCCAGTTATAATGATATTTTCAATATCAATTCCATCTGGGAAATCTTCAATTATATTTTCAAACAAATTTGCTGTGTAGTCATCAAAAAAATCATTTTTATATTTAGATTTCACACTTGTTTTTTCTGCCATCTCTATAAGTTTTAATGATCCTAAGGAAATATTTGAGCTATACATAAAATGACCTTTTTTTACTATGGCAACACCAATACTCCCTAATCCAACATAAAGTATCATATTAGTTTTAGATTTATAATCTCTATCTTTTTTCAACAAATGATCTATTTGCTTATATACAAGATAATTTTCTTCTAACCTATCATAAATTTTTAAATTTAAATTCGTTTTTATTTTTATCTGATCCTCTAAATATTCCCAGTTTTCTGCCTCTCTTATAGCTGTTGTACCGTATAAAATAACCTTTCTTATTTTATATGCTTTTATAACTTCCTTCATTTTTTCAATTGCTTCTACTATTTCTCTTATTTTTCTAAATGTTATTTCTTTTGTGGAATATATGTCTCTCCCTATTATAGTCTCATAATCTAATTTCTCAATTATCTTAAATCCTTTTATGTCATTTTTTTCATATATTCTCATGTATATCCCATAAGATGTTATATCAATCGTTGCTAGATATTGTTTTTTCATAAATATCTATTCTCCTAGTCTAAATTTAGATTTTTATTTATTTAACTAATCTTTCATTTCTTTAGACATACCTTCTTTTGCTAATGCAAGTGCACCTATAATTCCTGCATCATCCCCTAATTTAGCCATTTTTATCTCTGTATTCTTTGATATATCAATCATTGCAAATCTCTGAAACTCTCTTGTAATAATTGGCATTAATTCTTTTCCTAACTCTACCATAACCCCACCACCGAGAATTATAACTTCTGGATTGAAAATATTTGCTAGTGAAGCTAATCCACGACCTAAGTTCTCCGCTGCTTTATTTACAGAATCAACAACTACATCATCTTTTTTCATATATGCTTCTTTTAATGGTCCACTTTTCAATATTCCATTTTCCTTTAGACTTTTTGTAATTAAAGATTTCTCTCCTCTATATATTCTAGATTCAATATCTTTTTGAATAGCTGTTTTTGAAGAAAGTGATTCCAAACAACCTCTTGATCCACAACCACAAAAAGGACCATTTGGATCAAAGTTAATGTGTCCTATCTCTCCTGCTGATCCATTTTTACCAAGATATAGATTATTTTCTACTATCAATCCACCACCTATACCTGTTCCAACAAATACACCTAAAACATTTTTATTTCCACTTCCACTACCAAATTTCCACTCGCCAACTGTAGAAACATTAACATCATTTCCTATAAATGTTGGTACATTATATTTTTTCCTTAAAATCTCACCCAATTTATAATCCCTAAATGGTAGATTAGGAGAAAATGTAATTGTTCCATCTCTATCTACCAAACCAGGTACACCTATTCCTATTGCTTTTATTTCTCTAATTTTTGTGTTTTCTAATAAATTATCTATTGTTTTAAATATTTCTTTTTGTACAGTTTCTAACCCACCTGATGCTTTCGCTTTTCGTTTTTCTCTTTTTTTAATTTTACCTTCCTCATCAAACAACGCTCCTAATATTTTTGTTCCCCCTATATCTAATCCTATAAACATAAAATCATCTCCTTAATATTTCTAACAATTACATTATACCTTATTTTTTAAATTATTCAATTTTCTAATGACCTAATGTAACTGCTTTTGATGGTTTTTTTGCCAGAAATATAAATGGTATAAGAAGTATAATAACTATTCCACTTATTTGCATTATATTATTAACACCCATAACAGCAGCTTGCTGATCAATTAATCCATTAATTATCGGAGCAGTATTAGCTGGTGTTGCATTAGGGATTTTATTCAGATAATTCATATATATTGGGTTAGATGTTGTAATATTTGATACTAATAATTCATGATTTTCTGCTATTTTGTTTTGCCAAGTTGAAACTGCCAATGACACTCCTATACTATTACCTATATTTCTCATAAAATTATATAATCCTGATGCACTTGTCATATCTTTTTCTTCAATTTCAGATAAAGTTATAGTATTCAGTGGTAAAAAGAAAAATGCCAAAGCTCCACCAGTTAAAAATCTTGTGAAAGCAATATACCCTTGCGTTGTTTCTATAGAATAGCGAGACAATACAATAGAAATAAATGAAAACATCAGAAATCCAAAAACTACGAGTTTTCTGGCATCTACCTTATGTATATTTGCACCTATTAAAGGCGCTAAAAATATTACTAAAATCCCTGATGTAGCTGTTGTCCTTCCACTTACAAATGATGTATAACCCATAGCATTTTGCAACCAAAGTGGTATTACTACTATTCCACCTATAAATACTACAGAAGCTATCATTAGTGACAATGATCCAGCAACAAAATTTCTATTTAAAAATAATCTAACATTTACTACAGGATTTTTATAATAAAATTCCCATATCCCTAATAATACTAAAAATACGAATGCGACAACTGCCAAAAATACAATTGTAGGACTAGCAAACCAATCTAAGTCTCTACCTTGGTCTAACATTAATTGAAGTGATCCAACTCCTATTATTAAAAATATAAGGCCCACAAAATCTATTTTAGAATGCTCTATAACATCTTTATGACCTTTTCTTTTAAAAATGGTATACACTAAATAGCTTGACAATATTCCAAATGGTAAATTCACATAAAAACACCATCTCCATGACATTGTATCTGTTATCCAACCACCTAATATTGGTCCTAAAACTGGTGCAATTACTATTGTCATTGCCCATATTCCTAATCCTAATCCTTTTCTAGATTTTGGATATACACTAAGCATTATTGTTTGAGATAAAGGTATCATACTTGCACCAACTACACCTTGCATTACTCTTGCAAATAATAACATTGGGTATGTTGGAGCTAATCCACATATCATACTTGCAATTGTAAATAAGATTGTTGACCATATATATTGCTTTACTGACCCAAATCTAGTTGTTAGCCATCCTATAAGTGGTAAAAAAATAGCCTCTGAAACTGAATAAGAAGTTATAACCCAAGTTCCTTGATTAGGACTTATTCCAAAGTCACCAGCCATATGAGTAAGGGAAACATTAACTATTGTTGAATCTAGAACGTTCATAAAAGACCCTATAGATAATGCAAGAGTTATTAATAGGATCTCTGGTGTTATTTTATTATCTTCCATATTTAAAGAACTCCTATCTATGGTCTATTTTTTTCTATAATTTCATTTATTTTAGATTGCATTTCAGATTCATTTAATTGATACAAATTAGATTTAACAGATGAATTTAACTGTGGTATTTCCTCAACTTTATCTTGCTTTTTATCTCTTTTTAGATTAATATCTATTTTCATTGAACTACCTAATGGTAATGTTCCATTTTTTTCAAGGCTTTCTTTTGATATTAATATTTTAACTGGCACTCTTTGAACTATTTTAACCCAATTTCCTGTTGCATTTTGAGCAGGCAATAGTGAAAATGTCGTACCTGTACCTGCTGATATCCCCACAACATAACCTTCATATTCTTTTTTATTTATATCACTTTCCAATTTTACTTTATCTCCTATTTGAAGACCTTTTAATTGAGTTTCTTTTAAGTTTCCATCTACCCAAATATTATTTAAATTTACAACTGTAAATAACTCTTGATTCACAACTATCCTTTGACCTACATTAATATTTTTCTTTGCAATTTTCCCATTTATTGTTGAATATATTTTTGTTCTATTTAAGTTTATATATGCTGTTTTATATGCTACTATGGCTTGTTTCAATGCAGGAAAATCATTCAATGTACCAGAAATTTGAACTTTTGCATTTTGTGAATTTGCTCTACTTACTCTCAATGCTGCTTTTGCTTGATCATTCATAGCTTTAGTATTTGCAAGTGCTTCTGCACTTATCAAACCAGATTTATAAGCTTCTAAATCTCTAGAATAATCAACAGCTGCTTTGGCAGCTGATATTTCTTTTAATTTTATATCTTGATTTGCAGTATCACTCATTGCCATAGTTGAATAATATCCTCTTACAGCTTGACCTATACCGGCTTCTGCAGCTTCTAAAGCTACTCTATAATCAGTATCATCTATAACAGCAAGTAACTGACCTTCCTTTACTTCTTGAGTATCTGTGACATAAACTTCTTTAACTATACCACTCACTTGTGATGTTATTGGATTTTTATCAGCATTAACATACGCATTTTCAGTTTTTTCTTTATACTTACCTATAAATTCATTATATATAAAGAAACCTAATAAAATTACCCCTACAATAAATAAAAATATTACTATTTTATTTTTTGCTTTTTTCTTATTTTCTATTTCATCTTTTTCACTAATTTTTTGATTTAATTGCTGATTATCTTCAACTTTTTCTATAACAGCATCTTGTTTCAATTTATCTTCAATTTTTTCATTTTCTATTTTATTTGCCATAAAAAACTCCTCATTTTAATTTTTAGTATACAATCCACCAAATGAATTTATTAAATCTATCTTGTAGTTAAGTAATGCAAATTTTTCTTGCTCACTAGACAGTAATGAGACTAAATATGTGTAATTATCTTCAATATAAGCTCTTTTAGATGTCTTACCTATTTCATATCGTTTCTTTGATCTTCCCAATACTTCAGATTTTATTGCTAAAATGTCTTTACTTTCTTTATTTATTTTTGTCTCTGAATTATATTTAATAAGTTTTTCATTTATATCTTTATAAGCGTTTAAAATTGATTGATTATATTGTTCAATAAAAATATTTAAATCGACTCCTGCAATTTTATAACTTGATGTTATCTTTCCTGAATCTAATATTGGAAGTGTAATACTTGGCTTTAATATTCCAAGAAAACTGCCACCAGTTAGCAATCCTAATATATTAACTTGACTTAATTGGGCCGATCCAGTAATTGAAAAACTCGGATAAAAGTTTGCTTTTAATGATTTTAATTTGGCATCTTGAGCATTAATAAGGCTCAAATAATAGGCAACATCTGGTCTTTGAGCAACTATATCAGAATCTATCCCTTGAGGTATAGCTATATTATCAGAAAGAGAATAAAAATCTTTTCCTTTTGAATTTTCTAATAATGAATCTATCTTTTGTGACTTTGTTGTTCCAGCTAAATTAAACAAAGAGTTTTTTACTATCAATTGATTTTCATTATTTTTCTGAATTAATATATCTGTGTTATTTCCTAACTCTTGAATAACTAATAAAGTATCTTTTGTACCTTTTCCTATATTAATTTTATCTTTTTCCATTTTCTCAATCTCATATAAAATCTTTCTTCTACTACTCAAATTATTTTCCTCTTTAGCCAAAAATAGCCAATAAGCATATAATTTTGCAGTCTGATAACCTAATGTAAGTTGTGTATAATCGCTCATTAAACTTGCACCTTGAGTCTGGAATTCTTGCTGTTTAATTAAATTTGCTGTTTTACCAAATAGATCCACTTCATAGCTGCTTTGAAGACCTATCTGTCCAAGTCTACTAAACTTTTCATCTGTTATCTGTCTTTGACCATCAGAATCAGTCATAATTCCACTATAATTTGCACCTAATCCAACACTTAATCCTTGACCAGATTTTGCAAGGTTTATAGATTCTGATGCCTTTTCTATATTTAGTTTTGAAATAATTAATGATTTATTATTTTCTAATACTAAATCCATAATTCCATTAAGATTAGTATCATTAAATGACTCCCACCATTTATTTGAATTAAATTTAAGATTTATGTCTCGTTCATTATTTTGAGTATTCTCACTCTCAGGTATGTTAATTACAGGATTTCTTTCCATCACAGGAACTTTTACACAACTCAATGTTGATAAAAAAACTAATGTAATTACTATCTTCTTCAAATTATATCTCCCTCTTTCTCTGTTTTTTGACTCATTAGTCAACGTTAAAATACTATCATTTTTTGCTTGATTTGTCAATTTTTTAATAACAGCAATTAATAACAAATGTTATTAATCTTGACTTTTATCTTTTTTTCTAGTAAAGTATTTATATAGAGATAATTTATTTGGAGGTTTTATGAACAACAATTTGTTAATCAACAATTTATTTAAAGTAGAGAAAATACACTCTAAGCTTTTTAGAAACTTTATTTTAGTTATTTCAGGTGTTGCATTTTTATCTGTAATGGCACAATTTTCAGTTAATTTACCATTTACTCCGATTCCAATCACTGGACAGACATTAGCTGTTTTTGTAATAGCACTTGTATATGGGAGTAAATTAGGTTCTACAACACTTATTAGTTATATAACTTTAGGATCGATGGGAGCACCTGTATTTTCTGGTGGAAAATTTGGATTTCCATTCCTTTTACCAACAGGTGGTTATATAATTGGATTTCTCTTTATTACTATTGTATGTGGGTATTTATCAGAAAAAGGATTCACAAAATCATATTCAAAATTACTATTAACTATAATTATTGGTGAACTTTTACTTTATACATGTGGATTATTACAACTATCAATTTTTATTCCTGATAAAAATGTTTTTGAATTAGGATTATATCCTTTTATTTTAGGCGATATAATAAAAATAACTCTACTAATTTCGATACTTCCAAATATTTGGAAATTTATAAAAAATGAAGAAATGAAATAGGTGATATCATTGAGAAAATTAAAAATGGCAAATGATACTAGTTATGATATCAAAAATAGCAATGAAAAATCTTATACTCAAGAAGAGGTTACAAAATATAATAAAAGAATTTTATTATTAGCTTGGATTATACCTTTTTTTGCTCTTTTTCTTATGCATATGGGTAGAAAAAAGATGCCAGAGCAATCAAAAAAAATTATGTGTGAAATATTAAATTTAGAGTTTACAGCATCTTTAATTTTGACTTTATATATGTCTGCTCTAAATACAATTATTTTATTGAATAAGGATCAAAAGTCAACATTACCATTTATAATGATTGTAATTTTTCTAATATTCGTATCAATATTTATTGGAATTAAAGCAGTGGGAACTGCTAAATGGCTAAAAGGTGAAGACTATTCATTTAAAAAAGTAATTAGATTTTTTAAACCTTATTAAAAAACTTATATTACATAAAAAAGACTTTCTACGAATATTTAATGATTCGTAGAAGGTCTTTTATTTTGAATTATTATACTTAATCTCATAAATAATACTTTCTGGTTCTAGATACTTTATAAAATTTATAACTGTTCTTGGAGAAGCTATTTCTATTATGTTAATTTTCTCTCTGTTTTTATGGTCATCCATGTTTATATTTGGCATTATTATTGGACCAAAAGTACGCTCTAACCAATTTACTTTTACTTTTTCTGGTTTAAAATTATTTTCTTTAATCCAATTTATTACTTCTTTTCTAGTTGTATATATCTTGCCACTCTTATAATACCCGTAAGATTCAAGAACAAATTGCACACAATTTTGATATTTATCTTCCCAAACATTAGTATTTATTGAATACTTACTTTCTAAAAATTTATCTGTTTCTCTATTCATAATAACTTCTTTAAATTCTTTTTGAGTTTTTTTAGACGGTATTAAAATTAATGCATCATATATCTTAGCAGATCCATAAAACAATGCCATTCCATCATCATAAATCAAACCTTTTTTAGGGTTATCGCACTCTTCCAATAAATTTGTAACAATCCATTTACCATTATTTTTCCATGCAATACCTAAATGTGTATAATCTATACCATGATTATCTTTGGATCTCTTCCTTGCAATAATTGCTAACTCTGAATTATTTTCATCAAGATAATTTATAACTTTACCTGACAAATCAAGTACTTCAATTGTTTTGTTCATCTGTAATGCTATCTTTCTATCACATTGTTTTGAGAAGGATAATACAGTTACTAAAAATAATACTATAACTATAAATATTTTCTTCATATTTTATAAATGCTTTTCTCTTGATGTTAAATTGTCAAATTTCTCATCCATAATTATAACTGCAACTGTTATTTTTTCTCTACCAACAACTACACCTGCTGATGTATTTTCCAATGTTATACTATCATCTGGATTTAAATTATACACTTTTAATCCTTGTACACTAAATAATTCCTTTGCTTTTATATTTTTTTTATCAATCAAAGATTGAATCTTTTCTTTCTGTTTTTCTTTTTCTCTTTCTCTTCTATTTGCTTGATTATCGCTACTTTCAGAACTTCCTTGTGAACTTTGAGCCGATAAATCCAGAGAAGTTACAAATACTTGTGAATAAAATGAAACTTCTAGACTAACAGAAACAGCATCCAAACTTTCTTCAGAACTCTCAGCTCTAGCAAAAGAACTAATTGCTAGCAGACTTAAAATAAATAATATTTTTTTCATATTTACCTCCCATAAATTTCATTAATTATATCACTTTTTTTATAAATATCAAAAAAATTTATTTATTATCATAATACTTTTTATATAAAAAACCTTCATAATTAATATATTTTTATAATATACTATTTTCGAAGGTTTAATATGATTTTTTATATTTCTACGAATTATCCAAACATTTTTACTAAATCATCATTTGCATTAGTTATACCTGATATTCCAAAGTTTTCTACTAAAAATGATGCTACTGTTGGAGATAAAAATGCTGGTAGTGTTGGTCCTAAATGAATATTTTTTATACCTAATGATAATAATGCTAACAATACAATCACTGCTTTTTGTTCATACCAAGCAACG
>RRZU012847447.1_pt1 | contig 20505 bp, 22 predicted proteins | sample 2165561 | NCBI WGS metagenome assembly RRZU01 (sample SAMN10456909, study PRJNA506462) | wastewater metagenome | isolation source: wastewater sludge | place: USA: Moscow, Idaho | reverse complement strand
GAGCGCAGCCTGGAAATTGACTGCGCGTGGCAGACTCCAAGCCGGAACCATCTTCTTGACGTACTTGACGACAAAGTTGACGACAGCGCCTTTCGGAAAACCGAGCATGTCGCCAAGACGAGCCACCACGATGTGCTTGAGTGGCGTCCTGGCCAGCACCTGCTCCAGCGTGAACGCAAAATTTTCGACAATCACGATGACCTCGGCTCCCGAATCCTTGAGCTGATGTTCAAGTTCTCGCGGCGTGTACAGCGGGTTGACGTTCACCACCACGTAACCCGCACGCAAGGCACCGAAGATACAAACCGGATACTGGAGTAAGTTCGGCATCATCAGCGCCACGCGGGCGCCCTGGGGCAGCTTGAGGACCGATTGCAGATAGGCGGCGAAATCCCGTGACCACTTGTCCAGTTCACCGTAGGTGATCTGGGCACCCATGTTGATATAGGCCACGCGGTCGCGATACTGTGCAACGCTTTTTTCGAAGAGTTCGCCCAGCGACTGAAATTCGTTTAATTCAATCTCGGCAGGAACTCCCTTCTGATAGCTCTTCAACCAAATCTTTTCCAACTGCCCTCCTCCTTTGTGACATTCTTATCGGAAAACTCGTGTTTTCATTGCCAGTTTTTTCTGGTCTGCCGTACGCCTGCGCTGCAGCGGCAGCAAGCGTAGGCTGTGGTTTGTACTAGGAACGCTGCAGGTACTTCAGCTTGTCCGGCTTGTGGTTCCACTCGTCGGCGTCGGCCAGGGGTTCCGTGCGCTCGACGATGACCGGCCATGCCTTGGCCAGTTCAGCATTGATCATGATGAACCTGCGCTGCGCTTCCGGCACATCGTCCTCGGCAAAAATGGCCTCTGCCGGGCACTCGGGGACACACAGGGTGCAATCGATGCACTCGTCAGGGTCGATTACCAGAAAATTCGGACCCTCGTGGAAGCAGTCCACAGGACATACATCAACGCAGTCGGTATATTTACACTTGATACAATTCTCGGTAACAACGTACGTCATCGTCGCGCTTCCGCAAGTTGAGACGAATGGAACTATAACTGATTTGACGGCTACGACACAGGTCTACGGCTTCCCTTGGCGAGGTTTTTTCGCTAGCATTGGAAAGCTGGCCAGCCAATAAGGCTCAACTCGCCATGCGCCCCACTTCCACTAGGTACCCTATCCCAGATCACGCAAGAGGCTTTTTCATGAGCGAACACATCCATCACGTTACGGACGACAGCTTCAACACCGATGTTCTTCAGTCGGACGAACCTGTTCTTGTTGATTACTGGGCCGAATGGTGCGGTCCATGCAAGATGATTGCGCCAATCCTTGACGACATCGCCACTGACTATGCTGGCCGCCTGAAAGTCGTCAAGTTGAACATCGACGACAATCAAAAGACTCCCGCCAGTTTTGGCATCCGTGGCATCCCGACGCTGATGTTGTTCAAAAATGGCAACGTTGAAGCCACCAAGGTCGGCGCCCTTTCCAGGTCGCAGCTGATCACCTTCATTGACAGCAACCTCTGAAGTCGCTATCCTCACGCTCTGAAGGTTCGCTGGGTGCAACCGCTGGCCCGTAGCAATCCACAAATCCGCATAGAACCTTCAGGCGTCCTCTCCCTTTTGCAGTAACTCCTGCCGATCCCACGGCACTCCGTTAGACGCGCATCGCATTTGCGGCGGCGCGCCGCGCGTTTATTCCCCATCTTCGTCTCCAGCACATGCACCTATCCGAACTCAAAGCACTCCATGTAAGCCAGCTTCTTGACATGGCGATCACCAACGACGTCGAAGGCGCCAACCGACTGCGCAAGCACGAACTGATCTTCGCGCTGCTCAAGAATCAGGCCAGGAAGGGTGAAAGCATCTTTGGCGACGGCACGCTGGAAACGCTGTCTGATGGTTTCGGCTTTCTGCGTTCTCCCGATACTTCGTATCTGGCCAGTACCGACGACATCTACGTCAGCCCGAGCCAGATCAGGCGCTTCAATCTGCATACCGGCGACACCATCGAGTGTGTAATCCGCCCACCGAAGGATGGGGAACGCTACTTTGCCCTGGTCAAGGTCGACAAGATCAACGGTGAGGTGCCGGAGGCATCGAAGAACAAGATTCTCTTCGAAAACCTGACGCCCTTACACCCGGCTGAACATCTGAAACTCGAGCGTGACATCCGCGGCGAAGAAAATATCACCAGTCGCATCATCGACATCATCGCGCCCATCGGCAAGGGGCAACGCGGTCTGCTGGTGGCCAGTCCGAAGAGCGGCAAGACGGTGATGATGCAGCATATTGCGCATGCGATCACCACCAACCACCCGGATGTCACGGTGATCGTCCTGTTGATCGACGAACGCCCCGAGGAAGTCACCGAGATGACTCGCTCGGTACGCGGTGAAGTCGTTGCCTCGACTTTCGACGAGCCTGCGACGCGCCACGTGCAGGTTGCCGAGATGGTCATCGAAAAAGCCAAGCGTCTGGTCGAACACAAGCGGGACGTGGTCATTCTCCTCGACTCGATCACGCGCCTGGCACGTGCCTACAACACCGTTCAGCCGGCATCCGGCAAAGTGCTGACCGGCGGCGTCGATGCCAATGCCCTGCAGAAGCCAAAGCGATTCTTTGGTGCTGCCCGCAATATCGAGGAAGGCGGCTCGCTGACCATCATCGCCACCGCGCTGATCGACACCGGCAGCCGCATGGACGACGTCATCTACGAAGAGTTCAAGGGCACCGGCAACATGGAAATCCACCTGGACCGCCGCATGGCAGAGAAACGCGTGTATCCGGCGATCAATGTCAATCGCTCCGGCACCCGCCGCGAAGAACTTCCGCTCAAACCGGATGTTCTGCAAAAGATGTGGATCCTGCGCAAGCTGCTATACAACATGGACGACCTTGAAGCGATGGAGTTTCTCCTGGACAAGATCAAGGCCACCAAGAACAACGCCGAATTCTTCGACTCCATGCGCCGCTGATCGGGCAGCAGACGCGCTCACGAAGCCGCCGGGCCAAGGTTTGTTGACCTGCACCCGCCGATGCCGGATTGCAGATAGTGGAGAAATCGCCGATAATGACCTCCTTTCTCAATGCCTCACGCTCGAATTGTCGCCTGATTGCGGCAGAACAACAGTTTTAACCTACAGGAATAGCACCAGATGAAAGACAACATCCATCCTGCCTACGGTGAAATCGCGGTGACCTGCTCCTGCGGCAACACCTTCACCACCCGGTCGACGATGAAGAAAGCGCTGCATGTCGAGGTGTGCTCGGCCTGTCATCCTTTCTACACTGGCAAACAGAAGATCATCGATACGGCTGGCCGCGTCGAAAAGTTCAACCAGAAGTACGGCGCGATGCGCAAGCCGGCTTAGGTCGAACAGCGGGCTCGACAGCAAAAGGCAGCCCCGCGGCTGCCTTTTTCGTTTCCGTCAAGAGCCGCTTTCGGCACTACGATCAGCACGCCTTTCCATATGCCGGTGCAAGCGGAGCATGCACGCTTCCGGGGGATTCCATTGCCGCCCAGCGGCTGGACTCTGGCGGTTCTCCTCGCCCTCTATATTTGCACGGGGCTGATCGGTCACGACCCCTGGAAAAATGATGACGCAGTCACGATCGGCGTCGTCCATGACATGGTCGCGAACGGGAACTGGCTGACGCCAGGCCTTGCGGGTCGCCCTTACCCTGACGCGCCCCTCTACTACTGGGTGGCGGCCGCCGGCAGTCGACTGTTGTCCTGGCTCTTGCCGGTACATGAGGCGACGCGACTGGCCAGCGGAGTATTCACGCTGCTCGCCCTCGGCTTCATTCACCTCGCCGCACGCGAACTGCACGGTCGCGAGCAAGCACCGGCAGCGCCGCTGCTGCTTGCCGGCAGCATTGGCTTCCTGTTCCACGCGCATGAAGCACAGCCCATGCTGGCGACGCTGACGGCGCACACCGCCGCCTACTGGGGACTGACACAGCTTGACAGGCGGCCGTTGCGAGGCGCTTCCTGGTTCGGCTCGGCCCTAGGACTGGGGTTTCTCGCCAACGGCCTGGCAGCGATGCTGCCGCTGTTGCCGGTGGCAGCGTTTGTGGTCTGGCGATCCGACCATCGCCAACGTTCAGCGCTGCTGCTGCTTGGCTCGCTGCTGCTTGCCTGTGCGCTTGCCGGAGGATGGCTGGCTGCCTTGTTCGCGACCTCGCCCGAGTACCTCGCCGCCTTCTCGCAGGGCGAGCTAAACCAACTCGGCGGCAACACGCAACCCCTGCTGAATATACAACGCCTTCTGCTGATGCTCCCGTGGTACGCATGGCCAGCCTCCCCTCTCGCCTGCTGGGCACTCTGGGCAAAGCGGCGCCAATGGGCAACGACCCCGCTGGCCTTGCCGATGTTCGCTTTCATGGTTGCACTGCTGGTGGTCGGCATCTGCCTTGGGGCACGCAGTGCGCCAGCCTTGCTGCTGCTGCCGCCACTGGTTCTGCTGGCCGTTCCGGGCGTCGCTTCGCTGCGACGTGGCGCGGCGAATGCTTTTGACTGGTTTGGCATGATCACCGTCAGTCTCCTTGCCCTGCTGGCCTGGATTGGCTGGTGCGCAATGGTCTTCGGCTGGCCGGAAAGGCTGGCGCGTCTGGCCGTTCGACTTGAGCCGGGATTCGTGGGGCACTTCAGCCTCCTTGGCGCCAGCCTCGCCATTCTTGGAACGCTGGTCTGGTGCTGGCTGATTGTCACCAGCCCGCGTTCGCCAATGCGCGGAATCATGCACTGGATGGCTGGTCTGACCCTGTTCTGGCTGCTGATCGTGACGCTCTGGATGCCTTGGATCGACTACGGCAAGACTTACCGTCAGGTATCGGTGTCCCTGGCCAAGGCACTCCCCGAGACGCGCAACTGCATTGCCGGTGCCAACCTCGCCGATTCGATCGTCGCCTCACTGGACTACTTCGACGGTATTCGCACGCTTGCGGCAAACTCCGCGGCCGGCAAAAAGTGTGACTGGCTGCTCATCCATGGCGCACCCAAGGATGGCAGCGCCCCGGCAGTCGGTGGCTGGCGAAAGGTCTGGGAAGGCGGTCGTCCCGCCGAGCGTCGGAACGTCGACAAACTGCACCTCTATCGGCGCGACCTCAAGAAAGGCCAGCCGCCCGGCAGGTAGGCGAGCGGCGCCGCTGACCAGCCGACTTCCTCAGAGCCTGATGAAATGCTCACGATAGTACTTCAACTCTTCAATCGACTCGCGGATATCAGCGAGCGCGGTGTGCTCGGAGCGCTTGACAAAACCTTTTGCAACCTCGGGTTTCCAGCGTCGACAGAGTTCCTTGAGGGTGCTGACATCCAGGTTGCGATAATGAAACCAGGCCTCAAGACGTGGCATGTACCTTGCCATGAAGCGACGATCCTGGCCGATCGAGTTGCCGCACATCGGGCTGACTCCCTGGGGAACATAAGCCCGCATGAATTCCAGCGCGGCCGCCTCGACAGCCGTCTCGTCGAGTGCCGACGCCCGGACCCGATCAAGCAGCCCGGAGCGGGCGTGCGTCTTCCGGTTCCATTCGTCCATCGCATCGAGGCAGGCATCCTCCTGGTGTATGCTCCACACCGTTGATTCGGCGATGGTCGTCAACTGGCTGTCGGTGACCACCATCGCCAGTTCGATGATGCGGTCGCGGTCAGGAGCCAGACCGGTCATTTCCATGTCCAGCCAAACGAGGTAGGAGGCAGCCTGTGTCATATAATCCATCTGAACCGTAAAACCTCCATTGTGTCACAGGCCTATGTTCAATACCTTCTCCCTCGCCTTTCTTGCCGCCTTGTTGGTGATGTGCGCCTTGCGTCTCTGGCTGGCGCAGCGGCAAATTGCGCATGTCATGGCGCATCGTGGCCGCGTGCCCGAAAACTTTGCTGATCGTGTCGATCTCAAAACTCATCAGAAGGCCGCCGACTATACCGTGGCACGCAGCCGCTTCAGCAGGGTCGGCTTGGCCGTCGAGGTGGCGATGCTGCTCGCCTTCACGCTCGGTGGCGGCTTGCAGACACTGCATGATTTCTGGTCAGCACGACTCGATGGCCTGCCCTACGGGGTCGCACTGATCTTCAGCGTCCTGCTGATTTCCGCCATCGTTGATCTGCCGCTCAGCCTGTATCACCAATTTGTCATAGAAGAAGAATTTGCCTTCAACCGCATGACCCTCCGAATCTTTCTCGCGGATCTGCTGAAGCAGGCCAGCCTGGCCATCGTCATCGGCACGCCGGTGCTGCTCGCCGTGCTCTGGCTGATGGCGAGAATGGGAGAACTGTGGTGGCTCTACGTGTGGCTCTTCTGGTGCGCTTTCAACCTGCTCTTCCTGTTCGTCTATCCGACCTGGATCGCGCCGCTATTCAACAAGTTCGCCCCGCTCGACGATGCCCAACTCCGAGCGCGCGTCGAGGCACTGCTGGCACGCTGCGGCTTCGCCAGTTCGGGCCTCTTCGTGATGGACGGATCGAAGCGGTCGAGCCATGGCAACGCCTACTTCACCGGTTTCGGCAAGAGCAAGCGCATCGTCTTCTTCGACACCTTGCTCGGCCGCCTGCAGGCCGTTGAGGTCGAAGCCGTGCTGGCGCACGAACTGGGCCACTTCAAACACCGGCACGTGCACAAGCGGATCGGCATGCTCTTCGTCATGTCGCTCGGCTTTCTCGCCATCCTCGGGCAACTGATCGATGCTCGCTGGTTCTTCAACGGTCTCGGTCTGACGAGCCAGAACACGGCCCTTGGGCTGCTCCTTTTCTTTCTCGCCGCACCGGTTTTTGCTTTTCTGCTGACACCGCTGCTCAGTCTCCTCTCGCGTCGCGACGAATTCCAGGCGGACCGCTACGCAGCGGCCCACGCTTCGGCAAGCGATCTGGTGGCCGCACTGGTCAAGATGTACGAAGACAATGCCGCGACATTGACCCCTGACCCACTACACTCCTTGTTCTACGATTCACACCCACCCGCCGCCCTGCGCATCGCCCGCCTGCAGGACGCCTAAGCAGAAAACAGGAGGATCCCATGCTCACCGAACTTGCTCTCGAACATTGCCGGCCGCTACGCGGCAGCGAACACGCGCTGGATCCTGCACAGGCCTCGGCCTTGCTGGCCGACCTGCCAGGCTGGCAGATTGCCGAGCCCGGTCTGCTCCATAAGGAGTTCACCTTTGCCAGCTACGCGGCCACCCTGCTATTCGTCAACACCGTCGCAGGTCTCGCTGAACGAGAGAACCATCATCCTGACCTCGAAGTCGGCTACGGCCGTGTCCGGGTCGGCTACAGCACGCACGATGTTGCCGGCCTGTCGCGTAACGATTTCATCTGCGCAGCCAAGATCGAAGCACTGGCACGAATTTGAGACTGGCCGGCAGCGTCATCGCCGCTTACGGGCGGCAGTACCGGGTCGAGCTGAGCGATGGCGAGACGCTGCTCTGCGTTCCTCGTGGCAAAAAGAGCGAACTGGTCTGCGGTGACCAGGTCAAGGTGCAGCGAACGAGCGCCGACCAGGGCGTAATCGCCACGCTTGAACCGCGGCGAACGCTGCTCTATCGCTCGGACCACTACAAGCAAAAACTGATCGCTGCCAATGTGACACAAATCATCATCGTCGTCGCCACCGAACCGCCGTTTTCGGACGATTTGATCACACGCTGCATCGTCGCCGCCGAAAGTCAGGACATCCAGGTTCTGATCGTTCTCAACAAGTGCGACCTCGGTGAACGGGTACCGGCAGCTTCGGCGACCCTGCTGCCGTACGAGAAACTCGGTTATCGGGTTCTGAAGCTCTCTGCGCGCAACGATGGCGAACGCCTGTTGCCGTACCTGGCCGACCATACCAGCCTGCTGATTGGCCAATCCGGGATGGGCAAATCGACCCTGATCAATGCCCTGATCCCCGAGGCCTGTGCACCCACCCGAGAATTTTCGCAGGCGCTCAACGCCGGCAAGCACACCACCACGCATGCCTGCCTCTATCACCCCAGTACGGGCGCCGCGCTGATTGACTCGCCAGGACTGATGGCATTCGGCCTGCGCCATCTCTCGTCCGAGGACATTGCCCAGGCCTTTCTCGAAATGCGACCGCTGCTCGGCCAATGCCGATTTCGCAATTGCCAGCACCACCGCGAACCCGACTGCAGCATCCTTGCCGCCGTCGAGCACGGTACCATCGACCCGCGCCGCTATGCGGTTTTCCGTTCACTCTGTGCCGAAATCGGCTGACATCAAAGGAACTCTCACATGAGCGATATCATCATTCGCCGCCAGCATGGCAAGAGCCTCGCCGAAGCGCGGGCCGCAGCCGAACACATGGCCGGCGAATTAGGGGAAGAGTTCGACCTCGACTACGCCTGGGACGGGGACCGGATGCGCTTCAAGCGGCCGGGCGTTGCCGGCGAACTGTCTCTCAACGAAAGGGAAGTAGCCCTCAACATCCGTCTCGGGCTCCTGCTCTTCGCGGTCAAACCAGCAATCGAACGTGCGATCCACCGATACTTCGACGAAAACTTCCCCGGTTGAACCAGCCTGCCGGACGAGCCGACAGGCCCTGATCAGGATGCTTTCAGTTTCTCGACAAGGGCAATGTACTGCTGCATCGCAGCGTCCGCCGCAGTGCCCTTGATCGCAGCCCAGGCATCGTACTTGGCGCGACCAACCAGATCGGTAAACCCAGGGCGCCGGCCTTCGACGTCGCCGTCGGTCACCTGCTTGTACAGGGCATAAAGCTTCAGCAAGGTGGCGTTGTCCGGGCGCTCGGGCAGGGTCTTGGAACTGGCCACGGCGGCCTCGAACTGGGCTTGCAAGTCACTCACGTTGTTTCCTCTCCGGTTGATGATCTCTTGAAATGGCTTGCTATTATATGGGCTGGCCATTTCCCACGGGAGCACCGGCGATGAGCTCGCGCGAAAGAATTTCCCACGTCGACAACGCCTGGCTGCGCATGGACCGCCCGGAAAACCTCATGCAGATCCTCGGTGTGATGATCTTCAAGGGTCGCATCGACGCCGAACGTTTCAAGCACACCGTCGCGCAGCGCATCGTGCGTTACCGTCGTTTCCGGCAAATCGCCACGCAGGACGCCGACGGTAGCTGGTGGGCCGACGACCCCGACTTCGACATCGACGCGCATGTCCGCCACTCTTTTCTCCCGGCGCCTGCCGGCAAGAACGAACTGCAAAAATTCGTTGCGACGATGGCTGGCACCCCACTCAACCCCTCACGACCACGCTGGGAATTCAACCTCGTCGACACCGCCGACGGCAACTCCGCACTGGTGGTCAGGATCCATCACGCGATTGCCGACGGCATCGCCCTGATTGGCGTCATCAATTCGTTGACCGACAAGGACATCGACACCCCCGAGGACGGCGGGACGGTGGCAGTCACCCCGCTGGACGCGGTGGACGAGCAGGAAAGCGATGCCGGTGACGCTTTCTGGCGGATGATCTTCGAGCCTCTCAGCGATGTCGCATTGACATCGATCCGCATTGGTGGCCAGTTATGGGGACAGTACCTGGGCCTGCGCAATGATCCTGCGACGATCCGCGACTACCTGCGCGTCGCCGGGGCGATCGCCGAGGAAATCGGCAGACTTGCCCTGATGCCCAACGACAGCCCGACGCGCTACAAGGGTAAAGCGGGGACGGTCAAACGAGTCGCCTGGTCCGAGCCGATCCCCTTGCCCGAAATCAAGGCCGTCGGCAAGGTTCTCGGCTGCTCGGTGAACGACATCCTGCTGGCTTCGGTAGCCGGCGCCCTGCGTGGCTATCTGCTGGCCAGAGGTGATCCGGTGGCTGCCACCGAGATTCGTGCGATGGTCCCGGTCAATCTACGCGCACCGGATGACATCGAGGACCTCGGCAACCGCTTTGGTCTGGTAGCTCTCGAACTGCCGATCGGCATCGACAACCCGCTGGCCCGGCTGTATGCCACCCGCGCCAGGATGGCGGCGCTGAAGGGTTCGTATCAGGCGATGCTGACCTTCACCCTGCTGGGAGCTGCAGGCATGGCACCCAAGTTCATCCAGGACCAGATCCTCAATCTGCTGGCCAGCAAGACCACAGCAGTGATGACCAACGTCCCCGGTCCGCAGCAGCCCCGCTTTTTTGCCGGCAGCAGGATCGAGCAGGAAATGGTCTGGGTTCCGCAAGCCGGCGACATCGGCATGGGCGTCAGCATTCTCTCTTACAACGGCCGGGTCCAGTTCGGACTCATCACTGACAAGAAACTGGTCGACGATCCCGCGCAAATCGTCGACCGCTTTGCCCGCGAGTTCGACAAGCTCCTGTGGCTATTGCTACTCGAGCCCTGGGACCGGCTTGACGACCCGGTAGCGGTGGCAGAAGACCTGCTCGTCCTGGCCAACAGTTGATCCTAACAAAAGCAGTCCATCTGCAGATGTCGCAGACATTACAAAGACTTTCGTCGGTCCAGGCAAGCGGCAAGGCAGGTGCTCAGTCGGCAAGTTCGGCTTTCGCCGCTTCGACGTCTAGCCGCTCCATGGCGTCCATCGGCACGCAGGCCGCAGCTTCCTGGTAGAGGCGCTCGGCGTCCTTCATCTTCGCCTTGCCGAACATCATTACCAGCGCGTTGGCATACTCGATGCGGGTGATCGCCGAGTCGGGGTTGAGTTTCAGAGCGGCTTCAAGCAAGTCCTTGCCGGTGTCCTTCTTTACCCCATAAGTGATTCCTCCAACCAGCGACCCGACCTTGTCGATCACCTCGGCGTGATAGGCACCGAGCGCAATATGCGCATCGGCGTGCCTGGGTTGCAGCTCCAGGGCCTTGGTCAGGCTATGTTTGATCTTGCCACCGAGACCCTGTGCGAGCGCCTTGACCACCGAGATGCTCTGACTGTAACGACCGAGCGCGAAGGCATGCAGGTACCATGCGTTGACATCAGCAGGCGTCTTTTCCTGCTGCTCCTCGCAGCGCTGCGCAACCTCCATCAGCAGACCGCACTTTTTCTCGTCATCCGTCTCGAGATAAGAGGCATAGACCGTCGCCGCCTTGTTGGCCGCGTTATAACCCGCGAGGCCACAAGTCAAGCCGACCTCGACAGCCTGGCCAAAGTCGCCGGCGTGATAACTCCGCCAGGCCTCCTGTACTCGCGGATCCTCGGGAAAAGGCTCGCAGTCGCCGCAATGCAGCCGCGACCAGTTCACTTGCAGTGCCGCTCCGGCATAGAAGTATGCCTTGTCAGGATAGGGAAACTTGTTCCAGGCCATTGATCATCCTCCAGGTGAAAGGTGAATTGTGAGCATTGCATCAGGCACGGCGCGGTGCGCCGAGATACTCTTGTGACAGCCTTTCAAGCAGGCCTCTGGATTCCCCCAGCAGAAATGGCGAAACCATCGCCATCACCTGATAGACACCGCGCCCGATACGACCACTGTCGAGCTTGCCGCGCGGATCACAGACGTACTCGAAAGAGAGCCAGTAGGTGGCAATGACCGTCATGTTCGTTGCCAGCGCACGCAACTCATCCGAGTTGGCGCGCATGGCGCCTGCCGACACCAGACCCTCGCACAGGGTCTTCGCGGTGCGCACCTTGTGCGTCAGAATTCGCTTGAAATGTATTTCCAGTATGCGGTTGCGAGTCAGCAGATCGTTCAGATCGCGGTAAAAAAAACGATACTGCCAGATCTTTTCGACGAGGAGATGCAGAAAAAGCCAGATATCCTCCACATCGGCTGGCCGTCGCGTCGGCACCGCCAGGGTGTCCTCGATCTCCCGCTCGAAGACCACGAAAATCGACTCGATGATCTCATCCTTGTTATTGAAGTGATAATAAAGATTGCCGGGGCTGATGTTCATTTCGTCCGCGATCACGGTCGTCGTCACATTCGGCTCGCCAAAGTCATTGAACAGGCGCAGGCTGGTCTCGATGATGCGCTCACGCGTTCGCCGCTTCGGTTTCTTTTCCATCACCTGTCCGCCATGATCTATCCTGGACGGCGAGCATAGCACTGCCGCATGCTTCAGGGAATCCTGTGCAGCCGGTCGCCGCCGACAGGATCAAATTTGCTGCGCCTGCAGCCAGACCTCGAGATCGCTCAACGAAGAGTCCAGCGCACTCGCGCTGGTCGCCAGATCCGGGCGGCGCTTGTGCGACAGCAGCGAACGACTGTGATCCTTGAGCACGCCGAGGTTGAGTTCGATACCGTGCCGCTCGAAAATTGGCCGCAGTTCATGGCGCCGCCGATACAGTTCGCTACGGGTGCGCTGGTAGGCATGCTCGCACAAGCGGCTGCGGCCGCGATAGCTGAAGACATTGGTGAAGAACATGTCCGTATCATCACGTGTCGGTTCGAACAGAATCACATCCCTGCCCTCGAACTCGTGTCGATAGCGATCCATTCCGGTACGCATGCGCGAGTGGATGATGGCGCGAAAGGTCTGTGACAGGACTACCGGCAGGCCCCCGTCGACCAGATGGTCAGGTGCCGGCGACCGGTTCTCGTGCCGCGGCCGCCGTGCAGCCAGGCGCGAATCAAATGGCACCAGCGGGTTGATGCAAATCAGCAGGTCAGCGCCCGCTTGCAGCGCAACCGAAGCATGCAGGGTCTTGATCAAGGCCCCGTCGACGAAATAACGCTCGCCGATCCTGACCGGCGGAAACAGGCCCGGCAAAGCAGCGCTCGCCTGCACCGCAAGCGAAATGGGAATATCGTCATGCCCCTCGGAGCCGAAGGCAAGCGACTCACCGGTATCGAGATCGGTCGCCACGATGAAGAGCTGGTGCTTGAGCTGACGAAAATCGTTGCTTCGCCCCCCCGTCGAAAACAGCTTCTTCAACAGCCTGTCGATTCCGGCACTGTCAAAGATCCCGGTGGGGATGGCATGACTGAGGCCCTGAAACGCCTCCACCAGGCGAAGATGCCAGGGATCGGAGAGATACTGTCGCAAGGACGACCAGAACAATACCGGAACCTGCAGCACTCGCCGCAGGTATTCACCGACGGCTGGGCGCAGCAGCATTTCGGGGTCGAACACCTCATCGTTGTCATCTTCCACCAACATGCGTGCCAACTGGGCAGGCCCCAGGCCATTGGCCACCGCAGCCGACATGAAAGCGCCGGAACTTACCCCGACATAGACATCGAAGTCGGTGAAGTCGACGCCTTCAAGGGCTTCCGCCAAGGCAGCCATCGCGCCGGCTTCATAGATCCCACCCACCGGACCCCCGCCAGCGAGAGCCAGCCCGAGCTTCGAACGTTGTTTTGTAGCATCCATCGAGCGCAATCCCCTGGCTTACCGCAACTAGATGAGGCAGCAGGCTTAGTCGCCGGTCTGCGGCAGCGTGTTCAGCACGTCAGCCGGCGTCACCGGAGGTACCGGCTTCGCGGCCGCAGGCTTGCGGGCAGCCGGTTTGGCCACTGCCGGTTTGGCCTCGGCAGGCTCAACCGGAGCGGAATCTTCCTTGACTGCCGGCTTGATGGCGACCTTGGGAGCAGCTTTCCCTTCGGTCAAGGCCTGCACCACTGCGCTCAAGTCGATGACGCGCTTGGACAGATTGTCGATATCCTGCTTGCTCGGCACGCCGAGGCTGCCCAAGGCACGCGCGACACGATCCTCGAATACCTGCTCCAGGCGATCCCAGGTTCCAGCCGCTTTGCCGGCAACCTGCGAGATCCGCTCGTCGGTCATCTTGCGGGTTCTGGACTGAATGCTTTCGCCTTCCTTGACCAGCGCGTCGAACACCTTGCCACCCTCTTCCTGCGCCTTGGCAAAGGCACCAAGCCCGGCCAGCCAGATCTGCTGAGCAGATTCCTTGACCGTCGATGCCAGTTGGCTTTCCGTCACATCACCAGCCAATTCCTTGAGTTTCTTGCCCATTTCTTTCTCCTTGAAGGTAATCATCAAAAGGCCAACAAGTATTTTGCTTGCCCTGTGAAGCCAGTCTAGTGACAATATCTAGAGGACGCACACTAAAGACCAGGGGACAGCCTCGATGGCATGACAGTCGGACAGGCAAGGCATTCAGGAGATGACCATGAATTTTAGGAGACAGCAATGAATTACTTCGTTACCGGCGCCACTGGCTTCATCGGCAAGAGGCTCGTAAAAAAACTGCTCGGCCGCCCCGAGGCCATCATCTATTTTCTGACTCGCGCCGTGGAACTGCCGCGACTCGCGGAATTGTACGAGTATTGGGGCAGTGACGAAACACGTGTCATCCCGATCGTTGGTGATCTCACGCAGCCTGAGCTGGGAGTCTCCAAAGCCGACATTCACAAGCTGAAGGGCAAGATCGAGCACTTCTTCCACTTGGCCGCGATCTATGACCTCAAGGCCAGCGCCGAGGACCAGCAGCGTGCCAATGTGGACGGCACCCGCAACACGGTGCGCCTGGCCGAGGAAATCGACGCCCGGCACTTCCATCTGGTCAGTTCGATTGCGGCAGCCGGCCTTTTCGAGGGACTGTTTCGCGAGGACATGTTCGACGAAGCGGAGAACCTCGACAACCCCTACTTCCGCACCAAGCATGATTCCGAGGGCATCGTCCGCAGGGAGTGCAAAATCCCGTGGCGCATTTTCCGTCCCGCAATCGTGGTCGGCGACTCGCGCACCGGCGAAATGGACAAGATCGATGGCCCCTACTACTTCTTCAAGCTGATCCAGAAGATGCGCAGGATGTTCCCGTCCTGGATGCCGGCGATCGGCATCGAAGGCGGGCGAATCAACGTCGTACCGGTCGACTTCGTCGTTGCTGCGATGGACTACATTGCGCACCTCGAGAACCAGGATGGTCAGTGCTTCCACCTGACCGATCCGACGCCGATGCGCGTCGGTGATCTGCTCAACACCTTCGCCCGTGCGGCGCACGCCCCAGAAATGGTGATGCGCATCAATGCCGCCCTGCTCGGTTTCATTCCACGCTCGGTACGCAAGGCGATGTTCGCCCTGACACCGGTGCGCCGCATCCGCAAGGCGGTCATGAAGGATCTCGGGCTGCCCGACGACATCCTAGAGTTCGTCAATTACCCGACCCGCTTCGACTGCCGCGAGACGCAGCGGGCGCTCAAGGGCAGCGGCATCGCCGTACCGCCGCTCGAAAGCTACGCCTGGCGCCTATGGGACTACTGGGAACGTCACCTAGACCCGGATCTGTTCATCGATCACAGCCTGCGTGGCCAGGTTGAAGGCAAGGTCGTCCTCGTCACCGGCGGCTCGTCGGGTATCGGCAAGGCCACCATTCGCAAGATGGCTGAAGCCGGAGCGATTGCTGTGACCATCGCCCGCGACGCGCAGGCGCTTGAAGAAGTCCGCCGTGAGTTCGAAGCCGCAGGCCTGCGCCTGGTCACGCATGCGGTCGACATTGCCGACCCGCAACAGTGCGCTTCCTTCGTCAAATTCATGACCGAGGAACACGGCGGCGTCGACTTCCTGGTCAACAATGCCGGCCGCTCGATTCGCCGCGGCATCGAGAACTCCTTCGATCGCTTCCACGATTTCGAACGTACCATGGAAGTCAACTACTTCGGTGCGCTGCGCCTGACGATGGGCTTCCTGCCGTCGATGATTGCCAAACGCAAGGGACAGATCATCAACATTTCGTCGATCGGCGTCCTGACGAACGCACCGCGCTTTTCCGCCTACGTCGCCTCAAAGGCAGCAATGGACGCCTGGACACGCTGCGCGGCATCCGAGTTTGCCGATCGCGGCATCGAATTCACGACCATCAACATGCCGCTGGTCAGGACTCCCATGATCGCACCGACCAAGCTGTACGATCAGGTCCCGACGCTGTCCCCCGAAGATGCCGCCGATCTGGTCGTCGAGGCAATCATCCACAAACCGGTGCGCATCGCCACCCGGCTGGGTATTTTCGGCGCCCTGCTGCACTCGCTGCTGCCCAAGGTTGCGCAGATCACCATGAATACTTCCTTCCGGATGTTCCCCGACTCCAGTGCGGCGGCCATGCGCAGGCCCGAAGAGTCCGAGCCGCAGACCGCTGACCAAATCGCTTTCTCGCAGATCATGCGGGGAATCCATTTCTGAATCCTTTCCCATGAATACGCCCAACCCAGTCCCAATCCCCGTCCCGGGTCATCACGCTCGCCAGCTCCTGAAAGAATTGCAGGAGACCTTCCCGGTCTTCCGCGACGCTCTGCCACTGGCCATCGGCATCGACAAGCAACTCCTGGCGCGGCTGCCAGGCCTGGATCGCAAGGCTCTGCGCAGCGCGCTGGGAATGCACACGCATTCGCTTCGCTACCTGAAATCCATGGAAAAGGCCAGCATACGCTTCGACCTCGACGGCCAGCCTGCCGATCAAATCCCGGCAACGCATCGCAGCCATGCCTCGGAACTGATCAAGGAACGACTGCGCAAGCAGGCCGAACTGCGCAAGGCGCAGCGCGAGGCCGAGACGCTGGCGCGTGAGCGTATCGAAAAGCTCGACCAACTGGTCGAGAAATTTGGCCGCAACCGCTAAGCCCTGGCCATGCAGTGGTTCCGTACAGATCATGGACCATCTACTCAAGGACAGCAGCCCACTCGAGTTGTACGCCTGGCTGGACGAAGATGCCGCGTTGCCGGGCTGGGACATCCTGGTCGGCAACCCCTTTGCTCAAACACTGCCCGAAGATCACTTCACGACGGTTCAGAACTACTTTGCCGAGTACCATCTGGAGTATTTTCGTCAGCGAATCTACCAGAACTTCCCGAGCCGCCTGCACGCGCTGTTGCTTTTCGCGACGCGCGTCGATGCAGAAACCTTCCGCGCCAAACATCCGGCGCGCGTCTTCGGCAAGACACTGACCAGAGCGCGCAGCAAGGGCGCTTACGTCTGCTCGTTTCATGATTCGAGCTGGCTGGATTACCTGCGACTGCCACACAGTCTGAGCCTGTCGACGCTCGACGAAATCGCCAATTATTACTGGCAGGGCGCGCTCGTCGAAGAAGTCGGGCTGACCTTCCTGAATGAAAACTGGCAGGAAGCACCGGTGATCGAAGCCCTCTTTCAGGGCACGCTTGAAGCCGTCTCGAGCAGCCCGCAAAGCGGCTGGCTCCCTGGCTTTGCCTGAAGAAGCACCGGCTGATAGCCGCCGCGATCGAGGACGAAGTGGTTATGGGTGGCGACTTCGCCGAAACGGAGGGTCATACCGGCCTCCCGCCAGCACCCCGCCGCGGCGGCGCCGCAACCAGACCGGCAATCATCGTGTCCACCATCGCCGGTGCCGCGGTGTCCAGGTCGAAGGCCTCGGGATGCATCAGCCAGTGCTGGATCACTCCGTGGAAAAACGCCTGCAGCAAATGTGCCGCGAGATGACTGTCGGTTTCGGCGGGCAAGTGGCCCTGCGCGATGGCACGGACAATGATGCGCTCGAGGGCGTTGGCACACTGGCGATCCATTTCGTCGATTTGCGGTGCCCCGTCGGCCGCTTGAGTCAGCCGCTCGGACTTGCAGAGCAGGATCTCCAGCACCGCGCGTGTGCGCGGGTTCGAGGCAATCTCGCGCATGGCCTGTACCGACACCGCATGCAAGGTGGCGATGGCGTCGTCACCATCGCCATCCGCCGCCTGCTCGAGGCGACTTTGCAAGGGCAAGGTGGCGCGGTTGCACATCGCGCCAAAGAGTTCGCCCTTGTCGCGGAAGTGCCAGTAGACGGCGCCACGGGTGACACCGGCGGCGCTCGCCACGTCGCCCAGCGTCGCGCTTGTCACGCCGCTGGCACAGAACACCCGCTCGGCGGCGTCGAGCAGCGCTTCGCGGGTCGCCAGCGCTTCGTCTTTCGTCCTTCTCACCATTTCTACTGTCCCCTTGCGGCAACCTATTTACAAACATTCTTGAATGTACGTAAAATTCGCACCTTCCGCAAGTCACGTTCTCCAAAAACGCGATGCGAGCCAAACGGTCATGACTTTGCAAGACACCCCCGATAATGAAAGTCATGACCGTTTCCCTCTCCCCCAACCCCTCCCCCGCGAGAGGGGGAGGGGAGATTCATGAATCGCTCGCGATTTCCATAGTAAGGAATCCCATGTCAGCCTCCCCTGCCCGCCTTTCTCCCCCTTCACTGCTCCTCCTGATCCTCATCGCAGCGGCGGCTGCCGGCTGTGGGCAGCAGCATCCCACTGGCGGCATGGGCGGTTTTCCACCCCCCGAGGTGACGACGATCAACGTCCAGCCCGCATCATTCCCGGTGACCTTCGAATACGTCGGACAGACTGCCGGATCGAAGGATGCCGAGGTGCGGGCGCGGGTCACCGGCATCGTCGAGAAACGACTCTACCAGGAAGGTACAGCGGTACGCGCCGGGCAGCCGCTGTTCCTGCTCGACGCCAAACCTTTCGAAGCACAACTGGCGTCCGCCGAGGCCGAGTTGCTGCGTGCCCAGGCCCAGAAGACCCAGGCCGACCGCGAAGCGGCGCGGCTCAAGCCACTCGCCGAGCGCAAGGCAATCGGCCAGAAGGAAGCCGACGACGCCGCTTCCGCCGCCGAGTTCGCAGCGGCGTCGATCAAGGCGGCACAGGCGAAGCTGAGCGAGGCCAGGCTGAACCTCGCCTACACACGCGTTGTGGCGCCGATCAACGGTCTGTCGAGCCGCGCCCAGCAATCGGAAGGCAGCCTGGCCAACGCCAATACCACCTTGCTGACGACGGTCTCGCAGGTCGACCCGATCTGGGTGCTGTTCAACGTTTCCGACAACGAGCAGTTACGGCTGAACAAGGCGATGGTCGACGGTCGCCTGACGCTGCCGCGCAACAATGCCTTCGAGGTTTCGGTGAAACTCTCCGACGGCTCGACCTTTCCGAGCAGCGGCCGCATCAACTTCGCCGACACGCGGGTCAACCCGCAGACCGGCACTTACGAAATGCGCGCCGAGATCACCAATTCCGACCTCGCGCTGAAGCCGGGCCAGTTCGTTCGCGTTGCGCTCAAAGGCGCACAGCGTCAGGGTGCACTGGCGGTGCCGCAGGTGGCAGTACTCGAAGGACCGCAGGGTAAGTTTGTCTATGTCGCCGGCAAGGACAAGGACGGCAAGGACATTGCCGTCCCGAGACCGGTGATCGTCGGTGACTGGTCCCGGAGCGACGGCACGAACGTCTGGCTGATCGAATCGGGGCTCGCTGCCGGTGACCGCGTGATCGTCGACGGGCTGGCGCGGATCATGATGCCGAACTCGCCGGTGCGCATCACCGAGCCCGCCGCCGCAGCCCTCCCCGGCCAGCCGCCTGCCGCCGCAGCGCCGGCCGCCGACACAGCAAGCAGATAAGCGGAGTACGCGCCGATGTTCTCTCGCTTCTTCATCGACCGCCCGATCTTCGCCGTGGTCATCTCGGTGTTGCTCATCGTTGCCGGCCTGGCGGCGATGCGCTCACTCCCGATCGCCCAGTATCCGGAAATCGCACCGCCGGTGGTCACGGTGCAGGCCACCTATCCCGGCGCCTCGGCCGAAGTGCTCGAATCGACCGTCGCCGCGCCGCTCGAAAACGCGATCAACGGTCTACCCGGCATGATCTACATGTCGTCGAATTCGTCGTCGAACGGCCTCACGCAGATCCAGGTGACCTTCGAAATCGGCACCCAGATCGAAATCGCCGCGGTCAATGTCAGCAACCGCGTCAAGCAGGTCGAATCGCGGCTGCCGCTGGAGGTACGCCGGCAGGGCGTGACCGTCGAGCCAGGCTCTTCGGCGTTCCTGCAGGTGCTCGCCTTTTATTCGCCCGACGGCCGCTACGATGACCTGTTCACCTCGAATTACGTGACGCTGAATGTTCTCGACCGCCTGAAGCGGCTGCCGGGAACGACCAATGTGCAGATTTTCGGCGCCAAGGACTACGCCATGCGCATCTGGCTGAAGCCTGATCGCCTGGCGCAGTTGAAGCTCACCCCCGGCGACGTCGCCAGTGCGATCAACGAACAGAACGCGCAGTTCGCCGCCGGCAAGGTCGGCCAGTCGCCGATCGGCAAGGGCCAGGATCTGGTGTACACGGTCACATCCAGGGGTCGCCGCGCCGACCCGGCGCAGTTCAGGGAGATCATCGTCCGCGCCAACCCCGACGGTTCGACGGTGCGTCTCGCCGATGTCGCGCGCGTCGAACTCGGTTCGCGCGACTACGAGTTCAACGGTCGCTACAACGGCCGGCCCGCCACCCTCGTCGGCGTCTTCCTGTCGCCCGGCGCGAACGCGCTCGACGTCGCGAAAAGCGTGCTGAGCACCGTAGACGAACTCCAGCAGCGCTTTCCCGAAGGCCTGAGCTACGCAGTACCCTACGACACGACACGCTTCGTCAAAGTCTCGATCGAGGAGGTGCTGAAGACGCTGGGCGAAGCGATGTTGCTCGTCTTCCTGGTGGTGTACCTGTTCCTGCAGAGCTGGCGAGCGGCGATCATCCCTTTCGCCGCCGTCCCGGTGTCCTTGATCGGTACCTTCGCCGGCATCTACCTGCTCGGCTATTCGATCAACACGCTGACCCTGTTCGGCATGGTGCTGGCGATCGGCATCGTCGTCGACGACGCCATCGTCGTCCTGGAAAACGTCGAGCGGATCATGCGCGAG
>RRZU012840410.1_pt1 | contig 20512 bp, 21 predicted proteins | sample 2165561 | NCBI WGS metagenome assembly RRZU01 (sample SAMN10456909, study PRJNA506462) | wastewater metagenome | isolation source: wastewater sludge | place: USA: Moscow, Idaho | reverse complement strand
CTTTCGTCATGGACGTATCGTGCACCAAACCCCGCCGCCCCACCACCGCCCCGCAAAAGTCGTCCCACTAGGGGGTGTCGCGTCGGTGAGGGCGCGCCCATCGCGTCCGATGAGCGGCGAGGGCGTTGCGCCCGCAGACTCGCGTCGCCGAAGGCATGCGTCAGTGCAGCGGCGGTGCCGATTCGTCGCCGGCGTCCGGGGGCTTGATGAAGGCGGTGGCGACGATGGCGAGCGTCCACACGGCGCCGGCGCTGAGAAACGCGAAGTGCGAGCCCTGCAACAGAGCCGCCTCGACGCTCGCGCCGGCCTCCCGCGCCAGCGCCGACTGTGACGCGAACACGGTGACGAACACCGCGGTGCCGAACGCGCCGGCCACCTGCTGCACGGTGCCGACGATCGCCGACCCGTGCGTGTAGAGCTGACGGGGCAACGAGCCCAGCGCAATCGTGAACAGGGGAGTGAACATGAAGGCGAACGACGCGCTCATCACCACGTGGCACGCCACCACGAACCACACCGGGGTACTCAGCGAAATCGTCGACAGCAGCCAGAGGGCGACCGCCACCGCCACGCTGGCGGGCAGCATCAACGGTCGCGGGCCGACACGGTCGTACAGGCGTCCGCTGACCGGACCGAGCACGCCCATCAACAACCCACCCGGCAGCAGCATCAGGCCGACGGTCAGTGGTGGCAGGTGCAGGGCCTGCTGCAGAATCAGCGGCAGCATGATCACGGTGCCGAACAGCGCCATCATGGCCAGTGCCATCACCACGACGCTGATCGTGAAGGCGCGATGCCGAAAGGCGCGCAGGTCGAGCAGCGCGCGCTCGTGCCGGGCCAACAGCAACTGGCGCCACACGAAGGCGACCAACGCCAGCGCGCCCACCGTGAAGGCCGCCACCACCTCGAACGCCGGCACGGTGTCGTCGCCGATCAGGCTCAGGCCGTAGACCAGACCGCCGAAGCCACAAACGGTCAGCGGAATCGACCACCCGTCCAGGGGCACGCGGATCAACTCGTTGACGTTCACCACCCGCAGCGCCCCGACGATCAGCATGGCCAGGCCGATCGGCACCATCAGGGCGAACACTCCGCGCCAGCTGGTGAACTGCAGCACGATGCCTGCCATGGTGGGGCCGACCGCGGGGGCCACCGAGATCACCAGCGAGATGTTGCCCATGATCGCGCCCCGGTGCGCGGGCGGAACCAGTTGCATCACGGTGGTCATCAGCAGCGGCAGCATGATGGCTGTTCCGCTGGCCTGAATGATGCGCCCGAGCAGCACCAGGGCATAGATCGGGGCGACGGCGCAGACCAGGGTGCCGGCGGTGAACAGGCTCATGGCGAGCACAAACGCGCTGCGGGTCGGGATGCGTTCGAGCAACCAGCCGGTGACCGGAATCACCACCGCCATGGTCAGCATGAAGGCCGTGGTCAGCCACTGCACCGTCCGTTCGTCGACGCGCAGGTCGACCATGATGGAACTGAGTGCCACGTTGAGCGCCGTTTCGTTGAGAAGCACCACGAACGCCGCGACCAGCAGCAGGGCGATCACGGAGCGATCCCGCGAACTCAGCGCCTGGTGCTCGACATCGGCTGCGATCGGCTCGGCCATGGCGATCCCCTTTGCTTGGGCGAAGGGGTCACGCTACGGCCCGGCAACGGGCGGTTCCAAATTCCTACCACGATGACGATGGCCGGCTGGTTCATTCGCGGACGACTCGTAGCAGCAGTACGGACGCCGGGGCGTCCGACGTTGAGGGGTCCGGGGGGTGCGCCTGGAGGTGTGTCCCCTAGGGTGGCGCGCATGACCGTCTCAGTCTCACGCTGCTTCGTCACCGTGCTCGACGCGGACGAAGCCCTCCGCTTCTACCGCGACCTGCTGGGCCTCGAGGTGCGGCTGGACGTGGCCCGGGGTGGGTTTCGCTGGATCACCGTCGGCGCTCCGGACCAGCCGGGCGTCGATCTGGTGCTCAGCAACTATGTGCAGGGTTCGCCGGACGACCTCGACACCATGCGGATGATGCTCGCCAAGGGTTCTCTCAACGCAGTGCATTTTCGCTCCGGCGACCTGGACGAGGTGTTCGCCCGGCTGCGCGATGCCGGCGTCGAGGTACTGGACGAACCCACGGATCAACCCTGGGGGGTTCGCGACTGCGCCGTGCGCGATCCGGCCGGCAACCTGATCCGGATCGATCAGGGCTGAGCCCGGATCGGCCGATGTGCGCCTGCTGTGGGCTAGGCCGTCCGGGCGAGGCCATCCCGGGCGTCTGGTCAGCGCGGTGGCGAACGACACCGTGCAGCCGCTCGCCACGCCGGCCGGGTTCGCCCACAGCTCAGCCTTCCATTGCGCTCAGTTCGATCTGGAGGTTGTCTCGTGCGCGGGCCTCACGCGCGGCCTGGTTCGGGCCGTGAAAGATCGGCCCGGCCAATCGCTCGCGCAGCTGATCGCGCCGCAGCTTCGTCCATCGCTCGGCGCTCGAGCCGAACTCCGCTCGGAGTTGCCGCACCGACTGCTGGTAACGCCGCGGCGCGGCGCCCAGCACCCACAGGTCGGCGTCGCACACTATCGCTCCCGGTCGATCGCCGGCCAGGGGTTGATGATGGATCGTCAACAGGATCAGCCGGGTCACCTCGTCGACGACAACTGCGGGCAGGTGATCGGCCAGCAGCAGAGCCGCCAGTGCGGCCGAGGCGGCCTCGTCACTGCCGCGGGTGTTGGTGTGCACCGCGTCGTGAAACCACAGCGCGAGTCGCTCGGCGACCCCTGCCCCGAGCTCGTCGGCAGCCGCCAGGCATTCTGCGAGATGCTGCACGCCGTGGTAGTGCCGATGGGGCTCGCGCCACCGGCCGAGCAGCTGCTCGGCCAGCTCGGCGCGCGCAGGCAGCGGCCACGCCGCGATCAGAACAGCCGGATCAACCACTGCGCCAGCCCTGCACACGCAGCAGCGAACAGCACGCTGACGAACGTGCCGATGATGAATCGTTCGGCAGCTCCGGTGCTGCTGGCCTTGATTTCGGGGTACCGCGCGAAGCTCTTGACCACCATTGCCACCGCCACGCCCTCGGGAAAACCTGCCAGCAGCGTGCCGAAGGCGGCGAGGCGTTCGAGGTACCCGATCCATTCGCCGCCGCGCAGGTAGGCCGCGGCGTGGGTGAGAGGCGCGATCGCCTCGGTTGAGCCGGGCTCGTCGGATGCGGGCAGCTCGGCGGCCCGGGTGCGCTCGGCGAACCGGAAGACCCGGGTGACCACGCGTCCACCCAGAAGCACCGCCGCTGCCGCGAGCACGAGCACGATCGCGGCCTTGGCCACCACCAGCCACACCGTCATGCCGGCACCGCCAAAGCCTCGGCGAGCAACACCCGCGCCAGCTCGGCCCCCGCCAGCGACTCGGCGCGCGCCGACCTGGTGGCCCGCTGCGACACCGCCGAGGCGCTGATGCCCAGGCGTTCGGCGGCGGCGCGGCCGCTGCCGGTCTCGTCGAGTACCTGCATGATCTCCCAACCCTCCGGGGTGCGACGGCTGACCAGTGCCCGCAGCAGCACCAGAGCGGACTCGGCGCGTTCAGCGCGCTGCGCAACGGTTTCACCATAGGACGACGGGCCGACAGTTTCGGCTGCAACGAGCCGCAGGTGCGCCGGCGCCGATCGCGCCTGTTCGACCGCCGCGCGGGCCGCCACGTACGCCGGCCCCCGCGCCTCGCGGGTCGAGGCGGGCAACGGCTGCTCGATCTCGCCGATACCGATGCCGACGTGCCAGAACGGTTGTTCGGTGAGTGTGAGGACGGCATCCACCACCGCGCCCGGGTCGCGGGTCAGCCCCTGCAACTCGTCACCGGCCGTGCGCTCGAAGCCCAACGCGAAGCGGTCGCCGACGACGGCCTGCAACGCCGTCAGCGCGTCGGGCACGTGATCCGACGAGCGTCGGCTGTTGCGCTGGTCCGCGGTCACCACCGCCCAGAGGGTTAAGTCTTCATGCTGCATTTCCACTCATTAAGTTTGCATGCTGAACAGACTGATGTCCAGTCACCCTGACCACCTCACCCCTAGGGGTTAAGGGTGCGATTCGGGGCGTTCCCTGGCGCGTGTTGGCGCACCTCGCGCCTAGAGTGGGCGAGGTCAAACCAGCACGAGAGAAGGAGCAACACATGTTGAGTTGGGGATTTCTGGGCTGGATCATCCTGGGCGGTATCGCCGGTTGGCTCGCCAGCAAGATCATGAAGACCGACGCCCAACAGGGCATCATCATGAACATCATCGTGGGCATCGTCGGCGGCCTGCTCGGCGGCTGGGTGCTCAGTCTCTTCGGCGTGAACGTCGCTGGTGGTGGCCTGATCTTCAGCATGTTGACGGCCATCGGCGGCGCGGTGCTGCTGTTGTGGATCGTCGGCATGGTCACCGGACGCAGATCCGCCTGATCATCGCACCGAGCAGGGCCGGCATCCTTCACGGATGCCGGCCCTGCTCGCTGTGTGCGGCCGATCGGTACGCGTGCCACGGTTCGGCAGCCGCGCAGTGGTGCGTCGGGTGGTCCATTCGGAGGTTGCGCACCCACCGGATGGCCACGAGCATGGCGCCATGAGCGATGAGTACGACGTGATCGTGATCGGTGCCGGCCCGGTGGGTGAGAACGCGGCGCAGTACGCGATCCGCGGCACCGAGTACCGGGCGGTGTTGATCGAGCGCGAGTTGGTCGGTGGCGAATGCTCGTACTACGCCTGCATGCCGAGCAAGGCGCTGCTGCGTCCGATCGCGGTGGCCGGGGCGACGGGTGACCTGCGTGGGGTGCGTCCGACCCGCATCGACCCGGCCGACCTCCTGGCCCGGCGCGACTACTGGGTCAGTCACTACGACGACTCCGGGCAGGTGTCGTGGGCCGAATCCGCGGGCATCGACGTGGTCCGGGGCGAGGCCCGCGTGAGCGGCGAGCGGCAGGTCACGGTGGGTGAGCGCACCCTGACCGCCCGGCACGCGGTGGTGCTCGCCACCGGAAGCCGCGCCGCGATCCCGTCCGAGCTGGCCTCGGTCCACCCCTGGACGAGCCGCGATGCCACCGGCGTGGTCGAGATCCCGCCGCGGCTGGCGATCGTCGGCGGGGGAGTGGTGGCCTGCGAGGCCGCCACCTGGATGGCGGCCCTGGGCAGCCGGGTCACCCTGCTGGTGCGCAGTTCCCTGTTGCCTCGCCTGGAGCGGTTCGCCGCCGACGAGGTGCAGGACGGGCTGCGCCGCGCCGGCGTCGAGGTCCGGCTGGGCGTTGCGGTGGCGCAGGCCCAGCGTCCGGGGGAGGTGACCGACGATCTCGGACGCCCGCACGGCAGCCCGGTCCGGCTACTCACCGATGGCGGGTGGGAAGAGTTCGACGAAGTGCTGGTGGCGACCGGCCGTCGGCTGAGTACGGATGCGCTACCCGAGCACCTGCGTCCAAGCGCGGGCGCGACGCCGCGGTTGCCGGATTGGTTGCACCTGGTCGGCGACGTGTCCGGCGAGCCGGCGCTCACCCACTGGGGCAAGTACCGCGCCCGACGACTCGGCGCTCGTTTGCAGGCCGAACTCGATGGACGTGCCCTGCCCCCCGAACCGGACGGCGTACCGGTTCCGCAGGTGATCTTCACCGACCCCGAGGTCGCCACCGTCGGACCCACGCTGGCGCAGGCCCAGGCCGACGATGCGCAGGCGTATGCGCTCGACGTGCCGATCGAGTCGGCGTCCGGAGTGGGGTTGCTGATCGACCATCCGCACGGCCGGGCGCGGCTGGTCGTGGCCGGCGACGGACGGCTGGTGGGCGCCACGTTCGTCGGTCCCGAGGTGGCGGAGATGCTGCACGCCGCCACGGTGGCGATCGTGGGCCGGATGACCCTCGATCAGCTGTGGCATGCCGTGCCCAGCTATCCGACGGCGAGCGAGGTGTGGCTGCGGTTGCTGGAGTCGACGCTGCCCTGACGGTGCGGTGGGCGACGTCGCGCGGTCAAGCGTTCGTTGCGCGCGTCCGTACCCGCGCAACGAACCCCGAACCGCGCAACGACGAACCGGCCCTGTCCCCCAGGCCTCCGGACGGCTGCGGCTCAGCCCAGTGCGGCGTGCGTGGCCGCGTGTCGCGCATCACCGGTCAACGCGACCAGCACCCGGCGCACGCCGGCCGCTTCTTCGTGCCGACTCTGGCGCTCCAGAGTGCGCGCCAGCAGCAGCGTGACGTACTCGTTGGTCGGATCGGCGGCCAGAATCGCCCGCGCCTCACGCTCGGCGGGCACCAGCGACGCCCGCTGGTAGTGCGCTCGCGCCAGGTACTCACGCGCGTCGGTGTGGCCCGGCTGCGCGCTCAGCACCTTCTCGAACCCGTCGATGGCGGTCTTGTAGTCGCGGGTGTTGAAGGCGAGCAGCGCCGCCTGCCAGTCGTAGATCGTGGTCTCGGACGTGGTGGTCATCGGGTTACTCCTTCCAGCCCAGTTCGCGCGCAAGTGCGACCAGGTTCTCGAACAGGTGGGCGTTGTAGTCGACGCCCAGCATGGACGGCAGCGCGAACAGCACGTAGTCGGCTTCGCGTACCGCTTCGTCGGCGGCCAGGCCGGTCGCCACCTCGTCGATGCTGCCGGCGAACGTGGGGCCGGACCGGGCCGGCAGCCCGTCCAGGATGCCCGCGGAGTCCGTGTCGCCGCGGTCCAGCCCGAAGTAGGACTGGTCTTCGGCAGTGGTGATCGGGAACGCGCTACGGGTCACCGCCGCCTGGCCGCCGGTGCGGTGGCCGGACTCGGCCAGGGCGGCCCGGTAGTCGCGCACCTGATCGGCCTGCTGAAGGTGGAACGGACGTCCGTCCTCGGCCAGCAACAAGGTCGAACTCAGCAGGTTGTACCCCGCTCTGCCCGCCCAGACGCCGGTGGCGTGCGTACCCGCACCCCACCAGATGCGGTTCGGCAGCCCGGGGGAGAGCGGCTGCACGGTCAGGTCTGGCGCGGCGTCACGATCGAGCGCCCGCTGCGAACGCGCCACCGGGTGCCCGCCGATCGCCCGACGGAACAGCTCGGCGCGGGCGCGGGTCACCGACGACCAGTCCTCGCCCTCGGCCAGCCGGTAGCCGAACGCGGCCTGCCCGTCGGCGGCCGGCTCGGGCGATCCCCGGCTGATGCCGAGTTGCAGACGTCCGGCGCTGATCAGGTCGGTCGCACCCGCCTCTTCGGCCAGGTAGAGCGGGTTCTCGTAGCGCAGATCGACCACGCCGGTGCCCACCTCGATGGTGGACGTGCGCGCCGCCATCGCTGACAGCAGCGGAAACGGTGCCCCCAGATTGTGGTCGAAGTGATGCACGCGCAACCAGGCGCCGTCCAGCCCGGCGGCCTCGGCGGCCACCGCCAGGTCGATGTGCTGAAGCAGCGAATCACCTGCCGTGCGCACCCGCGAGCCGGGTACGTCGCGGTAGTGCCCGAAGGACAGGAAGCCGATCTTCTTGGTCATCGCCACTCTCATCGATCAGTCGCCCTCGGCGACATGAATAGTTGTGGTTTCAACAACTTACCGGCGGAGTTATTCCGGCCACACGATCGGCCCGTAGCGGGCACGCTCGGCACCGGTCATGAAGGCCCAGTACCGCTCGCCGTACGACCAATGCCACCATTCGGTGGGGTAGTTGACCAGACCGGCCCCACTCAGCGCACGAACCAGGGTGGCCCGGTTCGTCGCCGCCGGCCCGGGCACCGAGGCAGCGGTGTAGCAGGCGCCGTCGCTTTGTTCGGGGGTCGCATCCAGCGGCGTGCCGAGATCGAGTTCGCGGCCGTCCGCCTCGCACAACGTCAGGTCGACGGCACCACCGGTGCAATGTGGCGCGACGTCCGGGGGAGCCACCCAGCGGCTGGCCAGATCATAGAGTCGCTCGTGGTTCAAGCCGGGGTAGTGCTCGCGAAGCTCATCGCAGTAGTGGTCCCAGTACTCCCGCTGCCGGGACGGGGCGCGGTACCCCTCGACGATCAGCAACTCGAGATCGGCCGGAAGCGACTGGGCGGCCGACGACAGCCGCTCGGCCAGTCCGCTCCGCGCCCAGTGCCAGCCACCGGCAGCACTGTGCTTGCGCGCATCGATGCGCAATCGGGGCAGCCCGCTCAGGTCGATGAGGGGATCCCCGCAGTCGCGCACGGGAATGCCGACCACGCGCGGATCACTGATCAGCACGACCCCAGGTTGCACCGCGCCAGTCTGGCACGGTTCTGCACCCTCAACACGCCGATCGGCATGGCGGTGGCGCCGACCCGAGCCGGGGTCGGCGCCATCGAAAAGGGCGCGCGCTTGCGGTCAGACCTGCTGCAGGCAGTACACGGTGCCCGAGGCCGTGTTGCGACCCTCCCAGTAGATGCTGGTGGTGTCGGGCCAGTCGTTGCAGGCGCCGAGCCGTCCGGCGGACTGGCTCTGCTTCTCTTTGATGCCGAGTACCTTGTACTGCGCGTCGGCGCTGCCGCAGTCGACCACCTTGACGCTGTCGCTGCCGGTCTGCTGCACACAGTCACCGACCTTCATGCTGGGGCTGTCGAAGACCCCGGTGCGCCACATGATGCCCAGGACGATCACCACTATGGCGATGCCGATCGAGGTCAGGAACTTCTTCAGCTGGAAGCCCTTCTTGGGCTGTTCGGCAACCTGCGGTTGAAAACCACCGGGCGGTGGGTACGCGCCGGGCGGCAGCGGCTGGCCGTCCGGACCGAGTGGAGGGCCGGCGTAGCCGGGCTGGACGGGCTGACCGTCAGGGCCGACCTGGGGTGCGGCGTAACCGGGCTGGACGGGCTGACCGTCAGGGCCGAGTTGCGGGCCGGCGTCACCGGGCTGGGCGGGCTGACCGTCCGGACCGACCTGCGGACCGCCGTAACCGAACTGGGCGGGCTGACCGGGCTGACCGACCTGCGGGCCGCCGTAACCGAGTTGGGCGGGCTGACCGGGCTGACCGACCTGCGGAGCGGCGTCACCGGGGTGACCGGGCTGGCCCTCGGACGCGGACTGCGGGTTCTGCGGGCCCGACCCGGGGATCTGTTGGGGGTTGTTGACGTTCTCGGGAGGCTGGTTTGCGCTCATGGGCGTCCTTTCTGAGCGAGCTTTGGCAGGCCGTCAGTCTGCCAGTCGGGGCGACCACGATCGTCCACGCAATGGGGGGAGTACTGCCCGATTCCGTGAGGGCATCCTTCTGGCGCTTTTGACATAATGTTGCTTATCGGACAAGTCTCACAGCTCTCGCAGCGACGACGCTTTGTGCGCGGCCTCGGCGCCGGTCTTCTCGCACCGGACGATCCAGTACGGCTCATCGTCGCTGGCGTTGAACTGCTGGCCGTCGAACTGGAACCCGTGGGTACGTCGCTCGACGGCTTCGCCCTGCGTGCGCCCCTGCGACGTGTTCCACGAGACCCGGGTGCCCTTACTGATGGTTATGGCAGCGACAGTATGCGCCGCCAACGACCGCCGGAACCACCCCGCCGGGCATCATTCACTGCCCCTCCGGGTGAATTGAAGGCCTGGCAATGAATCGGCGCCAATGAAGGCTGGCGACTTCAGTCGAGGCAGAACTCGTTGCCCTCGGGGTCCCGCATCACGATGAACCCGTCGCTCAGGTATGGCTCCGGCTCGAACCGTTGCACCCTGGTCGCACCCAACGCCAGCAGGCGGCTGCATTCCGCCTCCAGGGCGCTGAGTCGCTCCTCACCTTTGAGTCCGGGGGCAGCTCGCACGTCCAGGTGCATCCGATTCTTGGCCACCTTGCCCTCTGGCACCTGCTGGAAGAAGATCCGCGGGCCGCGCCCCGCCGGGTCCTGCAGCGCGGACGACCGGTTGCGTTGCTCCACGGGCACGTCCATCCGGTCGAGAAACTGGTCCCAGGCCACCAGCGGGTCATCGCCCTCCCCCAGCTCGACGCCCGGCGGCGCCGGGTGCACGTAGCCGAGTGCGTCGCGCCAAAACAGCGAGAGTGCCGCGGGATCATGGCAATCGAAGGTGACCTGAAACTCTCTGCCCATCGGCCGATTATAGAACGTAGAGCCGAATTGGAACAGAGGGAACCATTGACTTCGCCGGGGTGGCCGGATAGCGTCCCGGAATAGTCACACGCCGACGAGCGAAGATCTGCAGAGCGGCACCTCTTCGCTAGCCTCGGCAGCCCGACTTGCCCCGCGTCCACCCGCGAGCAGGAGGCGATCCGTGCCCACATACAGCTATCGGTGCGTCAATGGTTGCACCTTCGATGCAGTCTTTGCCATGGCCGAGGTTCCAGCAGAACTGACGTGCACACGGTGCGGCGTCTCAGCCCGCCGGGTGATCGGCGCACCGCATCTGGCCGCAACCGGAACCCCGGCCTTCCAAGCTGTGGATGCCGCGGCCCGCAGTGCGCACGAACCCAGCGTCGTCACGAGTCTGCCTTCCAAGGGCCGCCAGCGAGTACAGCGGGTGACTCACAACCCCCTGCATCAGAAACTGCCGCGGCAGTGACGGCAACGCCACCCGCGATGATCACCCAGTAACACCAACCGAAGGAGCAGCACCATGCCGGAGCACGTGTTCAAGCTGGACAACAGCAAGCGGTTCACCGACCAGGAGAAGCTGGGTCACAACCGCTGGCACCCCGAGATCCCGCCGGTGGCAACGGTGAAGCCCGGGGACTCCTTCCGGGTGGACTGTCGCGAGTGGTTCGACGGGGCGATCAAGAACGACGACTCCGCCCAGGACATCCTGGACGCGCCCCTGCTCACCGTGCACACCCTGAGCGGCCCCTTCGCAGTCGAGGGCGCCAAGCCCGGCGACCTGCTGATCGTCGACATCCTGGACGTCGGCCCGTGCCCCCAGGAGGACTCGGGGCCGCTCGCCGGCCAGGGTTGGGGCTACACCGGCATTTTCGCCACCCGCAACGGTGGCGGCTTCCTCACCGAGCAGTTCCCGGACGCCTACAAGGCGATCTGGGACTTCACCGGTCAGGTCGCCACGTCGCGGCACGTTCCCGGTGTGTCCTACACCGGCCTGATCCATCCCGGCCTGATGGGCACCGCACCGTCCGCCGAACTGCTCGCCACGTGGAACGCGCGCGAGGGCGCACTGATCGCCACCGACCCGGACCGGGTGCCACCGCTGGCCCTGCCGCCCGAGGCCGAGCATGCCATCCTCGGCGGCCTCGACCGCTCGGAGTGGGCCAGGGTCGGCGGTGAGGCGGCACGCACCGCACCGCCGCGTGAGAACGGCGGTAACCAGGACATCAAGAACATGAGCAAGGGAACGAGAATCTTCTACCCCGTGTTCGTCGATGGCGCCAACCTGTCCCTGGGCGATCTGCACTTCTCCCAGGGCGACGGCGAGATCACCTTCTGCGGTGCGATCGAAATGGGTGGGTTCATCGACCTGCGCGTCGACCTGATCAAGGGCGGAATGGACACCTACGGGGTGGCCGAGAACGCCATCTTCATTCCGGGCAACGTCGATCCGCAGTACAGCGAGTGGATCGCGTTCTCTGGCACGTCGGTCACCCTGGGTGGCGAACAGCGCTACCTCGATTCGCATCTGTCCTACCAGCGCGCCTGCCTGCACGCGATCGACTACCTGACCAAGTTCGGCTACAGCCCCGAGCAGGCCTACCTGCTGCTGGGCTCGGCACCGATCGAAGGGCGCCTGTCCGGCGTGGTGGACATTCCCAACTCGTGCTCGACGGTCTACATCCCGACCGCGATCTTCGACTTCGACGTGCGGCCGTCGGCCTCGGGACCCGTACAGATCGATCCCGGCAAGGGAGCACCCAGGGCGTCCGCCTGAGCCGGCGGGCGATGTGGGTCGGCTGCAGACGCCGACCCACATCGTCCGATCACCGGCATCGGTGGGGCGGGGTGCTGGGTTTCGCACCGCTCATTCGTACAGGATGTATTCCGGCTGCGGCTTGAGCTTGAGCACCTCTTTGGCCGTCATCATGCGACCGGTCTTGCCACCGTTGTACCGGGGCAGCTTGTCCTCGACGTAGAACAGCTTGAAGCCCGCGTGGACGTACGTGGGTCGGGTCTTGATCACCGCGTTGTAGGTGGACACCTTGGCACCGGGCGGGCCGATGCCGTCCACCGAATTGATGTAGACCACGCCGGGGTACTGCTTGAGGTCCTTGGGGTTCTTGACCACCCCACGGTTGAGCTGGTGGAACAACAGCACCTTCTGCGGCAGGTTGTTGGCGGCCACCACGCCGGAAAGGTACGACGCCACCTGGTCGAGTTCCTTGCCGCTGGTGTGGCCGAACACGCGACCCGGGATCTGGCCCTTGTCCACGGCCCACTCGGGGTCAAGGGCCAACCCCACATTCGGGTACGCGAGCCATTTGGCGAAGTACTTCACCTCATCGATGAAGTCGGCCCGGCCGGGCTGAATGTTCAGCAGCAGCAGCGCCTTGTGCTTGTCGGCGGTGGCGAGCCATTGCTTGATCACCTTGTCGTCGACGCGGGTGCGGAACTTGCCGTCCGCCCCGGGTGAACCGTGCACGGTGGTGGCGATCAGTTCCATCACCGGAAGCAGTTCGCGGCCACCGCGGAAGGCTTGGCCGCGCTGTTCGATCTCTTTCATGCGGTCGTCGAGATTGCCGATGCCCAGCCGGCCCTGACCGGGCGCACCTGGAAAGCCCGAGTAGCCGAACAACCGGTACTTCGGGAACAGCTCACGTCCGCCTCGGGGCAGATCGGACGGGGCGGGTGGCTGTGACGTCTGCGGTGCCGCAGTTGGCGACGTGGCCGCATCGGTGGCGGATGCGGTCGTGGGAGCGGGTGCTGATACCGACGGGGCGGGCCCCGTGGGGGGCGCTGTGCCGCAACCGGCCAGCACCACCACGAGGGCGAGCGAGATCAAGCGGACGAGGGGCATTGCTTCATTGTGCCTGCTGATTGCACAGCCTCCGCACAGCTACCGGCGCGCGTTCAGGCAATCATCAGTCAATCGTCACCCGGTCGTCATGCGGCCTGGCGCAGCGACGACCTCGACCCGTCGGTTCTTCCGCTTGCCCGCATCCGTCCAGTTGGACGCGACCGGCCGGGTCTCACCGAAGCCGGACCCCGTCATCCCGCGACCCACCCCGCCGGAGCCAGTGCGTCCGCGGAACACCTCGGGGCGGACGCAGCACCGCCGCCCGGAGTTGAACCCGGCGTCGGTCTTCCTGCGGCTCAGAAGTTGATCATGTGCCCGGCGATGCCCTCAACCGCCTCTTTCAACGCCTCTGAGAGGGTCGGGTGCGCGTGCACGTTGCGTCCGACCTCGTCGGCGGTCAGGTCCCACTGCTGGGCCAGGGTCAACTCTGGCAGCAGTTCGGTGACGTCGGGGCCGATCATGTGCGCGCCCAGGATCTCGTTGTGCTCGGCGTCGGCGATGATCTTGACGAACCCGGTGGCATCACCCAGCCCCCACGCCTTGCCGTTGGCGCTGAACGGGAACTTCGACACCTTCACGTCGTAGCCGCGCTGTTTCGCCTGCTCTTCGGTGTAGCCGAACGAGCCGATCTGCGGCTGGCAGTAGGTGGCGCGGGGAATCATGTCGTAGTTGATCGCCATCGTCTCGGCGCCGGCGATGGTCTCGGCGGCCACCACACCCTGCGCCTCCGCGACGTGCGCCAGGGCGAGCTTCATGGTGACGTCGCCGATGGCGTAGACGCCCGGCACGTTGGTGCGCATGAAGTCGTCGATCTTGATCGCACCGCGCTCGGTCAGCTCGACGCCCAGCTTCTCGAGGTCGTAGCCCTCGGTGCGTGGGGCGAAGCCGATCGACTGCAGCACCCGGTCGGCCTCGAGCACCTTCTGCTCGCCGCCCTTGGCGGGACTCACGGTCACTTTGACGCCCGCATCGGTCTCTTCGATCGCCTCGACCTTGGTGGAGGTGAGCACCTCGACGCCGAGCTTCTTGTACGCCTTGGCCAGTTCACGCGAGATCTCGGGGTCTTCGAGCGGCACCATACGATCGAGAAACTCGACGATCGTGACCTTGACGCCGTAGTTGGCCAGCACGTAGGCGAACTCGGTGCCGATGGCGCCCGAGCCGCAGATGATGATCGATTCGGGCAGGTTGTCGGACAGGATCTGCTCTTCGTAGGTGAACACGCGAGCGCTGCGCGTGGTGCCCGGAATCAGCCGGGTGGTCGAGCCCGCCGCGATGATCACATTGTCGAAGGTGACCACCTCGGTGCCCGTGTCGGTCTTCACCTCGATGCTCTTGGCGTCGGTGAAGGTGCCCCACCCGTTGATCTCGGTGATCTTGTTCTTCTTCATCAGGTAATGGATGCCGCCGACCATGCGGTTCGACACCTCGCGGCTGCGGCTGAAGGCCCGGCCGAAGTTGAACGTGACATCGCCTTCGATGCCGAACAGTTCCTTGTCGTGGGTGAAGATGTGCGCCAACTCGGCGTTGCGCAGCAGCGCCTTGGTGGGAATGCACCCGACGTTGAGACAGACCCCGCCCCACCATTGCTTTTCGATGATGGCCACCTTCTGGCCAAGCTGCGCGGCCCGGATGGCGGCCACATAGCCGCCCGGACCGGCGCCCAGGACAACGACGTCGTAATGTGCGCTCATACGATGCACCCTAGTGGGTCGCGTGCGCAGATTCAGCCCGTGACCGAGCCGTCGGTCCCGATCTGCGGCAGTCACCGCAGTGACGCGGCGTTCCCCCTTGTGGACGACCTGTGCGCCGAGCGTCCGGACGGCATGGCTTATGCTGCCCGGGTGACAGAGCTCTCCCCCACCCGCATCGGCTTCCTGATCCGGGACGCCCGCCGGCAGCGCGGGCTCACCCAACAGGAGTTGGCCGACGAGCTGGGCACCTCGCCCGGCATAGTCGACGATCTCGAGGCCGGCCATCGTGCGCTGTCGGTCGAACTGGTCAACAAGATCGCCGAGGCGCTGGAGCAAACCCAGCCGGTCGGCGGTGCACTCCACCTACGCATCCGCGGCGAGACGAAGCTGACCGGGTCGATCGCCGTCCGCTCGTCCAAGAACGCCTCGGTGGCCCTGCTGTGCGCGTGCCTGCTCAACCGCGGGCGCACCGTGTTGCGCGGCATCGCCCAGATCGAAGAGGTCAACCGCATTCTCGAGGTGCTGACCAGCATCGGCGTGCGCGCCACCTGGTCGCAGGACCGCACCGAGCTGGAGCTGATCCGGCCCGACCGGCTGCAACTCGACCGCATGGACGAGGAGGCCGCCCGCCGCACCCGCTCCATCATCATGTTCCTGGGCCCACTGCTGCACGACGAGACGAACTTCGAGTTGCCCTATGCCGGCGGCTGCAACCTCGGCACCCGTACGGTCTCCCCCCACCTTCACGCGCTGCGCCAGTTCGGCCTCGACATCAAGGCGACCGAGGGTTCATACCATGCGCACGTCGACCCGATCGACCCCTCGGCCTACCGATCCATCACCCTGACCGAGCGCGGCGACACAGTCACCGAGAACGTGCTGATGGCGGCCGCCAGGCACCCCGGCGAGACGGTGATCCGAAACGCCAGCAGCAACTACATGGTGCAGGACCTGTGCTTCTTTCTTCAGGAACTCGGCGTGCACATCGACGGCATCGGTAGCACCACGCTGCGGGTGCACGGCCGGGCGTTGATCGACGCCGACGTTGCGTTCGCACCATCCGAGGATCCGATCGAGGCGATGAGCCTGCTCACCGCGGCGATCGTCACCGGCTCGGAGCTCACCGTGCAGCGTTGTCCGATCGAGTTTCTCGAAATCGAGCTGTCGATCCTGACCGAGATGGGTCTTCGCTACGTGCTCTCGCCCGAGTACCCGGCCGAGAACGGACGCACCCGGCTGGTCGACCTCACGGTGCTTCCGTCGCAGCTGCACGCCAACTCCGACAAGATCCACCCGATGCCTTTCCCCGGGCTCAACATCGACAATCTGCCGTTCTTCGCGGTGATCGCCGCGGTCGCCGAGGGACAGACGATGATCCACGACTGGGTGTACGAGAACCGTGCGATCCACCTGGTCGAACTGACCAAGCTCGGCGCCAAGGTGCAACTTCTCGACCCGCACCGCATCATCGTCACCGGCCCCACCCGCTGGCGCGGGCAGGAGATCATCTCTCCCCCGGCCCTGCGTCCCGCGGTGTGCCTGTTGCTGGCCGCACTGGCAGCGCGCGGCACCAGCGTGCTGCGCGACGTGTACGTGATCAATCGCGGCTACGAAGACCTGCCGAACCGGCTCAACGCCCTGGGCGCCCACATCGAGGTCTTCCGCGACTGACCCCAGGCCCCAACAGAGCGCGAGAAGCTTGGCGCTCGCGGGCCCCGCTCCTGGTCGGACCGTGACCCCGAGCCGGCACGACTCCTAAGCTGACGCGGTGGCCATTGAATTGTTGTCCCCCCGCCAGCTGGACGAGATGCGTCCGGCCGGCGCGTTCATCGCCGAGGTGTTGACGGCTTTGGTGGAGCACGCGGCCGTGGGCGTCGACCTGCTCGACCTGGACGCCCTGGCGCACGACATGATCCGCGCCCGCGGCGCGACCTCGTGCTACATCGACTACGCCCCCTCCTTCGGCCGTGGACCGTTCGGCAAAGTGCTCTGCACCAGCGTCAACGACGCGGTGCTGCACGGACTGCCGCACGCCTACCGGCTGCGCGACGGCGACCTGGTCAGCTTCGACTTCGCCGCCGGCGTCGACGGCTGGGTCTGCGATTCGGCGGTCAGCGTGGTCGTGGGCACCCCCGACCAGGACGATCTGCGACTGATCGAGGCGACCGAGGTGGCACTGGCTCGCGCGATCGCCATGGCACGTCCGGGCAACAAGGTCGGCGACCTCAGCGCCGCGATCGGCGCCACCGCGCGTGAATACGGTTACACGGTGAACACCCAGTTCGGCGGGCACGGTGTCGGTCGCACCATGCACGGCGATCCCCACATCTCCAACGACGGACGCCCCGGGCGCGGGTTCGCGCTGCGTCCCGGGCTGGTGCTCGCCATCGAACCGTGGCTGATGGCCGGCACCGACCAGATCCGCATGGACGACGACGGCTGGACGATCCGCAGCGCCGACGGGTCACGCACCGCGCACAGCGAGCACACCATCGCGATCACCGCCGGTGAGCCGATCGTGATGACCGCGCGCGGCTGATCGCCGGGGCCGTCGGTCGGGTCGGATGCCCGCCCGACGACGTCCATGGCAGTGGGGGTACCGTCTCGGGTGCCCCACTCCCCCGGTGATTCCCGACCGGTCGCCGACTGATGCCGGCAGGCCCAGGTTCAGCGCACCTGGGTGACGTCGAAGTGGTACGTCGGGGTGACGATCTCATCCTGCGCCGCCACCAGCTGCAGCTCGGACGAGCCCGAGTCGGCGGTCAGCTTGAGCACCGAGTAGACGATGTCGGCGGTGTGACCCAGCGCCTGGGCCACCGAACCGGTGCGCAGCTGATGCGCCAGGAACATTGCCGCGGTCAGGTCGCCGGACCCGGTGAACACGCGGTCGAGCCGCGGCGTGGTGACCTGCCAGGCTCCGTCACCACTGACCGCGAGCAGCGTCAGGCAATCGCCGTCGGTGGCGTCGGTGACCACGGAGGTGACCAGCACGGTCTCGGGCCCCACGGCTCGCAACGCGTGCGCGGCCTCGATCACCGCGTCCAGGGTGTGCGTCTCCCGCCCGGTGAGGTAGTCCAGTTCGAAATGGTTCGGGGTCACGATCTGGGCCTGGGGCACCACCTTGTCGCGCATGAACTCGGGAATACCGGGCCGGACGAAGAAGCCCCGGCCCACGTCGCCCATCACCGGATCGCAGCAGTAGATGGCCTGCGGGTTGCGCTGCTTGACCAGCGCGACGGCGTCGAGCACCACCGCGCCGACCTCTTCTGCACCCTGATAGCCCGACAGCACGGCGTCCACCCGGTTCAGCACCCCGCGCTCATCGATGCCCTGAATCACCTCTGCCACGTCGTTTGCATGCAGCAGCGGACCCCGCCATTGCCCGTACCCGGTGTGATTGGAGAAGTGCACGGTGAGCACCGGCCAGACCTCGATGCCCGAGCGCATCAGGGGAAAGGTCGCGGCACTGTTGCCCACGTGGCCGTAGGCGACCGACGACTGGATCGAAAGGATGACTGTCACGAGGTCATATTCTGGCCCAGGCCGCCGCAACACGAAAATGGCGACCAAAACCCCTTGTGAAGCGCCAATCGGTGATCAGCACAGAAACGAGTCCAGGGCCAGCGCCTCGGCCTCGAGTTGGGCCGCACGCTCGGCCTGGCCAGCCGCCCGGTACTGGGCGGCCGCGGCGAGCCGTTCGTCGCGCTCGGCACTGACGATCTCGAGGGTCTGTTCCTCGGTCAGTTCACGGCGCTGCACTTCGGCCGCACCGAGCCCCACCACGGCGCCCGCGATGTGCTCACTGGTGGCAGCCCGCGTCACGTTCTGGTCGGACGGCACCGACTCGGCGTTCTCGATGGCCGCCAGGGCCGCTCTGATGGCATTTCGGCCAGGGGTGTCGCCCGACTTCATGGCGCCGGGCAGGGCGTCGCGAAGGGCGTGGCGCAGCGGTGCTGACTCGTCCGGCATGGCCCGATTATTGCCTACGGACCGTGAGATGAGTAGGCATGACGGCCATTCACACCGGTCGACACCGTCACCCATACTGAGCCCGTGCAGGCCCGCGACTACCGCTACTTCGACACCGGGTTCGCCGCGCTCGCCCACCGCGGCGGCTACGCGGCGGACACGGATCGAACCCGAGAGAACACCCTGTTCGCCTTCACCAGTGCCGCCGCCCTGGGCTACCGGTACCTGGAGACTGACGTGCACGTGTCGAGCGACGGCGTGCTGTTCAGCTTTCACGACGACACCCTTGACCGGGTCACGGACGCCCGCGGCATACCCGAGCGGCTGCCCTGGACGGAGTTGCGCCAAGTCAGGGTCGGTGGCCGGGACCCGATCGCCACCATGGACGAACTCTTCGAGGCCCTGCCCCGGGCGCGGTTCAACATCGATCTCAAGGTGCCGGGCGCGATCGAACCGCTGGCCCGCACCATCGAGGCGCACCGGGCGCACGACCGGGTCTGCGTCGGATCGTTCTCGCCCGCCGGCATCAGGGCCTTCCGGCGCCTGGTCGGCAACCGGGTGGCGACCGCTGTCGGCCCGTGGGGGGTGGCCTGGGCAGGATACGCGCGCGGCCTTCGGCGGATCGTGCGCTCCCCCGGCGTGGCCCTGCAGGTGCCGGCGCGGACGTGGCACGATCGGGTGCCGGTGTTGACCCGCGGGCTGGTGCGGGCCGCTCATGCCGGCGGAAGGGTCGTCCACGTGTGGACCGTCAACGACCCAGCCGAGATGCACCGGCTGATCGATCTGGGAGTGGACGGCCTGGTCAGCGACCGGATCGACGTGCTGAAGGCCGTGCTGATCGAGCGGGACCGCTGGGAGGAGAACTGATGCGCAGCACCACCCGGCAACGCGCGTGGTATTTCTACGACTGGGCCAACTCGGCCTATGTGACCACCACCGCCACGGTCATTCTCGGCCCCTACCTGACGAGTCTCGCCACCCGGGCCGCCTGCCCGGACCTGCCCGCCGGCCAGGTCTGCACCAACCCGGTGAACCTCCTCGGTCTACCCGTGCTGCCCGGTGCCGTACACCCGTTGCTGATCACCATCTCGACCATCGTGACCCTGGTGGCGCTGCTGATCATCGGGGTGGTGGCCGACCGCTCCCCGCACCCGCAATGGTGGTTGGGCGGCCTGGCCTGGGTCGGTGCGGCGGCGGCGTCAGCGATGTTCTTTCTGGACGGCACCAACTGGCAGCTGGGCGCGGTGCTGATGATCATCGCCAACCTGTGCGTGGGATCGTCCCAGGTGATCTATGACGGCATTCTGGTGCGCATCGCCGCACCCGATGACCGCGATCGGGTCTCGAGCCGCGGCTGGGCCCTGGGCTACCTCGGCGGCGGGCTGCTGCTGGCGTTGAACCTGGTGTTGATGACGGCCTATGACTCGTTCGGTATCAGCTACGGCCTGGCGATCCGGCTCAGCCTGCTCTCTGCAGGCCTGTGGTGGGGCCTCTTCACGATCATTCCGGTGCTCGGCCTGCGCTCGCTGCCCCCGCGCGCCCTGGACGAACTGCAGCAGCGCGCCGACGTGCGCCGCAACCCCGTCCGACAGTTGGCGCACACGTTCGCCGACCTTCGCAAGTACCCGCAGACGCTGCTGTTCCTGGCCGCCTACCTGTTCTACAACGACGGCATCCAGACCGTGATCGGCCAATCCAGCCTGTATGCGCAATCGGAGCTGGCCATGTCGACCTCACAGGTCATGGTCACGTTTCTGCTCACCCAGTTCGTGGCGTTCGGCGGCGCCCTGCTGTTCGGACGCGTCGCCGCCCGGCTGGGCGCGAAACGCACGGTGCTGATCGGCATCGTGATCTGGTTCGGCGTGGTGTCGGTGGCCTTCTTCCTGCCCGCCGGCATCTTCGGCGCGCTGCTCGCGCTCGGCGCGGCGATCGGGCTGGTGATGGGCGGCACCCAGGCGCTGAGCCGGTCGATGTACTCCCAACTCGTGCCCAAGGGCCGCGAGTCGGAG
>RRZU010491900.1_pt1 | contig 20516 bp, 11 predicted proteins | sample 2165561 | NCBI WGS metagenome assembly RRZU01 (sample SAMN10456909, study PRJNA506462) | wastewater metagenome | isolation source: wastewater sludge | place: USA: Moscow, Idaho | reverse complement strand
CGCCTGGACTGTTCCGACAGTGCCCGCCTCGTGTTCACGGAGCCGACGCAGGATTCCGCCGACAGTTCGACTACGGCGCAAGACGCCGAGCCAGTGGCGGCACCCGCCCCGGCGGCGCCCATTGACGAAGCCGAGCAGGTCGAAGAGGTGCCGGCCTCCGAGGTGATTGAGGCCCCCGAGGCCCCCGACGCTGCCGAGTCCGATGAGGCAGTCCCGGAGCCCGTACCTTTCGCGGCGTCCGCCGCACTCGTCGGGGCGGCCGTTGCAACAGCCGCCCCGGCCCTGGGTGCCGCAGCGCTCGGTGATCAACCTGCGGATGCCCCCGTCGAGGCGACCCGCGTCGCTGAGCCCGACGAAGCGGTTGACGAGCCCGGCGCCGAGGTAGCCGAAGAACCGGCTGGGCCGGCCGCATCCGAACTCCCGACGCGTGCGCAAGAACCCGTTGCCGCAGAGCGCTACGCCTACGCCTTCGACCGCGACATCACCAACGAGTCCGAGGCGCCCGCCGAACCAGACGAGACGACCGCCGGTGGCGATGTAGAGCCTGACGCGGCAGAGATGGCAGGCGACGTGGCTTCCCCCGAGGAACCACCCGCTGACGTTGAGCCCGCTGCGGAGGCGCAGTCTCCCGCGGAGGGGGAACTGATCACCTCGGTGCCCGGTGCGGCGGACACAGCTCCCGAGTCTGTGGACCACGTGCCGGACGACCTCGATGAGCCTGCGGAGGCGCAGCAGGCGAACTCGGCCGAGGACGTCGAGGTTGACTCGACGCTGTTCGTTCCGGGTCCCTTCTCGCCGAGTGGCGATGCCGGGACGTCATCCGTGCCGACGGACGACCGCCCGGTACTGGGCCGTTGGCAGCCCGATCGGGCGGAGGTGTCTCCTGACATTGCAGACGTGGACACCGATGTGCCCGCGAGTTCGGGGGAGTCGGAGGACTCCGACGCTGAGGCGGACGATTTCGTCGTCGCCGACCTCGACCTACCCTCCACACTCCTGGCAGAGCCCGCCCCACCGTCCATGGAGGTGGGATTCGCGGAGCGGCAGGCGCCTGATCTCGCGAGCTTCGACGTCGAAGACTCGCAGGGTGTTGCGACCACCGAGTCGCTCGACCTAGACCCGCCCACGATCCTGGGGCCTCCCGGTGGGCCGTTCGCGCCTCCTCCGCCGCCCGCAGAGCCAAGCAAGCCGGTCGCAGACAGCGTGGACCTGTCGGTTGACTCGGCACCTCACAGGGAGGCCGCGCCCGAACCTGTCCCTCCGCGTCCGAGCGGCTCGGCCAACTCGCCCGCGGGTCAGCCGCGTGTGGTGGGGGGACCTGGGTACATGCCTTTCATGCCGGGGCAACCGAGCTCTCCCTTCTCCCAACCGTCCCCCTCGTACGGCATCCCGCCTCGCGACGCGCATGTGGGACCGGGTGGGTGGCCCGCCGGGCCGCCCGGGTTTGGACCCCCAGCGAGCCAGCGCCCCATGCAAAGCCCTCCACCGGGATATGCGCCGCCCAGCTACGGCCGCATGCCCGGACAGACGGGAGCCCCCAGACAGCACCCGCAGACGTCGCGCGCTGATCGGCCTTCGCCGGCACCTGTCAGCCCCCCAGACATGCCGGTGAGCGAACCGTCGCCGGAGCCCATCGCGTACGACCCGGTTGACCAGGGCCATTGGCAGCCCGTCGCGGAGCAGCCGCCGGTCCAGCCGGCCTCGCCGACCCCACCTGTGACATCCCCGTCGGGAGGGTCCGCGCCCAGTCCCTACGGACCGTTTGGTGGCGTCATCGCGAGCCTGCCGTCGTTCGGCGGGGACAACGCAGAACCCGAGCAACCGGTCGAGCAGCAGTCTCCTCCCGAGACGGACGGAGAGACCATCTTCGCGACCGGGATCGCTGCCACGCACAAGGTGGGCGCCAATGCGGGAGGCCCGCGGAGTGACCTGGTTCTCGCCGCGTTGTGCAACAGGCAGCACCCCAATCCACCGGACGCCAAATCATGCGCGCGGTGCGGGGCGCCCGTCGATACAACCTCGCCGCAGCTGGTGAACTCTCCTGTGCTGGCGGTGGTCCGAGCATCGACGGGCCAGTACGCCGAACTCGACGGAGTTGTCCTGGTGGGGAGGGCTCCGAGCGCCAAGACGTCCGACACGGGGGTGTCGCTGCTTACAGTGCCGAGCCCGAGCCAAGACATCAGCCGGACCCATCTGCGCTTCGCGGCCATCGACTGGGAAATCGTGGTGACGGATCTGCACTCGACCAACGGAACGGTCATGATTCGTCCAGGGGAACAGCCAGCGCGCATGGTTCCCGGCGACCCCGTGGCGGTCGGCATTGGGACGATCCTGGATTTGGGCGATGGTGTGACGATCCGCATTGATCAGCCTTAGCCCGTGAATGCAACCTTTTAGATCGCTCAGACCAAACGTCGCCGGTTATTGAGATTGATGAAAGCCGGGTAACTAAGCTGGTTCGGAGCGCTTCTCTGCGGGTGGCCTGGGACGATGTGCCTGAGAGAGGGCCCCGTAGGCCCACAAGATATGACCAGTTAGTAGATAAGGCCAGACAGCGTCAGCACGAGTTGGGGTCGAACGCGGCCCTACCCTTTGCCGTCACTATCTAGGACAGGTAAGGATTCGAGACGGTACGCAAACGCGGTTAACCTGAGTTGGTACGCAGTTGTTCGGGGGGATGCATGGCTGCGCAAACGCGCCGCAGGCTCGGAGTAAGACTCGCAGGTGCGTGGTCTGGGATCGCCGTTGGCGTCGTCGGCCTCGCGCTGGTTGTGGCTGCCTTCATCGCGCCTGGCTTTTCCGAGGCCGACGTCTATCTGAACGACGCCGCCATCTATGTGTCCAAGACCGATTCGCGCCTCGTGGGGCAGTTGAACTCTGAGGTGGACGAGCTGGCCACTGCGGTTCGCGCGGCGGACCAGGCCTACACCGTCTTGCAGTCGGGGGACCGCGTGCTGCTGCGAAGCACCGCCTCGAACCAGATCCAAGAGATGGACTTCGCGAAGGGCGTGCCGGGATCCCCGACCCAGCTGCCTGCGGCGGCATCCGTCAGCCTGGGCAACGGCACGCTGGCCATCGTGAATCCCACCGATGGCCGCATGTGGACCGGCGACGTCACCTCCGTACTGGCCATCGACTTCGCTCAGGAGGCCGCCCAGATCGACCTGGGCGAGGGAGGCTTGGCTACGGTCACGACCAGCGGCAAGGCGATCGGACTGTCGCTGCGCGACCAGTCGATCGTGCGACTCGTTGACGGGAAGCTCCAGAAGACGAAGCTTCCTTGGCAGATCCAAGCGCCGTACAACGTTCAGTTGAGCGCCGTCGGTGACAAGGCCGTCGTTCTCGATCGAGGCAGCCAGCAGGTCTGGATCGAGGGCGATCAGGGCACGATCGATGTCCCCGGTGGCGGCACCGCTCAACTCGCGGCCCCCACCAACGACACCGTGCAGGGCAGCGACACGGCCCGCGCCGTGCTCGCAAACGCGTCCGGCCTCGTCGGTGTCGGAAACAACCGACTCTTCTCGCTGGTCAGCGGAGTGAACGCCAACCCGGGCGCTCCGATGGTCGTGCATGGATGCGCCTACGGCGTCTTTGCGAACGGTCGATTCGCGAAGTTGTGCTCGAACGGGCAGCCGCAGACCAAGGACATCCCCGAATACGTTGATGACGACATGCCAGTCCTGCGCACCAACCGCGGCGTGGTCGTCTTGAATGCATCGAAGGTCGGCTACATCTGGCTCGCCGACAAGAACCTGAAGCTGATCACCGACTGGGAGAAGGTGACCCCGACCGAAGCGCAGGAAGGTCAGCGCGACGACGAGGACAACACCGAGGTCGTCCCGCCCAACAGGGACACCGTGAACCGCGCGCCGGTCGCCATCGATGACCCGAAACTCGCGGCGCGCGCTGGACGCACCACGATGCTGGCGATCCGCGACAACGACTACGACCCCGATGGCGATGTCATCACTGTCACGGGGCCGCCGAAGACCAACCAGGGCACCTTGTCGTTGATCCGGGGTGGCACGGGCGCGCAGTTGTACCTCCCTGTCACGGCGAAGGGCACCGTCACCTTCTCGTACACCATCTCCGACGGGAGAGGTCTGAGCGCAACCGCCACGGCCACGGTCAAGGTGCTCCCGCAGTACCAAAGTCGCTTCAACACCGCGCCGGTCCAGAAAAAGCAGGACCCGCTCGTGGTAGCGCTGGGGCAGTCCCTGTCGAAGCGCGTCCTGCTGGACTGGGTCGACCCCGATGGGGACGACATGGTCCTCGTGGACGCGCAGATGGCCAACGGTGAGGACGAGGTCGACTTCACCCCCGAGGGGACCTTGAACTACAGGGACGTCGGGACGCAGGCCGGGCGCAAGGAGATCCAGGTCACCGTGAGCGATGGTCGCGATCAGACCACCGGCAAGGTGATCGTCGACGCCCGCAAGGGGCAAGACATTCAACCGATCGCCAACGGCGACTACTACTCGACGACGGTCAACCAAGAGATCACGCTTCACCCGCTCGAGAACGATGTCGGTGCCAACCTCAAGCTGGCTCGCGTCACGAAGGAAGGCAGCGATTTCAACGCCGAGGCCAACTATCAGGACAACTCGGTGGGCTTCTCTGCGGCCAAGGCGGGTACGTACTACATCCGTTACGTCGTCACCAACGGGTACGGATCGACCGGGATCGTCCGCGTTGACGTGATCGCCCCCGTGGCGCAGAACAGGTCGCCGATCGCCGCACGAGACATCGCGTTGCTCCCCGAGGGTGGCGGTGTCTTGGTGGACCCGCTCGCCAACGACGAGGACCCCGACGGCGACGTGCTGGTGATCCAGTCGGTCAGCACCGACCCGTCGCTGACCATCAAGATGGATCAGCGACACCTCCTGCGGATCACGGCGGTCACCGTCCCAGAAGAGCCCGTTTCGCTGACTTACAAGGTGTCTGACGGCATCAACTCGGTCACGGGCACCATCATTGTGATCCCGGCACCCGCAGGTGCCAAAGTGACGCCGGTCGCTGCAACCGATGAGATCACCGTTCGTGCGGGAGACACGACGACCGTAAACGTCCTGCGCAACGACTATTCGCCGATCGGGTTGGATCTCAAGGTCGACACCGACCTCATCGAAAGCCCGGGAATCGCCTGGGTCGATGGTGAGACGGTGCGGTTCACGGCCCCGAGTTCGGCCGGTCAGTACCGCGCGGTCTACCGGATTCACGACTCTCGAGGGCAAGAAGCGTCGGCTCAGGTCAAGTTCAACGTGGTGGCCAGCGACGTGGAGAACCAGGCGCCCAAGGCTGAACTCGTCACGGGGCGCGTCCTGGCGAACTCAGTCACGAAGATTCCGATCCCCCTCGAGGGCATCGATCCAAACGGTGACTCTGTTCGGCTGCTGGGGCTCAACAGCGGGCCCAGCCGTGGACGCATCGTCTCCGTCGGAGAACGGTGGATCGAGTACCAGTCGTACTCGGGGACCGGAACAGACACGTTCGAGTATCAGGTGACCGACAGTCTTGGCGCGGTCGGGATCGGCACGATGCGCGTGGGGATCGTTCCGCGCGACTCCGAGGTCAACACGGCGCCGGTCGCCGGCGAGGACGTCATCAGGGCTCGTCCAGGTCGTACCGTGCGACTGTCGGTCATGAGCAATGACTCGGACCCCGACGGTGAGTCCATCTCCTTGAAGACCGACGGCCTGCTGTTCCCGTTCGACGTGAAGATCGTCGACGACACCGACCTGACCTTCACGATGCCGTCCGATCCCGGTGAATACAGCGGGCAATACACGCTCACCGACTTCCGAGGTCGCGTCTCCATGGGGCTCGTGCGGGTCATCAGCGATCCCGAGGCACCTCTGCTTGCACCTGTGGCGCGCGATGACGAGGTGCTGGCAGCCGACGTTGTGGGCAAGACGGAAGTCGACGTGCCGGTGCTGAACAACGACTACGACCCGGACAGTCCGAAGTCGTCGTTGACCATTTCGATTCCGGGCGGAGACACGGACAAGGTCAGCGTCCCGAAGGGCACCTCCGAGCCGGTGGTACGGGTCAAGATCGGCTCGTCCATGCAACTCGTCCGGTACCAGGTGACCGATGCCGACGGGGTGAAGAACTGGGCCGTCATCGTGGTCCCTGGCGCGGCCGACACTGTGCCAGCCGTGAAAACCGACGCGGCTGCACTGCAAGTCGTGTCGGGTGAGACCCTCTCGGTACCCCTCGGCGACTACATCGTCGGCACCGAGGGACGCGCAGTTTCTCTCGTCAGCGAAGATCGCATCTGGGCCACCAACGGGCACGCGACCGGTGCCGGTCCACGCACGATCGAGTTCGCAGCACGTAGCAACTACATCGGACCGGCTTCGGCCGTCTTCGAGGTGACCGACGGTCGCAACGCGGCCGACTCGTCGGCGAAGAAGGCCGTCATCTCACTCCCGATCCAGGTGGTCGCCCGCCCGACCTCTGACGGAGGCGACGGCTCGTCCACCGACAACCTGGACAATCCGCCGGCTGTGGCGGGGACGATCACTGTGGACGTCGGCCAAGGGGAGCCCGAGCGCTCCATTGACCTCGCCCAGTACGTGTCCGACCCCGACGGTGACCCCATCACGTTCGACAAGTTCACCGGGTCGGCAGCAGCGGGACTCAAGGTCAACTTCTCGTCCGACTGGTCGGTCGCGCGTGTGACCGCGGATCTGGCTACGAACCCCGGAACGAAGTCGAGCTTCACCGGTACGGTGAACGACGGTCGTGGCGGTAAGGCCAGCGTGACGGTCGAGTTCATCGTCACGGAGTCGACCAGGCCTCGTCCGACCGTGACCGACGACTCAGTGATCGGCGATCAAGGGCGCGCGAGCGTCGTGAGCGCGCTGGAGAACGACCGCAGCAACCTGCTTGACGACCCGACCCTGACCATCGTGGGCGCCGAAATCGTGAGTGGATCGGGAGACGTGTCGCACACGGCCGATTCGGTGAGCGTCACGCCCGGTGATGACTTCGTGGGTGACCTGCGGGTCCGCTACACCGTCCAGGACGCCACCAAGTCCGTGCGTCGGCAGGTGGACGGGTACATCACGGTCACCGTGCGCGGCAAGCCGTCTCGTCCCGGTGTGCCGGTGTTGAACGAGGTTGGCAACTCGACGCTGGACGTGACGTGGACGGCCAGCAGCCCCAACGGGCATGAGATCACCAGATACACGGTGACCGCGTCCGCGTCGGGCAGCACCGTGCGTCAGGACTGCGCTGCGACGACCTGCACGATCCGCGGACTGCGAAACGGACTGAGATATCGCCTGACCGTTGTGGCCGTGAACGCCCTGGGCGCTTCGGAGCCATCGAAGTCGTCGGCCGAGATGATGCCCGATGTGAAGCCCGACGCGCCGTCCACGCCATCGGTGGATGCCGGTGACGGGAAGATCACCGTGTCCTGGTCCACGCCGAGCAATGACGGCACCGCGATCACCTCGTACACGCTGCTCTTGACGGGGGAGCGGACCATGCAAGAGGTCATCCGCTCCGGCGATTCCGAGTTCTCCTCCCGCACGCACACGTTCACCGGTCTCGCCAACGGCAGCAGGTACTTCGTGACTGTCCTGGCGACCAACCAGGCCGGTGACGGACCGGCGAGCCCAGCGGCCGCCGAGACGCCGGCTGCCGCTCCCAGCGCGCCCACGAACGTCCAGGCCAGCGATGACGCCTCGTCGCCGTCGGGAAAGTCCGCCAGCGTTAGCTGGAGTTCGCCAGCCACGGACAACGGGGCAGACGTCACGGACTACCGGATCTACGTGAACGGTGACTATGCCGCGTCGTCCACAGGGCACTCGGCGACCGTCCGCGTTCCCGCCAACGGAACCGTCGAGATTGCGGTGTCCGCCCGCAACAGAATCGGCGAGGGCCCCCGGTCGGCGCCCGTGTCCGTCACGGTCTACGGCGCCCCGGACAAGCCGTACAACTTCCGGCCATCGTGGGGCAACGGGTCGTTGACGCTGAACGGGGTGGACGTTCCGACAGACGGCGCCACCTATGACCGCCTGGAGTTGTCGCTCCAGTCCGAGAGCGGGTCAACCGTTGCGTCGAACACCGACGGGACGCTCCCGTGGACCGTGTCCTCGCTGAGCGCGGGCAGCCAATATCGGTTCACGGCTCGGGCGTGCGTGCAAACCAAGTGCGGCGAGACGGGCTACTCGGCCTACATCACGGCAGTTTCACCGCCTCCGGCTCCGACGTTCACCTTCGTCTCAGTGGATTCTGCCGACGCCGTCAACATCCGGTGGAACGGTCCGACGAGCGCGAACGGGAACTCCTCCCTCACGTCGTACGTCGATTGGGGCGATGGGAACGGCTCGAACGCCATTGGCCACGCGGTTGGCACCATCTACGAGCGGGCGCTTACCGTACCTGCTGGTGGCACGACCATCCGCACCTACGCCGAAGGAGATCATGATCAGCGGTCGAGCACGACGTCCATGTCGCTGAGCAAACCCATGTCGGAGCTCAACACCACGAGCAGCACGATCTCTTTCACGGTCAATCACCAGTCAGGGAGTTCGCTGAACTGCACGGCAAAGGGCCCCAGCGGAAGCAACGACACGTTCACCGTAAGCATCTCGGAAGGATCCGGTTCCGGGCAGTACTCACCGCCCGGTGGGTTGGGATCTGGCAGATGGACGATCACCTGTGGCGCCATGGAGCGCTCGATGACCGCCTAACTTGAGCTAAGGAAACAACGCAACCATGGCAATGACCCCTGACCAAGCACGCTGGTTCGCCGACACTTTCGCCGCTGTTGTGCGGAACATCGAGCGCGCGATCATGGGCAAGACGGAGGCGATCCGCATCGCCGTCACCTGCATGCTGGCCGAGGGCCACCTGCTGCTGGAGGACGTTCCCGGCACCGGGAAGACGACTTTGGCCAGGGCGATCGCCCAGACCGTGCAGGGAACGAGCAATCGCATCCAGTTCACCCCCGACCTCCTCCCGTCCGACGTGACCGGCGTCACGGTCTACGACCAGAAGACCGGTGAGTTCGAGTTCCACCAAGGGCCGATCTTCGCGTCCATCGTGCTGGCCGACGAGATCAACCGTGCGTCACCCAAGACGCAGTCGGCGCTGTTGGAGGTCATGGAAGAGAACCGTGTGACGGTCGACGGCAAGACGTACACGACTGGACAGCCGTTCATGGTGATCGCGACGCAGAACCCGATCGAGCAGGCGGGTACCTATCGGCTCCCCGAGGCTCAGCTGGACCGCTTTCTCATGAAGACGATGCTCGGCTACCCGGACCGGGAGAACACACTGCGGATCCTTGCCAGCGGCGGTTCTCGGCCGCGTTCGGCAGCCCTGCCGCCGGTCATCACGACGCAAGCGGTCGCGGAGATGTCCCAGCTCGCGGCGACCGTCCATGTCGAGACGTCGGTGCTCGACTACATCGCGCGGATCGTCGAGGAAACTCGCACGTCCACGGACGTGAGGCTCGGATCGTCGATTCGTGGCGCACTGGCCCTGGTGCGCACCTCGCGAGTGTGGGCAGCCTCGCACGGTCGGCACTTCGTCGTGCCCGATGACATCAAGGTCCTCGCCATCCCGTCGCTCGCGCACCGGCTCGTCATGGACCCTGAGTCCGAGTTCAACGGCGTGACGGCCGTTGACGTCATGACAACCATCATCGGCAACGTCGCTCCCCCCACGGAGCGCGTCACGGCATGACCGTCACTGACACGTCGCCCGGCTGGCAGCCGGCAACGGCTACCGCCACGGCGCCGCAGTGGTTGTCATGGCTCAAAGCCCTTTTCGCGCGCCTTTCCGCGGTCCTCGGGCTGCGTCCGGCGGGCTGGTGGGTGTTTGGGCTGGGCGTTGTCCTCCTCGTGGCCGGGGCAAGGCTCGGGTGGCGAGAGTTCCTCTACGCTGGCGTGTTTTGCCTTGTCGTTGGGCTCATGGCCCTGCTGTTCACGCTTGGGCGTCCGCGCTACGCCGTGCGCTTGAGCCTCGACAAGCCGCACGTGGTGGTTGGTCAATCGGCGGGTGGACTCGTCGAAGTGGTCAACGAGTCGTCTCGTCGATCCTTGCCGTCGAGAATCGACGTGCCAGTAGATGCCGCTACTGCGGTGTTCTCCATCCCGTGGTTGGGGTCTCACAAGGCGTTCAACGCGGAGTTCGACATTCCCACCGACCGGCGATCGGTGATCGCCGTAGGACCCGCGCAGTCCATTCAGGGCGACCCCTTCGGGTTGGCCGGGCGCAGTGCCGTGTGGACCGAGGCCCTGGAGCTCTACGTCCACCCGAAGACCGTTTCGCTGCCGGGCCGGCAAGCCGGGTTCATTCACGACCTTGAAGGACATGCGTCGTCCAAGCTGACCAACTCCGACATGTCGTTCCACGCGCTGCGTGAGTACGTGCCAGGCGACGACCGCAGGCACGTGCACTGGAAGTCGAGCGCGCGCGTGGGGAACCTCATGGTCCGTCAGTTCGAGGAGACCCGACAAAGTCGCGTATGCGTGGCCATCGATGTCGCTGAGGCGTCGTACGCGACCCAAGACGAGTTCGAACTGGCCATCAGCGTCGGCGCTTCCGTCGTGCTCCAGTCATTTCGTGAGGGCAACCCGCTGGCACTGGTCACGACGGCGGAGCTGATCCCCGCACTGTCGGCCATGCGGACCCTCGACGAGATGTGCCGCATCGAGTCGGTGTCGGTCGGCGGACCGGTCGATCTGGTCGAGGTCGTCCTCGACAACGAGGCGGCCGCCTCCGTGGTCGTGTGGATCACGGGCGGACGAATCTCCCAGCGCACCATGTACAAGGTGAGTTCTCGCTTCGATGCCGACATTCGCGTCGTCGCCATCCGTGTCGACGAGCAAACGCCACTCAGCGTGCGGACCATCGGCAACGTCTCGTACGTGCAAGTCGCCGACCTGGCCGAACTGCCACGCGGCATGCGGAGGGCCAGCCAGTGAGAATCCCCGTTGACCTTGGACCGCTGCGCCGCCGCACCCGTCGCCTCGTAGCGGCAATGCGCGCGCCCGCGCGTCGACAAACCCCTCGGGGGACGCTTCTGCGCCAGCAAGGGGCGGCTCGTTGGAGGCGGTTGGCCATCGACGTCGCCGCCGTGTCCGTGTGGTGTGTGTTGGTGACCCTCACGTTCGTGTTGGCCTACGGATCGGGTTGGGTGTGGGTAGCTGCCCTGGGTGGGGCAGCCATCGGTATCGCGACGGGGATCGTGGGTGCGCTGCGAAGGCTGCGGGCGACGACCATGGCCCTCATCCTGATAGCTGCCTACTTCGGGCTGGGTGGCGCGCTGGCCATGCCCAGCACCACCATGGCCGGGATCGTGCCGACGACCCGCACACTGCAGCAGCTGGCCGAAGGAGCCATCCAGGCCTGGCGGGCTTCGCTCATGATCGATCCCCCGATCGGCGAGACCAGCTTCCTGCTCGTTGTACCGCTGATCTCTTTGATGCTCGCTGGTGTCGGCGCCGTATCCATCGCCCTGCGCAGCACGCAGGGTGGCTTGGCGTGGCTGCCACCGGCCATCGCTGGAGTCTTGGGGATCGCCTTCGGCACCGCCGTGACGTACCAGCCGCTCCTGATCGGGGCGGGCTTCGCCGTTGTCACTCTCGTGTGGACCAGTGTCCGCCGGGTTCGCAAAGGCAGAGAGTTGGTCCGCAACAGGGTGGGGTTTTCGTGGGTCCAGTGGATCTGGGGCCTGCCGATGCTCATCGTGGCCGTCCTGGCGTCAGCACTGTTGGGACCGGCAATCGCTCCGCAGGCGCCGCGGGACGTCCTGCGGCAGGTCGTCGAGCCTCCACTCGACGTGACGGCCTATCCCAGTCCGCTCGAGGCGTTCCGAGCCAACATTTCCGAGCATAAGGAGGCGGCGATCATGACCGTGTCCGGGCTGCCGGAGGGTTCGCGCGTGCGCATCGCCACGCTGGACGCGTACGACGGGTACAGCATGCGGGTCGGCAACAGTGCCACTCCGGCGGCCGACTCGGGCGAGTTCAAGCGCGTCGGCCAGGAGATTCAAACCCAGTCCGACAACCCGTCGCAAAAGGTGACGGTCGAACTCAACGAGTACAGCGGTCCCTGGGTACCAACCGTGGGGGAGACCCGCGCGGTCACCTTCTCGGGCGACAGGGCCATCGCACTCACCGATGCGTTCTACTACAACCGCGCCTTGGACACGGCCTTGGACACCGAGGGGCTGAAGCAGTCCGACACGTACACGATCGAAGCCGTCGTCGTCGACCAGCCGAAGACGGCAAAGGTGAAGGCAGCGCGGCAGGGCCGGTTGGACCTCCCGCCGACTGAACCAATGCCAGACATCGTGCGCGATCTCGCCCAACGGTGGACAGCGACTGCCACCACGTCGGGGCAGGCAGCCTTGCAGTTGGAGGCCCACCTGCAGCAGGGCTACTACTCGCACGGTGTCGAGGACGATGAAGCGCCCTCGGCAGCTGGCCACTCGTACGAGCGCATCCAAACTCTGTTGTCCGACACCAACAAAATGGTCGGCGACGAAGAGCAGTACTCCGTCGCCATGGCACTGATGGCGCGCCATCTGTCGATCCCGTCCCGCGTCGTTTATGGGTACAAGCCGACGTCGTACTCCGACTCCGTCACCATCAAGGGCAAGGACGTGTCGGCCTGGGTCGAGTTGTATCTCGACGGGCTGGGCTGGGTGACCTTCGATCCGACGCCCGACAAGGATCGGACCCCGAAGATCGAGAATGACCCGGACGAAGTGAAGCCGCGTCCGCAGGTGGAGAATCCGCCGCCGCCCCCCGAGCGTCCCGACCGGCTGCCGCCCGATGAGGCAGATCCCCGTCGACCCGAGGGCAAGGACGACAGCTGGTGGAACGTCAACTGGCGGCTGGTCGCAGGAATCGCTGCTGGCGTGGGGATCCCACTGATATTGGTGGTGCTGCCGGTCGCGCTCATCATCGGCACGAAGCTGCGACGCCGAAGGGCCCGGATGAATGCCGAGATCATCGCCAACCGCGTGGCTGGCGGATGGTCGGAACTGACGGACAAGGCGCGTGACCTCGGGTCGACACCGTCTCCCTATGCGACCCGCACGGAGCAAGCCGAGTCGATCACCGACGTGTTCCCAAAGGTGTCCGACGGAGCCGATCCGCAGGTCCTTGCAAGGCTGGCCGACACCACTGTGTTTGGCCCCGAAGAAGTCACCACAGCGCAGGCCACGACGTACTGGTCGGGCGTTGATCGTGCCACAAAGGGCATGATGGCCTCCGTGCCATGGTGGCGCAGAGCACTGGCGTGGCTGTCACTACGCTCGTTCCGACGATTTCGGGTGCGCTGACACACTGGCACACTAGGCCAGGAAGGGAGTTGGTTCATGGCCACAGGGCAGTTGCCTGCCGGCGTCGAAATCGGCGGGCTCGGCAAGCGCTTCGTCGCGCAGATGATTGATGGTGTTGTACCCGCCGTCGTCATGGGCGTGTGGGGCGCTGTAGTCGCGTCTGGTCCATCCGGATCCACTTTCCTCGTGGTGTCCATCGCATGTGGGGTTGTCCTGCTTGCCTATGGATTACTGCTGTGGTGGATGTTCGCTTCGCGTGCTGCGGGCCCAGGGATGCGGGTCATGCGCTTGCAACTGGTGGGTGCCGCGGACGGCAAACCCATCGGGTGGGGGCGGTTCTTCCTGCGTCAGTTGGTTCTTTACGCGTTGGCGGCGACGGGGATCGGGCTCATCGTCATGGCCGTGCTCCTCATTTTGAACCCCTTGCATCAGGGCTGGCACGACCTGGCTGCGCGTTCGGTCGTCATCGCTGAGCGCGTCAAGCCGCAGGTGTCGGCCCGGACCGTCTCATCGCGCAAGCCGGTGTCCTCGACGTCCATGAGCTCCACGGTCGGACTTCCCCCGCACCTGACCGGACCACAGGGGTTCTCTGGGTCTGACGACCCATGGGACACGGCGGCCGCCGGGGCGTTCGCCCCGGACAACGGCGGAGGAACCGGACCGATCGCAACGATCCCCGGATACGGGCAGCCGCAGGACACGCAGGGTCAACCCATCACGGGGTATGCCTCGCAGCAAAACACCTACCCGGCTCAGGCGCCCGCGACCAACGGATACCCGCAGGCACCATCGACCCGCGCCGGCTTTGGGCCCGCTGCAACGGACCCGGGCTTCGCCCCCCAGGGAGGGCAGTCGGGCTTCGGCGCGCCGCCTCCAGCACAACAGGGGTACGCGCAGCCGGAGCAGGCGGGCTATGCGCAGGCTCAGCCGCAGCCCGGATTCGGCGCACCGCAGGATCAGGCTGGATACGGGATGCCGCAGGCGGGTTACGCGCCGACGCAGGCACAACCGGCGGTCACCGGCCCGCACGATCAGGCAGGCCACAGCCCCCAGCAGGTGCAGCCCGCGTACCCCGGCACACCGGACGGTTTCGGCCAGATGAACCAACCGTCAGCGAACCCTGCCGCGGCGATGTACGGGTACGACCAGGGCGTTGTGCAGCAAGGGCCACCTCAGGGTCAGCAGTACCCCTCATCTCCGGCCTCGGTCGGGCATCCCGGCAATCCGATGCCCGCCTACCCGCAACACATGCCCCAAGCTCAAGGACAGGCGCCCACTGAACCGGACGGGTGGGGACAGGCCTCCGGACCGGCGGCACCCGCGCAGCCGGGCCCTTGGCCCGCGGCTCCGCCAGTGGTGTCCCCTCCGCAAACATCTGCGCCCGCACCGGACGCGTACTCGGAGCCGACCCAACCGATCACCGAGCGCCCGGCAAACTGGCCGCAGCAACCGCCTCAGGCTCAGCAACCGCAACAGCAGTTCCCGCCGCAATCGCAGCCGGACCCCGGTGCTCAGGGGGCGGTGCCGAACGCCAACGCTCCGCGACCCTCGCGGGCCTGGGATCCGGAACAGTCCGCGGCGCGAGCGCCGCAAGTCCCGGCCAGCGCCCCGCCTGCGCGTGCCGTGATGCCCGAGATGACATCCGTGCCTGCGGAACCCGGCGAAGACGATCTCGCCCACACTCACGTAGCGCGGCCCGCCGCCCGGGCCGTCGGTTCCTGGGCGATCCGCTTGGACGATGGGCGCGAGGTCACGCTCGACGGGACAGTGCTCATCGGGCGGAATCCCGTCCCCAGAAGCGGGGAAACCGTGACCGAGCGCGTCAGCATCGGCGCCGACGGTCGGATGGTGTCCAAGACTCACCTGTCGGTGGGTGTGGATCAACGCGGGGTGTTCGTCATGGACCGTGGCTCCACCAATGGGACGGCCATTGCCTCGAGCGACGGCGCGTACGAGCCGTGCGCGGCAGGGGATCGCGTGCGGGTGCGCGACGGTCAGGTGGTCTCGTTTGGGGATCACTCGTTCGTCGTACATCGCACCGCTGGGTGATACCGGCGGAGGGTGTGTCAGCGCTCGGGGCTAGGGTTGGTGCCCATTACTGCGTGTAAGCGCTGATCGACAGCACACCCGAGTGAGGCCGCATGATCGAATTCACGCACGTCACGAAGTCTTATGGTCGCGGCGCCCCGGCGGTGTCCGACCTGAATCTGCAGATCCCTGGTCACAAAACGACCGTGATCGTCGGACCGTCCGGGTGCGGCAAGACGACGACGCTGCGCATGATCAACCGGATGCTCGACCCGACCAGCGGCACGATTGAGTGGGACGGTCGGCCGCTCACCAGCTACGGCAAGACTGAACTGCGTCGCAGCATGGGGTACGTGATCCAGGCCAGCGGCCTGTTTCCGCACCAGACGGTCGCGGCCAACATCGCCACCGTCCCCCGCTTGATGGGCTGGGACAGCAAGCGGATCTCTCGCCGGGTCGGCGAACTCATGGAGTTGACCGAGCTGCCACCGGCACTGGCCGGTCGCTACCCATCGGAGCTGTCCGGCGGTCAGCAGCAGCGCGTCGGCGTCGCTCGTGGCCTGGCTGCCGACCCGATCGTGCTCCTGATGGACGAGCCCTTCTCGGCCGTCGATCCGCTGGTCAGGGCGGGGCTGCAGGACCTCGTGCGCGGTTTGCAGCGTGACCTCGACAAGACGATCGTCATGATCACCCATGATCTCGACGAGGCGATCGGCATGGGCGACATGGTCGCGATCATGAAGCAAGGTGGCATTCAGCAGGTGGGGCCGCCTGCGGAGATTCTCGACGCTCCGGCGAACGACTTCGTGCGGGGATTCATCGGCAAGGACCGAGGCTTCCGAGGCCTGGGCTTCGTCCCCGCAAAGCGCCTCCCCTTGACCGCCGTCGACACGACGCGTTCTCCGGGGAGCGCGACGCGCGAGGCCCCGGTCCTCGTTCTCGACGAGCGAGGCGGTCCGGTTGGCTGGGTGGATGCACGGCGACCTGGACACGTGCTCGAACTGGGTAGCGTTTTCGATCCCGACGTGGACTCCTTGCGGATCGCCCTGGACGCGGCCCTCAGCTCCCCAGTCGGCCGCGCGGTCGCGGTGTCGGGTGCAGCATCGCGATATGCCGGCATCGTGACCGTGTCCGACCTACTGGCCGCGCTGGCCGCCCATCGCGACGAGTTGGCCGACGAACGCGGCGGGGCAGATTCCGGGGCCACATCGGCGGGTCGCACGTCCACCGGCGAGTCACCCGACGCTGAGTCTCCGGAGTCTCCGGAGTCCGGCACGGAGGACACCGCATGAACTGGGCGTGGATCGCCGCCAACTGGCGCATGATGGGCGACCTCTTGGCCGCTCACGTGTTCCAATCGGTAACGCCTGTCATCGCTGCTCTGGTCATCTCCATCCCGCTGGGGTACGTCGTGTACCGCGGTGGGCAGCGGGTGCGCTCGGTTGCCCTGGCACTGCTCGGTGTCGTCTACTCGATCCCCTCGCTGGCGCTGTTCGTTGCTCTGCCGGTCGTGCTCGGCACAAAGATTCTCGATGTCGTGAATGTCATCGTCGCCCTCACGATCTACTGCGTTGCGCTGCTCGTCCGCAGCGTCGTCGACGGGTTCGAAAGCGTCCCGCAGGAGGTCCGGTCAGCCGCTGAAGCCATGGGCTTCGGCGCGTGGCGCCGGGTCTGGTCGGTCGAGTTGCCCCTGGCGACGCCTGTCATCGTCAGCGGGCTTCGGGTCGCGACGGTGTCCACGATCGCCCTCGTGAGCGTCGGCGCCGTCATCGGGCAAGGCGCCTTGGGCCGTCTGTTCGACACCGGCTTTGCCGAAGGCTTCCTCACTCCCATCATCGTGGGGTTGGTGCTGAGCCTCGTGTTGGCAGTCATCGCCGACGGAGTCATCTTGCTGGGGCAGCGCGTCGCAGCCCCCTGGCTGGCCAGGGGGAGAGCATGAACCTTTGGGGCTATCTGCTGGACGCGGCCAACTGGGCGGGTCCCACGGGGATCTGGGCCCGCATTGGCGAGCACATGGAGTACGTCGGGATCTCACTGCTCATCGCCATCATCATCGGAGTGCCCATCGGAGCTGCCGTGGGTCACTTTCGCAAGGGTGAGATCTTCATCGTGCAGACCTCCAACGCCGCGAGAGCGATCCCGACCCTCGGCCTGCTCGTGCTCGTCGTGACCTTGATGGGTACGGGCATCATCCCGGTCGTCCTGGCCCTGACCGTGCTCGCCACTCCACCGATCCTGAACGCGACGGCCGTCGGCTTTCGTGACTGCGACGCCGACGCCGTTCACGCAGCGGTGGGAATGGGCATGACTCCATGGCAGGTCGTGACGCAGGTCGAGTTCCCTCTCGCCCTGCCACTCGTGGTCTCCGGCGTGCGCAGCGCCTCCTTGCAACTCATCGCAAGCGCGACGGTCGCGGCGATGGCGTCAGCGGGGGGTCTGGGCCGGTTGATCGTGGACGGACAGATTCTCGGCCCGCGAGGGTATCCGGAAATGTTTGCCGGGGCAGTTATCGTGGCCGTACTCGCCGTCCTGGTTGATGCACTTTTGGGCTTCGCCGGGTGGGCGCTGAAACGAATGACGTATCACCGCGGTGGCCTCACACTGACGACAGATTGGCAGGTAGCGGAATGAGACGGACGTTTGCCCTGATTTCAGCCGTACTCGTGGCCCTCGTGCTCGCCGGGTGCGCCTCCGGGAATCCTCTGGGTGACGAAACAACCGCGTCGGCGGGGGACGGCGGGCAGATCATCGTCGGCTCGGCGAGCTTCACGGAATCAGAGGTCTTGGCGGAGATTTACGCGGGCGCTCTCCGCGCGAAGGGCATCGACGCCACGACGAAGACGCGCATCGGAGCACGCGAGGTCTACTTGCAGGCCTTGAAGGATGGTTCGATCTCGATGGTGCCCGAGTACACGGGCAACCTGTTGCAATACCTGGATCCCGAGAATCCGGCGCGTTCAGCCAGCGACATCGAAGCCGCCCTGCCTGAAGCGGTCGGTCCCGATCTCAAGGTGCTGGACGCGGCCGAGGCGTCCAACCAAGATGTGTATGTCGTCACGAAGTCGTTTGCCGACGAGCATGACCTCGTATCGCTGGGCGATTTGGCGTCAGGAGCCCCCGGCTGGGTGCTTGGTGGCCCGACGGAATTGGAGGCGCGGCCCTACGGGCCCGACGGTCTGAAGAGCGTGTACGGAGTGAGCTTCAAGTCCTTCCAGGTGTACAACTCTCAGGCCGTGAAGATCAAGGATCTCCAGGACGGCAAGGTTCAGGTCGCCTCGTTCTTCACGACGGACTCCGTCTTGGCCAGCAGCGACTACGTTCAGCTGACTGATCCCGAAGAAATGATCATTCCCCAGAACGTGATTCCGCTGACGGCCAAGTCTGTTGCAGACAACGAAGCGGCGGTAGAAGCAATCAACGCCGTGCAAGCGAAGCTCACGACGAAGGCGCTGATGACCCTCAACGGGCAGGTGGATGACGAGCACAAGACACCGGCGGACGCCGCAGCACAGTGGTTGAAGGACCAAGGTCTGGACTGATCGCGACGTGAACGGTGCCGCGTCCCGCCTGCCAGGTCAGGCGCAGTGAAGTGCGGCACCGTTCGAACGCGACCCCAGTGAATCAGGCGGGCGCGCTGTCCAGAATCTGACGCGTCGCCGACAGACCGAGGCGCGTGGCGCCGGCGGCGATCATCGCAACGGCGTCGTCCCAGGTGCGAATCCCGCCTGCGGCCTTGACGCCGATGCGCCCGTCGACCGTGCGTGCCATCAACTCGACAGCCGCCACCGTCGCACCGCCCGCCGCGAGGAACCCGGTGCTGGTCTTGACGTAGTCCGCACCGGCCTCCAAACAGGCGTGGCAGGCGGCGACGATCTCGTCGTCGGTGAGGGCAGCAGATTCGATGATCACCTTCAAGATGCCCGGGTCGGGAACGGCGGCCTTCACCGCCGCGATGTCATCGCGAACGAGATCGGCCCGGCCGTCCTTGAGCTTTCCGATGTCGATGACCATGTCGACCTCGTCGGCACCGGCCTCGACGGCAGCCGCAGCCTCGGCCGCCTTAATGGCGCTGATGTGCTTCCCGGACGGGAAACCGGCGACGGTGGCGAGCTTCAGCGGACCAAGCGTGTCTGTTGCGGGCAGCATGTTGGGAGACACGCACACGGAGAAGACCCCCAACTCCCGACCCTCGGCGACCAGGGCGGCGATGGCGGCGGGTGTGGCGTCAGTCTTCAACAAGGTGTGGTCAACCATGGCAGCGACCTCAGCGCGGGTTGGCATTCTTCGTCCTCCTCGAACGGTCAAGTACTCACGATGCATGGACCTCACGGGGCTGCGGCGTCGGGCGTCGCTGCCCCCATCGCGATCATCGCCGAGCCTAGTCTGTGGGGCTCACTTCCTGTTGCTGGTAGGGCGTTTCGCTCGTTCGGCGGGTTTGCCGTCGCGTTCGACCAGAGGTAAGCCTGAGTGTGTGCTGGAGTCCCAACTGTTTTCCTCGACGCTGCTGACGCTCATTGTCATCTTGGATCCGCCAGGCCTGCTGCCCGTCTTCTTGGGCCTCACCGCGAGACTGTCAGCGAAGGAGCGCAATCGCGCGGCGCTGCGTGCCTCCCTGGTGGCATTGGGTGTCATCGCCCTGTTCGCGGTCTTCGGGCGATACATCCTGGCCTATCTGCACATCTCGGTGGAGGCCATGCAGGTATCGGGCGGCTTCTTGCTGCTGTTGGTGTCGCTCCAGTTGCTGATGGGGCAGGAGTCCACGCCCGCCACGGAGGCGGAACGCACCAACGTCGCCATCGTCCCGTTGGGGACGCCCTTGCTGGCCGGTCCGGGCGCGATCGTTGCGACGATGCTGGCCGTCAACCAGGCCCACACCCCTCAGGACTACCTCTGGGTGGCTGGCGCTTTGATCGCGTCTATCGTCGTCGTCTACCTGTTTCTGCGCTTCGCGGGAGGCATCCGACATATCCTGCGCGAATCCGGGACGGTCCTCGCGTCCCGGATCGCTGGTGTCTTGCTGTCAGCCATCGCCGTGCAGATGATTGCCGACGGGGTGTTCGCGATGATCGCCGCACACTGAGGCGTGCGCGGCGCATCGATCAGGCGAACAGCTTGCCCCACGTGGTCATCCACACCGTGTCGCCGCTGGGTCCGTAGTTGCGAGCGTTGAACTGGG
>RRZU010596962.1_pt1 | contig 20517 bp, 22 predicted proteins | sample 2165561 | NCBI WGS metagenome assembly RRZU01 (sample SAMN10456909, study PRJNA506462) | wastewater metagenome | isolation source: wastewater sludge | place: USA: Moscow, Idaho | reverse complement strand
CAGGTCGACCTCGAGGGCAGCCCCTTCCCGGTCTCCGAGAACTACGTCCGCTACGAGCCCATGGGCGTGTGCACCGGCATCATCCCCTGGAACTTCCCGTTCATCATGGCGTCGTGGAAGATCGCCCCGGCCATCGCCGCGGGCAACTGCACGGTCATCAAGCCGGCGACGTTGACCTCGCTCACCGCGCTCAAGCTGGCCGAGCTGATCCAAGAGGCCGACCTGCCACCGGGCGTCGTGAACATCATCGCCGGGCCGGGCGGCACCGTCGGTGAGGAGCTCGCCGGCAACCCGCTCGTGGACAAGACCGCCTTCACGGGCTCGACCGAGGTGGGTCGGCGCATCATGCAACTGGCCTCGGCCACGGTGAAGCCGGTCACCCTCGAACTGGGTGGGAAGTCGGCCAACATCGTCCTCGACGACGCCGACCTCGACCTCGCCGCTGCCGGCGTCCTCTGGGGCACCTTCATGCACGGTGGCCAGGTCTGCGAGTCCGGCACGCGGGCGCTCGTCCAGCGGGGCATCTACGACGAGTTCGTGGGCCTGCTGGTCGACCGGGCGGGCAAGATCGCCCTGGGCAACCCGCTCGACTTCGAGACCGACCTCGGTCCCCTCGTCGACCGGGGCCAGGTGCAGACCGTCGAGCGCTACGTGGCCCTCGGCCGCGACGAGGTGGGCGAGCCCCTCACCGGCGGCGCCAAGCCCGAGGCCCTGCCCGACGGCCTCGACCGCGAGGCCTTCTTCCAGCCGACGATCTTCGCCGACGTCGACAACGGCGCCAAGATCGCCCAGGAGGAGATCTTCGGCCCAGTGCTGTGCGTGATCCCCTTCGACACCGACGATGAGGCCGTGGCCATCGCCAACGACTCGATCTACGGCCTCGCCGGGGGTGTGCAGAGCGGCAACCTGGACCGGGCCAAGGCCGTGGCGGCGCAGATGCGCACCGGCACGGTGTGGATCAACGACTACCACCTGATCGACCCGCAGCGGCCCTTCGGCGGCTACAAGCAGTCCGGTATCGGTCGCGAGCTCGGCACCTTCGGCTTCGAGGCCTACCGCCAGGTCAAGCACGTGCACGTGAACCCCGAGACCGCGGGGCGGGACAACCACTTCCACTACCCCCTGCTCAGCCCCAACATCTAGCTCGAGGGGGCCACCCCCGCGAGCTGCGGCGTCCCGCCGGCCGGGTCCTGTCGGCGGACATCCGTTTCGGGCCATGCTCGCTCGTTCCTCGCTGCGCTCGTCGCTCGCTGCGCGTGGCCCGAAGCCGTTCCGCCGCCACCCGGCCGGCTGTTCGGCGCGGCTCGCGACCCCGTTTTGCGGGCGGCGGGCTGTGCCCGCCGCTGGGGTGGTGCCGATAGCGTGCCGCGCATGAGCGCCGACGGTGACCAGGTCCGCTTCGCCGGGCTCGACAAGGCCTTCGCCCCCATCGGCGTGGGGTGTTGGGCGTGGGGGGACAAGTCGACCTGGGGGATGGGGGGCTACGACTCGACCCTCACCGAGGCCACCATCGCCGAGGCGTGGGAGGCGTCCGTCGAGGCCGGCGTGACCCTGTTCGACACCGCCGAGGTCTACGGCGGGGGCGAGAGCGAGCGCATCATCGGCCGCCTGCTGGCTTCGAGCGGTGTCGACCGTGACCGCCTCGTCCTCGCCACCAAGTTCATGCCGTCGCCCTGGAAGCTCGGGGTGAAGGCTGCGCTCCGATCGGCATTGGAGGGTTCGCTCGACCGCCTGGGCGTCGACCGGGTCGACCTCTACCAGATCCACGGCCCCATCAGCCTGCGTTCGCACCGGGCCCTCGCCGACGCGCTCGCCGCCGTCGTCCAGGATGGTCTGGCCTCGGCCGTCGGTGTCTCGAACTACTCCGAGCGCGAGATGACGGCCATCCACGGCGAGCTGGCCCAGCGGGGAGTGGCGCTCGCCTCGAACCAGATCGAGTACTCGATCCTGCGAGGCCGGCCTGAGAACGTGGGCCTCATCGCCGCCTGCCGGCGTCTCGGCGTGGTGCCCCTGGCGTACTCGCCGATCGCCCAGGGACGCCTCACCGGGAAGTACTCGGCGGCCAACCCACCGCCCGGCCGCCGCAACTTCTCCTCGCACCCCATGGAGAGGATCGACCCCGTCGTCGACGAGCTGCGGGCCATCGGCGACCGCCACGACGGCCGTACCCCCAGCCAGGTGGCGCTGCGCTGGCTCGTGCAGAAGGGTGCCGTGCCCATCCCGGGGGCCAAGAACGCCAAGCAGGCCCGCGAGAACGCCGGCGGGCTCGGCTGGGCCCTCACCCCCGAGGAGATGGCCGGCATCGACACCGTCGCCCTCGACGGCGTCCGCACCCTGACCAGCCGTGTTTGGCAACATGGCTGACCCGTAGGCTGCTGCTGTGCGCGTGGAAGCGACGGCTGCGGCCGAGCGGGTGGTGCGACGGGCGCGCGAGGCGCGTGACGGGACCCTGACCATCACGATCGGGACGGGGTGTTGCGAGTCGACGGCGCCGTTCCTGTACGAGGACTTCTGGCCGGGGCCGGACCAGGAGGTCATCGGCGAGGTGGCCGGCGTGTCGGTCTACGCCCCGGAGTACCTGCGCCGCCTCTATCCCGGTGACGACGCCGTCGTGGTCGACGTGTACGAGGGCCCCGCCGAGTCGATGTCCATCGAGACCGAGTGGGACTGCCGCCTCGTCCTGCGCGGGATGGGCGTGGACGCCGGCCAGACCGCCGACGAGGTGTGCGCCGTCCCCTTCCCCGACCCGCCCGCCGAGCCCCGCAAGGTCGTCGGCACGCTTCCCCCGGGGCTCGCCAAGCTGCGCATACGTTGACCCAGGGCTCCGCTCGGCGCCACCACGTCAAAGGCCAGCGGCATCCAGGGCGGCTACGGCGGCGTCGAGCATCCGAGCGGAGCAGCCCGCCATCTCGACCGGGGGGACGGCCTCGTTGACGATGACGTCGGCGATGGCCCGGAAGGCCTCGGCCGCCGGCCCATCGCCCAGGGCGATGGGGGCGCCGATGTCGCCGCCGAGTGAGACCGAGGGTTCGAGCGGCACCTGGCCCAGCAAGGGGACGCCGGCGCCTGCGGCCAGGGTGGCGCCGCCCCCCTGCCCGAACAGCGGGTACGACTCGCCGTGGCCGCACACGAAAGCGCTCATGTTCTCGATCACGCCCACCACCCGGACGTGGCTCTTGCGGGCCATGTTGGCAGCGCGGATGGCCACCTTCTGCGCGCCGACCGCGGGGGTCGTGACGATGATCATCTCGGCCCGGGGCAGCATGCGGGCGAGGCCCATGGCGACGTCGCCGGTGCCGGGGGGCATGTCGATGAGCAGGTAGTCGAGGTCGCCCCAGCGCACGTCCTCGAGGAAGTGCTGGACCGCCCGGTTGAGCATGAGTCCCCGCCACATCAGGGCAGACTCTTCGTCGTCGACGAGGAAGCCCATCGACACGACCTTCAACAGGCCCTCGCCCGTGGCAAGGGTGTGGGGGACGATCTTCTGCTCCGTGGCGGCGTCGCCGTCGGACTCGCCCCCCGGCGCCGCTTCACCTTGGAGTCGGCCTTCGATGCCCAGCATGCGCGGCACCGAGAAGCCCCAGATGTCGGCGTCGAGCACGCCGACGGTGAAGCCCCGGTGGGCGAGGGCGGCGGCCAGGTTCACCGTGACCGACGACTTGCCCACGCCTCCCTTGCCCGAGGCGATGGTGATGACCTTGGCGGTGGCGGGGATCTCGTTCTCGGGGGCTCGCTCGGCGGCGTTGAGGCGGGCCCTGCTCATGGTGGCCGCCTTCTCGTCCGCACTGAGCTCCGTCCAGTCGATCTTCACGGTCTTGACGCCCGGCAGCGACGCCACGCGCGCCTTGGCGTCCTTCTGGATCTGGGCGCGGAGCGGGCACCCGGCGGTCGTGAGGGCGATGGTGAGGGTGACGGTGCCGTCGTCGGCCACCGCGGCACCTTTGGCCATGCCGAGGTCGACGATGTCACTGCCCAACTCAGGGTCGATCACGCCGCGCAGCAGTGCCATCACCTCGTCGGAGGTGGGCCGCGGAGCGGAGGTCGCCGGAGGATTCGCCATGTCACCCGTGATTTTACCGGGATTCTCCGTGTAATCTCTGATCGTGGGCAATGACGCTCGGCTCGACGTGCTGAAAGCGCTGGGGGACAACACCCGCTACGCGATCTACCTCGAGCTGGCGCGCTCGCCCGCGCCCCGCTCGACGGCCGACATCGCCGAGACGCTCGGCCTCCACGTGAACACCGTGCGACCCCACCTCGATCGCATGCGCGACGTCGGTCTGCTCGATCTGCGCATCGGCAACACCGGTGGGGTGGGCCGGCCGCAGCACCTCTACTCGCTGGCCGTCGACGCCCCGTCGCTGGGCCTCGAGCCGCCGGCGTTCCCCCGGCTCGCCGGCATGCTCCTCAAGATGGCCGATGCCGCCGGCCTCGAAGGCGCCGACGCCACCGAGGCCGGGCGTGAGCAGGGCCGCCTCGATGCCGAGGCGTTCCCCGAGGGCACGCCGTGTCTCGACGCCCTGATGGGCCAGCTCGCCGAGATGGGCTTCGACCCCGAGGTCGAGGGTGACGCCGCCGGTCTCACGGTCGGCTTCACCCATTGCCCGTTCCGCGACCTCGCCGAGGCCAACCCCGATCTCGTCTGCGGCCTGCACCGCGGCATGGTCGAGGGCCTGGTCGACACCCTCGGTGACGACGAGGTCGCCGAGTTCCACAGCCTGGTCCACCGCTCGCCCTGCCAGGTCGAGCTGGTGGGCGCTTCCCCCAACACCTCCCCAGCAGTCAACACACCCCTCACCGATAGGATGGATCCATGAGCCTCACCGAAGACGTCACCAAGGGCGATCCCCCGGTCCTCGACAGCAGCGTCATGGTGGTGACCGACTCCGCCGCCGCCAAGGTGAAGGAGCTCATCACCGCCGAGGGTGACGAGTCGCTGGCGCTGCGGGTCGCCGTGCGCCCCGGGGGATGCTCGGGCTTCAGCTACGAGATGTTCTTCGATTCCGACATCGCCGGCGATGACATCGTCGACGAGGGCAGCGGCGTCAAGGTCATCGTCGACCCGTCGAGCGCGCAACTCCTGCGTGGCGCCCGGCTCGACTACAAGGACGGCCTGCAGGACGCGGGCTTCTCCATCGACAACCCCAACGCGCAGCGCAGCTGCGGCTGCGGCCAGTCGTTCAGCTGAACCACCCCAGCTGAACCACCACAGATCGTTCGACGATCCCGCCGGCACCCGTCGGCGGGATCGTCGCGTTCGGGATCAGGTGAGGGCGGCGAGCCCGGCGGCGACCTCGGCCTCGTCGAAGATCGTGTCGAGGCGTCGGGCGATGGTGCCGTCGGAGTTGGCGAGGAACAGCACCGGCTCGTAGCCCAGGTGGTAGGCGTCGATCACGGGGGCCAGGTCGGCCTCGGCGATGTTGTCGACCGCCTCGGGGTTCTTGTACACCTCGGCGTGCACCATGCGGACGTCGGGGAAGGCGTCCTCCTGGCTGAGGAGCACGTCGAGCACCGGGCCGCAGATGGCGGTCTGGCAGAACGCCGGGGTGGCGATGATGAGCGCCACCGGCTTCCCTTCGGCGAGGACGTCGGTGAGGGTGGCGTCGTGCAGGTCGCACTCGGGGTCCCGGGTGCAGATGGGGTCCACGCCGCGGGCGTCGGCGGTGGTGGGCGTCTCGACCGGGACGAGGGGCTGGCCGGGCTGGGGCACCGGGACGGCGTCGGGCTCGCTCACGCGGAACACCCGGGGCGCGAGCTCCTCGCCTTCGACGGTGGTGGTGACCTGGTAGTCGCCCGCCTCGGGGAACTCGAAGAGCACGGGGAAGTAGGCGGTGGGGATGCCCTGGTCGTGGCGCTCGACGGTCACGGGATCGCCCACGGCGTCGCCGTCCGCGGTCTGCACCACGAACTCGAGTGACGCGGGCACGTCCTCGGCGGGCGCGCCGGTGGCGTCGGCGAGGGTGAAGGGCAGGCGCTGCTCGGAGCCGGTGACCAGCAGTCCCTCGGGCGGGAAGATGGCGAGCAGGTTGAACCCCGCCACGCTGGTGTCCGAGCCGGACGCGCCTTCGTCCTGCCCGTCACCGTCGTCGCCCCCGCCGCCGCACGCCGCCAGCACGACGAGGCCGGCGGCGCTTGCCGCCCCGACGAGGAGCGTCCGGCGGGTGATCGTGGGGGAGGGGTCGACCATGCCCCGAATCTAACGTGGGGTCGGTGACCCTCTCCTTCAGCGTCGACGGCCGCGAGGTGACCGTCGAGGACGACGGCGCCTCTCTCCTCGAGGTCCTCCGCGACCGCCTCGGGGTGCGTTCCCCCAAGGACGGGTGCAGCCCCCAGGGCCAGTGCGGGTGCTGCACGGTGCTCGTCGACGGCGCCCCGCGGGTGTCGTGTGTGACCCCGGCGCGCCGGGTGGTGGGTCGGTCCGTCACGACCCTCGACGGCCTCGACCCCGCGGAGCGCGACGACTGGGCCGATCGCTTCTGTGCCACGGGCGCCAGCCAGTGCGGGTTCTGCACACCGGGGATCGTCGTGCGACTCTCAGGCCTGCGGGCCAAGGGGGTCACGCCCGACGACGAGGCCGCCGTGGAGCGGGCGTTGGCCGCCCACCTCTGCCGGTGCACCGGGTGGCGGACCATCGTCGAGGCCTACGCGATCGACGACGCCGACGTGGCGAGCCCGACGGTCGATCGCGACCTCGACGGCGCCGCACAGCGGGCCGCGTTGGAGGGCGGTGTGCCCCAGCAGGTCGGCGCTCACGTCGCCCTCGGTCGCGCCGGCTTCGCCGACGACACCGCGCCGGCCGACGCTTTGGTGGCCGTGCGTGCCACCGACGGGTCGTGGGTTGTGGGCGAGACCCTCACCGAGGCCCGGGAGCGCTCCGGCAAGCGTCAGGGCCGACGCACCACGGCGGCGCTGAGCCACCCCATCGAGCTACCCCCGGGGGACTGGACCGCGGCCCTGCGCACCACCTGGGTGGAACCCGCTTACCTCGAGCCCGACGCGTCCTGGTGTACGCCCGGGGGGACGCCGGCCTCGCCCCTGGCCAACGGCGGCGCCTTCGGGGGCAAGCTCGCCTCCGAGGTGGGCGCCATCGCCCGTCGCCTCGCCGACGAGCACGACCGACCGGTGCGCGTCCTGATGTCCCGGGAGGACACGGTCCGACTCGGGCCCAAGCGTCCACCGGTCGCCGGCGGGGCCGACGCCACGGGCCGGGGCGTGCTCCGGGTGGTGCGCACCGTCGGCATCGAGGAGGCGGTGGCGCAGGTGGCACCCGGCCTGGTCGTGGAGCCGGTCGACGTCGCCGGCCCACCCACGTCGGCCGCGCTGCGGGCGGCGGGCTGGGCCGAGGCCGCGGTGCTCGTGGGCGCGGCCACCGGCGCCGCGGAGGTGCGGAGCCCGGACGGAGCGGTGGCCGAGGCCGAGGTGACGGCCGAGGGCCTGCGGGTCCGGGTGGCCTGCGGCGATCCCCTCGACGCCGTCGTCCTGCGCTCGTACTGCATCGGCGCGGCCCACATGGCCCTCGGGTGGGTCACCAGCGAAGGGCTCGTGGTCGACGAGGCGGGCGAGGTGCACGACCTCACCGTCCGCTCGTTCGGGGTCCTGCGGGCCGCCGACACCCCGCCCATCGAGGTGGAGCTGGACGGTGGCGCCGGCACGCCGGTGAACGGCTCCGACGTCGTGTTCGCGGCCGTCGCCCTGGCCGTGTGGCGCGCCCAGCACCTCCCCGCCGACTGGCCGACGGGCGTAGCCTTGCGCCCATGAGCACTCCCGTCGGCCCCTACACGCCCATCGTCCGTGCCGGCGACTGGCTCATCAGCTCCGGGCAGATCGGGCTCAAGGACGGCGTCATCGTCACCGGCGGCGTCGACGGCGAGCTGCGCCAAGCCATCGCCAACCTCGAGGGCCTGCTGGTCTCCGAAGGGGCGACCCTCACCGACGTGGTGAAGACCACGGTCTTCCTGCGCCACATGTCGGACTACCTGCCCATGAACGACGCGTACGTCGAGTGCTTCGGCGAGCACCGCCCGGCCCGCTCGGCGGTGGGCGTGGCCGAGCTGCCGCTCGGCGCGCTGGTGGAGATCGAGGCCTGGGCCCACGTGCCTTCGCCCACGGTCAGCGCCGACTTGTAGGATCGTCGCCATGGCCGGCCCCATCCTCGTCGTGATCGCGATCGTGCTCGTCATCCCCGTGTCCGTCCTCATCGGTGGCGCGGTGCTCGCCGCCGGCCTGGGCTGGCTGGTCAAGACCGAGGTGGACATCGAGCACGAGGGCAGCGAGCTCCTCGAGCTCAACATCTGACCCCGTCGGGCCGCGGCCTCGACAGGGCCGTTCGCGAACTTTCAGAGCACATCGGTCTCCGGGCGGCTACTGTGGATGGCGCTATACCAATCCAGCAGGGACGTCCCACGCAGTAGGCCGACCCCGCAACACTGAAAGGGGATCGGTTTGCCAACCGGTACCGTGAAATGGTTCAACGCCGAAAAGGGCTACGGCTTCATCTCCCGCGAGAGCGGCCCCGATGTCTTCGTGCACTTCTCGGCCATTCAGGGGTCGGGTTACCGCTCCCTCGACGAAGGCCAAGCGGTCGAGTTCGAGGTGACGGCCGGTCCGAAGGGTGAGCAGGCGCAGGACGTCCGCGCGATCTAGCAGTTCCCGCTGTCGAACGAAGGCCCCCCGGTCCGCCGGGGGGCCTTCGTCGTTCCCGGACGACCCTCGGCTGGATCAGGATCAGGCGGCCAGGGTGTCCATGAGGTCGATGAGGAACTCGGCTTCTTCGTGTTCCATGGGCTGCCACCCGAGGATGCCCAGCTCGCTCAAGACGCGGGCGCCGGCGGGGTCGTCGGCCATGCCCAGGAGGACGCCGACGAGCGTGTCGCGGTGGGTGGCCAGGCGGGGCCCGACCATCAGGGCGTGGTGTATCACGCTGATCTGGCTGGTCACGAGCGGCCGCAGCTGGGCACGCACCAGCGAGGACAGGCCGGCGAAGGCCTCGTCGAGGAACGCGCCCACCTCGGCCCTTCCGTCGAGCAGCGCCTTCGCCACCAGCACGTAGGTGTCGAACTCGATGGTCGTGGTGTTGGTGGCGTCGAGGTCAGCTGGTTCGAGCATGATGCGGGCGATCATCGACACGTCGGGGTCATCGGTCCGGGCGAGTCGGGTACCCGGATCGAGGTCCTCCACGTGATTGATCGTGGAGTCGGCCGCGGCGGCGAGCACCACCTCGTCGGGGTGCTGGGCGGGCCGCACGACCGGGGTGAACCCGTAGGAGCGCACCAGCACGGCGGCGTCCGACGGGTTGGCGTAGATCATGTCGACCTCGCCGGCGGCCAAGGCGGCGCGCTGGGCGGCGAAGCTGTCGTGCAGCTCGAGGTGGATGGGGTGGCCCAGCTGACGCTGCAACCACGTGTTGAAGACGAACCACGAGCCGATGAGGTCGGGCCCGAAGTCGGGACTGACCGTGAACTGGGCGATCGACAGGTCGGGGGCCATGGTCACACCATCGTCAGGTAGAGGGCCTGGGACGCCTCGACCTTGGTCCGTGACGGCTTGCGCCGGACGGAGGTGAGGCTGACGATCTCGCCGTTGCGGACGTTCGGGATCACCGTGGCGTACACCCAGTAGAAGCCGCCGTCGCGGCGGAGGTTCTTCACGTAGCCGTGCCACTTCTCGCCGGCGAGGACGGTGTCCCAGAGGTCGCCGAAGGCAGGGGCGGGCATGTCCGGGTGGCGCAGGATGTGGTGCGGCGCGCCCAGCAGCTCGTCGGCCGAGTAGCCCGACATCTCCACGAAGGCCTGGTTCATCTCGGTGATGATGCCAGCCAGGTCGGTGCGGCTGACGATGAGCTTGCCCTCCGGGAACGGCGTCTCGATGTCGGTGACGAACACCCGGCGGGTGGTGCCGTCGTGGAAGGTGAGGTGGTGCTCGGTGCCCGTGCCGTTGACCTGCTCGGGCACCATGTCGGCCAGCACGGTCACCCCGGGAACGCCGGGACGGTGCTCGGCACCGGCGAGAGGAGCATCGAGATCTGCTCGGCCGCCCGCTTCGCGTCGAGGAAGATCAGCCCGAGCTTGGCCTGCGGGTTGGCCAGCACGGTGAGCACCGCGTCGGCGCCGGCGTGGGTCATGAGCACGTAGCCGTGGCCACCCTTGATCATCACCTGCTCGAGATCACCGCGGGACAGCTCGGCGGCGGTGCGGTCCCCGAGGGAGAGCATCGCCGCCCCCATCGCGCCGACCCGGTCGGGGTCGAGGCCCTGGGGCAGCAACGACGCGATCATGAGGCCGTCGGTGGACAGCACGGCGCACGCCTCGATGTCGGCCGAGGTGGCGTTCAGCTCGGCGAGGATCGAGGTGAGGAGGTCCTCTCTCATGGGTGGGCTCCTTGCAGGGGGGTCGTGGTGGACGTCGAGGAAAGGGGAAGTTCGCCGGGGGCGGCGGGCGCCGTGCCGTAGCGGAGCATGAGCACCCAGATGAGGTCGGTGAAGGCCTGCTGGTGCAGGCGGGGGATGCCGACGATGGTGAGCACGAAGCGCTCGTCGCCGATGTGCAGGGGCCAGAAACCGACCTGGCTGTTGCCGGCGCCGTCGACGAGGGCCCAGGCGCTCGTGGGCAGGCCGACGGAGGTGTCGAAGTGGCGGCGGTGGCGCTCGTGGAGGACGCCCAGGTCGGCGCTCAGTGCGGCGAGGGCCTCCGCCGACTCGGCTCCGAAGCCGGCGGAGCCGGCCACGAACCCCTGGGCATCGACGAGCAGGGCGCGGCCGTCGGACGACAGGGCGGGCAGGAGGTGGGGGAGGACCTGCTCGAGCGACCCTCCCGAGATGGTGCGGGGGGAGGGGTGGCCCTCGACGAGCCCTTCCTCCTGGGCGTGCTGCACGATGCGCAGGGCGTCGTCGGGGGTGCAGCGGAACCACCTGGCCAACGTGTCGGCATCAAGGGCCGGCGTCGTCGGGTGCAGGAGAAGGATGCGCAGGAGGTGGGTGACGATGTCGGCCTCGGGCGCCTCGGCGGCGTGGAAGGCGCCGACGGGGGTGGGCTGGGCGTAGAGGCCGGCGGCGAGCTCCAGGTGTTGGGTCATGTCAGCCCCACACCGTGACGGTCGGGTGCCGGTCGACCACCTCGACGAGGGGCCGACCGGTCACGCCGAGGTGCAGCATCGAGCAGGGGGCCGGCGGGATGGGGTCGTTGGCCGTCAACCCGGTCGCCAAGTGGGTGCGCAGCGCCGCCGCTCGGTCGGGCCCGACGACGGGGGCGGCGCCGGCGAGCACCGTGGTGCGCAGGCGCTCCGCGGACGTCCCGGTGGCGATCAGGAAGTCGACCACGGCGCCGTAGAGCTCGTCGGGTCGGCCGGCGTCGACCAGGGCCTGTACCCGGGCGAGGTGGAGACGGGCGTCGTCGGGGGTGCGCAGCACCCGGCGGGCCAGTTGCTCGACGGCGTCGCCGCCGGCGAGGTCGGCGCCGACGTCGATGGCGCGCAGCCCGGGGATGCCTTGGCCGCTGACGGCGGCTCGCTCCCAACGCTGGTCCGCCCCCGACCGTCGCTCGTCGCGGTCGATGACCAGCGCCCCGTTCGTCATGGGCAACCCATCGGTCGGCGCGCGCCCCCGAGTTGAGGGGTTCGGCCGAATTGGGGACCTTGGTCCCTTCGTGGCGTGGGTCCTTTGCCCTAGCCGACTGCAGCCGATCAAGCCGATCCCCGGGGCCGGCTACTCCGAGCGGAAGGCCTCGGCAGGATGGGTGCGGGCGGCGGATCGAGCCGGGAGCCCGGCGATGAGGTTGGCGGCGAGTACCGTGACGAGCGCTACGACGGCGAGTAGGCCGGTGGGGACCGATGGGCCGATCTGCAGACCGATCGAGTCCATGACGAGGCGCCAGATCGTGCGTCCGACGGCGAGTCCGAGGGGCATGCCCACGACCAGTGCGACGAGCGCGATGGTGGTGGCCTGCCAGGCGACCGCCCCGCCGAGTTGACGCCGGCGGAAGCCAAGGGTGGCGAAGGTGGCGAGATCTCGCCGGTGCCGCCGGACCGAGGTCACCAGCACGTTGACCAGCGTCCCGATGCCCAGGAGACCGACCATCACGGCGAGAAGCAGGGGGAGGTGCTGGACCCGACGGAGGTTCTCGATGTCTGGTGCGAAGTTGAACCGGGTGCTGTCGCCGAGATCGTCGATCACCGACCGGGCGCCCGCTCGTGGCGACGTTCCCGGAGTGAAATCCAGAAGGAAGGTGTTCGGCACCCACTGCTCGTCGGGTCCGTAGACCGAGGTCAGGCCTCGGCCGGTCATGACCGCTCCCCGCCCCAGGGTCAGTTGGGTGTCGAGACCGGCGGGCAGGACCACGGTGCCCACGATCTGCGCCTCCACCTCGGGTGCCCCTGGAGCGGCGGCGAGGACGACCGTGTCGCCGATGTCCTTCCCGAGGGTCCCGAGGGTCTGGATACCGAGCGCAACCTCGTCCTCCGCGCGGGGGAGGCGGCCCTCGATCGCCGGTGGGCGCACCGAGGGGTCCCCCCGACCGAAGGCCGCGGCGTACGAGTCGTGTCCGTCGATCACGATCGTGCCTGAGCTGAAGCCGATGAACCCGTCGACACGATCGTTCGCCCGCAGCGAGTCGACGGTGTCCGCCACGTTCTCGAGGTCGTTGAGGTTGCCGACCGCGAGGTCCCATGGCCATCCCTGCAGAGCCGGCGTGGCGATCAGGTGGCCGAGGCTGCTTCCCACCAAGAGCGTGGCGGTGAGCACCAGCACACTCGTCGTGACCGCCACGATCGCGCCCGCTACCGGTACCGCCGTTCGCCCGCGTCCCCGTTGGAGGGCCATGCGCACCCCGGCTTCTGCACTGACCGGCGCATGCAGCACCGTCGCCACCCGGCTGGTCGTCCAGACCCGTTCCGTGGCGATGCCACCCACCGAAGGGCTCGGCGCCGTTCGGCGCCAGCCGGTGACTCCGACACGCGCGAGCACTCCCACTGCGATCAAGGCCGCCCCCAAGCCCAGGACCCGCAGGTCGGCGTCGATCCCCGGGTCGAGCTCGGCTCGACGGGCCACGCCGACGGGGAAGAGGCCGGACAGCGCGAGCGCGAGGCTGGCCGCCCCCAGGGAGCCCGCCAGAGCGACGATCGTACCCCGAGCGAGGGGTACGGCGGCGCGTTCCCTGCGCCGCATGCCCAGGCTCGCCAGAGACTCGTCATCGTCGAGATCGATCGCCGCCTGGCGCCCGAGCGCCTGGCCGATCAGGGAGGCCGAGGTGATCAACAGCACGAGTGCAAACGCCATGAGTGCCTTGGTCTCGAAGTCGATCGCCCGCGTGGCGGATGCGACGATCTCCGAGGCCAGGTTGCCTTGCTCGATGCTGACGCCCGGGCCGCCGATGTCGATCAGTCGCTCGGTCAGCTCGTCGCGCTCGCCGGGGCGAGCGCGACCCTCGACGCCGACGCCGAACGTGGCCAACCGCCCTTCGAACCGCTCGAGGAACGCAGGGCCGAGGGCCAGGAACCAGCTGTCGGAACCGAGGCGCTCTTGGGCCGACCTGTCCAGGCTCAGGTCGACCGGGCTGCGCACGATACCCGTGACCGTCACCGTCACCAGTTCCCCGTCCGGATCCACCGACGTCTGTCTGGCCGTGACGGCATCGAGAAGCTCGGGCGAGATGGTGCGGAGGTCGAGGGTGTCGCCGGCCTCGAGGCCGGCGGCGTCGGCGAGCGCCTCGTTGATAACGACCTCCTCCTCGCGGTCGAAATCCGGTAACCGGCCGTCGATCAGAATCGGCCGGGCAAGCTCTGTGAGGTAGGGCCCCTCGATGACGCCGTTCGCGAAGGTAGCGATCCATTCGCCGTCGACGCGCAGGCTCAGGACCACCGGCCGGCCGGCACCGACCACCTCCCACTCGGGCCGAGCGACCATTTCGTCGACGAGCCGTCGTTCTTCGTCAGGTGAGAGGGAACCGAAGGAGCTGAAGACCGAGATGTCCGACGCGTTGTTGTACTCGAGGAAACCCGGGAGAGCATCTCGCCCCCGGAGCGCACCAGCCACCGCGGCGATGACGACGCCACCGATGACCGCGACGACGACCGTGAGCACGATCGAAGCGGTGACGGTCCGACGCAGTTCGGCGCGAGCCCGATACCAAACGGCCACCATCACTCGGATCTCAGCACGGCGGTGGGACGGGTGCGGGCCGCCGACCGTGCCGGTACAAGAGCCACGAGGTTGGCGGCGATCACGGCGCCCACCGCGACGGCCGCGAGTGCAGCGCCGGGGACCGTGGGCGCGGTGGTCGTGCCGATGGTTCCCATGACCAGTATCCACACCGTGCGTCCGGCGGCGACACCGAGTGGCAGGCCGATCACCACCGCGATCACGGCGAAGGTGGTGGCTTGCCACGCGACGGTGCTCGCCAGTTGCCCGCGGCGGAACCCGATGGCGGCGTAGGTGCCGAGCTCCCTCCGCCGGCGCCGCACCGAGCTGACCAAGGCGTTGGCGAGGGTGCCGAGGGCCAGGAGGCCGACGAGGAGCGCGAGGAGCCGCGGGAGGCCCTGGACCCGTTCGAGGTTGGCGACGTCCGCGGCTTCGCGCGGCTTGTCCGCTCCCTCACCGAAGGCGGGGCGCAGCGAGTCCGCCGCTTCGCCGGGCGTGACCCCGTCGGCGAACACCACGAGGAACTGGGAGGCGTAGACGCCATCGGTACCACCGCCGATCGTGGCGCGGGCCCCGGCCAAGGTGACCAGCGCGCCGCGACCGAAGGTCAGCTCGTTGTCGAGGCCGGCGGGCAGGCGGGTCGTGCCCACGACGCGGAAGGTTCGGGAGGGCGCGCCGGCGCCCGCCACCTCGACGGTGACGGTGTCACCGACCTGCTTGTCCAGGGCGGCGAGGGTGTCGATGCCGACGGCGATCTCATCCGCCGCCGAAGGCGCCCGTCCCTCGAGCACCGGGGGCACGAGCGTGGAATCCCCAGGGCCGAGGACGAGGGTGTACACCTCCTGGCCGTCGAGGAGCGCCGGCGCAGCGGTGAAGCCGTTGAAGGCCTCCACATCGGCGTTGTCGCGCAACGCCTGCGCCCCCATCCGTACCTCCTCGACGCTGTTGAAGTTGCCCACGACGGCGTCCCAGGTCCACCCCTGCTCCTCGGGGCTGCCGACGAGGTGGTCGAGGCTGGCGCCGAACACCAGCACCGCGCTCAAGAGCAGGACCCCAGCGGTCTCCGCCGCCAGCGCGCCGAGGACGGGGACGGCGGTACGGCCCCGACCCCGTTCGAGGGCCAGGCGCACGCCGGCGGTCACGGTGACCGGGGCGCCGGCCCGGGCCACCACGGCACTGGCCGAGCGCGCGGTCGCGGAGGACGGAGCCCGCTGGCCGGCCGCCCCGGACCGGGTCAGGCGGATGGCGGCGAGCGCCGCCCAGCCGACCACGAGCACCATCACCACGAGGGCGCCGATCGCGAACGGCACGACGTCGACCTGCACGCCGCGGTCGAGCGTCGTCTGTCGGGCCAGGCCGATGGGGAACACCGCCGAGGCGGCGGCGGCCACCAAGAGGGCCCCCAGGGCGCCCACCGCCGCGACGAGCGAGGAACGGACCAGCGGCACCGCCATGCTTTGCCGGCGGTCGAAGCCCATGCTGCGCAGCGCCCCGTCCCCGTCGAGGTCGGTGAAGACCTGGCGGCCGACGGCCTGGCCCACGAAGGCCAGACCGGCCAGCGTGACGATGGCGGCGAAGAGGAGCACCGCGTTGGCCTCGAAGTCGATCCCCCGACCGACGGACTCGACGAGGGTGGCCGACTCGTTGCTGGAGCGAAAGGCGACGTCCTGTCGTCCGAGCGCGTCGATGGAGGCCTCGAGCTCGTCTCGCTGGCCCGGCCGCACCCGCCCGCCGATGCCGAAGCCGAAGTTGGCGAGGCGGTCACCGAAGCGCTCGACGAACGCAGGCCCGACGCCGAGGTTCCACGAGTCGCTGCCCACGGACTCGTTGTTCTGGTCCACCGAGGTGCGCAGGTCGGCGGGCCGGCGGATGATGCCGGCGACGGTCATGGTCAGGTCCTCGCCGTCTGGATCTCGAGGATCGGCCTGCCCTCCGATGATGGGGCCGAGACCGGCCGGCGTGATGGTGCGCAGGTCGAACTGGTCACCTGCGTGTAACCCCAAGGCCCTGGCGAAGTCCTCGTTGATCGCCACCTCCTCGGCCCGGTCCGGGTCGGGGAGCCGGCCCTCGACCACCAACGGCCGTTCCTGGTCGACGTACGGCTCGCCGTCGACGTAGGCGGTGGGCACCACCGCCACCCACTGCTCGCGGTCGCGGATGGCGACCACGACGGCGCCGATGCGCTGGCGCACCTCCCACGCCGGGAGGTCCTCGACCTGGTCGAGCACCTCGTCTACCTCGGGGCCGGGATCCACGAAGACGATCGTGTCGTAGGCCGCGTTGGCCGCGACGAACGCCGGCAAGGCCTCCCGGGTCCGCTGGGCGCCCACCACCGAAGCGAGCACGATGCCGGCGGGGAGGGCGACGGCCACCGCCAGGAGGAGGGTGCTGAACGCCCGGCGGCGCAGGTTGGCCCGCGCTCGGTACCGCACCGCTCCCATGGTGCGATGCTCACACGCATCGAGCCGTGCCGGGAGGGCGGAGCCACACCTCCTCGTGGGGGTGCTGGCACCCCTGCGCCGGCGACCCGCAGGCGCCGGGCGCCAGGGGGCGGCCGTCTAGCGTGACGGCGTGTCGAAGCGGACCCGTTCGATCGTCGTCGCCGTCGTGGTCGTCCTGGCCATCGCGGGCTGGAACGCGTTCGTGCGCGACGGCGGTGGCGCCGACGACGCGGCGTCGACCACGAGCGCGGCGTCCGTCACCTCGACCACCGATGCGGTGCCGTCGACCACGGTGCCCTCGACGTCCACGACCACGGCGCGGCCGGCCTCGACGACGTCGACCACGGCCGCCGTGGCGTCGGCCGAGGCGGTGTCCGACCTGCCGGTGGCGTCGGTGGACGACCTGCCCGACGAGGCCCTCGACACCCTCGCCCTCGTCGAGGCGGGCGGTCCCTATCCCTTCGACCAGGACGACGGGACGTTCGGCAACCGCGAGGGGATCCTCCCCGACGCGTACGACGGCTACTACCGCGAGTACACGGTCATCACCCCGGGAGAGGGTGACCGGGGCGCTCGGCGGTTCGTGGTCGGCGCCGACGGCGAGGTCTTCTACACCGACGACCACTACGAATCGTTCGTCGAGGTCGTCGATGCCCACCTCTGAGGTCGTCTCGCTGGAGGCGGTCGTGGACGGCCTCGTTCCCAACGGCGTCCACTCCTACGCCGGTGAGGAGACGCTGTCCGAGATCCGGGAGCGGGCGGGCTCGGCGGGCTGGGTGGCGCTGACCGCCAACGCCTCGGGAGGGAAGGGCTCGCTGCTCGACGGCCTCGCCGCCTCCGGGGCGTTCCCGGCGTGGTTCGGGCACAACTGGGACGCCCTCAGCGACTGCCTCGTCGACCTGTCGTGGGCGCCGGCGGATGGTTACGTGGTGCTGGTCGAGGAGTGGTCGGCGTTCGAGGTGGCGTGGCCTCGCGAGGCCGACATCGCGGCGGCGGTACTGGCCCACGCCGCGGCCGAGTGGGCCGGCCGTGGCACCCCCTTCGTCGCCCTCCTGCGCTGACCCCCTGAGCACCCCGGGAACGGGACGCGGCGGGTGCTCAGTAGGTGGGGCCGCCGCGGCGCTTGCGCCACCAGCGGATGGCGAAGAAGGCGCCGGCGGCGCCGACGACGAGCAGGAGGCCGTTCGCCACGATGCTGGCGGGGTTCTCGGAGGAGTCCTCGTCGTCCGCAGCGGTCGTGGAGGTCGTGGCCCCGACCTCGGCGCCGGCCGCGCTCGAGGCCGTGACCGCCGCCGTGGTCGTGGTGGTGGCGGGCGCGGTGACGGTGAAGGTGAAGGTGGTCTCGGCCTCCGGCTCGGTCGACGACGCCGTCACCGCGTACTCACCGGCGGCGTCGACTGCGACATCGCCGGTGTAGGCGCCGGCCCGATCACCCGGCGACATCGCGACGGTCACGGGGTCGCCGACCGGCCCTTGTACGGTGACCGTCAGCGCCGCCCCTTCGGCGCCGTGGCCGTCGTTGTCGTAGGTGAGGAGCAGGTCGATCGTGTAGGTGCCGTCCGCACCGGGCTCGGCGCGAGTGGCGCTGAAGGTTCCGGTGTCGGTGTGCGCGGACGCCGGTGCCGCCCCGACGACCAGCAGAGCGGCGACGACGGCGGCGGTGGCGAGAAGCCGGGCGGGGGAGCGCGTCACGCGCTCCACCGGGACTGGCCGAAGCGATAGCCGACCGAGCGCACGGTGGAGATGAGGCCGGCGTGCTCTTCGCCGAGCTTGGCCCGCAGGCGCCGCACGTGGACGTCGACGGTGCGGGCGCCGCCGTAGTACTCGTAGCCCCAGACCCGGCTGAGCAGCGTCTCGCGGGTGAAGACCTTGCCGGGGTGCGAGGCCAGGAAGGTGAGGAGCTCGTACTCCATGTACGTGAGGTCGAGGGGCACGCCGTTGATGGCGGCCTGGTAGGTCTCGAGGTTGAGGATCAGGTCGCCGTACTCGACCAGTTCGGGCCGGGTGCCCCGGCCGCTGGCGAAGAACAGGTGCTTCAGGCGCGCTTCGAGCTCGCGGGGGTGGAAGGGGTTGAGGCAGAAGTCGTCGAAGAGGTCGTCGCGCAGCTCGAGGTCGCCGAGCTGGGTGCCGCTGATGAGCAGCAGCAGGGGCTCGAGGGGCTGGTCGCGCTTGCGCAGCACCCGGGCCACGGCGAAGGCCCGCTCGGGGTCGTCGTAGGCGCAGATGATGGCGCCGTCCCAACCGCCGTCGGGCTCGTTGCGCTCGGCCGCGAGCTCGTCGCCGACGGCCTTCCACGGGTAGCCGGCGAGGTCCAAGGCCTGGGCCAGCTCCGGCGGGGCCGGGTCGGGGAACAGCAGCAACGGTTCCATGTGGACGCCCTCGAACACGTGTCGTCTCTCGTCGGATGGTCGTGGTAGCCCTGTGGCTACCAGCTGGGAAGGTACCGAGCCAGTTCGAACGGTGTCACCTGCGCCTTGTAGTCGGCCCACTCAGACCGCTTGTTGCGCAGGAACCACTCGAAGATGTGCTCGCCCAAGGCCTCGGCCACGAGCTCGGATCGCTCCATCTCGTCGAGCGCCTCCGCCAGCGACTGGGGCAGGGCGGTGATGCCCTCGGCGGCGCGCTCCTCTTCGGTCAGCTCGAAGATGTTGGCCGCGGCCTCGGGGCCGAGCTCGTAGCCCTCCTCGAGCCCCTTCAGACCGGCCGCCAGCATGACCGAGTAGGCGAGGTAGGGGTTGCACGCCGGATCGGGCGAGCGGTATTCGATGCGGGTCGAGGATTCCTTGCCCGCCTTGGCCAGCGGAACCCGCACCAGCGCCGAGCGGTTGTTGCGGGCCCACGACACGTGCACCGGGGCCTCCGAGCCGGGGATGAGCCGCTTGTAGGAGTTGACCAGCTGGTTGGTGACCGCGGTGATCTCCCGGGCGTGGGTGAGCAGGCCCGCGATGAAGCTACGGCCCACCTTCGAGAGCCTGTACTCGTCGTCGGGGTCGTGGAAGGCGTTCTTGTCCCCCTCGAACAGCGAGAGGTGGGTGTGCATCCCCGACCCCTGCACGCCCTGGAGGGGCTTGGGCATGAAGGTGGCGTAGACGCCGCGCTCGAGGGCGATCTCGCGCACCACGAGACGGAAGGTCATGACGTTGTCGGCCATGGTGAGCGCGTCGGTGTAGCGCAGGTCGATCTCGTGCTGGCTGGGGCTGTCCTCGTGGAACGAGTACTCGATGGGGATGCCCATGCCCTCGAGCATGTGGATGGTGCGCTTGCGCAGGTCGCTGGCCACGTCGGCGGTGGTGAGGTCGAAGTACGAGCCGGTGTCGAGGGGCACCGGGATCTTCGTGGGGTCGCCGTCGGCGAAGTAGAAGAACTCCATCTCGGGAGCGCAGAAGAACGAGAAGCCCCGCTCGTGGGCCCGGTCGAGGTTGCGCTTGAGCACCTGGCGGGGGTCGCCCTCGAACGGCGTGCCGTCGAGGTTCTCGATGTCGCAGAACATGCGGGCCGAGTTCTCGTCGTCCTCGGCCCAGGGGAGGAGCTCGAAGGTGTTGGGATCCGGACGGGCCAGCACGTCGCTCTCCTGCACGCGGCTGAAGCCGTCGATGGCGGATCCGTCGAACCACATCCCCTCCTCGAACCCGTTCTCGAGCTCGGCGGGGGTGATGGCGACGGACTTCAGCTGGCCGAGGACGTCGGTGAACCAGAGGCGGATGAGGCGGACGCCCCGCTCCTCGACGGTTCGCAGCACGTAGTCCTGTTGACGCTCCATGGCCGCCAGTGAACCACGGCCGGACCGGGGGCTTGGCGGGCGGTGCGCCACTTCACATAGCGTTCACAATCGGGCAACGGGCGGGAAACGGCGCGCTGCGAGGCTCGCCGGTGTCCGAAGGACGCATCCCCCGGTTGGGGGCACACCCGCGTGCCCACCCCCGAACCACTCCCGCAGGAGGAAATCGT